>Ga0207718_100044_pt1 | contig 158996 bp, 163 predicted proteins | sample A23M2SouthBayCA_FD_187749 | JGI IMG/M metagenome (GOLD analysis project Ga0207718, IMG submission 187749) | Aerobic enrichment media microbial communities from Eden Landing Ponds, California, USA - A23 M2 (SPAdes) | ecosystem: Environmental > Aquatic > Marine > Unclassified | place: Emeryville...
CAGTGCGAGGGAAGGGATTTGAACCCTTGGACCCCTACGGGAGCGGATCTTGAGTCCGCCGCCGTTTCCAGGCTTGGCTACCCTCGCACCTGTGTCGTGCACCTCTTCGTTGTCCGAGGCTGTATAAACCTCCTACGGAGTCGGGTCGCTAGTCCCGCACCCGAGCCAACACGTCGTCGAGCGTCTGGGCAGCCAGCTGAGACTGTACCGTCTCTCGATCACCCTCGAACTGATAACGTTCGACGGCCGTCTCCGACTCGCCACTCCCCCAGGGGGCGGCGTATGCGACGGCGACGTAGGCTGTGCCGACTGGCTTGTCCGCCGTCCCGCCCTCAGGCCCTGCGATTCCCGTATTGGCGACGCCCCAGGTGACGGCTGCGGTATCACGGACGGCTCTGGCCAGTGCCGCTGTCACCTCGGCACTGACCGCGCCGTATTCGTCCAGCAGTTCACGGTCGACCGCCAGCAGTTCCCGGAGAGAATCGTAGTCGTAAGGGACGAGCACGCGGTCGAGGACAGTGCTCGCGCCCGGGACGGCAGTCAGCGCTGCGCCGACGCGGCCGCCGGTGGCTGTCTCGGCGACCGCCATCGTCTGTTCGCGCTTTCGGAGGCTGTCACGCAGGTCCTCCGCGTGAGAACGCTCGGCAATGTCGTCCATACGCCACAACGGGCGCCAAAACAGGTCAACGTTGCCCTCGCTGTGGCGAAAAGCGCTCGCCGGCAACCCAGCGATGGCTCCGATATCCTCTTAAGTAACGGTCGAGTATACGTCAGTAATGATAGAGGCCACGAGCGCGGGAGCCATCCTCTTTCGCGATACGCGTGGCCGGCGAGAATACCTGCTGCTGAAGAGCCGGCCCGGCGACTGGGAATTTCCCAAAGGCGGGATCGAAGGCGACGAGGAACTGCAGCAGACCGCCATCCGCGAAGTGAAAGAGGAGGCCGGAATCGCAGACTTCCGGCTCTTGGACGGCTTCCGAGAAGATTACGACTACGTGTTCGAGGCGAACGGCAACACCATCCACAAGACAGTTCACCTCTTCATCGCCAAGTCCTACGAGGCGAGTGCCGAACTGTCGAACGAACACCGCGACCTGCAGTGGCGCGACTACGAACAAGCGATCAACACGATCACCCAGGACGGGCCCCGAGAGATTCTGGTCGACGCCCACGACTTCCTCGACGAGAAGCTGGAGGAGTCGGACTCCTAGCGGCGCTGCCCGCTAGATGTTCCTGCTGTCGTCCACGTAGACGCGGTTTTCGCCAGTCAGCAGTGTAATCTCTTCGAGGACCGCCTTTCCGCTGCGGTTTTTGGGAATCCGAAGCTGGAACTCGACGTCGTTGTTCGATCCCGATCGAATGTCGAGTTCCCAAACAGTATCGGCGACCATCAGCGTCGTCTCACGAAACGCGGGCGGCTCGTTCAACGTGATGCAATGGAGCACACCGACACTGCCTGTCTCGATCATCGTGGTTTTCAGTTCGTCGAGCACCTCCTGGTAGGCTTTCCGATCGTCGGTCCGTTCGAGCGGGTTCATCGGGTCGATGACCACATTGCCACAGCCGTTGATGCGGTGGAGCGACTCGTAGACGTCGTCGAGCATTCCGTCGTCGGTTGTCGACACGACGGAGTACGTCCGAGAGCCCGTTAGCTCGTGCATAAATTCGTTATCCATGGAGACGCCCCGCCCCACGTCTTCGACGACGATCGTCGTCTCGCTCTCGTCCAGCGGTGCCAGATCACTTTCGACAGCCCCCGCCGATCGGAGCGTCGAGATATACAACGTCGACCGCTTGCGCATCAACTCCGAAATGAGCGTATGACTCTGGGTCGCAGGCGACGTGACGATCGCAACTAAATCTCCGGGTTTGAGCCCACCGTCTAATCGTCTGTCAAGCGTATCGACTCCCGTCGAGAGTGTTTCCCCCATGCAATGTTGTTTACTATCTATAATTATATATTTAAGCAACATTTTCGGGGCACCGATGGCAGGAATTATTTTCCCTCCCGCCGGGGAGAGTGATATGGACGTTCGTCTGTTAGAAGCGACCGAGGATCCGGAGGAACTCATCTGCCGGGCTGCGCGCAACGACTACATGTCCGAGTTCGTCGCCGACCAGTCCTTCGAGGAAGTCATGGATAGCATCGACGGTGATTCGATCAAGGACCGCCAGGAGACACTCATCGGCCACTTGTTGAGCCACGGCCACTTCGGCCCGTTCGAGCATCCACAGGCGACCTTCGCTATCGAGGGCGTCAGCCGTTCCTGCATGGCTCAGATTACCCGCCACCGACACGTCTCCTTCGACGTGCAGTCCATGCGCTACGTCTCTTTCGACGACGTGGATCCCGACGACGTTCGCGACGGCGAGCTCGTGGTCTTTCCACCCTCTGCGACTGATCCCGAATGGGTCGGGCGCAACCAGAAGACCGGCCAGGTCGACGAGGAGACCGTCGAAAAACGCGAGGAGATCTTTGCCGACACCGTGGCTGATGCCGTCGAATCCTATCAAGAACTCCTCGACCTCGGGATGCCCCCCGAAGACGCCAGGTTCGTCCTCCCGATCGGGACGAAAGTCAACATCGTGATGTCGATGAACGTTCGGATGTTGATGCACGTCGCGGACATGCGGGCCGCTGCGGATGCCCAGTGGGAAATTCGTCAGATGACTGAGAGTATTATCGACCTCGCCGAAGAATGGTGTCCGATCACCTTTGAGTACTACAACGAGAACATGAAAAATCGGAAGAACCGACTCGCTCCCTGAGGGTAGGTCCGGCTTTTATCCGTCAGCCGGGCGTTTACTGTGCTATGTCGAAAGCAACGTTCGAACTGTACGAGGATCACGAGGGCAAGTACCGCTGGCGACTCGTCCACGACAACGGTAACATCATCGCCGACAGCGGCGAGGGCTATGCGACAGAGCAGAAGGCTCGTCAGGGCCTGGAGAGCGTCAAAGAAAACGCACCCGGTGCTGACGTCGTCGAAGTCGCCGAGTAGCGAGTCTCCGAAACCGAGAGCGTGGGTTTAATCTCGGGGCGTGCGAAGGGCCCGGTAATGGGAATCAGCGATCACGTCGGCCAGTCTGGACCATCGGTGGATCCGGCCGAGGACGGACGAGCCGACTACGATTATGAATCCGGGGAGGTCGAACGACCAGGGCTCGTCGCGGACCTGCGCTCGCGCGTCGCGGGTGAGGTCCGATTCGACGAGTACACCCGCCAACTCTACGCCACTGACGCCAGCGCTTACGAAGTGACGCCAATCGGTGTCGTCTTCCCAGAAGATACCGACGACGTCGCGAGCGTCATGACCTACTGTACCGAGCGTGAGATTCCGGTCCTGCCCCGGGGCGGTGGGACCAGTCTCGCCGGCCAGACCGTCAACGAGGCGGTCGTACTGGATTTCTCCCGCCACATGACTGGCCTGGTCGATGTCGATCCGGCCGACCAGACGGCGACGCTCGAATGCGGGATGTACATCGGCGACCTCAACACCGAACTCGAACCACATGGGTTGAAGTTCGCACCTGACCCGGCCTGGCGGGACAAGAGCGCGATCGGCGGCGCGATCGGGAACAACTCCTCGGGATCGCACTCGCTGAAGTACGGCATGACCGCCGCCTACGTCGAGAGCGCGGAGGTCGTCCTCGCCGACGGCACTGTCACCGAATGGGGAGAGATGGGGTTGGACGAACTGGCCGAGCGAGCCGACCCCGATGGTGATCTGGAAGCTCGGATCTGTGCGACAGTCCAGCGCCTGATCGAGGAGGAAGGCGACGAGATTCTGGACGCGTTCCCGACACTCAAGCGCAACGTGTCGGGCTACGACCTCGATAGACTCGTCGAACGTGCCCGCGAGGAGGAGACGGTCAATCTCGCGAAGTTGCTCTGTGGCAGCGAAGGAACGCTCGCGACCGTGACGAAAGCCACGGTCGGGCTCGAACCGCTCCCCGAGACCAAGTCCGTCGCGTTGCTCTTCTACGAGGATCTGGTCAGTGCGATGGAGGACGTCTCGATCATCCTCGAACACGATCCGGCTGCGGTCGAGGTGCTAGACGACGTGCTGCTCGATCTCGCGTCTGAAACTGAGGAGTTTGGTGATCTCGTCGACGAGATTCTGCCCGAGGGGACGCGCGCCACGCTGCTCGTCGAGTTCTACGCCGAGGACGACGCCGATGGCAAACAGAAGGTCGCGAACCTCTTTGCCGACAGAACTGACGGCGTCGAATCGATGGTCGACCCCGACGACGGAGCCGCAGCGATTACCGACGAGGACGTCATCGCTTTCGACGCCCGCGAGGCCCACGACGACGACCAGCGCAAGCGTTTCTGGAAGCTCCGCAAGTCCGGGCTTCCGATCCTACTGGGCCGGACCACGGACGAGAAGCACATCTCCTTCATCGAGGACATGGCGGTTCCGCCGGAGAACCTCCCAGCATTCGTCGAAGGGTTCCAGGATGTTCTCGAAGACAACGGGACGATCGCCAGTATCTATGCCCACGCAGGCCCGGGCTGTCTGCACATCCGCCCGCTGATCAACACCAAGACGCTCGACGGGATCGAGCAGATGCGGTCGATCGCCGAAGACGCGACGGATCTTGTCGTTGAATACGGTGGCAGTGTCTCCGGCGAGCACGGCGACGGCCGCGCTCGAAGCCAGTGGAGTCAGAAACTCTACGGCCAGCACGTCTGGGAACTCCTGCGTGATCTCAAACACACCTTCGATCCCGACTGGCTCCTGAATCCGAGTCAGGTCTGTGGGTACGCTGCCAACGAGGAACTTCCTGAAGGTGTCCCCGAGCGCGCCCGCGTCGCGGACATGGCCGACAATCTGCGGTTCGACCCCGAGTACGAACTGGACATTCCCTTCGAAACGACGCTGAACTGGAACAACGACAACGGCCTGCAGGGGATGATCGAACTCTGTCACGGCTGTGGCGGCTGTCGCGGCCCGCAGTCGACGACTGGCGGCGTGATGTGCCCGACCTACCGGGCCGCTAACGAGGAGATTCAGGCGACCCGCGGCCGGGCGAACATGCTCCGGCAAGCCATGAGCGGTGATCTCCCGGACGACCCGCGCGACGAGGCGTTCATGGAGGAGGTGCTCGATCTCTGTGTCGGCTGTAAGGGCTGTGCCAAGGACTGCCCGAGCGAGGTCGACATGGCCAAGATGAAAGTCGAGGTCAAACACGCCCACCACGAGGAGCATGGGCCCGGACTCAGGGATCGCCTGTTTGCCAACGTCGGGACGCTCTACCCGCTGGCGAGCGCACTCGCGCCGCTGTCGAACTGGGCTCAGAAAATCCCGGGAGCGGGGCTCGTTCAGGAGAAAGTCCTGGGTATCGCTCGCGAGCGCAAATTGCCGAAATTCTACCGAAACACCTTCGTCGACCGCTTCGCCGACCACGACCCGGCTGTCAGCGAAGCGGAGGCCGATCGAAAAGTCCTGCTGTTCCCGGACACCTACACCAACTACAACCGCCCTGCGGCTGGGATGGCTGCTGTCGAAGTGCTCGAGGCCGCTGGGGTTCACGTCGACGTCCCGGCAGACGTCGTCGACTCCGGTCGCGCGCCGCACTCGAAGGGCTTTCTGGACAAGGCACGTGACCAGGCCGAAACGAACGTCGCGGAACTCGCGCCGAAAGTCGAAGAGGGATGGGACATCGTCGTGGTCGAACCCTCCGAAGCAGTGATGTTCCAGTCGGACTACCTCGACCTGCTCTCGGGCGAGGACGTCGAACGAGTCTCGGCCAACGCCTACGGTGTCGCCGAGTATCTCGATGTCCACCGCCTCGACGACGCAATCGACTTCGACGCACCTGCTGAATCGCTCTCCTATCACGGGCACTGCCATCAGAAAGCGACGAACAAAGACCACCACGCCGTCGGCGTCCTCCGGCGTGCGGGCTATGAAGTCGACGCCGTCGATTCGAGTTGCTGTGGAATGGCCGGGTCGTTCGGCTACGAGGCCGAGCACTACTCGATGAGCAAGGCAATCGGGTCGATCCTCTACGATCAACTCGACCGGAGTTCGGGCGAGTCGGTAGTCGCGCCCGGTGCGTCCTGCCGTGGCCAACTCAAAGACTACGATGGTGAGGAACCACCGCACCCGATCGAACAACTCGCAGACGCTCTAGCCTGACGCAATCGGGCGATTTCCGTCAATAAACCTCGGATTTTGGGACCTGTAGGCGTAGTTCTTTTATACGATCCATTGAACAGTACGAGTAGATGGTCCGCCGCCCCCACGTGATCGGACTCGTCATCTCGATCGTCTGTCTCGCGGGCCTCGTGGGTGTGACAGGCGGCGTGTCCGACACGCAAGCGATTGCCTCGCAACAGCCTGCAGCCGTCGAGGCGGGCACCGTCAGTGACTCGACACCGGAGGGGTTCTCCCGGACGACGTACTCGATGACGGTGTACGAGAACGGGTCAGTTCACTGGACGACGATACATTCGCGACCGCTCAACGAGAGCGAAATTTCGGCGTTCGAATCCTACGCAGCAGAGTTCAACGACACTGAGACGGAACTCTATCAGGGATTCGTGGCACAGGCAACGTCGCTGGCGATGACCGGCACACAGTCGACGAACCGGACCATGAACGCGACGAACTTTCGCAAACGCGCCTACGTCGACGAGGATGGACTCTCACTCCGGGCACAGGGCAAAGTCGAAATGTCGTTTCTCTGGACCAACCTCTCAACTGTCGACAGCACCCGCGTGACACTGGGGGAGGCGTTCGACACCGGACTGTACGTCGGCCCGAGCCAGGAGTTGATGATACGGGCAGGTCCGAAGTTGAACTTCGAGAGTGTCTATCCCGACCCGGATTCACGGGACGACCCCGACTCGCTGGCCGGGAGCGATTGGATCGCCTGGGAGGGCGAACACGAGTTCAATCCCGAACGGCCGCTGGTCAGGTTCCAGCCGGCAGCGACCACGGTCACGACAACCCAGACGACGGTGTCGACACCCACCACGCCGACACTGACGACGAGGGCGGGGTCCACATCTCCGGGACAGTCACCGACGACCGAACCAGCCGGGACCAGCGGGGGAGACGGTCTCGGTGGATTGTTCGTCGTCGGTCTGATTGTCTTGTTGTTGATCGGGGGTACTGTCACACTCTATCGAACTGTGCTCTCGGCAGACGAGGAACATGGTGGCACACATGCTGAATCGACGGCCACCGGCCACGATAGTGGTATCTCCTCGGAGACGCCCAGCCAACCGACGAGTTCCAGCGAGTCGGAGATGGCGGTCACCGACGAGGATCTACTCTCGGATACAGATCGCGTCCAGTCGCTGCTGGAATCGAACGGCGGCCGGATGCGACAGTCGGCGATCGTCGAGGAGACGGACTGGTCGAAGTCGAAGGTGAGCATGCTGCTCTCGGATATGGAAGACGACGGCGAGGTCACGAAACTGCGTGTTGGCCGGGAGAACATCATCAGTTTACCCGGCCACGAGCCGGACGCTGCGGGCTCACCGTTCGAAGACGAGGAGTGAGACACATCGACATACGGCAGTCGGAAACGGAACGGTTTTACGTATCTCCCCAGTACAATCGGGTGCGCGCTCTGGTGGTGTAGTCCGGCCAATCATCTTGCCCTCTCACGGCAAGGACCAGGGTTCAAATCCCTGCCGGAGCATTTTGCGACGAACAAATCGTGAGTCGCAACTGCGACACAGGATTTGAAGTAGAGAAACGCGAGCGACAGCGAGCGTTTCACGTGGGTCGAATCCCTGCCGGAGTCCGACCGGGGTCGAACAAAGTGAAACTTCGAACAGCGAACGGGGAAGGAAGTAACCGATCCGAATTCTTCTGTGAGTGAGTCGTGAACGGCGTTCAGAGACCCATACCGGTACTGTACTCCAGCGTTCCGAAGCACTTGCCCATCGATTCAGCATCGATCTCCTCGCCGTTGATGCGGCCGGCGAGGCCGGACATACGGAACATGAACTCGTTGTAGCTCCAATGAGACTCCACACGGCCGCCCAGAATCGGCCGGTCGATCCAGTTTCGGGCGTGACCGTAGGTGCTGGCGACGAATCGCACGTAATCACCGTCGTCGTTCTCGACGCGGACGTCGAAGTCAGGGTGTTCACCGGTGTCGAGAATCGGTTCGATGGTGACTCTGTCGAAATCGACGCGGTCACCGCTGTCGCCCCACTGCCAGAAGGCCGTCTGTCGAAGCGGGATTGTCAGTCGCTCAAGTTGAGTCGAGGAGAAGAACTTGTACCCCTTGCGGAAGAGTTGCGGACCGATGAACGGGATCATCGCGGAGAAGGCCGTCCCGTCCGGGAAGATTGCCCAGATCCACTTCCAGGGGAACAGCGGCATGTCGAAACACACACGTTGGAAGTAACACGATCCCGACAGGGTTTCCGTGCCGTCGGGCAGGTCGAACGTTCCCTCGAAGTCCATCTGTCGCCACGCGAGGACCTGGACACCGCCCAGACGTGTCTCGATGTCCAGGCCGTGATGTGGCGCGGTCAGCTTCGAGTCCAGCTCGCCGCGAGCCTCGAACTCCGCCTCGGCGTCGTCGCCGATGACGTGGACTTTCAGTCCCAGCGGGTCCGAGAGCGCTTCGATCTGGCTCCCGCGCTTGGCCCCGTCCTCGGTTTCTGTCCAGGCTTCGAGGCGCTGGTCGTCCCGCGAGAGGACAGCCTCAGACGGCTGGTTAACGACGTGGTCGTGGACTTGCTCTTCGTCTCCGGCCCAGCCGACAGTCATGACGTTGAATTTGTCCGTGTCCTCGGAGATGGATCGGCCCACCTCCAGCCCTGGCGTCGGACGATCGTTGACACGACAGTGGTCGCCCTTGCGGGCGGCGACTGTGAACATGAGCTGTCGTGGGCCGTATCCTTCGTCGCCTTCGGGAAACAGGATGAAAAACCACCACGAGGAAGACGACCAGTTCTGTCGCTCGGGGTTTTGCCACCAGATCTTGTCGAATACACGTTGGTGCTCGCGCAGGCTTTCGTCTGTAGACCCGTCAGTCATCAGTCTTACCCGGTGGTCGAGTGGCCCGACAAAGCATGTATCGATTTCAAATCGTCCGGAAAGGGGCGGCGAGCTACCGGCCGGGAATGGGGTGGACTAGTTTTCGGTCGAGTCCCTGGTCTCGGAGAGGTTCAGCCCGGCGAGCAATCGAGCGGTGACGACCTGTTCGACAATGTCGACGAGCGTCTCGTCGTCGCCTGCGTATTCCGCCAGAATCCCCAGTGGAATCTCGCCGCCGGCCATCTCGCGGTGGCCGCCGGCACTGCCGATATCCTCGAAGGCGGTGTCGAGGACTTCACCGATGTGAACGCGCGCGTCGGTCGATCGAGCGCTGATGTGGATCGCGTCCTCGATGATTCCGAAGACAATCGCGGTCTCGACACCCTCGAGTGTGGCGAGGTAGTCGGCCGCCTGCGGAAGCGCGTCACGTTCGCTCGTTCGGCCGACGTGTGTTATCAGAACCGAGCCCCGGACGACGCGGTTTCTGATCGCGTCGGCGATCGCATCGACGGTCACACCACTGACAGAGGGCGTCGAGAGTTTCCGGAGGAGGTCACGGTCGGCGCGGTCATGGAGTGTGCTGGCAGCCTGATATTCCGCGGTGGTCGTCCCGCGGAGAAAGCCCAGTGTCTCACGGCGGATCGCGAACAGGAGGGCAGTCGCGAGTGTCGCGTCGAGTTCCACGTCGAGATTCCGGACGTGTTCGACGAGCATCGTCGCCGTCGCCCCGGCCTCGTCGCGGTGGTCGATGAATCGGCCCTCGACCCCGTCGGTCGAATGGTGGTCGATGACGATGTCGATCGGTGTCCCTTCCGGAACTTCGTTGTTCGAGCCGGGGACGGCGTGATCGACGAACGCGAGCAACGAGCCGGCCGGGCGATCGATGACTGCGTCGGGTTCGAACGGTTTGAGATCCAGGTCGAGAAGATTGACGAACGCGCGGTTTTGCTGGTGGGAGATGTTCCCGCTGTAGAGGATACGGCGTTCGTCGATCCCGACTGTGGCAGCGATGCGTCCGAGTGCCAGCGCGCTGGCCAGACAGTCCGGGTCGGGGTTGTTGTGACAGACGATGGTGAGCGTGTCGCCGCTGGCGAGGACGTCCCTGAGTTCCTCGGAGGTAGCCATTGTCCGAACGTCGGTCGCGAGGCAGTTGTGTCTACCGGCGAGTAGCGAGATTCAAACGGCCATTTGAGCTTTCAGCGCCTTTTGGGGACTGGCGTTCGAGCGATGAGATATGAGCCGTCACGAAACGGCGGTCGACCACCTCGGCCGTCTGCCCTCCACAGCGTTGTCACGAAGCCGCTCGGCGGTCGAAACCGTCGGGTTCTGGGGTGCAGTGCTTGCCCCGCTTGGCTATCTCCCAGCACTCGCACTCGATCACTCCATGGAACTGATCGTGCCACTGGTCGTCCTCAACGTCGCGTGTCTGATCGTCGGTCATCGCCACCGGCCGTCACTCGACGCAGGCTTGCTCGCAGTCGTCGCGCGTGCCGGACTGTTCGGAGGTGATCAGTGATGGCCTCGGCCGCGACCGACCGCAAGCGCCGTCGAGTCGCCGCCCATCTCCGCGAGCGAGCCGCCGAGGAGCCAGTCTACGTCAAGAGCAAGTTCCTCGCAGAGGAGATCGATCTCTCGGCAAAGGAGATCGGCAGCGTGCTGGGCCAGCTCGCCGAGAGTTCCTCGGAGTTAGCGATCGAAAAGTGGTCCTACACCAACGCGACCACCTGGCGAGTCGAACGCCGGTAGCGAAACCCCCATGCCGGCCGCGAATCTCTGATCGGTATGGCTAGCGACGACCACGACGCCCGGTCGGTTCGGGAGACCTACGAGGCGATCGCGAGTCACTTCTCGGAGACGCGGGCCCACCCCTGGCCGGAGGTCACCGAGTTCGTCGAGAGTGCCCCGCAGGTCGATCTCGGGCTGGACCTCGGCTGCGGGAACGGTCGCCACGCCGCGGTTCTGCACGAACGGGCCGACCGGGTGCTCGCACTTGACGCGAGTCGCAACCTCCTGGGAGAGGCGCGCGAGCAACTCGATCCAGTCTGGGCTCGGTTGCTCCAGGGCGACGCGTCGCGGCTGCCGCTGCGGAGTGGTAGTGTCGACCTTGCCGTCTACGTGGCGACGCTGCACCACCTACCGAGTCAGGAGCGACGGCGAGAGAGTCTGGACGAACTGGCGCGGGTGCTCGATCCCGACGGCGAAGCGCTGATCAGTGCCTGGAGCACGGCGCACGATCGGTTCGACGCAGACGCCGAGGCCGAGGCTGGGTTCGATACGGAGATTGACTGGACGTTGCCGGGTGGCGAGACAGTGCCGCGATTCTATCACATCTACGCGCCAGCAGAATTCGAGGCGGATCTGGCGGGGAGTGCCTGTCAGGTGATCGAATTCGAGGTATCGAGCGGGAACTGTTACGCCCGGGTTGGCGGGAAACCTCCCAGACAAAGGTAGTGGTTTCTAACGGAGTTTTGAGTGAGAAGTGCGGGGCCCGGAATTTGAATCCGGGTCGTCAGCTTGGAAGGCTGAGGTCATAGCCAGACTAGACCAGCCCCGCTCAAAATTGGATTGACCATGGCGGGATTAAGGGCTTTCTATTCACTCCCAGCAATCACCGCATGCGGTCGAAAATCACGTGCCGATCTGCAACCGAGAGGTCGTCCATCGGTGCCGTCTCCAGAGCGTCCAGCCCAGAGACACGTCTCGAAGGGACCAGATTACGGCTCGATGTCTACCCAGATGTCAGATCGAATCCACGCGTCAGAGCCTTCAGGATGGTACATCCGAAGGGTTTCGGCGTCCAGTTCGGCGACGAGATCGGCGTCGTTGTCGACCAACCGGTACGCGCGAGTGGGGTAGGTCAACGGGAACGCACGAGCGGGGAACGACTCGATCGGCGGGCAGCGCGGAGGGTCGATGGCAGCGTCGGAGAGGGGTTCGCGCTCGGTGGACGCAAGCCCCGGGCTGAGCAGGCGGTCGACGGCCGTTTTGGCTGTCGCCCGTACAGACCGCCAACTACGAGCCGCGCTGCGCTGGAGACTGACTGTGACCGCGTCGACTCGCGCACGGCCAGACAATTTCGGGGACTGCTCTCGGGCGGACGTTGTCTGGCCGTCCGAGTCCCGGTCCGCCGGGCCGTCCGTCGGAGTGAGACTCATGTGTGTACATCGGTATCATGGAACAAAACGGTTGTGTCTACACGGATAACGCCCGACAGCCCAGGTGGAGACTACTCGGTGCCGCCGGCGTCCTTGCGGTCGTTTTCGAGGCGGATAAGCGTTGTCGCGAGTTGGCGGTAGCCGTCGGCGAGGTCGCTCTCGGTCGCTTCCATGACGACCGGTTCGGTCTTGCAGGCTTGCGGATCGTCCGGCAGGAGGCCGAGCAGGTCGAGGTCGATCTGCTCGCGGACGCGGTTGACGTCGGTGTCGTCGGTGACGCGTGTGACGACGACCCCGAGGAGCGTGCCGTCGACTTTCCCGACGACTTCGGCTGTCTTTCGCGTGTCGACGATCGAGGTGTTGTCCGGCGTCGAGACGAGGACAACTCCATCTGCGAGGCCGAACGGGACGAGCACCTCGTGGCTGAGTCCCGTTCCTGTATCGATGATCACTGTGTCGTAGCTGCTGGCGAGGGCATCGATCACGGGCCGGAGTTCCGCTGGATCGGCGTCGATCAGATATTCGAGCGAGTCACCGCCGGAGACCACGTCGAGGCCAGTCTCGGTGGTGACGATGGCCTCGTCGATGTCGGCCTCACCAGCGAGAACTTTGTGGATACTCGTCTCACAGTCGAGTTCGAGAATGTCGGCGACGTTCGTCGTTCCCAGATCGGCGTCGACGAGCACGACTGAGTAGCCGACCGATTGGATGGCCGACGCAACGTTGATCGCAGTGACCGTCTTTCCAGCACCGCCTTTCGCGCCACCGATCGTCAGTACACTTGCCTCGGACACAGCCGAGTAATTCCGTTCAGAGCGCAAAAGTATTCTGGCGGCGATCCTACAAAAGATACTCTGGCACCGATCTCAGAGTTCGACCCGCTCGACGATCTGGTCGGTCTCTTCGCGGACGTTGACAGCGACGATCCGAATGTCGTCTTCCAATCCAGAGTCTACGAGCTTGGCCTTCAGGAGGTTATCGACCTGATAGACGCCCGCAGCGTTGGTCATCTCGATCTCGACGCGGACGACTCGGTCCTCGCCAGGGCCGAGGCGGACGTTCCTGATCGCCTGGCTGGAGACGGTGTTGATCCCGCGGCCACCTCGCTCGTAGGGGATGCGCGAACGACCGCGTTCCATATCCAGCGCGTCTGCGACCCGAACGACGCCGGCTTCAGTCGTCAGGGGCGTCTCCTCGGTGTGGTGACAGAGGATCGCGTGCAGTACCTCGCCTTTCACTCTGATCGCTTCCGCGAGATCGTAGTAGGGAAGTTCTTCGAGGAATCGGTCGAGGACGTCGGCGGCCAGCGGGATCGAGTAGTAGGGGTGCTCGTCCCGGTGGACGATGTGGCCGATGTCGTGCAGCGTCGCCGCGAGTGCGATGATGACAGCTTCGTCGGCTTCGTCGAGTCCCTGATCGGCGGCACCGTTGAACGCGACCGAACCCTGCTTGAGGAGGTCGTACAGACAGAGCGCGCGATTGCGGACGATCCCGACGTGTTTCGAACCGTGATCGTTGTACCGTTTTCGAGTGACGGGATTGACGTTCTGAGCCGATAGTAGCGTCTGGATCTCTTCGTCGCCCTCGACCCGTTCGAGGATGTCGTTGACGCGCTCGTCGGGGAAAGAGTGCTCGCCGTTCGGATCGTAGACGCGTCCAGCCTGAACGTCGGCAGCAGCAGGATCGTCAGTATCGCTCATAAACGACGTTGGAGACCGAGCAAAAAAACAGTTAGCGGTCGCGACCAGGAAGGAACGATCATTTTTGTATCCCGGTTGTGACTACCCGCCACATGCAATCTTCAGGTCCACCCAAGCCGGGAGCAAACGGGAGTCGGTCTATCCGTGGGTTCTTGCGAACGTCGATGATTAGCGGCCTCGCGGTCGCGATTCCGGTGCTGATCACCCTGTTTGTCTTCCGATTCGCGATGAACTTCATGCTCGATTCGGTCGGTCCACTGGCGTCCCTCCTGCAGGAAGTCGGCATCAGCGATCAGTTCGCTGCCGACCTCGCAGCGCTGGTCTCGTTGCTGTCGCTCATACTCCTTATCGGACTGGTGACTGAAACCAGTCGCGCGTCCAGGCGAATCGAGAATGCCTTCGAGAACGCGATGTCCTCAATCCCCGGTTTTGGAGCCGTCTACAGCAGTTTTAACGAAATGAGCAAGCTCCTGCTGGACAGTGACGTCCAGAGTTTTCAGGAGGTCAAACTCGTCGAGTACCCCACCCAGGGGTCGTACTGCGTCGCCTTCGTGACTGCTGAGACATCCGAGAACATACGCACGGCGACTGGCAACGACGAGATGACGACGCTCTATCTCCCGATGGCTCCGAACCCGGTGATGGGTGGGTTCGTCGTCCACGTCGAGGATGAGAACGTCTACGACGTCGACATGAGCGTCGAAGAAGGGATGCGATCGGTCGTCACCAGCGGCGTCGCGGTCAACGACGCCGACGAGGAGGAGATTGCTGCTGAGATCGGTAACGGGATCGATGTCCCACCACGGGACTCCTCGGAGCTATGAGTTTCACGCTTCGCGAACACACTGCTGACATCGCGGTCGAAGCCACGGCAGCGACGATCGGCGGCGTCTTCGCAGCCGTTGGTGACGGGCTCGCAACAGCGATGTGTGAGGACGTGCCTGCGGGCGGCGAGCGGTTCAATCTCTCGGTGACTGCCGAATCGGCCGAAGCGCTGTTGTTCGATTATCTCGACGAACTCATCTACCAGCGGGACGTCCGGAGCGTCCTGCCGGTCGACAACGAAGCGACCGTTGAAGAGGCAGGCGACGGGTGGTTAGTCGACGGGAGTGCTCGGGGCGTCCCGCTCTCTGCGGTCACCGCCAGGGAAGTCAAGGCCGTCACCTACTCCGAGATGGAACTTCGTGAGACAGCTTCGGGTTGGAACGCCTACGTCGTCTTCGATGTGTGATCGGCATTCGTCGTCTCCGACGTGTGATTGTTCTCTCAAGCCCGGCTCGACGACCGATCTGTTCGTTTTAAGCAATTCGAGTTCCTACTGCTATCAAATGGTTACTCCTCGTGCTCGGCCGGCGAGTCTGGTCGTGGCGGCCCTCGTGCTGCTGACCATCGCTGTACAGCCGGTGGCAGCACACGTTCGGTACGTCACCGAAAACCCACCGGGGGAAGGCCTTCAATTCACGATCGACGTGCTCTCCGAACCTGCAAACGCCGTGCTGTTCGGTGGCGTCGGACTGCTCGCGACTGCCGGTGTCGGGGCGTACCTGTGGGTTCGACCGACGATCCCGGACTTCGAAGTGCTTCGGTCGGCACTGGCAGAGTATCTGACGTACGTCCCGTGGATGCTCCGACTGAGCATGGGGCTGCCGCTGGTCGGTGCGGGCTTCATCGGCTACATCTTCAGCCCCTCAGTGATGACCGCAGACAACCTCGGGGCGACCGCCCAGGCAGAGGTCCGCCTGCTCATGATCGGTCTCGGCTTCTTCTTGCTGTTCGGACTGGCGACCCGCGTCGTGGCGCTGGTTGGACTGCTCAGCTACGTCGTCTCGCTCGCGTTCTTCCCGCGTGCGATTCTCGCACTGGAGTACGTGCCTGGTTTTCTGGCAATCTTCCTCATCGGGAGTGGGCGGCCGAGCGGCGATCACCTCCTCAGCCGGGTCGCCAGCGCACCGGGCACCTACTACAGCCGGATCGACCCCGTCCACGTCCGTGCGCGCCAGCTTCAACAGCGACTCGATCCCTATACTGCCTACGTTCCAGTCATTCTGCGCGTGGGACTCGGCGTGACGTTCGTCCTGCTCGGGCTCGGCGAGAAACTGCTCAATCCCGGCCCCGGGTTGGCCGTCGTCGCGAAATACAATCTCACATCGATCGTTCCCGTTGACCCTGGCGTCTGGGTCGTCGGCGCGGGACTCGCTGAGATCGCATTCGGTGTCCTGCTCGTTGCCGGGCTGTTTACCCGGGCCACCGCGGCCGGCGCGTTCGTCCTGTTCACGGTGACGCTGTTCGGACTGCCGGACGATCCAGTGCTGGCGCATATCACACTGTTCGGCCTCGCATCGGCGGTGTTCACGCTTGGGGCCGGCCCGCTCTCGATCGACGCCTGGCTCGGCCGCCAGCCGACGACCCAGCGCGAAGCGACGCCGGCCGCGGGCGACTAGCGCCCACTATATCTTTTTGCGCTGGCCGGTGACTATCCACGTATGACAACCTACGAGGCCGGCGACATCACCTTGGAGAAGGTACGGGAGTACGTCTGGGATATTCCTCAGGAAGGACAGATGAACGTTCCCGCCCGCGTGCTTGCCAGCGAAGCCCTGCTGGAGGAGATCAGCGACGACAAGACCCTCGAACAACTCAGGAATACGACCCACCTCCCTGGCGTTCAGAAGTACGCCATCTGCATGCCCGACGGCCACCAGGGCTACGGGTTCCCCGTCGGCGGCGTCGCCGGCATCGACGCCGAAAACGGCTGTATCAGCCCTGGAGCTGTCGGGTATGATATAAATTGCGGAGTCAGGATGGTGACAACAAATCTGACCTACAGCGATGTCAACGGGCGAGAAGAGGAACTCGTCGACGCGCTATTTGACGCTATTCCATCAGGTCTCGGCGGGGGCGGAATCGTCGAGGGGACCCAATCCGATGTCGAGGAGATCCTCGCAGACGGGATGGAGTGGGCACTTCGCGAGGGATACGCCGTCCCCGCAGATCTCGAACACTGCGAGGACGAGGGCAAGCGGCCGGACGCCGATCCCAGTGCTGTCTCGAAGAAGGCCAAAGACCGCGGCCGAAACCAGATCGGATCGCTCGGTTCGGGGAATCACTTCCTCGAAGTACAGCGCGTCACCGACATCTTCAGGGCAGACGTGGCAGCGGAGTTCGGCCTCGAAGCAGACCAGATCGTCGTCCTGATTCACTGTGGCTCGCGTGGGCTGGGCCATCAGGTCTGTACGGACTACCTGCGAGAGATCGAGAAGGCCCATCAGGGACTGTTGAATCAGTTGCCGGACAAGGAACTTGCGGCCGCGCCTGCGGGATCACACCTCGCTGAAGAGTACTACGGCGCGATGTGTGCGGCGATCAACTTCGCGTGGGTCAACCGCCAGTTGATCATGCATCGCACTCGCGAGGTGTTCGCGGATGTCTTCGACCGCGAGTGGGAGGCCATGGAGATGGACCTGCTGTACGACGTTTCGCACAACATCGCCAAGAAGGAAGTCCACGATGTCGACGGTGAGGACAAAGAGCTGTACGTCCACCGTAAGGGAGCCACGCGGGCGTTCCCAGCGGGCCGTCCCGAACTGCCGCCAGCCTACAGCGATGTCGGCCAGCCGATCATCATCCCGGGGAGCATGGGCGCGGGCAGCTACGTTCTCCGAGGCGGCGACCGCTCGCTCGACGAGACCTTCGGGTCGACCGCCCACGGCGCTGGCAGATTAATGTCCAGAACGCAGGCCAAGAACACCTACTGGGGCGAGGACGTGCAAGACGACCTTCGGGAGCAACAGCACGTCTACGTCAAGGCCAACAGCGGCGCGACCGTCGCCGAGGAAGCGCCCGGCGTCTACAAAGACGTCGACGAGGTCGTGAACGTCTCGGACGCGCTGGGGATCGGTGACAAAGTCGCCCGGACGTTCCCAGTGTGTAACATCAAGGGCTGATCGGCGACAGCGCTTGAGACTTCATTCTAGCGTCGCCAGATCTCCGACCTGTTCGCGCCGGGCGATATCCCGAACGAACAGCCGGACCTGCCGAACCAGATCTGCCCGGTCTTCGTAGTCGTAGACACGGGCGTCCCAGCGGTCGAGGACTGCGGCGATCATCGCGCTCGTGACGCCTTCTTCGTGGACGAACACCACGCGCTCGCGGTGGTCGGTCGGGTCGGGTTCACGCTGGAAGATCGCTTCGAGGACTGCCCCTGTCTCGATTCCGACGCCGAGGTTGTTTCCAACCTTGGGAACGACGTAGACGACAGCGTTGCTCGCCAGTGCGAACTCGATGCTCTGTGTCGCGGCGTCCATCTCTTCGAGGGTGAGGTCGACGTCGATAGCCAGAAAGGCGTTGACGCCCGGATCGGTCCGGAGTGAATCCCGGACATCGAGCAGGAGATCGAGCGTCGCCTCCTGTCCCTCGACGTTCGAGTCCGTCCCGACGAGCGTCCCGAAATCGACCGCTTCAGGAAGCGCCTGCAGGTCGACGACGTCTTCGGGTGTATCGGCCCGTTCGAGTGCTGCCTGAATGTCGAACGCGGCATACGGTCCCATCAGATAGACGAGCAGTCGGTCGTGTGCGAGATCCCCCAGTTCCCCGATGATCCGATCGCGCATGATTGGAGCCGCTCGCGCCAGGAACATATAAATAACGGCTATTTCAGTGATTGCTGAGTCAGCGAACATTTACAGTGGCGCGTTTTATATATACACGTATGGCAGAGAGTGGTGACCGAGCGCAACGACGGTCGGGTGACGGGCGTGAGGAGTTCCTCCCCGAGCACAGCCTGCTAGAGCTGTCGGATTATCTGGCGATGCAACAGGCAATCGGCAACGAGACGCGGTTTCGCGTCCTCGCAGTGCTCGTCGACGCGGGCGCGATGACGCCGACGGAGATAGAGCAGCGACTGGATATTGCCGACAACACGCTGCACTACCATCTGGACGAGTTGGTCGACGTCGGCCTCGTCGAGAACCGCAAGCGCAGCGAGCCCGACCGGGAGGGGTTGTACTCCTATTATCGGGCGACAAGCCTGGGCGAGGGCATCCTCACTCACGGCGTCCGGGAGTTGATCGAAGAGGAGTGGGACGCGCTGGAGGCGTACAGTAGCGACTGAAAAAGCGACTGACGACGATCAGTCGTCGTCGGCGATTCCCACAGCGGGAGCGTCGCTCACGTCCGACTGGGGCGTCGACGCTCTGAGGTGCAGCAGCTTTCGCACCACGTCACCGGCGAAGACCACAGTGCCGAGGATCAACAGGGTGTCGCCAGGCATGCGAAGCCAGAACAGTAACTGGACGAGATCACCCTCGTAGAACGCGAGACTGCGTGCAGCATCGTAACTACTGGTGAACGCGGCTTCCAGTTGGAGGAAGCCAACGGGCAAGACCGAGATGAAAACCATCGCCGCGAGCCCGACGTTCCACAGCCAGAACGCCCGGCGCAACCAGATCTCACTCCAGAACTCGGGGTCGACGGCGATCCGGAGCATGTAGATAGCCATCCCGAGCGCCAGGAAGCCGAACGCGCCGAACATCGCGGCGTGGGCGTGGCCGACCGTGAGATAGGTGCCGTGTTCGTAGTAGTTGATCAGCGGGAGGTTGATGAAAAACCCCAGGACACCGGCCCCGACGAAGTTCCACAGGCCCGAGGCGACGATGAACATGAACGGCAAGGTGTATGGGAATCCCTCATCGCTGGTCGCCATCGCGCGGTACTCGTTGAACGCCTCGAAGAGGATGATCATCAGCGGCAGGAGTTCGAGCGTCGAGAACACGCTGCCGATGGGAATCCACAGATCGGGCATGCCGATCCACCAGTAGTGATGGGAGACACCGATGACCCCCGTGGACATGACGAGCAGGGCCTGGAACATGACGGCCTTCTCGGCGCTGGATCGTTTCAGGAGGTTCATCGAGACGAGTGTCATGCCAACGACGGCGACGATGAAGAACTCGAAGGCGCCCTCGACCCACATGTGGACGACCCACCAGCGCCAGAACTCGGTGACAGCGATGTTGGTCTGGGGGGTGTACAGCAGACCAGCGATAAAGAGGAGGCCGATCGACCCCCCGGCGTAGAGGATCATGTGCGCCAGCCCGTAGCGCGGTTCGCGGTCGAGCAGGGGCTTGAGCGCACGAGCGGTCAGGACTGCCCAGACGCCGAATCCGAGCAGGATGCCGACCTGCCAGAGGCGGCCAATTTCGAGGTATTCGAGCCCTTCGTTGCCGAGAATCCACCAGAGTGCGCCGTCGATGTACCCCTGTGCGCCGAGCCAGACGCCGACGAGTCCACCGACGGAAACGACGACGAGCGTTCCGAGCAGGGTCTTGACGGCGCTGGCCTGCCGCGAGGGTTCGTAGCGCGTGAGCAGTCCTGGGAGGAACAGTCCGGCGCCGAGCCAGACCGTCGCGATCCAGAGGATCCCGAGATCGATATGCCAGGTCTTGGCGATAGCGAAGGGCAGGGCCTGCAGGATGTCGATCCCGAAGATCGACTCCACCCCGAAAAACGCGCCACGCTCGGTGTAGTAGTGCGCCAGGAGCCCGCCGAGGAAGACCTGGCCGACGAACAGGAGCGCGGCGACCGGCACGAACCAGATGGCGGCTCGCTGGCTCGGCAGGAGGTCGATCTCACCTGGTGCTGGGACTTCGATGCCAGCCGAGTCAGGTTCGGGAAGTTCGATCGACTTGTAGGCCCAGACAGCGCCGCCAGCAGCAGCGACCAGCAGGACCATCGCAATCACGCTCCAGATCATCGCCGATCCGCCGGGGGTGTTGCCCGCGGCGGGCTGGTATGGCCAGTTGTTGGTGTACGATTGCTCGCCACCGGGCCGGTCTGCGTGTGCAAACCACGCCGTCCACATCGCGAAGTCCGCGAAGCGGCGGGCCTCCTCGGCCGAGCCGATCATCCCCTCGGGGACGCCTCGCTCGGCGCTCCCCTCGTGGTAGCGCTGGACGTACTCCGCACGGACCTGCTGATGAGCGTAAACCTCCGCCGCCGAATACTGGATCGTCCCGCCAGAACCGGGCTGATCGAGTTCCGACTCGATGCGCTGGTCGACGACGGCTCTCTCGTCGGCTTCGAGCCCGGTATAGTCGCTGTCGTAGCGTTCACGTGCGTAATAGTCGCGCATGTGCTGGACCTTCAGATCCAGCGCGTCGGCAGTGTAGTCGGGGCCGAAGTATGCCCCGTTACCGAGGATCGAACCGTGGTTCATCAGCCCGTTCTGTTGGAAGACGACTTTCCCCTCGCGGATCTGCTCGCCAGTGGCGAGTTGCTCACCGTCTGGACCTGCCATCTCGTTCGGAATCGGTGGCGCTTCCTCGTAGGCGAGCCAGGCACCCGCACCCATGACGAGGAGATTGAGTACGAACACCGTGGCGAGTATCGACGCGAGCGTCTTTCTCGTGACTTCCATCTCGCCCGGTGTTTCACGGTTTAGGGTCTTCTAAAGGCGACCAAATTCTCGGGGCGTGGCAGGGTGCGGGAAGACGTTCGTCCAGGGGCTTAAATACCGTTATCCAGTCCCGTTCCACTGGGCGAGGATAGTAGTCTCGGCAGTGACATTGGTGTAGAGGACCACGATCCGATCGTTCTCGCCGACGGTTTCGCCGTAGGCACCTGCGTCACCAAGACGGATCGCGTCTCCCGATCCGACCATCGAAGAGTCATCCATCTCTCTGTCAATCTCGGCCCAAGACACCTCTCGCTGGGGACCCTGAATGAGGAGGTCTCCTGCACGAATCTCCTCGCCTCCGTCGTGTGAGATTTGCAGCGCCGAGAGTTCATCGAAGTACTGAAACGAGATCGTGGTGTCTGGGCCGTCCGTCTCTGCTTCGAAAAAGAGGACGTTCGCCCCGATCGCGAAGACGATCACGAACGCGATCGCGACGAGCGTGAGCACGCTCGCCATTTCTGAAACCGCACGGCCGTCCGCGGGCGATGAGCCACCGACCATTACCTGAGATCAGATGGGCGAGCACCTTAAGCCGACCGGCCACTCGTTTCGACCCTGATCGACACTGATATTAAGGATGCGTGTAGTGGATCTGTACGGACGCAAATGGGGGATTGGGGTGAGTGAAACGTCACCGAACGACCGACGAATAGAACGCACGACGCCGGGGGCTGATCGCTGGTGTGCGAACCGCAGGCCTGGGCGTCGACCGGGGGCCAGAACGTGACTGGGACGTTCACCCCGGAGGAGCCACTCGCGCGGGATCCGAATCGCGGAGCCGACGCCGTCGAGCGGCTGCAAGACCATACTCGCTCACCAACGGCACGCGTCTTCGCCGCTGGCTCAGTCCTGCGTGAGTCACCACTCTCACTCGAAGCGGCCCTGGTCGCGTACGCACGGCGGGCGAACGAGTTGGATGTGACGATAACACCAGGAGTTCGCGACGATCTCGGACAGTTGTGCAGCGCTGCGAGCGAGCAAGAATATGCCGTCAGTCTCTCCCGAGTACTCGAACGAACGACGCCCTCGACGAGATCCGAGGCGCTAGCTGCGGCCAGACAGCGGCTTGATGCACCGCCGGACCGCCGAGCGGATAAACTCGCCGGGTTCGTCCACGACGCCAGAGCGGCAGGGATCGACCTCTCAATAGACGACTTCGACGGGACACCCGGGATGGATGCGGTCAGTTCGCAGGACCAATCCCGGAGAACCCACGCACTCGTCGACCACCACGAACACAAGTACGTAGAACCGCCAGTCGCCGAGTGCCCCGCCGAACCGACGCCATCAGCCGCCGCCGACGACGGCGTCTACCCGGGTCGAGATGGAGCTGGCCCGAGTCAGGTCGCGGTCGACGGCGGCGAGGAACAGACAGCAGCGGACGAACCTAACGAGAAGCCGTCCGATTCGAACCAGGAAGGGATGACTGATGCCGATCAGGGCGGCCAGAACACTGCCTCCGACTCGAACGGGACCGAAGAGAGCGAACAGGATCTGGAACCAACAATCTCGAAGACCGAAGTCAGGGAACCAGTCTCGTACAGACAGCCGAGAAAGAGAGATCACACTGACCATACAGCGACCGAAACCGAGGATGAGTCGGATCGCGAGACCGACAGTGCGGTGATTCCAACGTACGGCGAGCCAGAAGACTCGACAATCGAGGACTCAGAAGCGGTACCAGCACACGAAGAGTCAGGGTTCGTCTGGCCGGCGACGGACGACGACGTCGATCCGAGCGTGTCACCGACGGTCAGAATCAACGACCACGTCGACGGATCCACGGAGGGGGCGGCAGCACTCGCCACCGGGAATCAATCGGAAGCCGCAGCGAGAACGCCGTCGGAGATTCACGAAAACATCGACCGCTCCAATCGCGGGGAGATGCCAGCCGTCCGTATCGTCGAACGGAACAAAACCGACGGCGGGCCACCGGACCCACGGGAGCTCACGGCCAGCCTCTCGGCCACCGGGACATCTGTCACTGAAGCACTGGAGTCGATCTAGGCCCGCCGGGTATCCAGGGCTACTGTTTGGTCTGTTCGCTCCAGGAGTCCCGCCTGGCGACGGCATGACGGTAGACCACGGCTCCGAGGCCGAGCACGACCAGGCCGATCAGCAGAAACGCTGTCTGTGCGGCCACGACGTTCGAACCCAGCGCGCCGATCTCGCTTGCGTCAGTCCCAAGCAGTGCTCGACCGACGACGATCACCAGTGGCGTCACTGCCAATGTGGTCCCGACGAGCAGCAGACCGACAGCGACGATTACCGTTGGGACGGTGAAACGTGAAAGGATATACCCGGGAACGACCCAGCCGGCAAGAAATGCGAGAACAGCCACTGACAGCGAGACGGGCGTGGCCGACTCGACGACGAACATGACGAGCGGCCCCATCGGGGCGGTGATCGAAAGGGCGACGAGCAGGCGGACCCACCGGGGTGTCGAGAACGTATCGAGGGGGGTCGCCTCCGGTCCTTCGATGTCGGCGTCTGCAAACATCGCGTCGATCGCGTCCTGAGAGAGTCCCCCCTCGTCGTCGAGAAAGTCCAGCCCGCAGGCGGGACACCGCACTTCGTGGCCCGAGATCGGCTCATCACACTGTGGGCAGGAGGCGTCGATTTCCTCGTCAGCCATGCGATGGGGTTCGCCCCCGACCGTCTTGAGGCTGCGGGAGCAGAAATACCTAAACGCCACGCGGCCGACCAGCCCCTATGCGACTGGAGGACTACTGGGGCATCGGGCCGAAGACCAGTGAGGTACTCACGACGGAGCTGGGCGTCGAGGCCGCCATCGAGGCCATCGAGGGCGGCGACATCAGGACGCTGACCGAAGCCGGACTCAGCCGCGGCCGGGCGACCCGGATCCTTCGGCGTGTCGAGGGCGGCCGCGCAATGGACGTCCTGGCGACGCGTGACACCCGCGAAGTTTACAAGGATCTGCTGGATGTCGTCGGCCGGTACGCACTGACCGACCACGCTGCCGACAGGATCCGGCTGTTGACGCCGCTGGCAGATCGAGACGACATCACCCAGCGACTCGACAGCGTCATCGAGGCCCGGAATACGTGGAGGCGACTCGACGACTCGACTCGTGACACAGTCAGAGAGGCCTTCGAGCGATACGACAACGTCGGCGGCGGCGAGCGCTCGGCCGTCGACGTCGCGCGGACACTCGGCGACGTCGGCGTCGAATCGGGCGTCTTCGAACCGCTCGCGGCGCTGGATGCGGACGATCTGGCGGCGGCCGCCGACGCACTCGCAACGCTCGAACCAGACGGCAGCGTCGCCGAGGGGGCCGACGACGAACTCGACCGCCTGCGCGACCACCTCGGGGCCGCCGAGGACCTGGCAGCCAACGCCGAGGCCGTCGTCGAGGCAGTCCGCGAGGAGATCCGGACGCCGGACGCCTTCGAGGAGGGCGTATTAGATCACGTCGTGAGCGAGACTGGCGTCGACGTCGGGCGCGTCCGTGAGGCGATGCCCGGCGAAGCCGCCGACGCCCGTGACTTCGTGGGTGCGACGCTGCGATCGCTGACCGACGACCTCCGGACGGCCGTCGACGAGCGGACCGAACGTGTCGCGAGCGACGCCAGAGAGACCATCGAGGAGTCCCGGGAGACGATCGACGCCGCCGTCGCAGCCGTCGACGACATCGCGCTGTTGCTCTCGCTGGCTCGATTCGCTCTCGAATTCGATCTCGTCCGCCCGCAGTTCAGCGAGGACAGCGACGTCTTGGCCGTCCAGGCAGCCAGGAACATCGTCCTCGACGCCGCCGACGAAGCAGTCCAGCCAGTGACCTACGCAATCGGCGCGCACACGATCGACTTCCCGAAAGCCAACGCTCCACCCAGCGGCGACCGGGTGGCGGTCCTGACTGGCGCGAACAGCGGGGGGAAGACCACACTGCTCGAAACGTTGGCCCAAATCCAGCTCCTCGCCCAGATGGGACTACCTGTGCCGGCCGAACAGGCCGAGATCGGGTTCGTCGACGCGATCGTCTTCCACCGCCGACACGCCAGTTTCAACGCTGGCGTGCTGGAATCGACACTGAAGAACGTCGTACCACCGCTTTCCGAGAGCGGCCACACCCTGATGCTCGTCGACGAGTTTGAGGCGATCACCGAACCCGGCAGCGCCGCCGACCTGCTGCACGGCCTCGTGACCCTCACCGTCGATCGGGAGGCGCTGGGCGTGTTCGTCACCCACCTGGCGGACGACCTCGAACCGCTCCCGGAGACGGCTCGTGTCGACGGCATCTTCGCGGAGGGTCTGACACCCGATCTCGAACTCGAAGTCGACTACCAACCCCGATTCGGGACAGTTGGACGGTCGACACCGGAGTTCATCGTCTCGCGACTCGTGGCGAATGCCGACGACCGAGAGGAACGGGCGGGCTTCGACACGCTGGCGAAAGCCATCGGCCAGGCGGCGGTCCAGCGGACGCTGTCGGACACGCGGTGGTCGCGGGACTGATCGTCTCCCCCGGGCGTGCATTCACGTCCATGGAGCCCCAAGAGCCAGTGATGTTTCGCAAGTGTCGCAGACTCGGCTACGCGTGGCTCGTGCTCAACGGGGTCTTCTACGTACTCGCACCCCGGCTGGCGCTCAAGCTATCGACCAAGATCATGCTGCTGGGCTACGAGAACGCGGGCGAGCTCGAACCCCGTGACTGGTACGCCACGAGCACCCGAGCGGCCGGGGTCGGGATGATCGCCGCCGGAATTGCCGGACTCCTGCTCGAACGCGAGCCAGCCGCCGCTGACGAACCAGACGAACAGATGGAAGACGAAGACGACGAAATCACGATCGAAACGGCTGACTGATCGGATCGAGTGGTCGCGTCGCTATTGCAAGAAGAGGACAGCGCGAAAAGATGACGGTCGGTACCATGCCAGATGACCGTCGTTCCGCAGGGGTGCTCGGGGAGTGACCCGTCATCGCGGGCCGCCACTCATCGATAGCGTCGCGAGCGGCGGTAGTTTCGATCCATACGATTGCGTTCGTACTCCGATTGCAGGAGATTTGCTCGGAGGGCCAGTGATCGCAACATGTGTCTCAGCGGGGCGGGTGCCCCAGACTCCGTGCGGGAATCGAACCCACCCGCCAGCGAGGCTGGCGTGGTCCACTCGGAGTAATCACACCCTCGGTCACGCGTCGGTCTCGACGCGGGCGACGTCCATGACGCCGAAACCGTCGGCCAGCGCCTCGCTGGCCTGGCCTGCACCGTCTTCGATTGCGGGGACGAGCATCTCGACCCCGACGACGGCCGTGACCTGAATGTCGGTCGCGCGCGGCTGGACCTCGGTCACGTCGTAGACGTCGAGTCCGTCGACGCCCTCGACGTCGCCGAGGACGTCTTCGACGCCGCTGGTGAGGTCCCCGCTCGCGTCGAGAGGGACCCAGAGGGTGACTGTCGCCGTCACGTCTGTCGTTCTGGCTTGCACTGCCATAGGCCGGCGGCCGGAATCGAACCGGCCCGAGCGCGACCACGCGCCCGGTGCTGTTGCTGGATGGGAGAGACGTCTCTGGAGGGCCGCGTGAGGACCGTCAGGGCGAGCCGACGAGGCCGTGAGATGACGGGCCAGCTGGCCGTTCGATCGAAGACGGACTCGCCGGGAACGATTGAGGCGCTCCGGCGGGGTTAAGACGGCAGCAAAAGGGCGTGCCCACGCGGGTCACGTCCAGCCTGCCGCCCTCGGGCGCTCGGTCGCGAGCGCCACGGCACCGTCGGGAGCGTTACGCGGCGAGACTGGGTTTATACCGGGTGGGCCAGGTGACCTGCCCCAATCCACCGTCAGTCCCGCCGCAGATCGCCGGGGTCGAAATCGACCCCCCGACCACGGCCTGGCCATTGCTAGGCGCAATAGCCGGCGACGGGATGTGGAGTTCGGACATTTGGATCACCTAATCGCTGTATCAACTTCTGTGAGGGGGAATATATTAATTCTTTTGCACGAATGTAATGGATTCACACGGGACAGAGTGACATGCAGGAAGCGGTCTCAAGTGGCCCGAATCAGGTCGAATCAGGTTCGACTGTCTCCGCCGAGGACTCGGTCACACGGACGCCTTTCTCAGCGAGGTGACGCATTCGTTGGCGGGCGAAGTCCTCCTCGCGCGAGCCACGCGTGGCGAGGACGTACATCGTGGCCTGCCCCTCCGGACGCATGGTTCGGCCAGCGCGTTGGGAACTCTGTCTCCGGGAGCCTCCGAGCCCGGAGGCGACGATGGCGACTTCGGCGCTTGGCAAGTCAATCCCCTCGTCGCCGACCCGGGAGACGATCAGCGTGTCGCGCATCCCTGACCGGAACGCCTCGAACAGCTCCGAACGGCGAGCATGGCGTGTCTCGCCGCTGATGAACGGCACGTCGAGTGCGGCCGCCAGCTCCCGGCCCTGATCGAGGTAATCGACGAACACCAGGGCTTGTTCTCCTTCGTGGGCGCGGAGAAGGTGTCGCACTTCCTCGACCTTGGCAGGGTTGCTCGCGGCCAATTGGCGGCGTTCGTGGCCCTGGGAACTGACGTACTCGTTCTGTGTCGTGTCGTCGGCCCAGGGGACGTAGCGAATCTCGACGCTTGGCTCGGCGACGAAGCCCGCGTCGAACAGCGCGTCCCAGTCAGTGCCAATGGGTGGGCCGACTAGCGTGAATATCTCCTCCTCGCGGTCGTCCTCCCGAAGAGGCGTTGCGCTGAGGCCGAGGCGGTGGCGACTCTGGAGGTCCGCCGTCCGCCGAAAGACGTCGCTGGGGACGTGATGGACCTCGTCGAAGACGATCAGCCCCCACTTGCGGTCGTCGAAGACGTGCCGATGACGGTCCATCCCGGCAGTCTGGTAGGTCGCGATCGTGACGGGACGAATCTCTTTCGTCCCGCCGTGGTACTCCCCGATCTGGTCGTCGGTGAGCGTCGTGTGTGCAAGCAGTTCGTCGCGCCACTGGCTCGCCAGTTCGCGACCCGGGACGAGAATGAGCGTCTCACCCTCGATTCGCGAGAGGATGCCCATCGCGGCGACGGTCTTGCCGCTGCCCGGTGGCCCGACGAGCACACCCGAGTTCCCTTCGAGGAACGACTGGACCCACTCGTGCTGGTACGGTCGCAGTTCGAGGTCCAGGTCGACGGGCAGGGGTTCGCCTGTGTCGAGATCCCGCTCGTCGACGACGGGATAGCCAGCCTCGTAGAGGACGCGCTTGACCGCGGCGATCGACTCCTCGGCGACCCAGCTCTCGGTGTCGGAGATGGGTGCCCGGAGGTGGTCCTCGTCGAGCTTCTGACGGGCGACGTTGCCCATCAGGTCCTCGCTCGCAGCCTCCAGAACCACGTAGCCGTCCTCGTGGGTGTGGAGGGCGAACTGGTGGGCTCGCTCCCACTGACTCTGGATCCAGTCTTCGAGATCTGGCTGGCGCTCGGGCAGGACGTCCTTGACTGTGCCCAGCAGTTCATCGACGTCGTCGTAGGGGGCTTGCCAGATGTCGGCCTGGGTGATCTCGTAGAGGTATCCCTCCGAGCCGGTGGTGTCGACCAGGCGAGCGAACTGCGAGAGTTGAGCCCGCGTGAACTGATGTGGTTTGTCCACGACGAGCTGTCGTCGTTCGGGGAAGACAATCACGCGCTCGCGGTCGGTCATCCGGGACCACTCGGTCGGATAGTAGACGACCGGGTCGGTCGAGACGTCCTGGCGCTGCACGTCGCCCGTTTCGACCAGTGAGTCGAGCGCGTCGGTCGCTGTGCCCTGATCGATGTCGCGATGCTGGGCGAACCGCGTCGCCGTCACGACCGGCTGCCCCAGGGCTTCGAGCGCGTCGTAGAAGGTGTCGATCGTCGGATCTGCGGGGTCGTCGTCGGTCACTACCCACCCTAGTCGAGTGACCTTCAAACGGTTTGCGGGACGGAGTCGTACGGTCGGTTGTAACGATGTGCCGGGACGATCGCATGATCTGCGTGATCGATCCGGAACAGACGTACAACCGACCGCATCCGAACTTTCAGGCTGTTGGCTCCCTTCGTCGAATGCATGGCAGATATCGTCGAAAAGACCGATCGGTACGAACGGCTACTCAGCGAAGCACTCGAGGAAGCCACGATCGCCCCACCAGCGGAGACGCCACTCGAAGATGGTGCCCAGGAGTGTCTCGAGATGGCTGAATCCTACCTCGAAGACGGTCGCCACTTTCGCCAGTCGGACGACCTTGTCAATGCGCTTGCGGCTTTTTCGTATGGCCATGCATGGCTGGACGCTGGCGCACGCTTAGGACTGTTCGACGTTCCGACGGATGGACACCTTTTTACCGTCTAACCACGCTGTGTGACGGAATACCACGAGAGTTATTCACTATATATAAATAGGACAGATACACTACTTATAAAGTTTGGCGAAATGTTTAAATAGTTGTCGCACTAACTATAGGGTAAGAGGGCGTCGGAGCCACGAACCGTCCTCGATCCCCCCATCATGAGCGAAACTACAATTCGGACGAGCGATAGCCGAACGGAGCAACTGAACAGCCAGCGGACCGAGACAAGCGACGAGAGCGAACACTGCCCCGAGTGTGGTGGCTCGCTCGTCAACGACAGCGAGCGCGGTGAAACGTCCTGTGCGGACTGTGGACTGGTCGTCGAGGAAGACGAGATCGACCACGGGCCCGAGTGGCGCGCGTTCGATTCGAGCGAGAAGGACCGCAAGTCCCGGGTCGGTGCCCCGACGACGACGATGATGCACGACAAGGGGCTGTCGACCAACATCGGCTGGCAGAACAAGGACGCCTACGGGCGCAGCCTGAGTTCCAGCCAGCGTAAGAAGATGCAGCGTCTCCGCACCTGGAACGAGCGCTTCCGCACACGCGACTCCAAAGAGCGCAACCTCAAGCAAGCGCTGGGCGAGATCGACCGTATGGCGTCCGCGCTGGGTCTCCCCGAGAACGTTCGCGAAACCGCTAGCGTCATCTATCGCCGAGCACTCAGTGAAGATCTCCTCCCCGGGCGCTCGATCGAGGGTGTCGCGACGGCCGCACTGTACGCTGCCGCCCGGCAGGCAAACTTCCCGCGCAGCCTCGACGAGATGACGACTGTTTCGCGAGTCGAGAAGATGGAGCTTACCCGGACGTACCGCTACATCATCCGGGAACTCAATCTCGAAGTCGCGCCCGCGGATCCGGAGAGTTTCGTCCCCCGGTTCACGTCCGATCTCGGTCTGACTGACGAGGTCGAACGGACGGCACGCCGTCTGATCGAGGCCGCCCGTGAGGACGGCCTGCTCAGCGGCAAGAGCCCGGTCGGAATCGCTGCAGCCGCTATCTACGCGGCGTCGCTGCTCTCCAACGAGCGCGTCACCCAGAGCGAGGTCAGCGAGGTCGCCGACATCTCTGAAGTGACCATCCGCAACCGCTACAAGGAGCTTCTGGAAGCCGACGGCGTCCGGAACATGGCGGCCTGATTGGGATCTCGGTCGTGGCTCCGTCGGTCATTTTTTCGGGCACAAGAGTAATATAGCCTGACGCTGAGTTGGCGAGTATGGCAGAGTTCAACTTCACACAACTGGGCCTCGAAGTCGGGGGTTCCGGTGCGATCGGCTTTTTGATCGGCTTTGCAGCCAAGAAGGTCGCGAAAGTGATCGCGATCATCATCGGCCTGGAGCTCGTGTTGTTCAAGTTCCTCGAATCGCGTGAAATCCTCACGGTAAACTGGAACAAACTCACGAACGGCATCGTCAAAGCAGGGGAAGAAGGACAGGCGAAAGGCCAAGACTGGATCATGACGTTCGTCTCGACGGCCGGTGTCGGTGCTGGCTTCGTCGGTGGCTTCTTCCTCGGTTTCAAAAAAGCCTAATTTTCCCCGTGCGGTCAGCGTCTGTTGATGTCGTCTTCGTCCTGAATGACTGTCGTCTCGGCGTTCCCGCTGGAAACCTCGTTTGCGAGGTCGTAGAAATCGTTCTGTAGTCCAGCCGGGAACTGCACCACACCGACCCACGAGCCGTCGTTTTGCCACTCTTCGCGTTTGAGATCGCCGAACTCTCGGATCTTGGCCTGCCCACTGCCGGCGTAGTCCGGCGGGAGCTGGACGGCGATAGTCACTTCGTCGAAGCGGATCGGAATCACGGGGCGGAGCGCTTCCAGTGCCTCGTCGACCTGATTTTCGACCGGCTCCATTGGATCGACCCGGAAGTCCGTCTCCTCCAGGGCAGATTCGATCCGATCCGGTGGATGGGGCGCGTCGTCCATCTGTGGATTGACGGCGTTGCGCGTGATCCGCTGGATCAGTTGCTTGCGCTTCTGTTCTTGCATCTCCCGGCGCTGGTCGGCGGTGATCTGGATCTCCCCGCGCGTGATGACCTCGGGGATGATCTCCATCGGATCGGTCGTTTCGAAGACCTCTTCGAGCGCGTTTTCCGGCGGTCGATCGCCCCGAGAGGCGTTCTCGAAGATGTCCTCGGCGGCGATGACGTCTTCGAGATCCCCGTCGAACTCCCCACGTTTGATCGCCAGGGCCGCATCGGGATCGACGAGCACCTCGAATCGCTCGCCGTGAGATTCCAGGCGGGCCGTGACGGCTTCGTCAAGCGATATCATATATCGGTCCTACTTGCGGGCGGGTAAAAGGTGTTTCCGAACGAGCGGCGTCACTGCCAGGTCACGTACAGCATCGTTGCCACAGCCAGTGCCTCAAGCACCGACAGCACCATCATGACCTCGACTGCGAACGCCGGGAGTCCCGCAGAGGGGTTGAAGTAGTACCACAGCGCGATGGCGTTCTCGATCAGCAGGAAGCTCGCGAAGACGATCGAGCCGAGAGTAAACGTCGACCTGATTTCCCGATAGAGTTGGCCCCAGATGACGATGAGCGCCCCGAGCAGGACGACGTTCAGTGCGGCGGCCGCGCGTGCGATATCGAGTACGAGGCTCATGCCGATGCCTCCTTCGGGGGCGATACGTCCCTGGATCTGAGTCGTCGGTTCGTCATTGTTCCACCTGTGAGATTATCTCCTCGATCGTGTCCCAGTGCTGTCGTGCCCGCTCGCTCGGCAGGTAGACCGCACCGTAGCTTTCGTCGGCACTCGTGACGATGTCGTTGTCCTCGAGGATGTCGAGGTGGTGCCTGACGGTGTTGTACGCGAGATCGAGATCGTCGGCGAGGCGGTTTGCGTTGCGGGGACGGGAATCGAGCGCTCGAATAATGCGTGCCCTGTTTGGGCCACCACGCGTCCCTGCAAGTGTTTGCCAGAGCACCGCCTCCATACGCTCTGGCATTCTGAGCCATCCAAGAATAAACCACCGGTCGGTGTCGACGGTCACGGCCGAGCGGCTCTCCGACCGCGTGCCAAGCGTTGTCGCCAATGAGGCCGGGGCTGACCGCACAGACGACCATCGAGGATGACCTGTCACGACCTCCAGTAATCGAACCAACAAAATAGGGGTTGTGGTAGTTTAGACTCAATTCTCACTCGAAAGTTGAACCCACTCTACAGCCATTCTGAGCCTGATTTTCGGGAGTTTAACGACCAAATTGAGTCTGAATCACGAAAAGTGTTAATCACCTATCAATCACAGACAGAAGTGCTTATGACAGACCGACTGACGACCCGACGCAAACTGCTCGTTGGCATGGGGGCGACATCGACGATCGCACTCGCTGGCTGTAGCAGCGGTGGCGACGACGACGAGACGACCGACCCAGGGATGGAGACGACCGATCCCGGGATGATGACAACGACTGAGCCGGGAATGACGCCGACTCCAGAGCCCGCTCAGAGCCGGGTGAGGGTCGCGCACATGTCGCCGAACGCCCCGAATGTCGACGTCTACGTCGACGGCAACGCGGTGCTCGAAGACGTCGCGTTCGGCGCAGTGAGTGGCTACCTCTCGGTATCGGCGGGCGGTCATGACGTCGAGATCACGGCTGCAGGCGATCCTGACACGTCCGTGTTCTCCGGAGCGGTCACGCTGGCCGCGGACACTGACTACACGATCGCTGCCATCGGCGAGATCGGTGATATGGCAGACCAGCCCTTCGAGCCGCTGATCGTCGAGGACGACAACAGCGGCCCGGGCGATGGCACTGCCCGACTCCAGGCTGTTCACGCCTCACCCGACGCGCCCGCGGTGGACATCACGGCCGCCGACGGTGACGTCGTGCTGTTCGACGGCGTCGGGTACGGCCAGTCCGGAGCCATCGAAGTCGATGCAGGGACGTACACGGTCCAGATCCGTGGTGACACCGATAGCAACGATGGCGACGTCGTCGCCGAGTTCGAGGTCACGCTCGAAGCGGGGATGGTCTATACGGCCTTCGCAGCAGGCTACCTGTCGCCTGACGACGAACCCGGCGAGGAGCCGTTCAACCTCCTCGTGGCGACCGCCGACGGTCGCGGCCCGGCACCGGACCCCGAACCCCAGGAGGGGCGCCTCCGCGTGGGACACATGTCGCCGAACGCCCCGAATGTCGACGTCTACGTCGATGGCAACGCAGTCCTCGAAGACGTCCCCTTCGGCGCAGTAAGCGGGTATCTCTCGGTTCCGGCTGGCGATCACGACGTCGCGATCACCGCCGCCGGTGACCCCGACACAGAAGTGTTCGCTGGTACAGTCACGATTGCGGGCGACACCGACTACACAGTCGCAGCAATCGGTGAACTCGGCGACCAGGCCGACCAGCCCTTCGAACCACTGATCGTCGAGGACGACAACTCTGACCTCGACGACGAGACCGCTCGCCTGCAGGCGTTCCACGTCTCCCCTGACGCGCCCGCGGTCGACATCACGGCCGCCGGCGGCGACGTCGTGCTGTTCGACGGCGTCGAGTACGGCCAGTCCCGAGCCGTCGAGGTCGGCCCGGGCACCTACACCGTCGAGATCCGCGGTGACACCAGCGGCAACGACGGCGACGTCGTGGCGAGCTACGAGGTCACACTCGAAGGTGGGATGGTCTACTCCGCGTTCGCAGCAGGCTACCTGACGCCCGACGACGAGCCCGCGAACGAGCCGTTCAATCTCCTCCTCTCGACCGTCGATGGTCGCGGCGCAGCACCGGAGCCAGCGCCCGCAGAGGGTCGCGTCCGCGTCGCACACATGTCTCCGAACGCACCCAACGTGGACGTCTACCTCGACGGGAGCGCCGTCCTCGAAGACGTGCCGTTCGGCGCTGTCAGCGGATACCTGACCGTTTCGGCGTCCGAACACGACGTCGAGATTACCGCCGCTGGTGACCCCGACACCTCGGTCTTTGCTGGGCCAGTCACAGTCGCCCCAGACACCGACTACACCATCGCGGCGACCGGCGAAATCGGCGACCAGGCCGACCAACCGTTCGAGCCGCTCGTGCTCGAAGACGACAACTCCGAAGTCGGCTCCAATCAGTCACGGCTTCGCGTGGTTCACGCCTCGCCGGACGCCCCCGCTGTGGACGTCACAGCCGGCGGTGGCGACGTCGTGCTGTTCGACGGCGTCCCCTACGGCGGGTCGGGCTACGTCGAAGTCGAGGCTAACGACTACACCGTCCAGATCCGCGGGGACACCGATAGCAACGACGGCAGTGTCGTTGCTGACTATGATGTGAGCCTCAACGGCGGGACAGTCTACACGGCCTTCGCTGCGGGCTACCTGACGCCCGACGACGAACCCGCAGACGAGTCCTTCGACCTGATCGTCGCCCAGGACGCCAGTCACAACTGAGCAACCCTCCGATTTCGGCCCCCCGAGGAGGACCATCGTGGCCGAGTGATAGTTTTATCCGGCCCAACGCTGTACAACTGTTCGAATGCCCACCTGCGAGCTGGACCTGCCCGAAGAGACCGCACGAGGTCTCGCAGTCGAGGCAGATTTACTGGGATTCGACTCGCGGCGAGAGTACCTCCAGTGGATCGTCAGCCAGCGGTTTTCGATCACGACTGACGACGAGTACACCGATCTCCTGTCGGCCTACGCCGACCGGGCCGAGGACATGGATCTACGTAACGTCGAGACGCCGCCGGTCGAACCGACGGTCACGCCGGATCCCGACGCCGACAGCGTGCCGGAGCCGATGCAGTCGAACCTCGCGCCGAACGTCGCCCGTATCGAAGACGACAAACTCGGGGCCAGCGCCGACGCCCTCTCGAACGTCGAGGCCAATCGACTCGACGAATTCGCCCGTCGCGCGGTCGCCCAGACCCGTGAGCGTCTCGGCGACGGCGTCGGATCCGGAATCGACTACAGCTCACAGACCGCGATCAGCGAGGATCGACGCATCGGCGAAGATATCGCCGACCTCGACCAGATCGAGGTCCCGGGTTACGACGACGAACTGGTCGCACGCCGTCGACAGGCCGTCGGAATCGCGCTGGCACTGTTACGCGACCTGGAGACGGCCAAGCGAAACGACTTCGTCGACGCCCTCTACGAGGAGTTTCCGGCAGGCTACGACTCGAAAAGTTCGTGGTGGGAGTGTATCAAACAGGGCCTCGAACAGGTCGACCGCGTCAAGCCCGCACGAGACGGCAGTCACATCTGGGAGTTCCGCTCGACGCCAGGCCGGGTCAAACGGATCTCGTACGAAGGGTGAGCGGCGTCGACTGTCAAAAGCCGGATGAACGATTAGTCTTCGTCGTCCTCGGCTTCGCTCTCGTCGTTGCTCTCCTCGTCGTCGCCCTCGTCGTCCTCACTCGCGAGGATGTCGTTGGCTTCGAGGTGGTCGTGTTTTTCGTCCTCGGTGAGTTCGTGGAACGTCTCGTCGTCGACGGAGATCGTGGCGACGCCGATGCCCTCGGGTGAGAGCTGGTCGTCGTTGACCGACGCCAGCGCCGCCAGCGCGAGGGCAACGCCCTCGTCCAGGGACATCTCCTCGGAGTAGTGCTCTTCGAGGTACTCGCGGATGTCGCCACGGTCGGCCCCGACTGCGAGGGCCTTCCACTCGTAGGGCGTCCCCGAGGGGTCGGTCTCGTAAAGGCGCGGTTCGCCGTCGGCGATGCCGGCGATGATCAACGCGACGCCGAACGGGCGGGCCCCACCGACCTGCGTGTACTGCTGGATGTGGTCGGTGACCGACTTCGTCAGCGTTTCGACGCCGATCGGCTCGTCGTAGCGGACCTGGTTGATCTGGGCCTGTCGACGGGCGAAGTCGATCAGCTGTCTGGCGTCAGCGACGTGGCCCGCGCTGGCGATGCCGATGTGGTCGTCGGCCTTGTGGATCTTCTCGACGGATGAGCGCTCCATCAGCGGCGATCGGATCCGCTTGTCGACCGCCAGCACGACGCCATCTTTCGTTCGAACGCCGATACTCGCAGTCCCGCGTTTAACCGCTTCGCGGGCATATTCGACCTGATAGAGGCGTCCATCAGGGGAGAAGATCGTGATGCCCCGATCGTACGCCTGCTGTTGTTGGCTTCCCTGCATAGTTACTCGGTATCGAGTAGCGTCGCCCCGGTAAACGCGTCGGTTTCGCTGTAGTCGACGCGGCCGTCACGGACGACGGCCCGCCGTTCGGCGTCTCCGATCGCGACGTGTCTCTGCCCAGTTCGTTCCGGCCCCCCACGCATATACTTTTCTTCACAGGCTCGCACCGTGCCACTCGTCCCGCGGACTCGCACCCCGATCTCGTCACCGTCGACCGCGTCGAGACAGGCCACTATCGCCCGGGCGCGACCGCTCTCGCCGCGTCGAACCCGGACGATCGCCTCGGCGCCCCCGTCCCAGCTGTCGAAACGGATCACCGTCAGGTCGATGGCGGCGCTCCCGACATCTCCGAGCAGATTCTGGGCCGCAAACCAGACGTTACGCTGGAAGGCGTTTCGATCGAAATCGGCCCCCGGCCAGACCTCCAGCTCGACTGCCAGATACCGCCAGCGTGGACGCAAGTGCTTGGGAAGGTGTTTCACGACTGCCTCCTGTGTCGGCCAGGCAGGATCAATCGAGTAGCGGGAGTGCTCATACCATCCATACGGGGGGCCACATGAAGAACGGACCGATTATGGTGATTCTGCCGGCTATCGCTGCCGACAGAGAGTCTCTGTCCTGATGGGAAAGTGACTACCTGAGTACGGCCGAGCAGTCTACAGGCGGAGCAGGCCGAGTGTCTCGGGGGCTTGACCCGAGGCGATTCACGTCGTCCCAACCCAGACCCCGCTGGTCTCATCGTCGATCTCCACTGCTCGCGGCGGTCTCCGGCCCAGCAGCAGCACGAAGAACACGACGTTCGCTCCCGCCGCGACGGCCCAGAGCGTGCTCCCAGTCGCACCGAAACGCAGGGCGAAAAACACCGCAGCAGCCGGGAAAACGACTGTCCCGGCAGTCTGCGCCCAAAGGCTCCCGAACACGAGCATCACCCCGACGATCGCCGCCGTGGCACCGACCGCAACGCCCACGATCGCGACGTACGCCGCTGTATCCACAGCCTCCATCGCGTCGACCAACCGAACTGTCGAGTGTCCAACCACCAATGCCCCGACGATCGCCGCGAACGCGCCGACAACTCGTTTACTCAAGGAGACGCCAGATCCCACCATACCAGACCATTATAACCAAAGACCATTATGTTTTTCGGACATCATTATTCCGACCACCAAAGAGACTGAGATTAACCGTCGTCGTCGATGGTAACACCGGGTTCCACGAACGAGTCACTGGTCCGGTCTCGGTTTCGCTCCGCGAGGGCACCCCATGCGTTCAATCCGGATTCGACCGTTTCATCGCCGAATCCAAGCACGTCGCCCAGGGCAGCGAGGTCGCGTGGAGAGCGAAGCTGGAGGTGACTCTGCGGGTCGGCGCTGAGGACGAATGGAGCATCAGCGTCGTCCAGCAGTTCCCGAAGTTTTCGGAGGTCACGCAGCGCCTGGACGCGAGCGCCACCATCCGCCCGGAGAACACGGCCCAGCGACAGTTCGACGTGGACGTCGTTCCGGGCTGCTGCCTTCGCCAGCACGTGATTGAAGTCACCATCACCGACCATCGGGTGTGCGAGGACGTCTACTGCAGGCTGTTCGACTGCAAACCGGTTGATCGCCACGTCGCCGCCGTGGACGGCAACGATCGTCTTCGACTCGCGGTGATTGCCGACGAACCCACTCGCTCGGGAGGGATCGTCGGCCCTGATCTCGACAGCCTCGACGATATCGATCCCGTACTCCGCGGTGATCTCAGCAGAGTCGTAGGTGGCCAGACTGTCGCCGTGGTTGCGGACGACGATCCCCTCGTAGCCGTACTCGCTCGCAGTCAGCGCCATCCGGGCGACCGTGCTATCGCCGTCTGGATCGGCGTGGACGCCCTCGTACATCAGAGATCTTCGAGTACGTCGCTGGCGTTCTCGACGGCCGCGTCCTTCGAAGCAGGGTAGGCCTCGACCTTTGCGCGGAACTTGATCCCGTCTCCGAGTTGGATGCGGCCGTTGAACGCCGCCTGTTTGTCCAGCGTCAGAAATAGTTCGGTGTTCTCGGTAACTCGCTCGTCCAGTTCCGAGACGAGTCGGTCCTGCCCGTCGTCGGGTAACTCACCCAGCTGGTCGAGCACCGCTCGTACGTCGTCTGCATTTTCGACGCGAGCCGAAAAGACCACGATCCGGTCACCGTGATGACCTTCACTCTCGGCACGCTGGACCTCGCACTCCTCGGGGAGCAGCGTTCGGAGTGCGTCTTCGACGCGTTTGTCGTCCTCCGTCGCGTAACAGAACGCCCGAAGATCGACGTAGTGGAACGGGACCGATGACATCGACCGTCGCTATTCCTCGTCTGCGTCTTCGTCGTCTTCGTCCTCGGCGGCTTCGAGGTTGTCCTCGGGGACACCCTGTTCCTGACCGTCCTCGAAGCTGACGATGTAATTTGCGTCGCCGAACATCGTCTCGATCTTCTGGGTGACCGTCCCCGTCTCGCCGTCGAAATCACTGTGCTCGTCGTGCAGGATGACCCTGTCGTCTTCCTCGAAACTCATACGCTCGGATACTCCCGTCCCGCTCAAAAAGGGACTGATTTGCCCCTGGGTCGAAGACTTATACTGTTCACCCTCAAAACAGATGCTATGATTACCTCTCGATTCGCCCTCCTGGACTGTCGCCACCGGTCACGGACACCGTCCCCACCCGACCGAGAACGATGACGGCCGTCGATAATCTGTGGTATCTCGCCGACGAGGCCGACCAGCAAGCCGAGCGGATCTACCACGACCTCCAGTCCGCCCACACAGACGTCACCGAATTCAACAAAACACGGTGGGTTTCTCGGCCACGCTTCCGGACGATTGCCCAGCGGATCGGCGACAACGGCCTCCCGTACGGTGCACACGTGCTGGTCACCCGCGACAGTGGCGACCTCCTGCTCGTCCGTCATCGTGACGTCGACATGTGGGTCCTCCCCGGCGGGGAAGTCGACGACAGCGAGACGTTCGAAGGGGCCGCCCGGCGAGAGCTCATCGAAGAAGCTGGCATCTCGGCGACGTTCGATGGGCTGGCGCTCCTGGGTCGCGTAGAGTTTCACGGTGACGGCCACACGACCTGGGGCGTGTTGCCCATCTACGAGGCGAGCGCCGACGCGACCGACCTCTCGGTCGAGGACCCGGACGGTGAGATCGTCGACGCCCGGTGGTTCGACACGCTCCCCGAAGACACGCGTGACCGAAGCGTCCTCCAGTCCTGGCGCGAAGAATCCTGATCAGGAATCGTCGGGCCGATGGGTCACACCGTCGCGGTCGTCGGCACCGCGGCGTCGGATCGCCGCTCTGGCAGTGCTCGCGTCGTAGCCATAGCATACGTCGTCGGCGTACGCCTCTGCGACCGTCGTGGCTCGAATCAGCGCGTCGAGGTCCACGTCGACGGCGTAGAGTTCGACCGTCAGCCGACTGTCGAGCAGATCCCTGAAGCCACTCACCAGCGATTCCAGCCAGTAGGTCGTCCCGTAGCTGGTGTCATACAGGGGAACGACGAACTCCTCGACCAGCGGTTCGATAGCCTCGAGATCGATTCCTGACCGTTCGTAGAGATGGCCCGGATAGGGATCGGGATGGAGTGCGAGAATCAGGTCGCCCGGGACGCGCTCACGTGCTTCCGCGACGAAATCCGTGATCACCGCGGCCCGCCACTCCTGGCGGTCGTCGTGTTCGCTGTCGTCGAAGGCGTCGTCACAGCGCTCGCAGTGGCAGTACTCCGCGCGCGGGAAGCCGACGTCGTCGAGACGCACGTCACCACTCGCCTCACCGGCGTCCGCGATCATCTCCAACAGCCCTTCGCGGTAGGACTCGTGAGTGGGGCAGATATGCGACCAGTCGAAGTACGGCCGTTCACGAGTCGCGGCGTCGCCGTCTCGCGAACGTGCGAGCACGTCTGGTTGCTCGCGCGCCGCTGCGTTATCGGCGAAACACGAGAGTGTGTTGATCCCCTCCCCCACTGGGTCGCTAGCGCGACCGCTGACCGACTTGCACTCGTAGAAGGCGCGGTCGAACTCCGACCACGTCAGTTCGGGTTCGTTCCGCGTGACGACGCCGACCATATGTAAGTTCGTGGCCGCGTCGTGAAATCAGTCACGTTCGAACGACGATACAGCGGGACCCTCACGGTGGCGGACTACTCTTTGACGACAAGCTTGTACGCGAGTGCGAGGGCGAGCAGGGCGAACAGTAGCTTCACTTTCGTCGACATCACTTCCAACAACGACTCCCCCCGACAAAACCTTTCCCCTCGAAGTCATACTATCGGTTGTACGTCTGTTCCGGATCGATCGCTTTTATCATGCGATCGTACCGATAAATCAGTACAACCGACAGTATCAGCCTGCCAGGATGTGCGCGGCCAGATCTTCGCGGATAATCGTATCACAGTAGGTGCACCTGACGCCTTCGTCCAGTACTTCGAAATGTGAATCGACCGGCTCGTTCTCGGTGGTGATACAATGCTGATTCGGACACTCCAGCACGCCGATCACTTCGTCCGGACGGTCGACGAGGTGCTTGTCGACGACGTCGTACTCACGGATGATGTTGACCGACGCAGCGGGTGCGACCAGCGAGAGCACGTCGAGCTCGTCCTCGCTCAGTTCACGGCCCTCGACTTTGACGATATCCTTGGTCCCCAGTCGATCGCTCGGGACGTTCATCACGATACTGATCGGTTCGCCGTCGGTCCCGTCGATTCCGAGGATCGCCAGGACGTTCAGTGCCTGCCCGCCCGCGATGTGGTCGATGACGGTGCCGTTTCGAATCTTGCTGACGCGGAGTTTCTGGTCGTCGCTCATCCTTGGTCCTCCAGGAGGAGATCGAGTATTGCCATCCGGACTGGCACGCCGTTGTGCGCTTGCTCGAAGAACGTCGCGTACTCGGTCCTGTCGATGTCGTGATCGATCTCGTCGACACGCGGCAGCGGGTGCATTACCGACAGGTCATCGCTGGCAACGTCCAGGGTTTCGGCATCGATCTGGTACTCGCCCGCGACCCTCTGATACTCGTTCTCGTCGGGGAAGCGTTCCTTCTGGATCCGGGTCACGTACAGTACGTCGAGCGTCGAGAGCACCTCGTCCAGTTCCGTGTGTTCCTGGATCGTCGCGCCCGCTTCGTGGAGGTCGTACCGGACGGACCGTGGGAGCCGAAGGCTCTCGGGACTGATGAAGTGCTGATGCGCGTCGAAGTTCGTCAATGCGTGCGCGAGCGAGTGAACCGTCCGCCCGTACTTCAGGTCACCCATGACTCCGATCGTCAGGTCGTCCAGCCCCGCGTTCTCCCGGATCGTGTAGAGATCCAGCAGCGTCTGGGTCGGGTGCTGGCCGGCCCCGTCGCCACCGTTCAGGAGTGGCACGTCGACGAACTCGCTGGCCATCTTCGCCGATCCCTCGCTGGGGTGGCGGAGCACGAGCGCGTCGGCGTAGCCCTCGACGACCCGCACGGTGTCTGCCAGGCTCTCGCCTTTCTTCACACTCGAATACTCGACCGGGCCCATATCCACGACATCGCCGCCGAGGCGCTTGATGGCCGCCGTGAAACTCATCTTCGTGCGCGTACTCGGCTCGAAGAACAGCAGGCCGAGTAGCTTCCCGGCGTGGCGGTCCCGATAGGCCGATGGGTCCGCGGCGATGTCGGCAGCGCGGTCCAGCACCTCCTCGATGTCCGCTCTGGAGAGCTGTTTCGGACTGATAATGTGGTCGTGCCGCATCGACCGTATCCCCGCGGCGAACGCTCTTGAATCTCCCGACACAGCATCCGTCATATCAGAACCTCCATACGAATTGGACGGTACCGGGGAACAGGTCTGCCCGCTGTCGAATTCGAGTCGAACACAATATTTAATCACATGCAACTACAATGTTTCTACGATACATGCAGGATCGGCTCCGGACCGGGATCGACGTCCTCGATCGAAAGTTGGACGGCGGGATCCCGGCCGGTAGTATCGTCGTCTTGAACGCCAACCCGGCGAGCCAGGCTGAGCTGTTTCTCTACGAGTTGACTGCGACGCGTGGCACGCTCTATCTCTCGCTCGACCGCTCCGAACAAGCCATCCGCGATAGCCTCTCGAACTCACCGACCAACACGGGCGAGCCCACGGTCAGGCACGTCTCCGGTGAAGCGCCGCTGGACAACGCCAGCAAGCTCGTCAGCGCGCTGCCCGAGACGTCGAACCTGATCATCGACCCGCTGAACGTCCTCGAAGAGCAAGAACCGCCGTCGCGGTTCCGTTCGTTCATGAACGACCTCCAGAACCACATCTTCAACACCGGTAGTCTCGCCGTGTTGCACTGTCTGGACGGGCGGTCGGTCCCGCCGTTGCGGGATACAACTGAGCACTTTGCGGACGTCATCTTCAACATGGACACGACGATCCAGGGCGACGAGGTCGAGAATCAACTGGCGATCCCGAAATTCCGCGGCGGGCGCGCTCCGACGAACGTCATCAAGCTCAACCTCGTCGAAGAGGTCAGCATCGACACGAGTCGGGATATCGCGTGACCACTTTTTTCTCGCTCGGGTGTCCTCGCGCGCTCTATAAAGCGCGCTGCGGGCACAGCGTTGCGGCTTCGCCGCAACGGCATTCGGTCGCGGGCATCGCCCGCGACCCGCCTCGTAAAAACTTGGGGAAAAAGGCCGCTCGCGCTCGGTAGAGCGCTCGCGGTGAAACGACGCTCGCTTCGCTCGCGTCGTATGCTTGTGATAAGCGCACCGCAAGCCTGCCCTTCCCCGGAGCCAGCGAAAAAACGCTGGCTCGGCCACCGCGGTGCTGCCTCCGACCACAGCACCGCACCGTTTTCGTTTCGGTACTCGTGGGACAGGATGTGCGAATTCTCCTGCAGGCAACAGGCGAGGTGTGGACGAAGGTTGACCGGATCCAATACACGCTGGGGAAGGATTTCCAGCAATTCAAACTGTAGTCAGGTTCGGAGCATACGCCGACCGGAGGGAGGCGTTTCACCGGAATCGTCCTGATAAGGCGATTCCGGCCTTTTCCCCAAGTTTTTCTCGTGAGGGGTGCCCGCAGCGCGCCTTGTAGGGCGCGCGAGGACACCCGAGCGAGAAAAAGTGGTTATTCGCCGGCGTCTTCGAGTTCTTCGACGATCTCGTCGGCGTCGATGTCCTCGTCTTCGAGGTCCATGTCTTCAACAGCGTCTTCGATGTCGACGTCGCCGCCGCCCATACCGCCCATCATACCGCCCATGCCGCCCATCATACCGCCACCGCCGATCTCCTCCTGGACGATGATACGGTCGACATCGAGCTGCTGGGTGAGCTGCTGGGCGATCTGCTGTTTGCCCATCATCCACTGCTGGTTCATCGTCAGCTGCGGCGTCGCCTCGATGTAGAGCGTGTCCTTCTCGACCTCGACGGTCTCCGTCTCAGGCTCTGCATCCTCGTCGTCCTCGTCAGGCTCGACGAGCTGCTCTTCCTCGACGGTGTCGGTCTCGAACCAGACGTCGAGCTCCATGTCGAGGAACATCTGGATGAGTCCGCTGGCTTTCTCCTCGCGGTCCTCGATCTCGCGGAGGATCTCGTACTCGTACTCGATATCGTCGCCCGCGAGCGGGTGGTTGAAGTCGACGCGTGCGCGGCCGCCGATGATTGTCTCGACGTGTCCGTGCTCGCCGTCGATGTCCACGTGCCCGCCAGGGTAGCGGTCGTCCTCAGGGATCTTGTTGGCGCTGACAGTGCGAACCTCGCTTTCGTCGTACTCGCCGAATGCTTCCGCGGCGGGGACGACGACAGTACCGGAGTCACCGACTTCCTTGCCGATAATGTCGTCCTCGACAGCCTCGAAGATGTGGCCCTGACCCAGAACGATCGTTCGCGGCCCGAACTCCTGGTCTTCGCCGACGCCCTCTTCTTCGGCAACCTCGGGATCAGTCGTGTCCACGAGCTGCTCGCCCTCGACGGTCCAGGCGCTGTAATCGAGTTCGATGAAATCACCGTTCTGGAGCCCCGCTGTCTCTTCATCGGCCGTTTCGTTCTCGACGTCTGCTTCGACGTCGTCCACGTCGGCCTCCTCGGCCTCGGATTCGTTACTCATAGTTCGTTTGTCCCTCTTTGCACTCTTAAGGACAACGTTTCGTTGCGCAGAGAACGGACGACTTTTGTTCAGGGCCAGAAACTCCCTGGTATGTACGAGGTCGAGGTGAAGGTCGAAGCCGACATCGAGCGCGTCCGTCAGCGACTCGAAGCACTCGGATCGAACCACGTCGACAGCGTCGAACAGGTCGACACTTACTACGACGCTCCTCACCGGGATTTCGCGGCCACCGACGAGGCCTTCCGCGTTCGAGAGGAGACGCACGATGGCGACACCGAGACCAAAATCACCTACAAGGGACCGCTCGTCGAGGACGCGTCAAAGACGCGCGAGGAGTTCGAGACGCGCGTCGCCGACAGCCAGACGATGCGATCGATCGTCGAATCGCTCGGCTTCGACCCCGCGGCGACTGTCCGCAAGCAACGCGAACGCTACGCACTCGACGGATTCACCGTCACACTCGACACCGTCGATGGCGTCGGCGAGTTCGTCGAAGTCGAAACCGACGTCCAGACCGAAACCGATGTCGAGGCAGCCAGAGAGGCAGCGTTCGACCTGCTCCGCGAACTCGACCTCGATCCCGACGAGCAGACCCAGACCTCGTATCTGGGTCTGTTACTCGCGTCGAATGCTCAGTAGTAATCAGACGTTTTCGAAAACTTTCCGTAAGTTATAGAGCACCCGACGGCCAAGCGAGAGTAATGACTCAGCGGAACATCCGCGTCAAGGCGACAGAGGACAGTGCAGTCGAGGAGCAGGACGTCGAAATCGTCGAGCGAAAGGGAATCGGCCACCCTGACTCGATCTGTGACGGTGTTGCCGAGAACGTCTCGCGCGCGCTCGCTCAGGAGTACATCGACCGCTACGGGACGGTCCTGCACTACAACACCGACGAGACGCAGTTGGTCGCCGGGACGGCCGCGCCCGCCTTTGGCGGCGGTGAAGTGCTCGACCCGATCTATCTGCTCGTGGTCGGCCGCGCGACCAAGACCTACGAGGGTCAGCGCTTCCCCGCCGAATCGATCGCGCTCGAAGCCGCCCGAGATTACCTCGACGAGACCTTCCCCAAGCTCGACGTCGGCAAGGACGTCATCGTCGACGTCAAACTCGGTGAAGGCAGCGGCGACCTCAAGGGCGTCTTCGGTGAGGATGGCGCGGTCCCGATGGCAAACGACACCTCCTACGGCGTCGGCCACGCCCCGCTGACCGAGACCGAACAGATCGTCCTGAACACCGAGCGATCGCTCAACGGCCGCTACGGCGAGGACAATCCCGCAGTCGGCCAGGACGTCAAAGTCATGGGCAAGCGCGAGGGCGACCACATCGACGTGACCGTCGCCGTGGCGGTCATCGACAGCCACGTCCAGGATATGGCTGACTACCGAAACACCATCGAGGGCGTCCGCGAGCACGTCACGGAACTCGCGAGCGAGTACACCGACCGCGACGTGACAGTCCACGTCAACACCGCCGACGACTACGACGAGGGATCGATCTATCTCACTACGACGGGTACCTCCGCAGAACAGGGCGACGACGGCTCTGTCGGGCGGGGCAACCGCGCGAACGGCCTCATCACGCCCAACCGGCCGATGAGCATGGAAGCCACTTCCGGCAAGAACCCAGTCAACCACATCGGCAAGATCTACAATCTCCTCTCGACGGAGATTGCCCAGTCCGTGGCCGAGCAGGTCGAAGGGATCAGCGAGGTACAGGTTCGACTGCTCAGCCAGATCGGCCAGCCGATCGACAATCCTCACGTCGCAGACGCACAGCTCGTGACCGACGAGGGCGTTTCGGTCGCGGATGTCGAGCACGAGGTTGAGGCCGCCATCGACGACGAACTGGCAGCTATCACTGACGTCACGAGGAACGTCATCGACGGCGAGATTTCGACGTTCTGAGGTCGAAGGCTGTTTATCCACGAGCAGTGTACCGCTGATATGCACCCGCCGGGAGCCGAGACGATCGTCGTACGCCACGGCGAACTCGGCATCAAGAGCGATCAGGTCCGGATCAAAATGGAGCGCCAGCTCCAGGGCCACATCGAGTGCCTGTTTGAGGACCGTGCGATCCCTGGCCACGTTCGAACCGAGCGCAATCGCCTCTACGTCGAGACCGATTCCGACAACATCGAGGCTGCGACTGACGCCACCACCGACGCCTTTGGCGTCGTCACAGCGAGCCCCGTGCTCAAAACCGAGCCCGAACTCGACGCGATTCTCGATGCGATGGAGCGGACGACCGAGGCCTGTTACGAGGGTGGGACCTTCGCAGTCGACGCGCGTCGAGCCGGAGCCAGCGATGTCCACGACTTCGACAGCCGCGATCTCGAACAGGACGGGGGCGCGCGAGTCGGCGAGACGATCGCGTCGATGGGCTTCGATCCGAATGTCGATCTCGACGATCCTGATTTTACTGTCTTCGTCGAGGCCCGCCCCGAGAAGGCCTTTGTTTTCGTCGAGAAACGCGATGGGCCGGGCGGGCTCCCGCTCGGCAGCCAGCAGCCGCTGGTCGTCCTCCTCTCCGGGGGGCACGACTCGCCCGTTGCCGCGTGGGAGATGCTGCGCCGCGGCTCGCCCGTGATCCCCGTCTATATCGATCTCGGCCAGTACGGCGGCGTCGACCATCGCGCCCGCGCTACCGCGGCCGCCGACCGCCTCGCACGCCTCGCCCCACAGTACGACATGTCGCTCAGAATCATCGACTTCGGTGATCTGGTCGAGGAACTGATGGCCGAAACGCAGGACACGCGGATGCTCTCGTTGCGACGCGCTATGCTTGCCGCCGCCGAGACTGTTGCACGCGATCACAACGCCGTCGGGATCGTCACCGGCGAAGCTATCGGTCAGAAGTCCAGCCAGACTTCAGCGAACATCGCCGTCACCGACGCTGCCGCCGACCTGCCGGTCCACCGCCCGCTCCTGACGACGGACAAGACCGACATCATGGAGCAGGGCCGAGAACTCGGCACGTACGAGGACTCGTCGATCCCCACCGGCTGCAACCAGGTTGCACCCTCCTACCCCGAGACGAACGCCACTCTCGAACAGGTCGAGAATGCCGAACCGGAGGGATTACTCGACCGTGCCCGCCAAGTCACGAGAGAACAACTCGCCGGGCGGTGAGCGAAATCGCTTTCCCGCGGGGTTGCGTTGCTCCATTCGATGACGCGGGTCTGCATGCTCGGAGATGAGAGCGTAAACCTCCAGTACGAACTCCTTTCCCGCGAGACGTCACGGAACGCCCTCGCGACGTACGACCTCCGAGAGCCCTACGAGAACGCCGTCGCGCTGGAAACCGTGAGCCTCGGGGCTGCAGTCTCGCTGCTGAACGATCTCAACTGGTATCTCGTCCGCTTCGTCGAGGACGTGCTCGTGCTCGAACCGAGCGTCTCAGAGGAAGAGTGGCTTTCCCGCGATGTCGCGACTGCTGTCCGGGACAACGACCTCTCTGCCGAGGAGACTGACCGCTTCCTGAAGATCTATGGGGTGCTCGAACCCGAAGCAACTGGTCCTGACGAGCCTGATCAGGACCGCCCGCCGAAACTGGTCGAGCCGATGTTCGTCACCCGAACGGGACCGGACCTGCCTGAGTACGACCTCAGGGACGTCGAAGAGACGCTAACGGTCAGGGTTACGAAGTCCGAGTTCGAGTGATCCGAAAGTCGAGCGTCGTCAGTCTTCCTCGAACATTCCCGTCGACATGTAGCGCTCGCCGCTATCCCAGAACACTGTGACGACCAGTGGCGGATCGTCGCTGTCGTCGCTCTGCTCGGCGATCTCCTCTGCGACATCCCGAGCCACGACCCCCATCGCGCCCGATGATTGCCCGACGAAGATACCCTCCTCGCGGGCGAGGCGGCGACACTCGGATTCGGCGTCGTCGACCTCGGCCGTAACGACCTCGTCGATGATGTCAGTGTCGAGATTCTCGCTCACGAAGCCGGGCCCCATTCCCTGAAAGTCGTCGTCGCCGGATTCACCCGTCGAGAGGACGGCGTTGTCGGCTGGTTCGACGCCGACCACGGTCATCTCGGGGAATTCCGCTTTGAGTCGGCGTGCGGTCCCGCTGATAGTGCCGCCCGTGCCGATCCCAGCCACGAAGGCGTCGATAGCCCGGTCGCCGACCTGATCGAGAATCTCGGGGCCGGTCGTCTCGTAGTGGGCCTGCGGGTTGGCGGGATTCTCGAACTGGCGCATCTGGACCATCCCCTCCTCTGTTTCGAGGCGGTCGGCCACCTCGCGGGCCCTGGTCATGTCGCCGTCGATGAGGTGCAGGTCTGCGCCGTAGGCTTTCATGATCTGGCGGCGCTCGACGGACTTGTCCTTGGCCATGACGATGGTGATGTCGTAGCCTTTGGCGGCGGCGACCATCGAGAGGCCGATCCCGGTGTTGCCACTCGTGGGTTCGACGATCCGGTCACCGGGCTGGAGGTCGCCGGCTTCCTCGGCAGCCTCGATCATGTATTTCGCCGGGCGGTCCTTCGCGGAGCCGCCGGGGTTGAACGACTCGATCTTCGCTGCGACTGTCGCGCCCTCGGGACCGTTGATCTCGACGAGGGGCGAGCCCAGGGTCTCGACGATACTCGATTTCACTGGGTAGGGGTAGGACCCCGGCGTTACTTACCGATGTGGGTCTCCGGCAGTGTGTGCCGTCTCTGTCGCTACGAATCGGCGCTGGCCTGGACGATATCGGTCGCGAATTCCACGTTTTCGATCTCGAATCGTGCACCCTCGTCGTCAGATTCGGTCACCTCGATTGCCCAGCCGTGTGCATCCGTGAGCTCTTGAACGATCGTCAGTCCGAACCCAGTCCCCCGTTCGTCGCTGGAGACACCGGATTCGAAAAGCGTGTCACGGACGCTCTCCGGGATGCCGTCGCCATCGTCCGCGACGTAGAACCCCTGCCGGTCGTCTTTCAGCAGTCCGATCGAGACGGTGACGTCTCTGCCACCGTGCTCGACGGCGTTTCGGAAGAGATTCTCGAGGAGGCGTTCGAGCTGTCCGCGGTCGGCAGTGAGATGGATATCCGTCCCGATGACGAGGCGGGCATCCTGTGTGACCACGTGATCCCAGGCTGCCCGGGCCACACTCCGAAGAGAGACACGTTCTGGTTCTGTCGCGGCCTCCCCCTCCCGCGCCAGCGTAAGGACGTCGTCGACGATCGACTCGATTCGGGTGAGAGCGTCGGCCGTCTCGTCGAGTTTGTCCACCTCGAGGGAGACACCAGCACCACTTTCCTGGCGGGTTTGTCGCATCAGTTCGACGTAGCCGCTGGCCACGTCCAGCGGGTTCCGGATGTCGTGACTGACCATGAAGGCGAACTCCTGGAGCTGCTCGTTGCGTCGTTCGATCTCCTCGCGGCGGCGCTGCCGGTCGGTCACGTCCTCGAAGAGGAGCAACTGACCCACTCCACGGTCGAGGTCATCGCTCAGTGGCGAGAGTTTGAACTGGAGCTCCCGTTCCTCGTCGTCTATCCGCGTCGTGATCGTCTTCTCAAAACGCGGGCGGCTCATGCCTGAATCAAGTACTCTGGCGTCCTCGCCGATCAGTGCGGATATCTCCCGGCCAATGATCGTACTCGCGTCGTCGACAGCGAGCAGCGTCCGAGCGTAGGCGTTGCTGTCGGTGATCTGGCCGCGGTCATCGACGACGATCACGCCCATCTCCAGCTCTTCGAGCACAGTCGCCCGTGCCACTGGCGTGAGGTCGACGAGTTTCCCGTGCGTGATTGCTAGATACAGCGCGATCCCAGTGACAGCGAAGCCGATGATCTGCCCAAGCGGAAAGATGCCGGTCACGTACAGGATGTTGCCGACGATGGGCGAGACAGCTGCAATCAGGGCGGCCGCGGTCTGGGTGCGGTGGACGGCCCGCGAGCGCAGGAGCTTCTGGAATAACAGCAAGATCCCGACGAGCGTAACGAGATACGCAAACCAGATGTGCGCGTTCTGGCCAATTGCGGCTTCGTGAGTGTATCCCGAGTAGTGTGCCGGATTCCGGTAGATGGACCGCCAGAAGAGCGACTGGAACTCACTCGTGAACGTCAGCACCGCGACCAGTGCGGGTTCGACGGCAAACACGAGTGGATACGGCCACTGTAGATACTGCTCGCGGCCGGTGAATTCGAGTGTAAAGGCGAGAAACGCGACCGAAGAGACGCCAGTCGCGACGATGATCGCATTGACGGCAACCCGGGACGGCCAGTAGGCAGTCATCCGGGACGCGACGATGACACCCCCTGTCCAGACCGACATCGCACCCATCATCAGCGTCAATGTCGTCATCCCGGGTTGGGGCCTGTTTCGCCAGGCGACGACACCCACGGCTGCTGTCACTGCTGTCACGAGTACCAAGACAGCAGTCGTCGGATCGATAAGAGCCACACTACCTGATTAGGCATCATCGAACTTAAACGTGAAACTAAATATGAAAACGAGAACGGCTGCTACCGCGGCGCTTAATCGGCTCAAGATCCAATAGGAGACGATGGCAGAGCAGGCGAGCGACGGTGCGGCGGCGTTTACCGCGCTGGGAACCGCTGTCCGGGAGGCACTCTCCGAGCGCGGCTTCCAGACGCCCACCGAGCCACAGCGCCGTGCAATTGCGCCGCTCGCTCAGGGCCAGGACGCCCTCGTCGTCGCTCCGACTGGAACCGGAAAGACCGAGACAGCGATGCTCCCCGTGCTCGATGCCCTCCACGAGGCAGACGGAGACGGCGAGCGCTTCGGGATCGGGGCGCTGTATGTCACCCCCCTTCGTGCGCTCAACCGCGACATGCGCGAGCGCCTGGAGTGGTGGGGCGAGACGCTGAATCTCGATGTGGACGTTCGACACGGCGATACGACCGACTACCAGCGGAGCAAGCAGGCAGACGACCCGCCGGACGTGCTCGTGACGACGCCAGAGACGCTGCAGGCGATGTTGACGGGGAAGAAGCTCCGGCGGGCACTGGAGGATGTCGAGCACGTCGTCGTCGACGAAGTTCACGAACTCGCCGCGGCCAAACGCGGCGCACAATTGACCGTGGGACTCGAACGCGTCCGGGAACTCGCTGGCTCCTTTCAGCGAATCGGCCTCTCGGCCACCGTCGGCGACCCCGAGGAGGTCGGCAAGTTCCTCACCGGCGACCGCGGGTGCCGGATCGTCGAGGTCGATGTCGGCAGTCGCCTCGATATCGAGGTCCGAGAGCCCCAGATCACCAGCGAAGACGGACGACTCGCGGGCGAGCTCATGACCGACGACGAGGTCGCGAGTCACGTCCGGGCGATCGACGACCTGATCACCGAGCACGAATCGACCCTCGTGTTCGTCAACACGCGCCAGACCGCCGAAGCACTGGGCTCGCGATTCAAGAAGTTGGGAACCGATATCGGCGTCCACCACGGCTCGCTCTCGAAAGACGCCCGGATCGAGGTCGAAGACCAGTTCAAGACGGGCGAACTGGACGCGCTCCTCTGTACGTCCTCGATGGAACTGGGCATCGACGTCGGGCGCGTCGATCACGTCGTCCAGTACAACAGTCCCCGCGAAGTCAGGCGACTGCTCCAGCGTGTCGGACGGGCCGGCCACCGCCGTGATTTGGTCTCTTCTGGCACGGTCATCACAACTCAGCCTGACGACACGCTCGAAGCGCTGGCAATCGCCCGGAAGGCCAAATCCGGGGAGGTCGAAGACGCCGCGATCCACCACGGCAGTCTCGACACCGTCGCCAACCAGATCGCCGGACTCGTCATGGACTTCGGCGAGATCAGGGCGATGCAAGCCTACGAGATCCTCACTCGCGCCTACCCCTTCGCCGAGGTGAGCGAACACGACTTCAAGCAAGTGGTCAGGGAACTGGCCGGCAACGACATCGTCTGGCTGGACGAGGAGCGCGACACCCTCGAGAAACGCCGCGGGACCTGGCAGTACTTCTACCAGAATCTCTCGATGATCCCCGACGAGGCCACCTACTCCGTCGAGGACATGGCCTCCGGAAAGACGATCGGGACGCTCGACGAACGGTTCGTCGTCAACTTCGCCCAGCCTGGCGAGATCTTCATCCAGCGCGGCGAGATGTGGCGGATCAGCGAGATCGACGAAGAAGAGGAACTCGTTCAGGTCAGCCCCGTCGCCGACCCCGGTGGCGAGGTTCCCTCCTGGGTCGGGCAAGAGATCCCCGTCCCCTTCGAGGTCGCCCAGGAAGTCGGGGAGATCCGGGACGTGGCTGGGACGCAGTTGCGCGGCGGTGCAACTCCCGAGGCCACAGCGCGGGACCTCAGGCGGCGCTACCCGGCCGACGAACACACGATCAGCGAGGCGCTCGGTCCCCTGAATCGCCACGAGGCGCCGCTCCCGACCGACGACCGCATCCTCGTCGAGTTCCGGGGTCGAGAAGTCGTACTCAACGCCCACTTTGGCCACACCGTCAACGAGACGCTCGGCCGGCTGGTCTCGGCCATGCTCGGCCAGCAGACCGGTTCGTCTGTGGGGATGGAGATCGACCCCTTCCGGATCGAACTCGAAGTTCCGGGCGGTGTCGCGGCCCGGGACGTCGTCGAAGTGCTCGAAGACACCGATCCCGACCATCTGGAGGCGATCATCGAACTCAGCCTGAAGAACGCCGACGTCCTCAAGTTCCGCCTCGCCCAGGTCGCCGCGAAGTTCGGGGCCCTGAAACGTTGGCGTGGCAGCGGCAGTGGTCGCTTCGGCCGGGATAGACTGCTCGCAGCCCTGGAGGACACGCCGATTTACGACGAAGCCTTGCGTTCAGTGTTGCACGAGGAACTCGCTGTCGAGGAAGCCAGCGAGATTCTCGAACGGATCCAGTCAGGTGATATCGCTGTCGAGACCGTCGGCGGCCGAACCCCCGTCGGTCGCGGCGGTCGATCCGGAGGACAGGAACTGCTGGCCCCCGAAAATGCCGACGCCAGCGTGGTCCAGACGGTTCGCGAGCGGATCGAGAACGATCGGGTGATCCTCTTTTGCGTTCACTGCCAGGACTGGAAATCCCGGCGCACAGTCAAGTCGATCGCCGACCAACCCGAGTGTCCCCACTGCGGCTCGACCCAGATCGCCGCGCTGAATCCCTGGGCCGACGAGGTCGTCTCGGCAGTGAAGGCCGACGAGAAAGACGACGAGCAAGACAAACAGACCGAACGGGCCTATCGCGCGGCAAGTCTGGTCCAGACACACGGCAAGCAGGCGATCAAAGCCCTCGCAGCGCGGGGTGTCGGCCCGCACAATGCGGCTCGGATCATCAACAAACTTCGGGAAGACGAGGACGACTTCTACCGTGATATTCTGGCCCGCGAGCGTGAGTACGCCCGGACCAAGTCGTTCTGGGAATAGGGAGATCAATCTGGGGATAGCGTGATTGCCAGCAGTTAAAACGCCGGAGTCCTAAGCCAGAGGAGATGGAAACACTGCGCGGGGACGAGGCCGTCGGGACGGCGTCGGATCTCACCGTCGTGGCGCGCAGTCACGAACTCGACGACGTCGACCACGCGGCCCTGCTCGCCGAGGTATCGCGGCCGAGCGTCGCCTGGCGCGATGGGTCCGAAGCCGTCACAACGACGGGCGCGACGGCGTCGATCACGGCCAACGGCTCCGACCGATTCGCGACCGTTCGCGAGACGGCGACCGCGTTGTTCGATCGACTTCGAACGCCAGCCACGCCACAGCCTGCTCGCCCTCGGCTGTTCGGTGGCTTTGCCTTTCACGACGGCGCGGCCGACCGCGGGCCGAGTACCTGGGATGGCTTCCCTGACGCCTGGTTCGTCCTCCCGACGGTTCAGGTCACTACCAGTGGCGACCAATACTGGCTGACGGTGACCGCGACCGGCCCCGAGGCTGACCGGCAGGTGTCCGACCGTCTGGACCGCTGGCGTGAGCGCCTGGCCGATCTACCGACTCACGAGACAACCGGGCGACCCGGAATCGTCGACCAGCAGCGGACGCCCTCCCGCGAAGATTGGCGCGAGCAAGTCGAAGACGCGGTGGCCGATATCCGCTCTGGTGAGCTGCGGAAAGTCGTGCTTGCCCAGTCGCTGTCGGCCGATCTCGAACACTCGTTGTCGATCCCGGACGCCCTCTCACGCCTCGACGAGCGCTATCCCGACTGTGTCCGCTTTGCTGTCACGACCGAATCCGAGGCGGCCGGGACGTTGTTCGGCGCGACGCCCGAAACGCTCGTCTCACTGTCGGGCCGCACGGTCCAGACCGAGGCACTGGCCGGGTCGACCGGCAGGGGCGAGACGCCCGCCGAGGACGAGTGGCTGGGCGAGGAACTGCTGGACAGCGAGAAAGACAACCACGAACACGACCTCGTGGTTGAGGCGATCCAGGAGCAACTCGATCCCGTCGCTTCGAGCGTCCAGGCCAGCGAGCGAACGCTCCGGCGGCTTGCGACCGTCCAGCACCTCCAGACACCGATCCGTGCGACCCTCGACGCCGACAGTCACGTCCTGGATCTCGTCGAGGCACTCCACCCGACACCGGCAGTCGGCGGATTGCCGCCCGACGCAGCTCTGGAGACGATCAAAGCCACAGAGGCGTTCGACCGGGGCTGGTACGCCGCCCCCGTCGGCTGGATGGACGCCGCGGGCAACGGCACCTTCGCCGTGGCGATCCGGTCGGCACTGGCCCGGGATCGGACGGCCTCGCTGTTCGCGGGCGCAGGGATCGTCCACGACAGCGATCCCGACCGCGAGTGGGACGAAGTCCAGTTGAAGTATCGCCCGATGCTCGACGAACTCGAATGACTGTGCCGAATCGACGTGACCACCGATGACTGCACCGAATCGTGCCACACTCTGGGGTGAGACGCTCGTCGAGGAACTGGTCGCTGCAGGCGTCACTGGCGTCTGCCTCGCGCCGGGCAGCCGCTCGACTCCGCTGACGACCGCCTTTGCCGCCAAGGAAGGGATCGAGACGTTCTCACATCTCGACGAGCGCTCGGCGGCCTTCTTCGCACTGGGGCGCTCGCGACGCTGTGGCGAGCCGACGGCACTGGTCTGTACCTCCGGGACGGCGGCCGCGAACTTTCATCCGGCCGTGATCGAAGCCCACCAGTCGCGGGTCCCGCTGGTCGTCCTGACGGCCGATCGGCCGGCTGAACTGCAGGACAGTGGTGCGAATCAGACCATCGACCAGGAGAAGCTCTATGGGGATTCCGTCCGGTGGTATCGGACCCTTCCCGAACCGAAACCGGAAGCGAGAGCGCTGCGGTCGCTGCGGGTGAGCGCCTGCCGGGCTGTCGAACGCGCGACCGGGACGCCGCCCGGTCCGGTCCACCTCAACGTCCCGTTCGCCAAGCCACTGGAGCCGACCGAGGTGGACGGCGACGTTCCGGCCAACCTCGAGGAGCGCGCACCGCTCGGTTCCGAGGGGCGTGAGGGGCCGTTCATCAATATGAGGGCCGGTCGACCGACGCTCGAATCTGAGGCGGTGGCCGACCTCGCCGAACGAGTCTCCCAGGCCGAGCGCGGCCTCCTCGTCGCCGGGCCTGCCACCGAGCCGACGCCCAGTCGTGCGTCGCTGGCCGCGCTCGCGCAGGCGACCGACTTTCCCGTACTGGCCGATCCGCTCTCGGGCCACCGCTTTGGCCACGATGATCCCCTGTTCTGTGGCGGGTACGACTCCTATCTCGACGCCACCGGAGACTGGCCCGATCCCGAGATCGTCCTGCGGTTCGGGGCCTCGCCGACCTCGAAAGTGTTGCGCCACTACCTCCGGGACCACGCGGCCGAGCAGGTCGTCGTCGATCCCGCAGGCGGGTGGCGCGAGGCGGAGTTTACAGCCACTGACCTCGTGACGGCCGATCCGACGTGGCTGGCCCAGCGACTCGCCGAGCAGGTGGCTGGCAGTTCGGACCACTGGGCCGACCGGTTTCAGCGAGCCGAGCAGACACACTGGGAGCACGTCGCCGACGCCGTCGAGACCGAGCCGTTCGAGGGGGCAGTCCTCTCGACAGTGGCCCGGCAGGCTCCCGACCCCGCCACGCTGATGGTCTCCAACAGCATGCCCGTTCGGGATCTCGACCGCTTCGGGGCACCGCAGGCCGCCGATCTCACAGTGCTGGGTAACCGCGGCGCGAGCGGCATCGACGGCATCACCTCGACCGCCCTCGGGGCCGGCAGCGCGACCGACGACCCGCTCGTGCTCGTACTCGGGGATCTGGCGTTCTATCACGACATGAACGGCCTGCTGGCGATCGAGCGCTGCGGCGTCGACGCGACGGTCGTCCTGCTGAACAACGACGGCGGCGGCATCTTCCACATGCTCCCGATCGAAAAGTTCGATCCGCCGTTCACGGACTACTTCAAGACGCCACACGGGATCGATTTCGAGCCAGTGGGTGACCTCTACGATCTCGAATACGCCATCGTCGACGATCTCGATGGGTTCGAGACGGCCTATGGGGAGTCACTCGACAGTGCGGGAACCCAGATTCTGGAGGTCAGACTCGATGCCGAGGAGAGTCACGGCGTTCGGGATCGACTCCACGAGCGTGTCTGTGAGGCTGTACAGTAGGTTACCACCGCAACACTTCGTAGGTGAGGACTGTCAACCCGAAGGGGAACCACGTCGAGACGAGAACGATCAGGCCGATCGGCGAGAGCGGGTTCAGACTGCTCCCGAGAACGCCGAACGTCCCCAGCACGGTCCAGCCGCCGAAGACGTAGACGCCGACTTCGGGCATCGACGTGAGATAGGCAATCAGGATCAGCGTGCAGGCCCCGACGATGAGGTTGACGACAAGTGGGAACTGTGGGAACAAACTGGAGAACACCAGCGCAGGGTAGCAGATGAACGCCGAGATGAGCAAGACGAGCGACTGGCCCGGTGGGAAGAGACGACTGCGATGGACGCCCGTCCGATCCTGCTCGTTTCTGACGGCGTGCCTACCAGTCGTCGCCCACCCGACCGGTCCGCCGACGTTGCTCGTCGCTCCGCTATCGGTCGGCGTCCCATCGCTGGCAGTAGTCGACTCGTTTGTCGCCGCGCCGCCATTGCGGACGCCAGCAGCCTCAGCGGCTTCCCTGGCGCGGCGCTGTCGTTCGCGCTGGCGGCGCTTGTCTGCAGCCTCGTCGTCGTGCCAGTCGTCCCGTCCAGCCCAGGTCGTCCCTTCTCCGCTGGACTCGCTCCAGTCGGTCTCGGCCGCCTGGCTCGACGGCGATGGGCCCGCATCGGTGCTTTCGGAGTCTGTCGCTCCCCAGTCTGCGTCCATCGTGGTCTGTTCGACGTAGCCTTCGTGGCCCAGTGAATCGTACCGTTCCCGTTCCGCTGGATCGGTCAGCACGTCCTTGGCCTCGATGACCTTCCTGGTCCGCTCTTCGGCGTCGGCAGCGTCGCTGACGTCCGGATGTGTCTCCTTGATCCGGCCGCGGTAGGCGTCGGTGATTTCGTCCTCATCGGCGTCGGGGGACACGCCGAGGACGTCGTAGAACGTCTCTGCCATGCTGGAGCGGGGGTCGTATGCTGAATAGCTACCCAGGCCAAATAAAGCCAGTGCACACCGGGACGGGGAGCTTTTTTGCCCGACCGCTCCTCAGCCGTGCTATGGTCTCGGACATCTTCGACCCCGACCGCTGGGAACCGATCGACCGCTTCGACTTCCGCGATCTCACCTACCACCGCGCGACCGACATCGGCGCGGTCCGCATCGCTTTCGATCGCCCCGCGGTCCGCAATGCCTTCCGGCCCGAGACAGTCGACGAACTCTCGACGGCGCTCGACCACGCCAAACGCCAGACTGACATCGGCTGCGTGCTCTTGACCGGGAACGGCCCCTCACCGAAAGACGGCGGCTGGGCCTTCTGTTCGGGCGGCGATCAGTCGATCCGTGGTGATTCTGGGTATGAGTATGAGAAGGGAGATGGCCCGGACAACCCCGACGCACCCGACAACGTGGGTCGCCTGCACATTCTGGAAGTCCAGCGCCAGATCCGCCACATCCCCAAGCCCGTCGTCGCCGTTGTTCCGGGCTGGGCCGTCGGTGGCGGCCACTCGCTGCACGTCGTCTGTGACCTCACCCTCGCGAGCGCCGAGCACGCGAAGTTCCTCCAGACCGACCCCGACGTGGCCTCCTTCGACTCCGGATTCGGGTCGGCGTATCTCGCCAAACAGATCGGCCAGAAGAAGGCTCGAGAGGTGTTCTTCCTCGGGAAGACCTACTCAGCCGCGGAGGCTGCCGACATGGGCATGGTCAACGAGGCCGTCCCGCACGACCGACTGGAGGAGGTCGCGTTGGAGTGGGCCGAGACAATGACCTCGAAATCTCCCACCGCCATGCGCATGCTCAAATACGGCTTCAACCTCACCGACGACGGCATGGTCGGCCAACAGGTGTTTGCGGGGGAAGCGACGCGGCTGGGCTACATGACCGACGAAGCCAAAGAAGGTCGCGACGCGTTCAACGAAGGCCGAGAGCCGGATTTCGACGACTTTCCCTGGCATTACTAGCCACTTTTTCCGCCTCGGGCTTCCTCGCGCGCCCTGCAAGGCGCGCTGCGGGAACAGCGTTGCGGCTGCGAGGCGGTGAAACCGCCTCGAATGGAGACGGCGTCGCCGTCTCCCACGCAACGTCATTCGGTCGCGGGCGTCGCCCGCGACCCGCGTCGCAAAAACTTGGGGGAAAAGGCCGGAATCGCCTTCTGAGGGCGATTCCGGGGGAACGGCTCGCATCGCTCGCCGTATGCTGGAGGTCGACCGCCCAGCAGCCCTGCCCTTCCCCGACTCACTCGGTCGTGGCTATCGCCACGACACTCGCTCGCGGCCCCGTGGAAGGGTCGGAAGGTCGCGATTCAGGGTGAAATGGTCTGTCTCGATTCGCCGGCCCCGCACGTCGATTGTCGCGGGGCCAATCTATTTTCGACTGGCACACGATTTTCCGGACATGAGCGACCTGCTCACAGACGACGAGATCGAGGCACAGCTACCCGAGGGCTGGGAGCACGATGGCGAGGAGATCGTCCGGACCTTCGAGTTCGATTCGTACCTTCCGGGTGTCGGCTTCGCCTCCGCAGTCGGTGGCCTGGCCGAAGACGCCTGGCACCACCCCGAGATCACGATCACCTGGGGCGAGGTCGAAGTCAGGCTGACCACCCACGACGCCGGCGGCATCACCGAGAAGGACATCGACCTCGCCGAGCGCTGTAACAATATCTACGACTGATGAGCGAATCCGAGCGCCGAGACGATTCCGGAAGCGCACGCTACGTGTTCGGCGTTCGGTTCCGACTCGAACCCGACGACCCAGCGGTGTCAGTCGAGCCGGCGATCCTCGAAACGACGCTCCTCCGGGAAGCGAAGCCACCCGGCAATGATGGCTGGCTCTTTTTCCAGCATCACCTCTGGCGGGGCGAACTCGGCGACGAGTCGTTCATGCGCGAGGAGGCCGAGACAGCACTGGGTGTGACCGTCGAGTCGATCGACTTCCGGGAATTACGGACCGACGAGGCGTATCTCGACGCGTTGAAGTCCGAGATCTCCGAGGACCTCGATCGGTTCAACGCCGACAGCGTGAGCGAAGTGCTCAACAAGTATCTCGGGAGTTCGATCCACGTCCAGGGCTAGACGCTCTTCGACCGGGAGTTACTCTTTGACTGTGCTCCACCAGTGTCGCGCTGCGCTGACACCGCGTCGGAACCACAGACGGCCCCCGGCGATCCCCTGTTCGAAGTGGCTGTCCAGACGGGTCGCACCGTAGACGCTGACGATTGCGAGCGCGATTCCCGCGAGGACGTCGATTGCCCAGTGAATCCCGAGATACATCGTCGAGAGACAGACCGAGATGGCAATCGGAACCGCGATCAGAACCCAGCGTCGGTAGAGGTCCCGCGTCATGACGGCGAGCATGGCGATTGTCACCGACAGAGAGGTATGCAGTGACGGGAAGACGTTCGTGTTGGTGTTCACCTCGGAGGTGAGAAACTGCGCCTGTGGCCAGAACGAGTACAGGATTCCCTCGCCGACGAGATAGTTCCGAGGCCCGTACGCGATGAACAGGATGTAGCAGACGAGCCCGATGACGTAGTTGAGCACGTACGCCAGAATTAGCAGACGGAGTGGCTTCGTCCGATCGGCGAGGGCGTAAGCGACGATCGGGAAGACCAGCAAGTACGCGTACCCGTAGACGTATATGGCCGAGAAATACGTCGTCAGGACCGGCGTCTGAAACGTCTGCAGCCAGGCGACGAACTTGCCCTCGATATCGTAAATGTGCGGGCTGAGGTGGAATCCGATCGCCCAGGAGATATCCGGGCCAACCCCCCTGACGAGGCTCGTGACTCCCAGCGCGAGGCCGAGAAAGAGCAGATACGGGATGACGACACGAAGCTGCGCGACAAGCTGCTGGCGGGTCCGGGGAACGCGACTGAAACCGACGACCGCGCCCAGCGATATCCCTAACGCCAGGGCGACGACCGCCGTAACTTGGGTCAGTACCTCGAATAGCGCCATCGATCGTAACCACTCATATGATAGGTCAGACGATCGATCTCAATAAACTAATCGACCGTCATCCGTGTACTGGAAGCCAGCGTCCTCGAAGTGCTGTTTCGCCGCTTCGACATCGAACGCGCCGTTGGTGCCCGCGAACGGGACCTCGGGGTCGGACCCGTTCCACGCGAGCTGCGTCGGAACCCACTCTGGATCCGCCATCGGCGTGGGCAGCGGGTCGGCGTATCCGTCGAAGATCGATTCGACGATGTCTCCCTTATCGAGCAATCGGGCGACTGCACGCCGAAACCCCGGATTCCGGAGTGGGCGTCGGCGCATGTTGAACCCGATGTGATACACCGTCCGGGACGGTGACGTCACCAGATCGACAGTCGGTTCGTCCTGGACGTGAGAGACCATCTCGTTTCCAAGCTGTGGAACAGTCGCATCGGCCTCGCCGTCCGAAAGGAGTGTCAGTCCCGCCCGAGCAGACGGAACGACTCGAAACCGCAACGAATCGAAGGCGAGCGGCCCGAACCGTTCGAACAGCTCCGTACCCTCGCGGTTTATCGGGTGCTGGCTGTGACGCGACAACACCAGTGATTCTTCGACAGTTCGACTCTCGAACGCCAGCGGCCCGGAGCCGACTGGTTCGGCGTTGTCCCAGGTCACAGCCTGTGTCAATCCTGTCGATTCGTCGACGACGTCGGTCTGTGACTTCCAGACGTGTTTGGGGAACAACGGAGCAGTCAGCGCCTTTTTACCGACCTCCAGGTCGCCGCGGACCGATATCGTCACCGTTCGGTCGCCTTCGACCGCGATAGAATCGACGAGCGTCGATTGACCTCTGAATCGAGGGGCTGGGTGTCGAGTCTCTCCGCTGCCCATCGACATGTCACTCAGGAATCGGTAGGTGAACGCCACGTCCTCCGCGGTCAGATCCGTCCCGTCGTGCCAGGTCAGATCCGGATACAGCTCCAGACGAATCTCGCCGGCAGACGCATCGACTGACCAGGACTGGGCCAGCCACGGCCTGATCTGTCCGTCGTAGTATCGTGCCAATGGATCATAGAGATACGCAGTCAAGATATCGAACTCGCTGAACGTCGGTAGCAACGGGTTCAGGCGCTCGGTCTGGACCTTCTCTCTCGTCGTCAATCGTAACCGACCGTTTCGGGACCGCCCCGCTGCCGTATCGAGTCCGAGCAACCACAGGGGGTCTCTGGCCCGGACCCGCTCCCATCCTTCGAACCGAGTACGTCTGACAGCAGCGATCGCTGTGTCCGAGAGCAGGGGTACAATCGGCTGTTCGCCCGCAAGATCGGTCAACGCACTCTCGACCGTCTCGCGGCGCTGTTGGCCACGCTGGTGGCGCTGTTCGTCGAGCAACGAGTCGGCCCCATGATCGGCAAAGCCAAACGGATTCTGCCAGCCGAGCTCGTTCGAATACGGTGACTGAAACGTCGGTCGGAGGTAATCGGGATCCCGATCTGCGGCCATCGTCCCGACGTAAATGTCGAAATCCCGATTCGTCAGGACCTTCTTTCGGAGCTGATCGATCGGGAGCAACAGGAACTCAGTGGCGATGCCGGCCGCCTCGAGACGATCGACCAGCGTACTCGTGATCGAAGTCAGACGGGAATCCTTGTCAGCAGGAACGGTCGCGATCTCGACGGAGATCTGCGGGCGCGACGACCCGCCAAAGAACTGCTCGACCGTCTCGACACAGCCGCCGGTCAGCCCACTCGCGGCAACAGCACCACCTGCGAGTGCGCGCCGTCGCGTGAGACCGTTTCGTGGAGATGAGTCATCGTCCATGGGAGGGTGGAGGTGAATAGCCAGCTACGGGATTGCTGACGGACACAGTGTCCTACGTCGTGATATATAGAAGGTCGGCACATTCGCACAAGAAGATATCGACTCGGAGCGACCACGTTCCACAACGCTTTCGTTTCGACACGCGTACCCTTGGCCACTGATGCCGATCGAACTGTCGGGAGCGTACACGACGGCAACCATCATGGCCGAAGACGAGTCGCTTCTCGAAGAGTCGGCGATCAAACAGATCCAAGCGGTAATCGACCACCCTGCGTTCACCGAACCCGTCGTCGTGATGCCCGACACGCACTGGGGGGCCGGCGCACCGATTGGCTTCACGATGGCACTTCCCGACAGCGTCGTCCCGAACATCGTCGGCGTCGACGTGGGGTGCGGCGTGGCCGCGACGAATCTCGGCGATTCGTTGCCGCTCTCTCACGAGGATCGCGAGCGTCGCGTCCGTGAGGCCGTTCCGATGGGTCGAGACGTCCACGACTACGACGACGCGCCCCACCTCGTCGAGCAGTTTCCCTTCGAGCGCGCCACTGAGGTCTTCGAACAGTTCGAGGAGGCCTATCGCGACCGGTTCGGCCGCCCGATCGACCCCCTTGCGTTCGACTTCTCTGGGTACGGCGAAGCGTACTTCAAATCGCTCTGTGATCGCGTCCTCTCACGCAAACGCCAGGGGATGGGCCACGTCATCAAGAGTGCTGGCACGCTCGGCGGTGGCAACCACTTCGTCGAGTTCGCCCAGGCCCGCGACTCCGGAACCTACTGGCTGATCATCCACAGCGGGTCGCGCTATCTGGGGCTCGCTGTCGCCGAATACTGGCAAGAACGCGCCACCGACCTCCGCAACGCCGACGCGATCCGGGCGGCGATTCCCGACGATCTCGAGTCGTATCTTCGATTCGATCCTGACGCGGTGAGCGACTCGGATCTCTGGGCCTGGATCACCGGTGGGAAGGGGGAGTCCCATATCGATCGCGAGGCCGTCCTGGCGGATTTCGAGGGGTCGGAGATCGAACGGATCTTCGACCGGCTGAACGCCATCGAACCCGATCCCGAGGAGCGCAACACCGATCTCGACTACCTCGAGGGCCGGGAGGCCCACGGGTACTACGTCGACATGCTGTTCGCCCAGCAGTACGCTCGCTGGAACCGCGAGCTAATGAGCGACGCAATCTGTGAGGCGCTGGGTGTCGAACCCGTCGATCGCTTTCAGAGCGTCCACAACTACATCGATTTCAGAGATCTGACGATCCGCAAGGGCGCGACGCCGGCTCGTAAGGGGCAACGACTGATCGTCCCGTTCAACATGGCCGAGGGATCGGTGCTCGCTCGCGGGAAGGGCAACGCTGAGTGGAATCAGACCGCGCCCCACGGGGCGGGCCGGACCATGAGTCGCCGTGAGGCCAGCGCGATCGCCAGCGTCGAGGGCCTCGCCGCGGAGATGGACGGTGTTTACTCCGAGTCGATCGTCGAGTCGGTCCTGGACGAGGCCCCGATCGCCTACAAGGACGCCCAGACGATCGCCGCCGAACTCGAAGCCACGGCCGAGATCGTCGAGTGGCTCGACCCCGTCCACAACCTCAAAGCGACTGACTAGCCGGCAGTCGGAAGAGCAACCCTTTTGCGCCCGCTCCCTGGATCCTCAGATACATGTTGGGTCTGCGGTCACTGGCTGGTCGAGCGAAAGGTCGAGTCGTCGAGGACCTCCGTGCAGACCCGTATCTCGTGGCGGTCCTCGTCGGAGCGTTCATCTTCTCCGGGCTGTTCTTCTGGCAAGAGATACCCAACTTCGCGACCTGGGACGGCCGCGACCGGGTGCTCGATCCGATGGTTGCATACGGGCGAGTTATCGACAACCCGAGCCTCGGAGCGCTCCACGAGGGAGTCGCCTGGGGTCGCGAGCCGTTCGGCTCGACGTTCTACCTGTACGGGCTGCTAGTGCTTCCAGTCGTGCTCGCGGCCGCCGTCGTCGGTGACCTCGACGCGTTCGCCCAGTTCGGGCTGCCGACCCAGGAGTTCGGCTTCTGGGAGGTCTGGCACGCGACGCCCGAGTGGATCTGGACGTGGACGTTGCTGCTCATCCGGTTCGTGAACGTCCTGTTCGCCGTCGGCGCGGTCTATCTCACCTATCGAATCGCGACGCAACTGCGTGATCGCTGGACGGGACGGCTGGCCGGTGCGTTCCTCGCCGTCACCTGGGGCATGATCACACTCGTCCACGAGGCCGGCGAGGACATCCCGTCGCTGTTCGTGCTGTTGCTCGCGCTGTATCTCCTCGTTCGATACGTCCAGGACGGATCGCGGTGGTACTTCTTCGCCGCCAGCGCAGCCGGCGCGGGCGCGATGACACTGAAACTGACGACCGCGCTGATCGTGTTCGTCATCCCCATCGCACACGTGATCCGCGTCCACAACCAGGGCCGAGACTGGCGCTCGATACTGGACGATCGCGCCCTGATCGCAAAGGGGGCTGGAATCGGCGCGCTCGTGATCGCCCTCGGCTTTCCCACGCTGCTGGTCGGTGGCGTCTACGAGTTCGTCTCGCGGATCTTCGGCCACCCGGCCTACCGAGTCACGGTCACGAAGGGGCCCGACGCTCCGATCTGGTGGTGGTTCCTCCGTGGGTATCTCACGACGTTGGGACTTCCGCTGTTTCTTGCAGGGATCGCCGGCGTCGTTGGCGCGCTCGTCCGGTTCCGCCAGCGTCTACCCACTGTCGACGCTTCGGCCGTCGTGCTGGCGTATCTGCTGGCACACGTGCTGTTGCTCGCGACCTGGCACGACTTCCGCCCACATCACCTCCTGCCGACACTGCCGTTGATCGCGCTCTTTCTGGCGATCGGGCTCGCGAATCTACGCGAGCGCAGGCCCTCGTTGGCGCGTCCGGTCGTCGCCGTGTTGCTAGTCACGACAGCCGTCTACGCCGGTGTCGGTGCGGCCCAGTACGGATCGCTCCCCCGAGACGAGGCCGTCGACTGGATGAACGACAACGTCGACCGGGACGCGACCATGGAGATTTACACCTCCGGGTTCGAGGAAGCCGCGGTCCCCCACTGGCTCGACGTCCAGTACATCGACGGCGTCGAGGACTACTCGACGCTGGATCCCTGCCCCGAATACGTCCAGCTCACCTATCGCGACCTGCTGTACCTCCGTGACATCCCCGACGACCAGCGAACCTGGTTCACCCGGACGAACACAACCAAGCGCCGTGTCCACTACCAGCGACTACTCAACGGCAGCTACGGCTACGAAACCGTCGCCGAGTTTGGCGAACGACCACCGAACTTCGTCCCCACCCGACCGACACCCGGGTCGATACGCGAGATCATCCGAAATGGGATCTACCCGCACACGAATCAGTACTCCGACGAGCAGGAGTTGCGAGAGAACCAGTACGTCGTGATCCTCCGTCGGAACGGGACCTGCACCCGACCGCTCGACCGGCCGCCCGGGACGTGACAGACTAATTACTGAAATGCAGCCCAGATAAGCACCAAGTGGCTGTGGGTGACACTGAGAGATATGCTGTACGCTGGCAGCGACGACGGCGTCTATCGAATCGACCCTGCGTCCACGCGGAAGGTACTGGACGCCGGCCGAGTGTATCGTGTTCGGCAGTTCGAGGGTGTCAACGGCGTGTTCGCGGCAGGTGAGTCAGGGCTGTATCACACTGCCGACGGCGAGCAGTGGTCAGAGCTAGCTGTCCCCGGGACTGCAGTGTATTCTGTCACCGCCGATCCCTCGGGCTCGACGCTGTACGCCGGGACGCGACCGGCGCGTATCTACAGCGCCGACTTCGACGACGGACTGCCGGGCCGGTCAGTCGACTGGGAAGAGCTCGACGGCTTCCGTGCGTTGCGCGAGCAATCCGACTGGGGCCTCCCCCGCCACGACGGCAAGGCCCAGGTGCGGAGCCTCCAGATCCATCCCCAGGAACCCGACCGAATCGTCGCCGGGCTCGAAGTCGGCGGTGTCTTTCTCAGCGACGACGGCGGTACCACGTGGGCCGACAGACACCCGGAAGATGTCGACTCCGAACATCCCAAGGATGTCCACGAACTCGCGATTGGAGACAGCGAGACGTTCGTGATCGCGACCGGCGACGGCCTCTTGTGGACCGACGACGCCGGCCACACCTGGCGTCGCCTCGATTCCGGCCATAGCCAGCGATACTTTCGTGGCGTGCTCGCCCACGACGGCGTCGTCTACGCTGGTGGCGCACACGGGCCCTCACCGACCTGGAACGAGAACACCGACCATGCGATCTTCGAATCCCGTGAGGGGGAGACAGTCGAGACAGTCCCCTCACCTGTTCCCGACGAACTGGTGGTCGGTGGCTGTATCGAAAACGGTGACGTGATTCTCACGACCCACCGGGGCACCATCCTCCGACGCACGGACGACGGATACGAGAAGTTCGAGTCAGTTCCGACGCCAGGGCAGCTCCGTGGCCGATACCTCCACGTGACGGCCGCCAGGCGCTGACGACGCAGGCGCTGGGACTGAGCTGCGGAAAGCATTTACTTTCCAATAACCTACACTCACAGTCCTGATGGCGAACGCGGCCTACGACGTCTGGTTGTTCGATCTCGACGGGACCCTGATCGACATCGAGCCCGAGCACCCGCGGTGGGTGTTCGACACGATCAGCGACCGCCTCGGCCGCGAGTTCACCGACCGCGAGGTGACGATCCTCTGGCACGGTCTGGGCGGATCGCGGAACGACCAGTTGCGAGCGTGGGGCATCGATCCCGAACCGTTCTGGGAGGCCTTCCACGAGATCGAAGACCCGGTTCGTCGGGCCGAAGCCACCTACCTCTACGACGACGCCGAACAGCTACTCGCCTCGCTGGACCATCCAATCGGGCTCGTCACTCACAGTCAGACTCACCTCACGGAGGCCGCACTCGATCACCTCGACATCGCCGACTGGTTCGACACCGTCGTCTGCTGTGACGACGACATCGGCTGGAAGCCCGATCCCAACCCGGTCAAGACGGCACTCGAAGATCTGGGCGTCGCCGGCAACGGCCACGAAGGCGTCCTCGTCGGGGACAGTCCCGGTGACGTCGGCGCGGCCTGGAACGCCGGTCTGGACGCAGCCCACGTCGAACGGTTCGACCCGCACGAACGCGGCCAGTGCGTCTGGGCCGACCACCGCGTCGACCGGCTGGACGACCTCTGGACACTCCGAAAGACTGGTTCTTCCGATCGCGAATCCGAAGATATCGTGTGATCACAGCTCGTAGCCCGTCAACGAGTCGAATACTGCTCCGTCGTCGATCGCCCCAGCGAGTGTCGTGACACTATCTTTGCCAGCGCGGTCGGCTGCCACGACGACCCGGACCTCCTCTCGGCCGAGCGGGACGAATCCGAGTCCGAGTTTGTCGGCCGAAAGCCGGAGTCCGAGCCCCACGTCGACATCGCCACGCGCGACTATCCGTCCCGGGCTTTCGTGTGCGCGCGCCGCCCGTTCGTAGCCCGAAATCTCGGCGCTTGCGTTCCCGATGTCCAGTGCGGCGAGCGCGGCGTCGAACGTCGCTCGTAGACCGCTGCCGGAGGGTCGGTTGACGAACGAGAGGTCCTCCTCGACGAGTGACTCCAGTCCTGCAACGCCGTCGGGATTGCCCTCGCGCACGAGCAATCCCCACTCGCGGGTCCACGAGCCGATCTGCGCTGTGTCCGCCGGCGACTCTATCGGGCCACTGACGACCGCGATGTCGGAGATGCCGTCTTCGAGTCGTCGCAGGCCCGCCCGCGAGTCACCCGCAAGATAGCGGGGTCGCTCGACCGCATCCAGCAGCCGCGACAGTGCAGGGTCGTCCTCGCCCGACCCGACAAGCGTCGGGACCCGGACCGACGGTGAGAACAACTGAACCTCGACCGTTTCACCCGCGGCGAGTTCGTTCGTGTCCGGTTCCATCGCCACGACACCGTCTGCCGCCGTCAGCGATGTCGTCGAGCCGCTGCCCTTGTCGACGGGATAGACCAGAATTTCGTCGTCCTCACGTACCAATCCGACTGGCATGTACCGCAACCGACCTTGCTCGAAGCGCTCGCGGACGGCCATCCGTCCAGTGATCGTCGCGGTCCGTGCCTCTGGGAGGCCCGCCGCGTCGCGAATCACGGGCGCGATGAACGTCCGGAAGATCGTCAGCGCAGAGACGGGATAGCCGGGAAGCCCGACGTAAGCGGCCTCCTCGAACCGCCCGACGAGCATCGGCTTGCCCGGTTTGACGGCGACCCCGTGCAACAGCAACTCCCCCAGGTCCTCGACGACGCGATAGATCACGTCGACCGTCGAGGCGCTCGTCGATCCAGACGAGAGCACGAGGTCGCACTCCTTGGCCGCCGTCCGGAGCACTCGTTCCAGTTCGTCGAGGTCGTCCCCGACGTGGGGGTATGTGACGGCTTCGCCGCCAGCCTCCTCGACGCCCGCCGCGATTGTGTACGTGTTGACGTCGTAGATCTGTCCCGCACGGTGATTCAGGTCCTCGCCGGGCCGGACCAGCTCGTCGCCCGTCGAGACGATCCCGACTCTGGGTGGTGCGCTGACGGTGACCTCGGCGACCCCGAGCGCCGACAGGAGCCCGATTTCGCGGGCCGTGATCTCGGTTCCCGGGCCGAGTGCCCGCTCGCCCGCTGCGATGTCCGCGCCCGCGAGCATGACGTTCTGGCCGGGCGTCACGGCCGTCCGGATCGCGACCGTCCCCTCGTCCGGCTCGTCAGTGCGCTCGACTTTGACGACGGCGTCCGCGCCCTCGGGCATCACCGCCCCGGTCGAAATCTCGACTGCGGTAGCTGCTTCGAGAGTCGTGTCGGGCTTCTCGCCGGCGTGGACCGCGCCAGTGAGATCGAGTTCGACAGGATTCGCCTCACCCGCGCCCACGGTATCGCGGGCTCGAACTGCGTAGCCGTCCATGCTCGCCCGGTCGAACCCCGGCACGTCAATGGTCGCGTCGAGTCGCTCGGCCAGGATCCGCCCGCGAGCCGCATCGAGAGAGACTGTCTCTGTCCCACCACCAAGGTCGAGCCCGGCAATCGTCTCGTGGGCCTCCGCTGGGCTCGCGAGGTCGCGGAATTCGATTCGCTCACTCATTATACTCCCAGTTCTCGACCGCGACGGTTTCACCGGCAGCGATTCCTTCTCGGGATTCGGGGACGACGACCCAGCCGTCGGCGTGGGCGACCGACGACAGGACGCCCGCACCGCTCGTTCGCGTCGGTTCGGCGACCACGTCTGGCTCCCCGGCCGCGCCACTCTTTCTCTCCTCCAGACGAACGCGAGCGAACGTCCGGACGCCGACCTCGCTCGGAATCTTCCGGTCGAGTCGTGCTTCGGTCGTCGGGAGTGGATTCGTCGGCAGATGGCCGACGTGCTTGAGCAGTGGCCGGAGCAACTGAACCGCGCCGACGATCGCGGAGACGGGATAGCCCGGCAGCACGACGATCGGGCGACCCTCGACGACGCCGAGGCCGGCAGGATGGCCGGGTTTGACCGCGATCCCGTGGACCAGCATCTCGCCGAGGTCGTCGACGACCTCCGGGAGCAGGTCGCGCTCGCCGACAGAGGAACCGCCAGTCGTAACGACGATATCTTTCGTCAGGTCGCGCTGGATGGCCGAGCGTAGCGCCGACCGCTGATCGGCGACGATGGTTCGATAGTTCGCCGCACCACCCCAGCGTTCGACGTATCGTGAGACGGTGAAGCCGTTGGTTTCGACGATCTCCCCCGGTTCGGGGTCGTGCTGGACGAGTTCGTCACCAGTCGGAACCACACCGACAGTTGGTCGCTGGTAGACGTCGACCTTGCCCACGCCCGCGACCTTACACAGGCCGAGATCCGATGGCCGCAACTGATGACCAGGGTCGAATAGCTGTTGGCCCTCGCTGACGTCTTCGCCCACCGGGCCGACGTTCGTCCCTTCGGCGACGGCCGTCTCGACCTCGACGCGGCCGTCGCGCTGGCGCGTCCGCTCGACTTTGACGACGGCGTCGGCACCCGCCGGAAGTGGACTTCCGGTGTGGACCCACTGGGCCTGCCCGGGGTCGACCGGTCCAGAATCGACGTCCTGGCGCTCCAGCACAGCGGGCGAGCGCTCTCTGGCGTCGACGGTCTCGCTGGCCCGAACAGCGTAGCCGTCCATCGCCGCCCGTTCGTAGTGGGGCACGTTTCGCCGAGCAGTGACCGCCTCGGCGAGAACGCGATCCTCGGCCGCCGACAGCGGAACTCTGTCCGTGCGATCGATCGGCGTCGCCGCCTCCCGAATCGTCGCTACCGCGTCGGCCAGCCGCGTCACCTCGCTGAACCCTTTCGTTTCCTCGCTCATACCTCTCCCTTCGGCGGGTCGAACTAAAGGTCCACGGCAAACGCGAGACGCGAGCGACGCGAGGCTCGAACATCGTGAGAGCCTCGAACTGCGCGAACGGCAAAGCCGTGAGCGAAGCGAGGGTTTCGATCTGCGTCGGCATAAGCTCGACCGACTCACACGCGACCGGAAATCTAAACACGCGCGGTCCCGCCTACTCGGGCATGGACGTTATCGATCGGATCGGCGCGGTCAAGTTGTGGGTCGCCGCCTTCCTCGCGAGTGTGGCGGGACTGGCCGGCGGGTCGATCATCGCGAATCGGACAGTGTACGACGGGTTCATCTGGCGATACTTCTGGGGCCCGGTTGCCGCGGACGCACACAACGCCCAATGTGCGGTCAACGACGGCGAGTCGGTCACCTACGGCTACGCCGACGCCGTCTGCAACGCGGCTCCACCCGACGCGTTCGTCGCGACGCCCGGCTACACCGCCGTCTCGGAAGTCGGCTACATGATCGTCGGACTGTTCTTCCTGCTCGGCGTCTTCCTGCTCCTTCGGCGACTCAACCTCGGCCACAACCGGAACCTCTTCTTCGGACTCGTCCCGTTCATGCTGTTCGGCGGCGTCCTCCGGGTCGTCGAGGACGCGAACGACCATCTCATGACCACCGAGGGGGCCGAGGCGGTCATCTCCTATCCCACGAACACGCTGTTGATCAGCCCGGTAATCTACTTCACCGTCTTCTTCATCACGCTCGCAGCACTGCTGGTCAGCGTCGCCCTCTCGCGGCGGGACTACGTCGACTCCTACCCGAAGACACTCGGGCTCATCGGCTCGGTCCTGTTCGTCCTCACCTTTGCCAGTCTCGTGATCGTCTCGGTCATGCGCGATTCGGTCGGATTCTACCCCGAGTTCCTGCTGGTGACTGTCGGCCTCGCGAGCGCGATCGCCTACGGCATCTACTGGCTCGCCGACCGATTCGCTCCGGAGATCAACAGTGGTACCGGCTATATCGGACTGCTCGTGATCTGGTCACACGCCATCGACGGCGTCGCGAACGTCCTCGCATCGGACTGGTGGGACGTCTTCGGCCTGCCGTTCGGATACAAACCGAAACACCCGGCCAACGCGACGGTCATCTCGATCACCGAGTCCGTGTTCCCCGCCTCAGTCATAGACGTCATCGGCTCGTCGTGGCCGTTCTTGCTGATCAAGATCGCCGTCGCCGTCGCCATCGTCTGGCTGTTCACCGACGAGTTCATGGAGGAGAGTCCGCGCTACGCGATCGTCATGCTGATGGCGATCGCCGCAGTCGGCCTCGGGCCCGGCACGCGAGACATGATCCGTGCGACCTTCGGGATCTGACAGCCTGATACCCCTAGGGGAACGGATGGTGTTCGCGGTCGAGCCGCGGTTCGAACCCGAGTGACTCCGGAACCGTACGTGCGCGTTCGCCAAAGTAGGCGTCGTCGAAGAAGAGTGGCTGGGCCTTCGGGCAGACCACGCGGACGGCCTCGAACCCGATCGACGCCACGTCCCGGGTCGTGATCCGACTCGCGTACGCCGTCAGGTCAGCCGCATCGAGCTGGTCGAGGACGCGTTCGAGTTCTGCGTCGCCGTTCGGCAACTCCGCGGGGCCGACGTCGCTCGCCGAGACGGACCGATCGACGTCGACGAAGGCTTCGATCTCCTCGGGGAAATCGGCGTACCAGCCGATCGCCCCGCTGGCGTCGGCTGCCGCGTCTCGCCCCATCCCGCGCAGTTCGAGCCAGTTCTGAACAGCTTCCGAGAGTGCCGACCGTGCCGCAGCCGCCGGGTCGAGATCGGCAGCAGACCCCAGTGCGAAGCGGGGCCACTCCCCCGCTCGGTGGACCGCCACGGCGACGACAGGGACGTCGACATCCTGGGTCAACAACAGTGGCGTGACCGACAGCCCCTCGGCCCTGGTCCGGGACGCGATCGTCTGAAACTGCTCGTCCTCGACTGTCAAACCGAGCGGTTCGAACGAGGAGTACCACGCCAGCATCGTCGCGTCCCGTTCGAGCACCTCGTACAGTCCCGACAGCATCGCTTCGACGGTCCCGTTTCCGAGTCCCAACCCCGTCGTGATCGCCGGCCTGATCTCCCGCTCGGGCGGCGGATACTGCACGAGTTCGGCCGGAAGCCACACGTCCTGTCCCTCCTGAAGGTCGCGGCCTTCGATCCAGTGTCGTGAGCGGTCGTCGTCGAGCAGGTCCGGTGTCACGAACGCCGAGGGGAGAACCGGGTCCTCGAGGTCGGCTGGCGTGCACTCCCGCAGGTCGGCGAGCCGATACACGCCCGCACAGTAGCGTTCGAGCGCCTCACCGAGGGCTTTCATCAACGCGGCGTTCCAGTCACCCGCGACGCCCGCAGCCTCCTGGCTGGCCGTCGCGTCGCTGAACCCACTCGTGTCGCACGCACGAGCCAGGTAGTACGGAACCGGATAGGATTCGACCTCGCCGACCTCGCTCACCAGGCCCGTCCGCTCGTCGAGGGCCAGTTCCGCACTTGCCAGCGCTGCCTCGATATCCCTGTCGCCGCCCGTCCACTGAAGCGATCGGTCGGGTGCGGACCCACACTCACACCCCGGCAACGCAAGCAACGGATGTGTCGCCTCCGGCACCGTCTGGACCTGGCCGAAAATGTCTCCATCTCCGTCTGTCAGTGCCGTCGCGGCCGCGCGCCCGCCAACCGCCCCCGCGAATCGCTGCTGGGTGACCGGCGGGGCCGCCGTCGGCTGCTCGTCGGGATCGACGTTCGACTCGATTCGCCCCTGCAGACACGAATAACAGGCCGTCTCGGGACCGAACCCGGTGATCGCTGCGTCGACGACAGGGTAGCCACCGACGCCACCGAGTTCGACCGCGATCCAGGGTGTGGCGTCGAGCTCGCTGTTGACCTGTCCGAACACCTGATCGCCGGTGACGGCGACGACGATTCCCAGCTCCATCCGATCGAGTTCGGCCGGATCCGTCTGCGTGACCGAGACGTCTACGTCTGCGAGGGCGGCTGTCACTGCCGCTGCCGCTGGACCGGACCCGACGAGGCCTACTGTCATCTCTGGGTTGACTGTAGCATGCCGGAGAGAAAAACCCCGGGGCGTCGGACTCACCGCAGACTCGCGTCGGCATTCGACCTCGACGGATATCGTCGCTGAACTGGACGGATCCGGCTGGTAACCGTCCGAAAAATTACGGCGGGAATTTCGAAGCCCGTTAGGAGGCGATGAGGCTCTGGGCCACACTGGCCAGTTCGTCGGCCTCAGCCTTCGAGAGGCGCTCGTCGCCGAGCTTCAGGCGCAGACGCGGTCGTCCAACGTCGATCGGGACCTTCTCGGTGTCGATCAGGCCACGATCTTCGAGCTGGGTCTTCGTCCGCGAGAACGTCGCTTTGCTCGCGAGGCCGATGTCCTCGCCCCACTTGCTGATGTCGTACAGCAGTTCGCCGTTCTTCGCAGCGACGAGCAGACTGATCGTCACTTCGTCCAGCCCGTCGCCGTCGCCGCGGGCGGTTTGCAGCGAATCGAGGACGGCATCGAAGTCCGCCGCCGCCTCGTCGCCGATGTCCGTGATCAGGGTTTCCTGCACTGTCGACAGTGGCGGAGTACGCAGCGAGAACGCCTCTGCGTCCTGCCAGCGACTCTCGTAATGGTTGTATGCCTGTTCGACGAATGTCGCGTCTGTCGTCGTCAGACCAGCCACCTGATCGCCAGCGCTGACCAGCGAGATGACTGCGTCCGGTGAGACGAGCAGTGAGTTGACCGGTTCTCCGTCGAGCACGCGAAGCGAGAGCACATCCGACGCAACGAGGTCGGCGGCTGAACTCGCTACCAGGAAGTCGTCCATGACGTCCTTGAGGTCGCGCTCGTTGGCAAGTACGTTCACTACGGGGACCTCCTCGATGTCATCCATCGACGACACCAGTTCACGGATCGTCTCCGGGGAGGGATTTACGACGACGAGCTCGTCTGCGCTCGTGAGTGTCGTCCGCAGGATGTTTTCAATTTCCGATTCAAGGAGGTTTTGGCTGACCATACTGTATTACTATATATTCCGCGTGTGTATTTAATTGTATCGACTGTCTTAGATTTATTTCAGCAAGATATAACGACAAGCTGCGCTAACGTCTGGTCCACGTTTCTATCGAAGGAACTTGAATGTCTCGAATCGGTCGCACAGAACGAGAAGGCAGGAGCTATTGGCGGTCGTGGCCAGGGATGGCCACGGGGGCGTTCAAGTCGGCGTCGGGGCCCGTGTTATAGTTGGCTGGCGAGGTCGCTCGACCAGTGGAAGGAACCGTTGTAGACGACTGGGAGAGACGTTTGTTCGAGGACTGAGACGAGTGCTCCCCTCGAGACCGTCGCCTCTGTCGATCGCCCGCACAACCGTGTAGCGCCATCGAACGGACATTCGTACCGGCGGCCAGTCGTCTTCGCTGAGACGGGTTCGTAGGTAGCGTGGTAGCCCTCTGTCTCCTCGCGCAGGTGGAGGATGGCCGGCTGACCCCGGGCCGGGACCAGCGAGTCGGTACCGTCGCCGACGACGGCGTAATCTTTCCCCATCAGGATCCGCCGTCTGGCCAACCGAAGCGCTCGCTCGATGCTGAATCCGTGAACGAGCAGTCGTGCGAACGAAGTCCCCACTTTCGCCGCCTGCTCGTTCAGGACGGCTTTCAGCGTCACCGCACCCGAGAGACTCCCCTGTTCGACCAGCCGGAGCCCCTCGCGATACGAGCCACAGGCGTTGAGGAAGAACGTCCGCGTCCGAGACTCCGGGACGTCGGCCATCGAAAGGTGACCGTCAGAGCAGCGCAGCCCACTCGCCTCACAGTGGCCGATGTAGTGGAGGAAGTCGTTCCGCTCGGCGACCACAGCCGCGAGTTCGTCGGTCGACAATCCCCGTTCGACAGTGACGTCGATCGGGACGTCTGCCGCGCCTTCCCGGTAGATCTCCGCTACAGCCGTGTGTTCGGCAGCCATCGACTCGTCGTTGAGGACGACGGAGACGCTGAAGTGGTCGTTCGGTCGCCGATCGTAGCGGTGCCTGTTCCGAAACGCGCTGGTCGTCGTCTTGAACGCGTCCAGCGGCGCACCGTCCGCCAGCCAGGCGTGGGCCGATCCCGCGCCGAGTTCCGGTTCGACGACATCTACCGCCTCGAGATCACCGGTAGCTCGGTAGGCGTCCGAGAGAGTCCGATCGAGCAAGTCAGCGCTCTCGATCGCCGAGGCAGAGGGCAGGTAGACGAGACTCATGTCGTCGAGCAGGTACGGCAACGCCGGAACGTGTTCGATAGCCGGGCTCACAGATGTCGAGAGGTGCCACTCGGGCAATCGCCGTCGCAACCGCTCTCCCAGAACCCCCTCGTATCGTCGCAGCCGCTCGGCGACAGACAGTCTTCGGAGCCGAGCCGAATCGAGGCCGTGTGCGGACAGCAACGGCGGCTCTGCCGGCGTGTCCTCACGGGCCAGACAATCCAGATAGAACACCTGCCGGAGCAAGGACGCACACTCGTACTGGAACCCCGGCAGTGGCGAGAAGGTCCGCTCGTACGCACCAGACCCTGCGACGAGTCGCGGCCGGTCGACGTCATCGACCGAAACGGTCGCACCGAGGTAGTACGCCAGTGGCGCGACCACGTACAGCGCGTCGAAGGACTCGGGGACGGTAAGCGTTAGCGCCGACGTCCTTGCCCCGACGTCCAGTGTCTCGGGCACGTCGAGCGAGTCACCGACCTCGAGCAGCGGCGGATGTGGACGCTCGGCCGGATGTGATCGGCCCGGCCCTCGACAGTGGTGTGCAGCCGCCACCGCAGAAAGCCCAGCCGCGAGCCCGTCGGGTGTCGGTGGAATCGTTACTCTGGGAAGCGCTGCACACAACTGAGTTCGTATCGTGACGGGTCGCGGCCGTTCGAACGACAATCGGACCGCTTCGTCGGTCGGATCGACCGTTGCAGGCCCCTGGAACTGGGTGACGATCGACGGTCCAGCGTCGGTCCCACGAGCGCCAGGGTCAGGAGTCGACCGAAGCCGACACGACAGACGGTACGAACCGTCGGACAGCGGAAACGAATGGTCAGCCAGACGTGTCGTTCCCTCCCCGTGAAAGAGACTGCTGTACGTCCGTTCCGTATCGGCCGCACGTCGACGTGCAGTCGAACGGAAATTCGTTCCAGCAGCCTCTTTGAGTCGTGCCGTCGTCGTCGGTATGGTCAGCCGCGTCGTCGACCCCGTGATGGGCGCCTCGGTGTGAGTACTGACGCTGATCGTCGCCGTTCGATCGTCATCGTCCAGAGCGGAAGCTGCGGTGGGGGAGTGCCCCACCCAATCGGCGGCGGTGATCTCGACATCGAGACCAGCGCCGCACCGACCTGCTCCCACATCTGTCACCCCCCAGGTGACCATGCATTTGATGTCTGTGCAGGTGTCCCTATTATACTTACTGGTCGACCTATCCACTCGAAAACAAGTTGTGTGTTTATCCCTCGTCACGGCGGAAAGGTAGATTATTATCCGGCCGGCCGCCAGTGATCGATATGGACTACGACGAAGTACGTGCGATCGATCCGGAAGTCGCGGCGGCACTTTCGGGCGAAGTCGAGCGACAGAACGAGACACTGGCGATGATCGCCAGCGAGAACCACGTCAGCGAAGCTGTTCTCGAAGCCCAGAGTTCGGTCCTGACGAACAAGTACGCCGAAGGGTACCCGGGTTCGCGCTACTACGGTGGCTGTGAGTACGCCGACGACATCGAGCAGCTTGCGATCGACCGTGCCACGGAGCTGTGGGGCGCAGACCACGTCAACGTCCAGCCCCACTCGGGCAGTCAGGCCAACATGGGCGTCTATCTTGCTGTGCTCGAACCCGGCGACAAGATCCTCTCACTGGACCTGACCCACGGTGGCCACCTCAGCCACGGCCACCCGGCAAACTTCGCCGGCCAGGTGTACGAGGTCGAACAGTACGAGGTCGACGCCGACACTGGCTATCTCGACTACGAGGGCCTGGCCGAGCAAGCGTCCGAGTTCGACCCCGACATCATCGTCTCGGGCTACTCCGCGTACCCGCGCGAAGTCGACTTCCAGCGCATCCAGGATGTGGCTGACGACGCCGACGCCTACCACCTCGCGGACATCGCCCACATCACCGGTCTCGTCGCCGCTGGCGTCCACGAGTCGCCTGTCGGCGTCGCCGACTTCGTGACGGGATCGACGCACAAGACGATCCGCTCGGGTCGCGGTGGCATCATCATGTGCGACGAGGAGTACGCCGACGACATCGACTCGGCCGTCTTCCCCGGCAGTCAGGGCGGCCCACTCATGCACAACGTCGCCGGCAAGGCCGTCGGCTTCAAAGAAGCACTCCAGCCCGAGTTCGAGGAGTACGCCGCTCAAACCGTGGCCAACGCTAAAGCTCTAGCCGATCAACTCCAGAGCCACGGCCTCGAGCTCGTCTCCGGCGGTACCGACAACCACCTCGTCTTGATCGACCTTCGACCGTCCCACCCGGACACGACCGGCAAGGAAGTCGAGGAGGCACTCGAAGACGCTGGCATCGTCCTCAACGCAAACACCGTCCCCGGCGAGACGCGCTCTGCGTTCAACCCCTCGGGCATCCGTGCCGGCACGCCCGCGCTCACCACGCGTGGCTTCGACGAAGACGCCTGTCGCGAAGTCGGGGACCTGATCGCGAAAGTCGTCGACGCACCCGGCGACGAGGACGTTGTCGCAGAGGTCAGCGAGCGCGTCGCGGCACTCACCGACGAGCATCCGCTCTACGGCGACGAGGAACCGCTGTACGAGTAGCTGCCACTGTCAGCTCTGAGAAGATCTGCGAGTGGGGACTACGGGCGACCGTATCGAAGGTCGCGGCGAATCCCACCCGTGATGAGCGAGATCGGGACCAGGACGACCATCACGGCAGCGATGGCGAGCAGAATCGGGGCGGGCGGAAGCAAAGCGAACAGGATCCCGAGTGTGTCCCCGCTGGCTTCGGCTTCGCCGACGGCGGCGCTGGCTGTCGGGTCCCTCGTGATCGTATAGAGGACGGCGACCAGCAGGGTCATGAACAGAATCGAGAGTCCGGTTCGAACCGGCCGAAAGAGAACCCGCCGCGTGTTCCGTCGGACCGCGCTCGTCTGTCTGTCGACGTCACGTTTCGCGTCCCGTACGACGATACCCCCGATAACTCCCAGCAGTCGGCGTCCAACCATGCACGATAGACGCCGTCTCACAGCATAACTCTCTCGGGCCTCCGAGCGAACCGGATAGTGAACCTTTTGCCGGGGGCGGACGCCCTTTGGGTAATGACAGACATCATCGACGGCAACGCCGTCGCCCAGCAGATTCGCGACGAGTTACGGGCGAGTATCGACCAACTCGACGAGGAAGGAGTCACGCCGACACTCGCGACCGTGTTGATGAGCGACGATCCGGCTAGCGAGACCTACGTCTCGATGAAACAGGATGACTGCGAGGAGGTCGGAATCGAGGCGATCGACGTCGAGATCGACCCCGACGCGCCGGCCGACGAGTTGTTCGAGACGATCGACGAGCTGAACGCCGACGAGAACGTCGATGGCATTCTCGTCCAGATGCCAGTCCCCGACCACGTCGACAAGCGCGCTGTTCTGGAAGCCATCGACCCCGAGAAGGATGTCGACGGGTTCCATCCTGAGAATGTCGGTCGACTCGTCGCCGGCGATGCCCGCTACAAACCCTGCACTCCGCACGGGATCCAGAAGCTGCTGGCCCACACTGGTGTCGACACTGAGGGCAAGGACGCCGTCGTCGTCGGTCGCTCGGACATCGTGGGTAAGCCGATGGCCAACCTCTTCATGCAGAAGGCCGACGGCGGCAACGCGACAGTGACGGTCTGTCACTCTCGAACAGAGGATCTGGCCGAGAAGACCCGGAACGCGGACATCGTCGTGGCAGCGGCTGGCGTCCCGGAGATGATAGACGGCTCGATGCTCAGCGAAGGCGTGGTCGTGATCGACGTCGGGATCAACCGCGTCGAGGCCGACACCGAGAAAGGCTACGAACTGATCGGCGACGTCGAGTTCGAGAGCGCCGAGGAGAAAGCGAGTGCGATCACCCCTGTGCCCGGCGGCGTCGGCCCGATGACGCGTGCAATGTTGCTGTACAACACAGTCAAAGCCGCTGGCCGACAGTCCGGCGTCGACGTCGAGTTGCCGTAGTCCGGCCCGAACCTGCTACTCCAGGGCGTCCAGGCCCTCCTGAGCGGACGCGAGCGACGTTTCGTCATCCAGTGCAGCATAGTGACTCAGATCGGTCAATGATTGCAGGAGGGTTTCTGAGGTGTCGACGTCGACTGCGCCGTCGAGCGCCTCGATCCGCTTTTTGTGGTCGACCAGTCGACCCAGGATGGACCGGGCAGTCTGGTCAGGCTGCTCGTCGAGATAGCGGGCGAGATCACGGCGATAGGCGTCGACGGTCGCTGCCACTGCGAGCCCTCGGGCGCTTGCCAGTGAATCTGGAATCTCCGCCGGCGGTGGTCGCTCGCCCGCGTCGGCCCCACGGAGCAACGACAGGAAGTACAGTTCTTCGGCTTCGGTCGTGCGCATCGAGCGAGCGAGTTCGGCAGCGACGTATCGCAACTCGACGGCTGCGACGTAGGTGGCATCGAGTGGCTTGAGTTCACCTGCGTCGACGAACCCGCGCTTGCGGACGTACTCCTGACAGCACTCTGCAGCGTCGGCTGCTATCTCGTCGAGCGAATCGCGGTCAACCCGCTCGACAACCGATGATAGCTCCAGCGTGGCTGGGCTGTCGGTATGTTCGGTCCGCTCGTCGATCCCGACGCTCCGGAGACTCCCACAGTCGGGACACTCGATCGAACCAGTCTCGTAGTATGACCACTGGGACCCGCAGGACTGACACTCACGCGTCCCTCGAATTTTCATAGCACTCCATACGGGTGGAGCGTTGAAAACAATCCTGTTCGAGGTCGCCGGCAGTATTATCCGACTAGTCCCGCGACCTGAAGATATGCGCAACGAAGACGAGATCCGCGAACAGTATGAGTTCCTCTGTGAGCAGCTCGAAAGCGACGAAATGCGTCACGATGGTGTCAGAAAGTTGTTCACCCACTACAAACGGGCACTCGGATGGGTTCTGGAAGAAGAGCCATATCTGTAGCCTGATCTGACGTCTCCAGGAGAACACTTCTCGGTTTTCTCACCATTTGGGATGGTGTCGGTACCTTTAAGTCAGTCCAGGCACCAGATTTTGATGACGCTTCGCTTGGAGGGCCGAAGCGTCAGCGGGGACCAATTCAGGGCGGCAAGCGTCCGTGTAGGCTTTTTCCGCCTGCACGGACGCTTTCCACTCGTTACGTGTGATCGAATTCGATAGCGCTAGGTTTGATCGAACGATTCGGGTCGCCGAGCAGTCGGGTTCCTGTTCGAAACGTTACTTGATTTCGAGCGAGCTATCGGTTCCGTCGACATCCCACTCGATCTCGAACTCGACACTCAGTTCGCCGGCCTCGGACGGGCCCTCGTGCTCGGCTTTCACTTCGAACTCCACTGACTGAGGCGGGTCGAGACTGACCGACTCACTCCCGCTTTCGAGCGTCAACGGGCCTCCGCCGTCGAGTTTGTCTGCGACCGTCCGCAAGTACGCAGCGACATCGCCGCGACTCGCGACCTGTTCGGACTTGAAGAGAACTTTTTCGGGCATCATTCCTGTTAGGAGAAGGAGATATTTAACCCCAGCGACGACAGAATGCATCGACGACGTTCTCTCTGGGGTAGAACTACCAGTCGTCATTGACATAGCGAGAGGCCATTGAGTCGGAAGTTTACAGACACTGATTACATCAGTGCTGTTATCCATCTGAAGTCGGCTGAAATTCGCTTTCGAGAAGCCACTTGCCCGTTCACACCTGGTTAAGTCGATATATTTATGGGATTCCGACAATAATATCCAGGTGGACATTACCGATGTACGACTTGACAGGATTCCAGCGTGACTTGCTATATGTCATCGCAGGCAAAGAGGAACCGCACGGACTCGCAATCAAAGAAGAACTCGAAGAGTACTACGAGAAAGAGATCCATCACGGGCGTCTCTATCCAAACCTGGACACACTGGTAGACAAGGGATTGGTCGAGAAAGGGCAGCGTGACCGGCGGACAAACTACTACAGTCTGACACGACGTGGGCGGCGCGAGATCGAAGCGCGGCGTGAGTGGGAACAGCAATATATCGATCTCTGACTGGAGAACCAGTACATCGATCTCTGCGTGGAGGCGACCCGTTTTGTCTCTCCTTCTTTGGGAATGAGCGCACCGAATGTACGCAACAGCCGTAGTGCTGTTTGGGGTTCGTCCCGGTCAGGCCTCCCTGTATCACCGAAACCGCACAGTCGTGGGACGAGCGACCAGTCAGAGCAGTGTGGTACACGGAATCGCACCTGTCGAGACAGGGCTGGCGACGATTTACTCCAACTCGGCAGCGTCTGTAGATTGGAACGCCATCTACCGAGTCGGACAGACTCGTCGCTAATACATCACGAAAGTACGTGTATGTTTGGCCCATGCTTATCAGGTCGGTGTCCGTACGTGCGGCCATGGATCGGGAGACAGCGACGCCGACGGTCACGTCGATGCCGGGCGAACGGGCGGCTGCATTCGTCGAGAAGGTCCACGAACATGCCGCACCGAGTACGCACGTCTACGAGTTCGTCTGGCAGTACACTGAGGAAGCAATTGGTCCGTTCTGTACCGACGTGGACGGCAACGTCCTCATGGACTTTACTGGTCACGTCGGGGCTGCCCCGCTGGGGTACAACAACCCCACCATTCGGGACCGACTCACGGAGTTCGACCTCGTCGACCCGATGAAGATCGCCGGCCAGGACTTCTATGCCTCGGCTGGCAATGGTGACTTTCCGGGCCCCGACGCGCTGATGGAACGACTTACTGAGATCTGTGACCACTACGATATGGACCGGGTTTTCCTCTCGAACTCGGGGGCAGAAGCGGTCGAGAACGCCCTGAAAATTTGCTACGACGACACTGGTGGCAAGTATGGTATTACCTTCGAAGGCGCATTTCACGGGCGAACGCTGGGCGCACTCTCGCTGAATCGCTCGAAGGAGATCTATCGACGCGAGTTTCCCGAGATCCCCAGTGTCCACGACGTGCCGTTCTGTCGGGACCGCCACTGTGATCCCCAGTCGTGTTCGTGTGGCTTCTTCGCGGGAGACACCTCCCAGCTTCAGCGAATGCTCAATCCCGAGACGGGGCACGTCAACGCCGACGAAGTGGCATACCTGATCCTCGAACCCATTCAGGGCGAAGGGGGATATCACGTCCCGAGCGAGGTGTTCATGGACGAGATCGCCGCGTTGCAGGACGAATACGGCTTTCCGATCATCGCCGACGAGATCCAGTCGGGACTTGGCCGCACTGGCAAGATGTGGGCCAGCGACCACTACGCGATCGAACCGGACGTCATCGCCGCGGCGAAGGGCCTGCGCGTCGGGGCGACCGTCGCACCACAGGAGGTCTTCCCGGGCGAGAAGAGCAGACTGTCCTCAACGTGGGGTGCGGGCGACATCCTGGCGTCGATCCAGGGGAGTCTGACCATCGACGTAATTCGCGAGCAGAACCTTACCGAGAACGCGACCGAGCAGGGGCAGCATTTCCGGGAGTCCCTGCGTGCGGAACTACCGCCGGCAGTCGTAGAGGACGTCCGCGGAAAGGGGCTGATGATCGGCGTCGAGTTCGACACCAAGCAACGCCGCGAGGACGTTCAGGAGGCTGCCTTCGAACGCGGACTCCTGACGCTCGGTGCGGGTTACAAGACCATCAGACTGCTCCCGCCGCTGGACGTCACGAGTCGCGAGATTCGCCTGGGTACAGAGGTGTTCGCTGCGGCTGTCGAAACTGTGGCGTAGGAGTCAGTGAACGAGTCTTCGGAAATGCTTTCAGTCCGACTTGTGAGTGGAATCATATGTCTCATTTGCGCACGATCTTTCGGTACCTCTCGAATAGGTCTCGATGGCGGATGATCGGGCACTCCCTGGGGATTTGGATGCTCGTCATCGGGGTCGTTATCGGACTTTTCTCAGTCGGTATCATCGTCAGTACCCTTGACAATTCGGATAGCCATACGTACACAATACAACAGGATGGCGCGTTCGATGGCGGGCGACTGCTGGAGGGTGAGGCTCGGACGAGTATTATCGAGACATTCGCTGAAAATGGGTCAGTTCGGGATGGAACCGCGGTTCTCGACTACTCCGAGCACAAAGCGCAACTGAATTCGATCTCTGACAGCTACTTTACTACCCACGAGGGCGAGGTGCTGTGTATCGAGACCGAACGGATAGGTTCCTTAGACATTCGAGTGACGACCGTGAGCTGTCCAGACTACGTCTTCCGATACGCGGACCTCGATGCCGACGATCAGGAAATCCTGGATGCAGCCATTGCGAACGGGTCGGTGACACGAAGCGGCCCGATTCCGGAGGGTATGACAGTGGTGACGGACCATTATTCCATCGGCTCAGGGATGCAGTTTGTCGAGCGCAACGGATCGTTTTACGAACTGCGTATCTGGACACCAGACAACGGCTTGCTCGGAGCGCTCGTCCCTTGGTATGGCGGTTGGGCCACCGTTCTCCTCCTCGTCGTCGGCTCGGTGCTGGCGTACGTGACTCGGTCTCCAGACTGAGATTACCCTGAGTGTTCGAACAATCTTCGAGACTCTACGGATTACTACACCCATCAGGTGGATGCCGCGCGCGTCGCTCGTGGCGCGCGCCGGGGAGGAACGGGGCGCGGTGCTGTTGCGGTAGCGGGGCTCTAGTGGGACGATAGCAGGGCGGTAGCGGCGCGGTAGCGGTTAGTCGCGGGTAACTCGCCCGCGACTACAGAAAGCGCTGGCGTTGCCCAGACAGAGCGGCCGGCGATCGCCGGCCGTCTCGCTGCGGACCTGGTGGACATGAAAAGGGCGCAGCGCGGCCCGCCAGGGCCGCGCAAGGGCTTTCGTTTTCAGTGGAAACCCCGGGTCACGTCCTCGTCGATCAGATCGTCGAGCTCGGCGTCGAGCAGTTCCTCCGCTTCCTCGAAGGTATCCGTGAGGTCGGCCATCGACTCGGGGCGGTCGTCCATTTCGTAGTCCATGGGGCCGTAGGCCGGGCTGTCGAGGGTGTCCATGATATCCTCGAACAGCGCTTTCGGGCTCGTCGGTGCGTCGGCGTGGGCTTTGACGACTTCTTCCAGGTTCGTGGCCTTCTCCTCGGCGTCGTCCTCGTCCTCGGGCGCTTGCTGGACGCCGAAGAGGCCGGTGCCCTCGTCAGGAAAGAGCGGGTCGATCTCGTCGTCGATCCGGCGGGCGACCTGTGAGCCGACTCCCTGGACCTCGTAGGGGTTCTTCGCGTAGGTTTTCAACTGATAGACCCCGGTCGATGGGTGGGCGAGATAGAGGTCTTCGCCGATCCCACTGCGTCGGTCCCCACCGACGGCGCGCCACTGGTCGGGGTCGGTATCGTGCTCGACCACGTCTTCGAGGATATCCTGCCAGTCACGAACGCGCATACGATGGTGTTGTGCGCGGTTGCGAATGAAGATGACGATTCCTGTGGTCGGTTCGCACGCGGACCGTGGTTCAACGGCGGCTCCCGACCCAAAGGCACTTTTTTACTGACCCAGTACAATTTGGTACGCAGATGTCCCGTAGTCCCTCGCTCCCGGATCGACCCACGCTGAATCTCGATCCAGACATGACGCCGTCGGAACGGCTGGCGGCGCTCGAAGAGCACTACGCAGAAGTCATTCGGGTGAACCATGAACTCAAACAACAGGTATCGGCGGCCAAACAACGCCAGGAAGAGTTGACCGAGCAAGTCGACCAACTGGAGCGTCAGAACGACACGCTCAAAACGTCCTCGCTATACATTGCGACGGCCGAGGAGTTGCTCGACGACGGCGTCGTCGTCAAGCAGCACGGCAACAACCAGGAAGTTCTGACGGAAGTGTCACCGCAGCTTCGCTCGGAGATGGAGGCCGGTGACCGCGTCGCCATCAACGACTCCTTTACCGTGAAGACGCGCCTGGACTCCGAGAAAGACGCCCGCGCCCAGGCGATGGAGGTGGACGCCTCACCGGACGTCGTCTACGACGATATCGGTGGGCTCGAAGAGCAGACACGCGAGGTGCGCGAGGCCGTCGAGGAGCCGCTGCTCAACGCCGAGCAGTTCCGCGAGGTCGGCATCGATCCGCCAAGCGGCGTCCTGCTGCACGGTCCGCCCGGCACGGGCAAAACGATGCTCGCCAAAGCCGTCGCCAACGAGACCGACGCCACGTTCATCAAGATGGCCGGCTCGGAGTTGGTCCAGAAGTTCATCGGTGAGGGGGCCAAACTCGTCCGGGATCTGTTCGAGCTTGCAGCCGAGCGCGAGCCGGCAATCATCTTCATCGACGAGATCGACGCCATCGCTTCCAAGCGGACCGAATCGAAGACTTCCGGCGACGCCGAGGTCCAGCGGACGATGATGCAACTGCTCAGCGAGATGGACGGCTTCGAGGACCGTGGCGAGATTCGGATCATCGCCGCCACCAATCGCTTCGACATGCTCGACCGCGCGATCTTGCGTCCCGGGCGCTTCGACCGCCTCATCGAAGTCCCGGAACCGAGTCAAGAAGGTCGCGAACAGATTCTCACGATCCACACCCGAGAGATGAACCTCGCCGCGTCGGTCGACCTGGGGCAGTGGGCCGCCGAAACTGACGGCTTCACCGGGGCGGAACTGTCGAGTCTCACGACCGAGGCTGGCATGTTTGCCATTCGGGACGGGCGCACGGAGGTCCAGCCGGGCGACTTCGAGAACGCAATCGAGAAAGTCGAAGCCGAAGACGACGACAGCGTCGGCATGCCAGTGGCGTTCAACTGAGCCGGCTAGCCCGAACTTTCACGGGACTGGACTGCGAGCGCTCAGATATGCACGTTCTACTTCCCGTCGATGGATCCGACCAGGCGCGCGAGGCTTGCGAGTTCGTCGCCGAACAGTTCCCCGACGATGACGTGACGCTGCTGCACGTCATCAATCCTGTCGAGGCGGGCTACAGCGTCCAGGCGTCGATTCCAACGTATTCAGAGGAGTGGTACGAGCGTCAAACGGAACGTTCCGAGGAGATTCTCGACGAGATGGCGAGTATCCTCGGCGGAGAGCGGACGGTCGAGCGCGTCACCGAAGTCGGCAAGCCGACGAACACTATCGTCAGGTACGCCGAGGAGCACGACGTCGACCAGATTGTGATGGGCAGTCACGGCCGCTCGGGTGTGACGCGGATCTTGCTGGGGAGTGTTGCTGAGACGGTCATCCGGCGCTCGCCAGTGCCAGTGACGGTCGTCCGGTGACGCCGTCGGGTTTTTGCTGCTGGACAGTCCAGACATGGCTATGGCGAACACCCGGGCGCTGGAGCGACGCATCGAGAGCCTCGAACAGCAGGTGACAGGCCATCACCGCCACGGGACGCTAGCTAATCGGCTCGCTCGCCTGGAAGATACCGTCGAGGGCGATCCGATGCAACGATCGAGCATTGCCCAGCGACTCGACGAGATCGAAACCCAAACTCAGGGCGAGTCGATCCCCGAGCGTGTCGATGCGGTTCTCGATGACGAAACGACGGCCGACAGCGTGGCTGAGCGGGCGAAAACGATCGAATCGCGACTAGACAGCCTGGAGGAACGAATCGAAGACGGGACCCATCCGAAGTCACTCCAAGCGCTGCTCGATCGGATCGAAGCTCGGTTGCTGGCACTCGAACACGCTCGCGACGACGAATCTTAAAAAATACTCGCCTGTTCGTAGACGTCAATCCCGTCCAGCGTGATCTCGTAGGGTTTCGTAGCTCGTGAATGGTTGGCGTTACGGATCTTCTGAATTTCCACAGCGAGGCGAGTCTCAGAAGCGTCTCCCCGCACGTACTGGAGGATGAACACGGCGTCGGTGAGATACTCGATGATGCCGTGCCGAGAGGTGTAGGGATTCTCGTCGTCGGCTTCGCTGGTGAGCATCGTCGTAACGCCGGCCTCCTTGAGCGAGCGCGTAAAGTCGAAGACCTCGGTGCGGCGCTTCGATTGGTCGTCGTACATCATCTCGAGCAACGACACCGAGTCCAGGACGAGCCGTTCGGCGTCGAACTCCCGGATGAGTACCGGCAACTCACCCCGGATGTTGTCGAGGCTGTTGGCCATCTCGACCGGGTCGAGATCGACGATCGCCAGCTGATCGTCCTGCTCGTAGCGATCGAACTCCCAGCCTCGCTCATTGGCAGTGTCAAGGATGGCCTGTCGACTCTGCTCGAGCGTGATGAACACGGCACTCTCGCCCTGCCGGAGACCGTGATAGAGGAACTGGAGTCCGAACGTCGTCTTGCCGGTCCCGGGCGAGCCGATCGAAACCATGAGGTGGCGTGCCGGGATCCCACCCTGAATCATGTTGTCCAGGCCGGAGATTCCGAGGTCGATCCGCGGAATCTCCGACTCGAAGTCGTCCTCGTCGAAATCAGTCGAGCCACCGCCAGAACCGGCCGAGGCCATCGCGCTCCCGAAGTCGCCGTCGAACAAGGAACCGCCGCCGTCTTCGTCTCCGAACGGATCCTCGGCGGCATCGCCGCCAAACGAGTCGTCCGTGTCTTCGTCTCCGAACGGATCTTCAGCGGCATCGCCGCTGAATGGACCCTCGGTGTCAGCGCCACCGAAGGCGTCAGTGTCGCCAGTGCCAGCACCGAACCCATCGTCCGGTTCACCAGACCCAAATGGGTCCGCAGGTTCGGACGGCGGCTCAGAGGACGAGTCATTGCCGGCCGATTCCGAGGGCGACGAATCATCGACTTCTGCGTCTTCGTCTTCGAACGCACTCTCGAACCAGTCGTCGTCGCTATCGTCCTCACTCATCGCGGCACACCCTGCTCTTCGGCGTGACCATGCATACTTCTTTCTCCGGGGTCGGATTAATACTGCCGGCTGGAACCCTTCGACGCACCCACACTGGAGTGGTGTCGCTATTGCTTTCGGAGCTGCCGGAAGCGGTTCGTCCATGAAAGTCGCCTGGGTTTAACTGCTAGCGCTCGTACTCCCCCGCCATGAAGGTCGGACTCGTCGGACAGAAGGACAATCCGCGTGCAAGGTCACTCGTCGAGGCGATCGGCCGCTCCCTTCGACAACTCGGTGTGAGCGTAGCCGTCGACGAGGTAACTGCCGGGGCGCTTGAAGCCGACCGACGTCCAGGATACGGCTCGGCCAGCGATCGGTTCGAGCCGGAGACGGTCGCCGTTGACGACCTGCACGGTTGTGATCTGGTGGTCAGCATCGGTGGCGACGGCACGTTCCTGTTCGCGGCTCGCGGCGTCGACGACACACCGATCATGGGTGTCAACCTGGGCGAAGTCGGCTTCCTCAACGCCGTCGCGCCCGACGACGCTATCGACGCCATCGAATCGGTCGTCGAAGAACATCGCCAAGATGGCCAGATCGGGACGCGCGAGATGCCACGCATCCGAGCCAGCGGTGACGGCTGGTCGCTCCAGCCAGCGCTCAACGAAGTCGTCATCCAGGGATCACAGCGTGGCCACGGCAACGGAATCGGGGTCACAGTCAGAATCGACGGGGCGCTGTACACCAGCGGTCACGCCGACGGCGTCCTCGTCGCAACGCCGACCGGCAGTACGGCGTACAACCTCAGCGAAGCAGGGCCGCTCGTCCATCCCTCGGTCGAAGCGCTGGTCGTCACAGAGATGGCGGCTGAACTGGAGATGCCACCGTTAGTCGTCGGCCACGATAGCGAGGTAACCGTCCGCGTCGAAGACGCAGCCCACGCGACAGTCGTCAGCGACGGCCGCGTCTCCGAAGAGATCGAGACGCCGACACAGGTGACGCTTCGTCGGGCGGAAGATCCGGTCAGGGTCGCGGGGCCGCCGCTGGACTTTTTTACTGCACTCGGAAAACTGGAGTAGTCACTTGCGCGCGGTCACGTACAGTACCGGACTCGATAGCACGAGGACGAGGCCGAAGAACTTGTACGCGAGTGGTTCACTCAACAAGCTGCTGTCGGCTGCGACGAGCATCGAGGTCGGTGTCGCGACGAAGATGACGCCAAACAGCATCGTGTTCAGCGCCAGTACTTTCCGCGAACGGACGACCAGTGCAGCGATGACGGCCAGACCGAACAGCAGCAAGAACACGTCCCCGACGTTGTATTTCAGCAGGATGCTGTCGATTACCTGCAGGGGTAGTAGCGTCGCCATTCTTGTTTCCCACTGGCCGGGTGGCAGCCTTTAAACTTCCGTTACGTTCGGCCGTCACAGCGAACGTGCGACCAGCCGACGGCCACGGGGATGTTTTTATACTGGTGGCCGACTGAGTTGCTGACACATGTCTCCTGACGACGCGACCGTGTTGATTGTCGACGATGAACGAGAAGTCGCCGACGTCTATGCGCTCCGGTTGCGTGATAGCTTCGAGACGAAGACTGCATACGGCGGCGAAGCGGCGCTCGCGACGATCGATGACCGCGTCGACGTCGTCCTGCTGGACCGCCGGATGCCCGACATCTCCGGCGACGAAGTCCTCGAAGAGATTCGTGACCGGGGACTGTCCTGTCGCGTCATCATGATCACAGCAGTCGATCCGGACTTCGAGATTCTCGATATGGAGTTCGACGATTACCTCTGCAAGCCCGTCGAAAAGGCCGATCTCGAAGAGGCGATCGACCAGCAACTCGCTGCCCGACGATACGACGAGCGTCTGACAGAATACATGAACGTCACGTCGAAGCTGGCGCTGCTGGAAGGCGAGAAGACCCCCGAACGGCTCGCCGACAGCGATGTCGAATCGCTTCGGGAGCGTGCTGCCGAGTTGCGAGAAGAACTCGACGCCGCCCTGGAGTCGTTCGACGATATCGACACGGCCTTCAGAGAGATCGAACGAACCCCCGGGTGATCGCTATCGACGCCGACCGACAGCGTAGGTGACGAGAACGACCAGAAGGGCGGCGGCGCTTCCGATCAGCAGGATTGCAGGGCTGAAGACGCCGCCGCTGGGATCGTCCGCACCAACGACGACATCGGCCGTGCCGCGCTCGGTGGTCAGATAGGGTGCGCCTGCCGGTGGGAGTACGGACGCGGCGTCGATCGAGAGCGTCTCCGTCCCGTTGGACTGCGCAGCGAGCGTGAGGGTGAGGACCCTAGCAGTGGGGCCGTCGCGGTCGAGTCCGGACGCCGAAACGTCGATTCGGGTTCCGTTCGGACCCACAGTTACGTTTGCTCTCCCGTTTGCCACGCTAGCGTTGGGTATCGTGACGACCCCTCCGGATTCGGTCGAGACCGTGAGTTCGTAGGTACCGACACCGTCATCGGCACTATCGACGACGACGTCGACCTGTTCTCGGTCCCCAGCGTCGATCGAAACAGTCTCTGTCGCGAACCCCACCGAGATCGAGCCGTGGCCAGCGACGAGGCCGGTCGCTACCACGATGGTGGTCGCTAGCAGAACGACGACCATCGACACTACCGCCCGTCTGGACATCGACTGGCGATACGGCCAGTGCGCGGTTCAATCTGTCGACTACTCCGATCCAGACCGACCGGAAGACAGGACAACAGCCGCTACGTCGGCTGTTGCTCCGACCGTCTTTTCAGCGCGAGAAATCGGGCAGGGGTTTTTACCTGGAACTGGAGCGTTGTACGACTCACGAGATGCAGGCAGACGCAGTCGGTCGGGAAGAAACGAGTGTCCGAGTACTCGTCGTCGACGACGATCCATCAGTGGCAACGTTGACCGGCGAATACTTCCACCGGGAGGCTGACGTGTGTGAAGTCCTCGTGGAAACCGACCCGAGAGTCGCCCTGGAGACTGTCGAATCTACTCCCCGACTCGACGTGGTCGTCTGTGACTTCGAGATGCCAGGGATAAATGGCCTCGAGCTGTGCCAGCGACTCAAGCGTCAGCGACCTGCGTTACCATTCGTTCTCTTTACTGGCTCGGCGAAGTACAAACTCCAAGACCACCCGGATGTCGAGGATGTCGACGCCCTCGTGATCAAAGACGGCGAACGGGGCCGATATCGGCATCTCGTCGAGGAAGTCCTCACAATCGTCAGGAGCGAGTGAGACGGCCGAAATAGGTACCGGCGACTGCAACACTGAACCCTTATATGCGACGGCTACTTAGCGCCGCCCAGGAGTCTTATGAGCAATCCGTGGATAGCGATCGGCGCGCTGGCGCTCGTCGCGGTCATCATTCCGGTGGCGATGATGGTGGTCTCGGCGTTGTTGCGTCCGCGCGTCCCCGAACTGAGTAAACGCGCCACGTACGAGAGCGGGGAGGTCCCGACGGGCGACACGCGCATTCGTTTCAACATCCAGTACTACATGGTCGCGCTGTTGTTCGTCGTCTTCGACATCGAAACCGTCCTCATCTTCCCCTGGACAGTCATCTACAACGACGCCGTGACGAACGTCGGGATGATGCGGGCCCTGGTCCCGATGCTCGTGTTTATCGGCATCCTCGTCGTGGGTCTGGGCTGGGCGTGGCGCAACGGCGCAGTCCGCTGGGTGCGTAGCCCCCGGGCACAGCGTCAGAAGGTCGAACGGTAACTATGAGTAGTGAACAAACACCGACCGGCGGCGGTACAGGCGGGAAATCAACCCAGGAAGCGCGCATGGGCGAGGGCGTCGACGACCGGTTCAATTCGCGGCTTCGAGAGGCCTTCGGCACGTCGCCGTTCATCCTCACGAAGTTCGACAAGTTCATGAATTGGGTTCGCGGGTCGTCGATGTTCATGCTGCAGTTCGGGATCGCCTGCTGCAGCATCGAGATGATGCATACCTACTCGGTCAAACACGACCTCGACCGATTCCACGCGGGTGTGCCTCGCGCCTCGCCGCGGCAGGCGGACGTCATCATCGTCCCCGGGACGATCGTCTCGAAGTTCGCCCCGCGGATGAAGCGCGTCTACGACCAGATGCCCGAGCCAAAATTCGTCATCGGCATGGGCTCGTGTACGATTTCCGGCGGCCCCTTCCAGGAAGGCTACAACGTCGTGAAGGGTGCAGAGGAGGTCATCCCGGTCGACATTCACGTCCCCGGCTGTCCGCCGCGGCCGGAGGCACTTATTTACGGTGTCGCCAAGCTGCAGGAACAGATTGCCAACGGCGAAAGCGCGCCCGTAACGGTCAAGCCCTACGAGCTGGAGGAGTTCGGCGACCTCGAACAGGACGAGCTCGTCCAGCACCTGGCTGATCAGATCGACGAAGAAGACCTCGTCATGCGCTACAACTGGACTGATTCGCCATGAGTACGCTAAGACGTTCCTGCTCGCGTAGCTGCGCGGGCTGCGACTCATCTACTCATGCTCGACACCGGAGGTGTCTCGCATGAGCTTGGAGAAACAGGTCCCGGAAACCTCCGAGGAAGTCGGCGTAGCAGATGACGGGCTGGACTACGACGCCCTCGAAGCGCTCGTCTCCGAGCACGTCGTCGACCGCGAGAGCCACGTCAACGCCGAGGCGTTCGTCGTCTACCCGGACGCAGTGCAGGCGACGCTGTCGACGCTGAAAGAGGAGGCTGGCTTCGATCACTGCTCGTGTGTCACCGCACAAGAGTACGAGGATCGTTTCGAGTCTATCTACCATCTCAAGAAGTTCGACGACCCGACTCAGCAGCTGAGTATCGTCGTTCCCACGACCAAAGACGATCCGGTCTCTGAGAGTGCCGAACCTGTCTTCCGGACGGCTGACTGGCACGAACGCGAGGCCTACGATCTGGTCGGGATCGACTACACTGATCACCCTGACATGCGGCGGATCCTCCTGCCCGAAACCTGGCAGGGGCACCCGCTCGGCAAGGACTACAACCAGAACCAGCCCCAGATCGTGCCGCTACGCGAGCACGCAAATCCGCTCGAACAGGACCATCGCGCGGGCGAGGATTCGGACACGATGTTCATCAACATCGGCCCACACCACCCCGCGACGCACGGCGTGCTCCACGTCAAAACAGTGCTCGACGGCGAGCAGATCGCCGATCTCGAACCCGACATCGGCTTCCTCCACCGCTGTGAGGAGCAGATGTGCCAGCAGTCGACCTATCGCCACCAGATCATGCCGTACCCCGACCGGTGGGACTACACGCCTGGTGGCATCCTCAACGAATGGGCCTACGCACGGGCCGCCGAATCGATGGCTGACATCGACGTTCCCGAGTACGCACAGGTCCTGCGGACGATGTCCGCGGAGCTGACGCGAATCTGTGCGCATCTGCTTGCGCTCGGAACCTTCGGGCTGGACGTCTACGGAGACTTCAATGCGATCTTCATGTACGCGGTCCGTGACCGTGAGATCATCCAGAACATTCTCGAAGACCTGACCGGTCAGCGTCTGATGTTCAACTACTTCCGGCTGGGCGGGGTTTCGTGGGACGTTCCCGAGCCACGCGAGGAGTTCTTCGAGAAGATTCGGGACTTCCTCGACGACTTGCCAGAGCGAGTCGAGGAGTATCATGATCTGGTCACTGGCAACGAGATCTTCCAGATGCGCTGTGTCGACACCGGTGTTCTGCCGCCGGAGGCCGCGAAGAACTACGGTGCGACCGGTCCCGTCCTCCGAGGCTCGGGCGTCGACTACGACCTGCGGCGTGACGACCCCTACGGGTACTACGACAAACTCGACTGGGATGTCGTCACTGAAGACGGCTGTGACAACTACGCTCGCGTCCTCGTCCGGATGCGCGAGGTCGAGGAATCCGCGAAGATCATCGACCAGTGTGTCGATCTGCTCGAAGACTGGCCCGAAGATGAACGCGAGATCCAGTCGAACGTCCCGCGCACCCTGCGCCCGGACGCCGACAAAGAGGTCTACGAAGCCGTCGAGGGCGCAAAGGGTGAACTCGGAATCTACATGCGAAGCGACGGAACGGACAAGCCCGCGCGCTTCAAGATCCGCTCGCCGTGTTTCTCGAACCTGCAGACGCTGCCCGAGATGAGCGAAGGCGAGTACATTCCGGACATGGTCGCCTCGCTCGGTAGCCTCGATATCGTGCTCGGAGAGGTGGATCGATGACGGAGACGCCGCTCCCGGATACGCTATCGGGGCTGCTCGAACTCGGCCAGTTCGGGATCGCTGGCGAGATCCTCGCCGGCCTCCTTGCCTCGGCGATCGTCGGCACGTTCATGCTGTTGAACACTGCCCTCGCTGGCCCGTGGGCCAAGCGAAAGATCACCGCGGCGTTCACCGACCGGATCTCGGTCAATCGGATCGGTCCGGCCGGGATCGGGACGATCGTCGTCGACGCCGTCCGGTTGCTCAGCAAGGAGCTGATCATCCCTGAGGACGCAGATCGCCCGGCCTACGACATCGCACCGCTCGTGCTCGCGTCCTCCGCGCTGCTCGGCTTTGCGGTCATCCCGATGGGCAACGGCATTCAGGTCGCCGACCCCGAGATCGGACTGGCCTACGTCTTCGCGGTCGCCTCGATCGCGTCGCTCGGGCTGGTGATGGCCGGCTACGCCTCGAACAACAAGTACTCGTTCCTCGGCGGCCTGCGAGCCGTCGCGCAGAACCTCGCCTACGAGATCCCGCTCGTCCTGACGGGCGCGTCGGTCGTGATCTTCGCCGGTTCACTGCGGATGAGCGAGATCGTCGCGGCACAGTCAGGGACGCTGTTCTCGCTGGGCCCGATCTCGATTCCGGCGTGGTTCGCGTTCGTCAACCCGTTCGCGTTCGCGCTGTTCTTCGTCGCGAATCTCGCGGAGGTTGGCCGCAATCCCTTCGACATTCCCGAAGCGCCGACCGAGATCGTCGCGGGATACCAGACCGAGTATTCGAGTGTCTACTTCGTCCTGTTCTACCTGGGCGAGTTCATCCACATCTTCCTCGGTGGGGCGATCATCGCCACGCTGTTCCTCGGTGGCCCGGCTGGCCCGATCCTGCCGGGGATCGTCTGGTTCACCATCAAGATCTGGGCGGTGTTCTTCTTCACCCAGTGGTGCCGGTCTGCGGTCCCACGTGTCCGGATCGACCAGCTCATCCAGATCGGCTGGAAGGGAATGCTGGTGCTGAGCTTCGCGAACCTCGTGCTCACGGCGGTCATCGTCGGGGTGATTGCTTAATGAGCGTGCTTCTCCGAAGCACGTTCGAGGCGTGCCGATGGCACGCCGAGCGCGACGTGACCGCGATTACTGAAGGTGATCTCCAATGATCGGCATCCTCAAATCGATGGCAACGACGATGAAACACGCCCTCGACGGCCAGACGTTCACCGTCGAGTACCCCGAAGACACGCCGGAAGTGAGCCCGCGGTTCCGCGGCGTTCACAAGTTTAGCCAGGAGCGCTGTATCTGGTGCCGGCAGTGTGAGAAGGTCTGTCCGAACGACACGATCCAGATCGTCCAGGACGAACAACGCAACGGCGAACAGTACAACCTCCACATCGGCCAGTGTATCTACTGCCGACTCTGCGAGGAAGTCTGTCCCGTCGACGCCATCCTCCTGACCCAGAACTTCGAGTTCACTGCGGACACGAAAGACGAGTTCGCCTACAACAAAGAGCAACTCAAGAACGTGCCGTGGTACAAGGACATCGACCCGCTGGCCTCGCGTGAGCCAGACCGCGGTGCGTGGATCGGCGAAGGCGAAGGTGAAGTCGACTACCAGTAGCGCGTACGGCGAACGGAGTGAGCCGTTTCATCGGAGCCGAATGGAGTGAGGCCGCAGCCAGATTTTTCTGAGTTTTTACTGGGGCAGTGTATGAGCGAGAGATAGTTAGTATCGGATAGGAAACCAGAAATGCTATTCCCCTGATTGGTGAATGGAAACTTCATGAGTTCCGTGAACTGGGAAGGAGTGGGCGCAATAGTGATCGCAGCAACGGTGGTCGCTCTCATGACCTTGCTGGCCGGACCCATTGGATTCATTTTCGGCCTGTTCGCCGGGATCGGTGTCATCATCCTGGTGATTAAGCTTCGAGACAGTCGGTTGGAACTCCAAGAACTCTCGCAGAACGTATCAGCGTTGGAGGACCGAGTCGAAAGACTCGAGGACGAACTGCAGATATCTCGTGGGGAAAAAGAGAGTGCTGACGAGGGTTCGACATAGATCCGGTTATTTTTGCTGCTACTCCGTGCCACGCGCGCGTTGAGAAAGAAATCTTCAAAGGGCGTCCGTTCGGAGAGCCGAATAGTATGGCATTGTACGAGTCAATCGCTTTTGCGCTGTTTGCCATCGTCACGCTCGGGTCGGCAGCGGGCGTGGTGCTGGTGCGTGACGTCTGGCACGCAGCGCTGTTGCTGGGCGTATCACTGCTCAGCGTCGCTGTCCACTTCGTGCTTCTGCACGCACCGTTCCTGGCAGCGATGCAAATTCTCGTGTACGTCGGCGGGGTCCTGATCCTGATCACCTTCGCCGTCATGCTCACACGACAAGATACCGAGACCGCGACTGGTGAGGTGAGATCATGAGGCGACCGCGGCTCGCCGAGGATCTCAGCCCCGCGGCCGGTATCGCGGCCGTCGCCCTGTTCGGCGTGCTCGCAGCTGTCTTCCTCTCCGCGCAGTTCCCAGAGGGTGCGGGCTTCAGCGCGGACGCGGCTATCACCGAGGGAATCGGCTATGCCCTGTTCGATCTGGTCGGCCAGTCTGATCTGGCAACCGAAGGGTTCCTCTTCGCGTTCCTCACGATCGCGATCGCCCTCGACGCCGCGCTCGACGGCGCGATCTTGCTTGCGCGCCGTGACGACGAAGAGGAGACACTTCCGGACGGAGGTGAGCGACGATGATCGACGTCCAGTGGTATCTTCTGCTGTCGGCTGGGCTGTTCTGTATCGGCCTGTTCGGCATCCTCACCCGTCGAAACGCACTCATCTTCCTGATGTCAGTCGAGTTGATGCTCAACGCCGCGAACATCAATCTCATCGCCTTCTCGCAGCACTTCGGCCACGTCGACGGTCAGGTGTTCGCGCTGTTCGGGATGGCCCTGGCCGCGGCGGAGGTCGCCATCGGCTTGGGGATCATCCTCGTCCTGTATCGCAACTTCGGTGACATCGACGTGACGGCTCCGACAACGATGCGGTGGTAACAATGACAGGTGCATTCGAACTCGTTCCGGCGATTGCAGTACTGCCCCTAGCCGCATTCGTGATCGCGCTGTTCGCGGGCAAGTACATGCCCAAGAAAGGCGCACTGGCCGGTATCGCCGCGACTGCAGGCTCCCTGATTCTCTCGCTGTGGGTCGCTCTTACTGTTGCGACCGGTGACGGCGGGTACAACAACCCGGACATGTACACCTTCGTCGAGGGTCTGGGCGGCACCGTGACCCTCGAACTCGGTGTGCTGATCGACCCGCTCTCGGCGCTGATGCTTGTCATCGTCTCGCTTATCTCGCTGCTGGTCCACGTTTTCTCGCTGGGCTATATGAACGACGAGGGCGAGACGGGTCTGCCCCGCTATTACGCCGGGCTCGGTCTCTTTACGTTCTCGATGCTCGCGTTCGTGTTCGCCAGCAATCTTCTCATGGCGTTCATGTTCTTCGAGCTCGTCGGCCTCTGTTCGTATCTGCTGATCGGCTTCTGGTTCCGCGAGGAAGGGCCGCCCAGCGCGGCCAAGAAAGCGTTCCTCGTCACGCGATTCGGGGACTACTTCTTCCTCGTCGGTGTGGTCGCCATCTTCGCGATGTTCCCGGCGGCTGCCGGCCGATTTGCCGGTGACGGCTCGTTCCCGGCACTGGCCCAGGCTGCGATCGAATCCGGGCAAACATTCTACGGCTTCGACGCCCAGACTGCGATCCTGATGGCTGGGCTGCTCGTGCTCGGCGGCGTGATGGGCAAGTCCGCACAGTTCCCCCTGCACACGTGGCTTCCGGACGCGATGGAGGGCCCCACGCCAGTCTCGGCGCTCATTCACGCGGCGACGATGGTCGCGGCGGGTGTCTTCCTCGTCGCCCGGATGTACGGTTTCTACGCGCTCAGCCCGACGGCGCTCGGCGTTATCGCCTTCGTCGGCGGCTTCACTGCCCTGTTCGCGGCGACGATGGGCGTCGTCAAGCAGGAACTCAAGCAGGTGCTCGCGTACTCGACCATCTCGCAATACGGCTACATGATGCTCGCACTGGGGGGTGGCGGCTACGTCGCCGCGGTCTTCCACCTGACGACCCACGCCGTGTTCAAGGCGCTGCTGTTCCTCGGTGCCGGGTCGGTCATCATCGCCATGCACCACAACGAGAACATGTGGGACATGGGCGGCCTGAAAGATCGGATGCCCGTCACCTACTGGACGTTCCTCGCGGGCTCGCTCGCGCTGGCGGGGATCTTCCCGTTCGCGGGCTTCTGGTCGAAAGACGAAGTGCTGTTCGAGGTGCTCATTCACGGGCTGGGTGACAGTCCGCTACTGCTTGGCGGGTACGCGATGGGGCTGCTCGCGGTGTTCTTCACCGGCTTCTACACCTTCCGGATGGTGTTCCTGACATTCCACGGCGAGCCGCGCTCGGACGTCGCAGAGGATCCCGAGCCGGTTCGCTGGAACGTCAAAGGCCCGCTCGCGGTCCTCGGTGTGCTGTCAGTGGTTCTCGGGGCGATCAACATGGTCCCGATCAAGAAGCTCACTGGAGCGAAGATCGACTACCTCCACCAGTGGCTCGACAAGTCGCCCGACGCGTTCCTCACGTCGGTCCACCACTACGCCGGCGATCACGGACTCCTGCACGATTACGCGGGCTATACGAAAGGCTATCTGGCCGGTGAGACGGGGACCGTGCTGATCGGCGCTGCCGTCTCGCTGGGACTGGCACTCGCGGGTGTGCTGTTGGCCTACCGCCTCTACAACGTCCCGCAGCCGGTCGAACACACCGATAGACTCGGTCGCGCGAAGACGATCCTCATGCACAACTACTACCAGGACGAGTATCAGGTCTGGCTGGCGACTGGCCTCACGTTGCCGGTCGCGAAAGCCGCAGACACGTTCGATCAAGGTATCGTCGACGGCGTCGTCAACGGCATCAGCAGCGTGAGCCGATTCTCCGGCCGCGGGCTGCGCCGTATCCAGACTGGCGTCGTGAGTAACTATGCAGCACTCCTGACGATCGGGCTGGTGCTGCTCATTGCAGCCTTCGGCCTGATGGGAGGGTGGTTCTAGATGCTGATCGAAGCCCTCCTCGCACTGACGCTACTCGCCGCAGGTGTGGTGTTCTTCGCACCCAACAAGTACGCCGGTAAACTGGCTGCCGCGCTCAGCGCCGTTCCGCTCGTCGGTAGCGCCTGGATGTGGCTGAACTACGAAGCGACGGGGAATGCCTTGCTCGGTGGCGACATGGCCTTCGAGACGACGGCCCAGTGGATCGATCTTGGGCCCTACGCCATCCAGTGGCACGTCGGTCTCGACGGCGTGAGCATGCCGCTGATCGTGATGACGACGATCCTCACGACGATGGCAATCGTCAGCGCCTGGACCCCGATCAACGAGCGCGAGTCCCAGTTCTACGGCCTCGTGCTCCTGCTAGAGTTCGGGCTGCTGGGTGTGTTCGCAGCGCTTGACTTCTTCGTCTGGTTCATCTTCTGGGAGGTCGTCCTCGTGCCGATGTACTTCCTCATCGCCGTCTGGGGTGGCCCGCGCCGGAAGTACGCCGCGATCAAGTTCTTCGTCTACACCAACGTCGCGAGCTTGATCATGTTCGTCGGGTTCCTGACGCTGGTGTTCTCGCTGGGCGACAGTGTCACGGCGCTCGATCTGCCCCAGATCGCGCAAGCGCTGCAGGTCGAGGGGGCGGTCGGATCGATCGCCGGATTCGGACCCGAGGCAGTGAAACTGTTCGCGTTCGCGCTGATGTTCTTCGGGTTCGCGGTCAAGGTACCGGTCTTCCCGGTCCACACGTGGCTCCCGGACGCCCACGTCGAGGCTCCGACACCGGTGTCGGTGCTGCTGGCGGGCGTCCTCCTGAAGATGGGGACCTACGCGCTGTTGCGGTTCAACTTCACGATGCTGCCCGGCGTTGCGACCGACTACGCCGAGATCATCGCTATCATTGCCGTGATCAGCGTGATCTACGGCGCGATGCTGGCACTGGCCCAGCAGGACCTGAAACGGATCGTCGCGTACTCGTCGATCTCCTCGATGGGCTACGTTATCCTCGGACTCGTCGCCTACACGACCCACGGTGTCGGCGGTGCGACCTTCCAGATGATCAGCCACGGATTCATTTCCGGGCTGATGTTCATGGTCGTCGGCGTCATCTACAACGAAACCCACACCCGGATGGTCGGTGACATGTCCGGAATGGCGGATCGGATGCCCTGGACGGTCGGCATCTTCGTCGCGGCGGCCTTCGGCTACATGGGGCTGCCGCTGATGAGCGGGTTCGCCGCCGAAGTGCTCATCTTCCTCGGCTCGTTCAATTCGGCGATCCCGTGGGCCCCGATTTACACCGCGGCGGCGATGTTCGGCATCGTCATCGTGGCGGGCTACCTGCTGTGGGCGATGCAGCGGACGCTGTTCGGCGAGTTCACGCTATCGACCGACTACGATGTCGGGCGTGCACCGCTACACGACGTCGCGCCGCTGGTCGTCTTGCTGGCCTGTGTGATCGTCCTGGGTGTCAACCCGGACATCTTCTACGGGATGATCCAGGAGGCCGTCAATCCGATCCTTGAGAATGCGCCTGACGTTGGAGGTGGTCTGTAATGGCTGAACTACTGCAGCTACCGGAGTGGGCCGCGATGGCGCCGACCCTGGCGCTTGTCGGGACCGCGCTGGTGCTGTTCCTGATCGACAGCATCGAGCCGAAATCGGATTCGGTCAGTCGGACGACGCTCACCAGCGTCGGTCTACTCGGCTCGCTGTCGTCACTGGTGCTGTCCGGCTGGTTCCTGATCGCAGGAACGGGACAGGTCGACGGTCCCGTGCGGTTGTTCGACGGCAGTATCGTCGTCGACGGGATGAGCCTGTTCTTCTCGTTCCTGGTCGCCAGTGTCACCGCGCTGGTCGTCCTGGCGAGCCACGACTACGTCGAGGGCGAGAACCACCAGGCCGAGTACTACTCGCTGGTCTTCCTCGCCGCGACGGGGATGTCGATGGTCGCGTCGGTCAACAGCCTCGCGGCGGCGTTCGTCGCGATCGAACTCGTCTCGCTGCCCTCCTACGCACTGGTCGCGTACCTCAAGCACAACCGGGGCTCGGTCGAGGCCGGTCTGAAGTACTTCCTGATCGGCGCGCTGTCCTCGGCGATCTTCATCTACGGGATCAGCCTGGTCTACGGTGCGACCGGCGCGTTCCGCTTCGACCGGATCGCACAGGCGGTGGGCACGACCCCCGTCGATGGCGTGCTCGGTCTGGGCATCCTGATGGTCGTCGGCGGCATCGCCTTCAAGACCGCTGCCGTGCCGTTCCACTTCTGGGCGCCGGAGGCCTACGAAGGCGCGCCCGCACCGATCTCGGGATTCCTCTCGTCGGCCTCGAAAGCGGCCGGGTTTGTGCTCGCCTTCCGCGTGTTCACGACCGCGTTCCCGCTCGATGCCGTCTCGGGCACCTTCGACTGGGCGCTCGCGTTCATGGTACTTGCCGTCGTCACGATGACGCTGGGGAACTTCGCGGCCGCGACCCAGGAGAAGGTCAAGCGGATGCTGGCGTACTCCTCGATCGGGCACGCCGGCTACGTCCTGATCGCACTGGCTGCGATCACCGGGACCGGAAACGATAGTCTCGTCCTCGGGGCGGGCATGATGCACCTGCTCGTCTACGGGTTCATGAACACGGGTGCGTTCCTGTTCATCGCGCTGGCAGAGTACTGGGGGATCGGCCGCGAGTTCGAGGACTTCAACGGCCTCGCCAAACAGGCCCCAGTCGCCTGTGTCGCGATGACGGTGTTCATGTTCAGCCTCGCCGGTCTGCCGGTCGGCGCCGGGTTCTTCTCGAAATACTTCCTGTTCACCGGTGCCCTCGGTGCGGGGCTCTGGTGGCTGGTCGTCATCGCTGCCGCCAACAGCGCGCTGAGTCTCTACTACTACACGCGCGTGGTTAAGGCGATGTGGATCGAAGAACCCGAAACGCCACACGAGATTGAATCGTATCCGACGGCGCTGTACGCCGCGGTGATCGCCGCTGCTGTCGTGACGGTCCTGTTGATGCCCGCATTCGGGATCGTCTCGGACGAGGCAGTCTCGGCGGCGAGCGCGCTGTTCGCCGCGTAGATCGGTACCCACTTTTCACCTGCTGTCGAAGAGGTTTTCGTGAGCCCATACCTGCCAGAGGAGACCTGGGAGACGGTCGTCCGGTCAGTCCCGCTGGTGTCAGTCGACCTGGTCGTCCATCACGACGGCGGTGTCGTCCTCGGAAAGCGTACGAACGAGCCAGCCAAGGGCGAGTGGTTCGTCCCCGGTGGGACAGTCCACAAGCACGAGCGTCTCGAAGACGCAGTCTATCGCATCGCTCAGGACGAACTGGGTGTCGACGTGACGATCGACCGGCGACTCGGCGTCTACGAACACTTCTACGAGGTCGCTGACGTCGAGGATGCAGACGGGAAACACTACGTCCCGATCGGTTTCGAGGTGACGAGCGAGAGCGAGACGCTGGCCCCCGACGACCAACACGCCGATCTCCGCGTGTTCGAGCCGCCGATCGAGATCGAGCTTCACCCCTACGTCAGGGAGTATCTCGGCGATGCCGGCGTTCTGGAGCACTGACCCGCGCCGTGGCTACCGAGCGCCTGAAGTGAGTTCAGCCCGTGAAATTCGTCAATGACAGATTCAGGCGGCCCGCTCTCTCCGGATCGACCGGACCTCGACAATGATTTCGAGGTCGACGCGCCGTTCGATCCTGCCGGCGACCAGCCCGACGCCATCGAGCAACTGGCCTCGGGCTTCCAGCAGGGGATGGACAGACAGACCCTGCTCGGCGTGACGGGGTCGGGAAAGACCAACACCGTTTCCTGGGTCGTCGAGGAGATTCAACAACCGACGCTGGTCATCGCCCACAACAAGACACTCGCGGCGCAGCTCTACGAGGAGTTCAGGAACCTCTTTCCGAACAACGCCGTCGAATATTTCGTCTCCTACTACGACTACTATCAGCCCGAAGCGTACGTCGAGCAGACCGACAAGTACATCGAAAAAGACGCCTCGATCAACGACGAGATCGACCGCCTTCGCCACTCCGCGACGCGATCGCTACTCACACGCGAGGATGTCATCGTCGTCGCGAGCGTCTCGGCAATCTACGGCCTCGGTGATCCACGCAACTACATCGACATGTCGCTGCAGATCGAGCGTGGCCAGCAGATCGAGCGTGACGAACTCCTGGGCCAGCTCGTCGACCTGAATTACGAACGCAACGATGTCGACTTCACGCAAGGGACTTTTCGCGTGCGCGGGGACACAATCGAGATCTACCCGATGTACGGCCGCTACGCCGTCCGCGTGGAGATGTGGGGCGACGAGATCGACCGTCTGGTCAAACTCGATCCACTCGAAGGCGAGATCAAAAGCGAGGAACCGGCAGTCCTGCTCCACCCCGCCGAGCACTACTCGATCCCCGAGGAGCGCCTTCAACGAGCGATCGGGGAGATCGAGGACCTGATGGAACAGCGAGTCAGCTACTTCGAGCGTCAGGGCGACCTCGTCGCGGCCCAGCGTATCGAAGAGCGGACGACGTTCGACCTCGAAATGCTAAACGAGACCGGCTACTGCTCCGGGATCGAGAACTACTCCGTCCACCTCAGCGATCGCGAGTCAGGGGAGGCGCCGTACACGCTGCTCGACTACTTCCCAGACGATTTCCTGACTGTGATCGACGAGTCCCATCAAACTGTGCCACAGATTCGCGGCCAGTACGCCGGCGACAAGTCTCGCAAGGATTCGCTGGTCGAGAACGGCTTTCGGCTACCGACTGCCTACGACAATCGACCACTGACGTTCGAGGAGTTCGAAGCAAAGACCGACCAGACACTGTACGTGAGCGCGACGCCCAGCGACTACGAGCGCGAGCACAGCGATCAGATCGTCGAACAGATCGTCCGCCCGACCCACTTGGTCGACCCCGAGGTCGAGATCAGTCCCGCCGACGCACAGATCGACGACCTCATAGATCGGATCGACGAGCGCGTCGAACGAGACGAGCGGATCCTCGTGACGACCCTCACGAAACGGATGGCCGAGGATCTGACCGAGTATCTCGAAGAGGCAGGCGTCGCTGTCGAGTACATGCACGACGAGACTGACACGCTGGAACGCCACGAACTCGTCCGTGGGCTTCGAGCCGGAGAGTTCGACGTACTCGTCGGGATCAACCTCCTGCGCGAGGGCCTGGACATCCCCGAGGTGAGCCTCGTGGCGATTCTCGATGCCGACCAGGAGGGCTTTCTCCGGAGCGAGACGACGCTCGTCCAGACGATGGGCCGAGCAGCCCGCAACGTCAACGGCGAAGTCGTCCTCTACGCGGACGACCCGAGTGACGCCATGAACGCAGCCATTGAAGAGACCCAGCGTCGTCGCCGGATCCAACAGCAGTACAACGAGGAACACGGCTTCGAGCCGACGACGATCGAGAAGGAGATCGGCGAGACCAACCTTCCCGGGAGCAAGACCGATACGAGCGGGACAGCGAGCATGGATCCCGAGGATGCCGACGCGGCCGCCCATCTGATCGAGGAGCTGGAAGAACGGATGCAGGAGGCTGCGGACAATCTGGAATTCGAACTTGCAGCTGATATCCGTGATCGGATCCGTGAACTCCGCGAGGAGTACGACCTCGCCGGGACCGAGGCCGAGGAGGACGGCGTCGTGCCCGAGCCTGATTTCTGACCGGATCGGCCTGAACTGACGATCAGATCAGTCTCCAGTCGAGTGGCTGGATTTTTTAGGTGTGGGCGAGTCGCTCCGGTCGTGACCGAGAAGAAACTGTACACTCGACGCCGGTTGCTGGCGACAGCGTCAGCAGCGGCCGTCGCAGGTTGTACGAGTGGGGATGGGAACTCGACGGCCCGAGACACCACAGAGCCGGGGCCGAGGACGTCTTCGACCGAGACGCCGACCAGAACAGTCGACGGTGACGTCGAGACGATCCGTGACGTCCCGTTTCGGGAGGCCCCCCAGCGGACGCTGAAACTCGACCTCTACCTCCCGACAAGCGGCGCGGACTACCCGTTCTTCGTGTTCGCACACGGTGGGGCCTGGATACTGGGCGACAAGGGCGAACGGCCGATGTTCGATCACCTCGCAGAGGCGGGCTACGCCGTCGCCGACATCCAGTATCGGCTCTCACTCGACGAAGCGCGCCAGTATCCCGCCCCGGTCCGTGACGTCACGGCTGCCGTGAAGTGGGTGAAGGCAAACGCCGACCAGTACGGCATCGACGCTTCGACCGGGGGCCTCGGTGGATACTCGGCCGGCGCTCACCTCGCCACGCTCGTCGGGCTGGCCCCCGAGTACGAGGCGTTCCAACCGACCGAGTTCGAGCCGGAGACAACTGCCTCCGTCGACGCGATCGTCGGGTACAGCGGCCCGTACGATTTCACCGCGCCCGAAGCCGAAGGCAGCGAGCTCATCGCCAACTTCTTCGGCGAGGACGCCAGCGACGAGACCCTCGCCGAAGGATCGCCAGTCACCCACGTGGACGGAGACGACCCAGCCGCATTGCTGTTGCACGGAACCGACGACGGGACTGTCCCCTACCGGTCGACGACCGTCCTGGCCGAGGCGCTGCGGTCAGAGGGCGTCCCAGTCGACGTGTTCACGGGCGAGGGTGCCGGCCATGGGATGATCAACGATCGCGAGTGGCGTGAGCGGACCCTCCCAACACAGCAAGGGTTTCTCGACACCCACCTTCGTTCCTGACGCCCTCCTGAGGGCTACAGGATCCGCGAGGAGAATTCTGGTAATCACTCCGAAATCGTCTCGCCGATAACGACCTCGTCGCCGATTGAGAGTGTCTTTCCACGGGATTCCTCGGGCGTGCGCGTGTTCACCATCAGCTTGAAATAGTGGTCGAACTGCCGGTCGTCTGCCCACGAGGGTAACGTTCGCTCACGGTTCTCGACGAACGTTCGCTGGAAGTCGTCGATTTCCTCGCCGGTGTCGGGATCGCGTGTCGGGACGACGCATCGCTGGCAGGGGCTGATACCCTCGAACGAAACGCCATCGATATCGAATCGAACACGTTCGTCGGGCCCAGCGTAGAGTCGATCCTCCCAGAACGGTTCGGCCTCGACGACGAGATTTGGACGGAGGCGGCGCCGCATCTCGATCGCATTCTCGACCCCCTCGTACCAGCCGGCGATCGTTTCGAGCGTCCCCGTCGAGATGACCGTTGGTCCGAAGTCGGTGGTGTCGTCCGGAAACCCCAGTTCCTCGTCGGTGACGAGCGTTATCTGAGGTTCGAACCGCTCGTCGAGCCACGCGGCGGCGGCCTCGCGTTCGGATGCGAGATCGAAACGGGCCGAGTCGCCGTCGTCGGTGAGCGTCACGATCGTTCCGCTAGCGTCGAAGTCGGCGTCGATCCGGTGGACATCGGGAGTACGTTTTCCGTTGACGTACTCACCATCGTCGTCGACCATCGCGAACTGCCGGTCAGGGGCCAGCGAGCCGCCATCTGCGATCCGCGCCGTCTCGACCGCGCGGCCGTCGAGCGACTTGATCGGGTAGACGTAGATCCCTTCGAGAGTCGCCATGTCGGGACGAACGACTGGAAGGAGGCAGTAGCTTGCGGTTCGGGCAAGTGTCGCTCGCCGATATCGTCGCCAATGACGAGTGGTCAGTTACTCGACCCGCGCGCCCGTGTTGGTAGCGGATACGACCCGAACCGTACCGTCGAGTCCGAGATCGTCGAGCGCGTCTGCCGCACCGGTTCGCGCTTGCTCGGCCCGGGAGACGTGAGTCACACCGTAGACCGTCGGCCCCCAGGAGGACTGGCCCGCACCCGTGATCTCCGGGATCGCGTGGAGCGCTTCGATCACACTTCCTGCCGGTGGCCGGTAGACGCCGCCCTGTTCGTCGGCGTACCACGCGCCGTTCAACCGGCCCAGACGCTCGACTGCGGTCCCGAAGGCCTCGTAGTCACCTGTCGCAATCGCCGGCAGCAACTGTCGGGTCACGACCAGTGCAACGTCGTCAGCGATCCCTGGATCGGCGCGTTCGACGACCGATCGGATACTCTCGTCTTCGGGACGTCCGTGTCGACCCGCGTCGACGTCGGGTGTCACGAGGACGAATCGCCACTCCTCGGGCACGTCGTGGCGGGCGATCGCTGGCGGAACTGTCCACTCCCCCTCGTCGGGGGGGTCGTGAGTGAACAGTGCCGTCGGGTGCCCGGCGTCGACGACGAATCCCCCTGTCTCGAAGGTCGCAACGCCGACGCCACTTCGGCCGCCACGGGCGAGGCTCGGTGCGGCCTCCCGGATGTCGACCGGGCGGTCGTAGGCTGCTGCGATCGCCCGGAGGCTCGCCAGTGCCAGTCTGGTGCCGCTACCCAGGCCGACGTGCCGGGGGAGTCGCTGATCGATCGTGACATCCGCGCCCGGAACGTCGAGGACGTCTACGGCACGTTCGACGTACCTCGCGACGTCCGCGCCGTCACAGATCACGCTATCGGACTGTTCGGCCTCGAGAACGAGCTGTGGCTGATCGAGCGCGACCCCCACACCGCCGTAGAGTCGATCGTGTGCCAGCGAGAGGTTCTGGAAGCCGAAGTGGACGCGTCCACCGACGGTGACCCGTGCCATACTCCAGGGTGAGGCAGCCGGGGCTAAGAAGGTGTGGACACGGCCGCAAAAATCGATCGGGGGTGTGATCAGTACGGTGCGAGCGCGACCCATCCGCCCGGTGGGATGGAGACTTCCACCCAGCCGTCGCCGTTGACCCAGACGTCGTCGATGCTGCCCGTGTAGTCGTGCAACGTCTGGTTGCGCCAGGAGGTGTACACCCACTTGGACTGCCAGGAGCCGGACTGGTTGATGCCGGTCAGCAGGTTGTTGTATCGCTCGTGGATGAGCAGGTTCTGACTGTCGTGGCGGAAGTACATGTCCCCACCGGCGAGGTTCTTCTTGACCCAGATGAGGTTGGTCAGCCAGCCCGCATCGAGGTCGACGCCCTCGGGCTTGGCGTGGTTGGCGAAGATCATCGGATAACCCGGTGCGGTCAGGATGAACGCGTGGGCGAGTTTGCGATTCTCCGGTGGATCGTCGTCGTGGTTGTCGACGAAGGTGCTCGCGTGGTAGGGATCACGGCCCAGGATCGAGTCCCCGTTGCGGACGGCGTTGGCGACGTTCGAGAGGTTGCCGCCGTAGGCGAACTCCGACTTCAGCGTGTAGTGGAGCGGGTAGTCGAAGCAGTTCATCCCCGTGTTCACGTAGTCCATCACGAAGTCGGTGTTGCCGTCGTAAACCTCGCCGACTTTGAACATCCCGAGATCGTTGGCCCACTTGTTGGCGTAGTCGCGGAACCACCACTTGGGGACGTGCTTGGCGGCGTCCCAGCGGAAGCCGTCGAACCCGAGGTCGTTGCCCAGCGTGTAACAGAAGTCTCGCAGGATGTTGGTTACCTCGCCGTTCTCCTGTTTGAGGTCCCAGAGCCCGTACAGTTGCTTGTCCGTCCGACTGGACGCGTACGGATCGTGGAAGTAACTGCGGTCCGGGAACGGCGGATAGTGGCCGCCGTCCGGTTCGGTCGTCCCCGTGTGATTGATGACCGAGTCCGCGTAGACGTCGACCCCGTTGTTGTGTAACGAGCCGATCATACTGCGGAGCTCCGACTCCGTCCCCAGCGAGGAGTTGTAGTTGAAGTGATCTCGCGGGTTGTACCCGTTGGAGCTCGACGAGTTCGGCTTGCACGGCGACTGGACCCACACTGCGTCGTAGCCGGCGTCAGCGATGGTTCCGGCCTCGTTGGCGACCCGGTTCCAGTGGTCACCGATCGGGCCGTAGTCTCCGTAATCGAAGTACTGGAGTGCGACTGACTCACCCGCTGCGCTTGCGGTCCCTGACAGTTCACTCGACCCGACAGTGACGGCTGCTGCACCGGCTGCAGACCGTTTGAGCAGTTGTCTTCGCGTAATCGATCCTCTAATCGTGCCGCTCTTGTTCGCATCTGACATTGTATGTGCCCCCTTACGGTACACGTATGCAGTGTGAGCGGTAGCGAGACACAGTGGATAGCATCATAGCCCCTGCTGTTCCCCTTACGGGAAACTGTGCCCGTGTGACGTGTCCTCTCACACCGTACCAGGCAAAAGAAAATGATGGATATTAAAACTTCCTTTCTTGTCTTATTAATGTAATTTGAATACAAAATAGGTATGAACCACTGGAGTGGTGAACGAGAGTCCCCAACAGCATGTGAGTCCGGACCACTGCTCCGCGTCCCTTAAGACGCCCGACCGCAGAGAACGTACGCATGGGACAGACGCCAGAGCCTGCCAACGGAAGCGAAAAGGATCCCGACCTCAGGAGCAGCGAGGTCACGGAGGGTGTCGAGCGCGCACCCCACCGTGCGATGTTCCGCGCGATGGGCTACGACGACGACGATCTCGATTCGCCGATGATCGGCGTCGCGAATCCAGCCGCTGATATCACGCCGTGTAACGTCCACCTGGACGATGTCGCGGAATCTGCCTACGAGGGCGTCGACGAAGCCGGCGGGATGCCGATCGAGTTCGGGACGATCACCATCTCCGACGCAATCTCGATGGGGACCGAGGGGATGAAAGCCAGCCTTATCTCTCGTGAAGTGATCGCCGACTCGGTCGAGCTCGTCTCCTTCGGCGAGCGGATGGATGGCCTCGTGACGATCGGTGGCTGTGACAAGAACATGCCGGGGATGATGATGGCCGCCATTCGGACGGATTTGCCCTCCGTGTTCCTCTACGGTGGGTCGATCATGCCTGGCGAACACGACGGCCGCGAGATCACCATCCAGAACGTTTTCGAGGGTGTCGGTTCGGTCGCCCAGGGCGAGATGTCCGAAGACGAACTCGACGAGATGGAGCGCAACGCCTGCCCCGGTGCTGGCTCCTGTGGCGGGATGTTCACCGCGAATACCATGGCCTCGATCTCCGAGACGCTCGGTTTCGCCCCGCTGGGCAGTGCGTCGCCGCCAGCCGAGGAATGGTCGCGGTACACGGTCGCCCGCGAGAGTGGCGAACTCGCCGTGGAAGCCGTGCAGGAACAGCGTCGCCCGTCAGACTTTCTCTCGAAGGAAAGTTTCGAGAACGCGATCACACTGCAGGTCGCCGTCGGCGGCTCGACCAACGCCGTCCTCCACTTGCTGGCGATGGCCGCAGAAGCGGGCGTCGAACTCGATATCGAGGACTTCAACCGGATCAGCGCTCGCACCCCGAAGATCGCTGATCTTCAGCCCGGCGGCGAGAAGGTAATGAACGACCTCCACGAGGTCGGGGGCGTGCCGGTCGTCCTGAAGGCACTGCTCGAGGCCGACCTCCTTCACGGTGACGCCCGCACCGTGACGGGCAACACGATGGGTGAGGAACTCGAATCGATGGACTTGCCGACGATCGAGGAACTGGACGCCGACTTCCTCCACCCCGTCGACGATCCGATCCACGAGCGCGGGGCGATCCGGATCCTCACTGGGAATCTCGCGCCAGAGGGCGCAGTCATCAAGATCACCGGCGCGGATCACCTCCACCACGAGGGCCCGCTCCGGGTCTTCGAGGAAGAGTCAGAAGCGATGAAATACGTCCAGGAAGGCCGCGTCGAATCTGGCGACGCCATCGTCATCCGCAACGAGGGCCCCCAGGGAGGTCCCGGGATGCGCGAGATGCTCGGCGTCACCTCCGCGGTCGCCGGTCAGGGCCATTCCGAGGACGTCGCGCTGTTGACCGACGGTCGGTTCTCGGGAGCGACGCGCGGATTCTCGATCGGCCACGTCGCACCTGAAGCCTTCGTCGGCGGCCCGATTGCCGCGATCGAAGACGGGGACCAGATCACGATTGACATCGACGATCTAGAACTCTCGGTCGATCTGACCGACGAGGAGATCCAACAGCGACTCGAAGAACGCGACGACCCCGAACCCAACTACACCAGCGGCGTGCTGGCGAAGTATCACCGTGACTTCGGATCGGCTGCCAACGGTGCAGTCACGAACCCCGGCGCGAAGCGGGACTAGCCGCACCACTGCGGTTGGATTACTCCCGGAGGAACTGCGCGACCAGTGCTCGTTCGGCTTTTCTGAGGTGGTTCGACACCGTACTCGGAGCGACGCCCAGTCGCTCAGCAATCGTCTCGACCGAGCCTCTTCGAGGCAGGTCGTAATAGCCACAGTCGAACGCTGCCTGGAGAGTCTCACGCTGTCGATCCGTCACTGGGGCTGGCGCTTGCCACGGGGCGTCGAATTCACCGATCTCCTCGATGGTAACGTCGATATCGTCGGGAATATCTGCGACGACCGATTCGAGCGCAGACGATTTCCCCACGACCCGTGCTCGCGTCGGCCCCCCGGCGTCGAAGACGATTGGCGGGACAGTCAGGACGCGATTGTCCGAGAATGCTGCCTGGAACTCGACATCAACCTCACGCGGTTCGTTCTCGACGTAGGCGTAGAAACTATCGTCGTCGATCGGCGTGAGATCCGCGGTCCGGACAAATTTCGGTTCACTGATCGCCTCGCGATAGGGCTCGATCGGGCCGACGACTCGAAAAAGAAAGACGTCGAAGTCCGGACGCGACCCGTTCCAGGCGAGCAGCGCTGTCTCCTCGTAGCCGGGTGTCTCGACGATGAACGTGTGCATGTCGTGGCGACGCTCGGGCGGCTCGCGTAGCGTCAGCGAGACGTGCTTCATCGTCGGGTTCGAGTACCGCCCCGTATAAAAACGCACTAGTCTGTTCGTCAGAAGCCGCATAGGCGTCGTGACCGATGGAGCGGTATGGCCCTCTCCGAACCCGTCAGTGACGACGAAGCTGTACGCGGGGATATAGAGCGAGTGATCGACTCGCTCGGCGACCGCGTTCGCCACCGTGACGACCATCGCAACGCACCAGGAATCGTCGTCGCCCCCGACGAGGTCGCCGACGTGGTCGCGGCGGTTCGCGATCGCGCTGGACTCGACCACTGCGCTTGTGTAACTGCCCAAGAATATGCCGACCGCTTCGAGTCGATCTACCATCTGCGGGACTACGACGACCCGACCCGGGAGTTGAGTGTGGTCGTTCCGGTCTCTCGGGACAGACCCCGGAGCGAGTCGGTCGCCGGCGTCTTCGAAACCACCGACTGGCACGAACGCGAAGCCTACGATCTGGTCGGAATCGAGTACGACGACCACCCCAATCTCGAACGGATCCTCCTGCCCGAGACCTGGCAGGGCCATCCGCTTCGCGAGGACTTCGACCAGAATCAGCCCCAGATCGTCCCGTTTCGCGAGCACGCCAACCCCCTGAGTCAGGACGAGCGGGCCGACTCGGACACGATGCTCGTCAATATCGGCCCCCACCACCCGGCGACGCACGGCGTCCTCCACATCAAAATCACCCTCGACGGCGAGACGGTCGTCGACGCCGAGCCGGACATCGGCTACATCCATCGCTGTGAGGAGCAGATGTGCGAGCAGGGAACCTACCGCCACCAGATCATGCCCTATCCCGACCGCTGGGACTGGGGCGGGGCCGGCATCTGCAACGAGTGGGCCTACGCCCGCACCGCTGAAGACCTGGCAGATATCGACGTGCCGGAGTACGCACAGGTCCTGCGGACGATGTCGGCGGAGCTTTCCAGAATGTTGAGTCACTTCCTCGCCGTGGGCGCGTACGCGCTGGACGTCGTCGGCGACTTCACAGCGACGTTCATGTACGCGATCGCCGATCGGGAAAAGGTTCAGAATCTGCTGGAGGACCTGACCGGCCAGCGATTGATGTTCAACTACTTCCGACTGGGCGGGGTCTGCTGGGATCTGCCTGAACCCCGCGAGGAGTACCTGGAAACGGTCCGATCGTTCGTCGCGGAGGTCCCCGAGCGGCTTTCGGAGTATCACGACCTCATCACTGGCAACGAGATTCTCCAGATGCGGACGCTGGACGTGGGCCACCTCGACCCCGAGGTCGCAAAGCGCTACGGTGTCACGGGGCCAGTGGCTCGCGGCTCCGGAATCGACTACGACCTGCGGCGTGACGACCCCTACGGCTACTACGACGAACTCGACTGGAACGTCGTCACCCAGGACGGCTGTGACAACTTCGCGCGAGTCCTCGTGCGCCTCCGGGAACTCGAAGAGTCGGCGAAGATCGTCGAACAGTGTGTGGACCTGCTGGAGAACTGGCCCGAAGACGACCGCGAGATCCAGTCGAACGTCCCGCGGACGCTACGGCCGGACTACGACGCCGAGATATACCGTGCGGTCGAAGCCGCCAAGGGAGAACTCGGGATCTACATCCGCAGCGACGGCACGGATACACCCGCACGGTTCAAGATCAGGGGGCCGTCGTTCTCGAATCTGCAGGCGCTACCCGAGATGAGCGAGGGCGAGTACATCGCGGACATGATCGCCACGCTGGGGAGTCTGGACACGATCATGGGTGAAGTCGACCGGTAGCGAGAGGGCTGGGCGTCCTCGACGAAGTAAAAAGTGTATGGGAGCACGAAGACGACCGTATCGCGAGTCTTCGTGCTCCCATTTTTGCTACGTCAGAAGTGGGACCGCCGAGATTCGAACTCAGGTCCTACCGACCCCATCGGCAGAGGATACCACTACCCTACGGTCCCGCAATTAGGTCGAAGAGGGAGCGCCAATTAAGGGTGTCGTTTCGGCTTCCCGTCCGGCGGTGTGGCCATGTTGTCTAGTCACACAAGCACCCGCTCTAACTCGACGACAACGCCCGAATCGGCGTCGGAATCGCCAACGAGCCGTCCGAGACAGACGGCCGCATCGTCCGGCGTGTAACAGGCGACGAGCTGGTCGTCCGGATCGTACTCGCACTCGATCACACCGGGTGCATAGACCGGTGCGCCGTCGGCGACGCTCTCGGCAGCACTGGGGGCGATCGTCACTCTCGGGACGCCCTCCAGTGCGCGCTCTGCGGGCTGGACGAGCTCCCTGAGTAGCCTGGAATCGCCGTCTTCAGTCCACCACGCCAACGCGTCCGCGAGGTCGTGCATCGTCACCAGCGACGCATCGTCGAAGGTCCCGGTCGCAGTGCGCCGGAGATGGCCCATGTGCGCGCCAGTTCCCAGCGCCAGCCCGATGTCGTGGCACAGCTTTCGGATGTAGGTCCCGCTCTCACAACGCACCCGAAGCAGCGCCTGGCGATCTTCGACTTCCAGCACGTCGAGTGCGTGGATCTCCCGGACGCGGAGTTTCCGAACCACGGCGCTCTTTCTCGGCGGCTTCTGGTAGATCGGCCCCTCGAACTCGGTGACAATCTCGTTGAGGTTGGCCGGCGGTTCACCGTGCAACTCCAGGACTGCGACGTACTCCTTGACAGCGTCGTCGAAGACCTGCGCCATCCGAGTGGCGTCGCCCAGCAAGACGGGCAGACAGCCCGTGACTTTGGGGTCAAGTGTTCCGGCGTGAGCGGCCCGGTCGACGCCGGCCATGTCGCGAAGCCAGGCGACGACCTGGTGGGCGGAGGGGCCGGGTGGTTTGTCGAGATTGACGACGCCAAATTCGAGGCGATCGGCAGGCGAGCGCTCGGATGGTGGGCCCCGGACCATCTCAGATGTCGTACTCGACGCCGGTGATCGGCGTCTTGCCCTCGTCGCCGGTCTCCTTGTACGATTCGACGGCGTGCAGCGTCAGGCTGAGGACGCCCTGTGGCCCCCAGCGAGCGGTATTGATCGAGAGGTCGTAGATAGACAGATCGTCGAAGTCGATGTTGTAGTACTCTCGGTACCGGTGGGCTTCGCTCTCGCCACGCTCGCGAGTCTCCTCGCGCGCCTGATCGACGGGCTTGTTCTCACGCTGGGAGATCCGTTCGGCCCGTATTTCGAGGGGGGCGCTCAACCAGACTTTCAGATCGGCGTAGTCGCCAGCCATCCAGCCGGCCAGCCGTGATTCGAGAACGAGTTCGTCTCGGTCGCGGGCGATATCTCGAAGCCGGCGATCGAGGTCGCGATCGATCTGGTCGTCTTCCTCGGCCTGTTTGTTCAATTCCAGCGGAGTCATACCGCGTTCCTCGGCGAGGTCGCGAAAGATGTCGCCCCCCGAAACGTGTTCGTAGTCCAGTGCGTCGGCCAGGCTGGCTGCGAGCGTACTCTTGCCGCTGCCAGCGGGGCCCGAGACGGTGATCAACATATCTCCACTCGGAGTGTCCCGGTCAAAGAGATTGTGTCTTCGGTCGAAGAACGAACGAGCCGGGTCGCTTTACGTCGGCGACGTCTGGATGTTCAGTGACTTGCGGATGATCTGGGAGAGACTCATCGAACAGAGGATATACCAGAAGATCCAGGCCTGCAGCGGCCCGATGATCCCAGCTTCCCAGGCGTTGACCTCCCCGATTAGCGGCATCACCAGCACGGCCCCGGCCTGTCCGATATCGAGGCCGCGGACCTGCCAATAGACCCAGAGGAATATGGGGATGGTGAACAGCATGATCCAGGGCATCGAGCGGAACTGCTGTTTCATCATGCCCAGGTTTTCCGTCATCATCTCCATCTGCTCCTGGCGAATCTCGTCGAGGGCCTCGTCGTCGCCTTCCTCTTTGGCTTTCTTCTCGCGCTCCCGGAGTTCTTTCTGTTTCTCCTGGTAACCACTCATGTTGTCGAGGTTCGTGAGTCGATCCTGCAGCAGCGTCGACCACAGACCGGTCAAGACGGCGAGTACCAGGATAACCACGTAGAAGGGGACCAGCGAGTTGATCGGACCGATTCCGATGTCGATCACTTGGCCGATCTGATCGCGGATCGAGGGTTGCCAGTAGCCGACGAACAGGGCCAGCGAGCCGACGAGTGCGAGTTTGTCCCAGCTCGACCAGCTGCCGTCGCTCTCTTCGTCGTCGCTCGGGTCACTCTCTTCGAGCGCGTCGCTGATCCCGTCGGGGTCGTCAAGGACGAACCCTTCGCCGTCGGCGTCGACGAGGATTCCCTTCTCGATGAGTCGCCCCCACTGGCCACTCGTGAGGTCGTCGCTGACGTCGTTCCACTGTACGACGCCGTTCTCCTCGGCCGTGTCGAGGACGGTCTCGATCGCGGGCTCCATGCTCCCGTCCTCTTCGACCAGAGAGTTCACCTTCTGGACGGTTCGTGCCATTGTAGTGTCTTAGTGAGTCGTCCTAAATCAGGCTTTACTTTCGATCGCGGCTTTCACGTCCGCCCACACCTCGTCGGGCGTCTGCTCGCCGTCGACTTCGACGAAGCCTTCGTGATCGTCGTAGTGTTCGACCACAGGTGCGGTGTTCTCCGCAAAGACATCGAGTCGATTCCGAACGGCGTCTTCGGTATCGTCGTCACGCTGGATCAACTCGCCACCACACTCGTCACAGACGCCTGTCGCTTCGGGTTGACTGAACTCGACGTGATAGTTCGCGCCGCAGTCGTCACAGACGCGGCGACCGGTCAGGCGGTCGACCAACTCGTCTGTGCTAACCTCGAGCGAGATTATCGCGTCGAGATCGGTCATATTTTCGAGTTCTTCGGCCTGATCGAGGTTTCGCGGGTACCCGTCGAGGACGAATCCCTCGGCCTGTGACAGCGCCTCGTCGACGATGGCGTTGACGACGGCGTCCGGGACCAGCTCGCCCTGTTCCATGTATTCCCGAGGCGTATCGTACTCGGTATCCATGTCGCTGATATCCATGTCCTTGTTGCCCCGGAGCGCGTCGCCAGTCGTGATGTGTTCGACGCCGAAGGCCTCGGCGATGTTGCTCGACTGTGTTCCTTTCCCGGCACCCGGCGGGCCGAGCAGCAGAATTCGTGGGTTGCTCATGGAAATCGGTTTCACCCCGGTGCTTAAAGGGTTGTCCAAACCGACCTGCGGCTGGACAGTGCAAGCCGGCACCGAGGCGCGGTCGGAACGCCTTACATACCTCCGCCCGAAGGGGGTCCAATGAGTGACCTCCTCGTTCGTGCTGCCCGTGGCGAACGGACCGAGCGTCCCCCAGTCTGGCTGATGCGCCAGGCTGGCCGACACATCCCCGAGTATCGCGAGATCCGCGAGAACTACTCCTTCGTCGAAGCGGTCACCGACCCCGAAGTCGCCGAACGGATCACGCTGTTGCCCTGGGAGCGCTACCGCCCGGACGGGCTCGTGATGTTCTCGGATATCTTGACCATTCTCGAACCGCTCGGGTTCTCCTATCATATCGAATCAGGAACGGGGCCTGTCATCGAGAACGCCGTCTCCGGGCCCGCGGATGTCTCACGGGAGCGCGAGCCGATCCCCGAGCGGCTGGACTACGTGGGCAAGCTACTCGACCGACTGGACGAGAGTGTCGGCGACCAGACCTCGCTGATCGGCTTCGCCGGCGGCCCCTTCACACTGGCCTCCTACGCCATCGCCGGCCAGCCGTCTCGAAACCACCTCCCGGCGCGACAGTTCCGCGTCCAGCATCCCGAGGCGTTCGGGGAGTTGCTCGATCGCTTCACTGAGGCCGTCGCCGAGTTCCTCCAGTATCAGGTCGCACACGGCGCGGACGTGGTGCAGGTGTTCGACACCTACGCTGGGATCCTCCCACCGGCAGAATACGAGCGATTCATCGTCCCGCGCCACCGCCGGATCGTCGAGGCCGTGGACGCCCCTACTATCCTGTTCGTCCGGAACATGGGCGGTCGGCTCGACCAGCTTGCGGCCGCGAACCCCGACGTAGTCGGGCTCGACTGGACCGTCGAGATGGCCGAGTCTCGCGCGCAACTCGGCGAGATGGGCGTCCAGGGGAACCTCGACCCTTCAGTACTGTTCGCCGACACAAATGCAATTCGCGAGCGTACGCGGGAGATCATTGAGGCTGCCGGGCCCCAGGGACATGTCCTGAATCTGGGGCACGGAGTCGACAAGGACACACCTGTCGAGAGCGTCGAAGCCTTCGTCGAGACGGCCAAACAGTTCGAATGGTGAGCGAGCAGACAGCGACCAAGATCTGTGAAGTAAAAGGTAGTCACAGATCGACCCGTTTATGCGTGGGCGGTGAGTCACCTCAAGCTAGTAGACCGCGCCGGTAGACGGCGTATCGATAGCCATGATCCTGACAGTAACTCCGAATCCGGCAGTTGACCAGACCATCGAGATGGGCGAACCGCTCGAAGCAGACGCCGTGCAGCGGTCGACCGAGGCGCGCTTTGACTCGGGCGGCAACGGGATAAACGTCTCCCAGTTCGTCCGGGCGCTCGGTGACGAGACGCTCGCGACCGGGGTCGTCGGCGGCTTCACCGGTTATTTCATCGAACAGAATCTCGACGCATTCGACGTGCCGACGGACTTCTGTGAGACGGACGAGCCGACCCGGATGAACACGACCATCCTCACGCCCGACGCGGAGTATCACCTCAACCAGACCGGCCCGCAGGTCGACGAGAGTGTGGTCGATGAGTTGATCGACGTGCTCCAGAAACACGATCCCTCAATCGTCGACATCGGCGGCAGTCTCCCGCCGGGAATGGGCGACGACGCTGTCGATCGAATCGCTGCGGCCGGCGACTGGGACACGGCGATCGACGTTCACGGCGACCTCTTGCCGGATCTCGAAGAAACCTACGAGTATTGCAAACCCAACGAGGTCGAGCTTGAAGAGGCCACAGGGATAGAGATCAACGATATCGACGACTGTGCCGAGGCAGCCCGAGAACTGCAGGAGTGGGGCTTCGAGCGCGTCATCGCGTCGATGGGTGGCGAAGGCGCAATGATGGTCACGCCCGAGGAGACGTTGTACGCACCAGCCCTCGACGTCGACGTCGTCGACACAGTCGGGGCTGGCGACTCGATGTTTGCCGCGGTCCTGTGGGCCTACGAGCAGGGCTGGGACGACGAGAAGGCGCTCCGGGCCGGCGTCGCGACCTCGTCGCAGATTGTTGGAATCACGGGGACGAGCGTCGACGACCTGGACATCTCCGAAGTCATCGAAGCGGTCCGGGTCTGGACGCTGCAGAGCTGATAGAGCAGGCTGGACGGCAAGCGATCGGTGTTCTTTTGACTGGACCACGCAGTTGTCCGGGTATGAGCGACGACGACGATCTTACCTACGCCGAGGCGGGCGTGGACATCGAGGCCAGCGAGGCCGCGACGAAGGCACTCATCGGCGCAGCCGGGGAGTTCGAGGGCGACTACGCTGGGCTGGTGGACATTGGTGACCAGTACCTCGCGCTCGCCACGGACGGCGTCGGCACGAAACTGCTCGTGGCCGAAGCCATCGACGACTACTCCACGATCGGGATCGACTGCATGGCGATGAACGCGAACGACCTTATCGCCGCCGGGGTCGAACCCGTTGCGTTCGTCGACTACCTGGCAGTCGAAGCGCCGGACGAACAGACCAGCGAGGAGATCGGCGCGGGCCTTCGAGAAGGCGCGAAACGGGCTGGCGTCTCACTCGTGGGCGGCGAAACCGCGGTCATGCCCGACGTGATCAAGGGTCTAGACATCGCCGGGACCTGTGCCGGACTCGCGCCCAAGGACGCCATCTTCCCGGGGGAGGCCGAACCGGGCGACGCCATCGTCGGCTGGCCTTCCTCGGGGATTCACTCCAACGGCCTGACGCTCGCCCGCGAGGCCGTCACCCGCGAGCACGAGTACGCCGACGACTTCCCCCCGAATCCCGAGAAGACCATCGCCGAGGAACTGCTCACGCCGACACGGATCTACAGCGAGGTGCTCGAACCGCTCCGCGAGTACGACGCACACGCCGCCGCGCACGTGACCGGCGGGGGCTGGACCAACCTCACCCGGATGGGCGAGTACCACTACGAGATCACCGATCCCTTCGATGCCCAGCCAGTCTTCGAGTTCGTCCAGCAGGAAGGGAACGTCGACGACGAGGAGATGTACCGGACGTTCAACATGGGAACCGGGTTTGTCGCTGCGCTCGACGAGGCGGACGCTGAGGCCGTCGTCGAAGACAGCGAAGACGCACGGATTATCGGCGCTGTCGAAGACGGCCACGAGTGTGTCGCAGTGGGCGGACTGGAACTGGACTGATCGCTCGGCCCGCTAGTCGTTCGATCATGGTGCCCCAACGGACAGTAACGACGGGTGCAGGCTGCCGTGCCCGCCGTGGCGACCACAGCGACCTATTCAGAGTCGCGATAGCGCTCCCACTCCCAGGCTGGCGGTCGCTCCTGAGTGAGTGACGTGTACGCGCCGATCTGAGCGTGCGAGAGGCTGACGTCCTCGAGCACGGTCTCCTGATCGATGATCGAGGACGTGATCTGACAGGAGTCCAGGTGGACGTCCTCGAAGATGACCGAGTTTTCGACCATCGAGTTGGTGACCTTCGCACCCGCCATGATGTGGACGTTGTCGCCGATGTCTGAGTTTCGAACCGTCGCGTCGGGATGGATGAGCGTCCCGCCGTCGAGATACCAGGCGACGGCGTCGAGATAGCTCTCGGGAGTTCCGATGTCGAACCACTGGTCCGAGAAGGGGAAGGCGTACACCGGTTCGCGGTCGACGAGCCACTGGATGAACCAGCCGGGTTCGTCCGGATTGTTGTCGCCTTCGAGATACGTCGGCATCAGCGCGACCGTCTCTGCGGGGAACGCGTAGCAGGCGATCGAAACGAGCGTGCTCGGCGGGTCGTCCGGTTTCTCCTGAAAGTCAGTGACGCGCTTGCCGTCGACGTCGATGACCCCGTACTGTGTCGCAAGCTCGACGTCGCCGACATCGTAGGCTGCAAGCGTCGTCGCGCCGTTTTCGAGGAAGGTTCCGACGAACTCCGACAACGAGAAACTGATGAGGTTGTCCCCGGCGACGACGAGCGTGTCGCTATCGAGACCTTCGCGCTCGACGAGTTCGGCGAGCGCACCGATCACACCGAACTTCTCGCCCTCTTCGCGGGCGTCCTCGACCGATAGCCGAGGCTTCTCGTAGGGGCTCTCCTGGATGTGTGCTTCGAAGTCCTCGGCGAACTCCTGATTGGTGGAGACGTAAACGTCGTCGATGCGGTCGTCGGCCTCCAGTTCCCGGAAGATCCGATCGATCACCAGCGTATCACCGATCGGTAAGAACATCTTCGGTCGGTTCCGCGTAATCGGCCACAGCCGCGTTGCGAACCCGCCAGCGAGTACGATCGCGTCCATAGTTGTACCATGTTCTCATCTACCAAGGAAGTTACGGCGAGTGAAATGTCGACTCCAGATGCGCCCTCAACTGACGTGTGCGGCAATGTCGGCGTCCGTGATGATACCGATCGTCTGGCCCGATTCGACGACCAGCACCGCTGCCTTGTGATCCAGATAGGTGTCGACTTCGTCGACTGTCGCGTCCGGTTCGACTTGTGCAATCGATTCGTGCATGACCTCTGCGACGGGGAGTTCACCGACGTTCTCCTCGTCGCGCTGGCGGATGTCGGTGTTACCGATCAACCCGATGGGCGACCCGTCGCGAATCACTGGGACCTGGGAGTACCCCTTCTCGTCCATGACCTCCTTGGCGTGATGTACGGAGTCGTCTGGCGCGACGCTGACGACGTTCACGTTCATCAGGTCCTCGGCTCGCTGGATACTGCCCTCGGCCTCCTCCAGGGCGTTGACGATCCGGCGCAATGTCGACAGGCGGGGGTCGACGTCGCCACCCTCGATCCGTGCGATCAGTGGCTGGGACACCTCCGCCCGGTCGGCTAGCTCGCTCTGGGTCAACTCGAGCTCCTTCCGGCGTTCGCGCAAGTCCTCGGGAGTGGGCAGCTTCATACCAAGTGATAACCAAGGGTAATACAAAAAAGTACCGGCAGCCGTGCCAGTAGCTGCGGCGCCGGTCGTATTACGGCTGGACGTTCGGACAGCTCGTCACCTGCCGGTCTGGCAGATTCGTTCTGCAGGGTAAAGCCAGCAGTATCAGGCGTCGGCGTCGTCGGAGTCCTCGTCCTCGAATTCGACGGTTTCGATGACTTTCAGGGGGACGTCTCGGAGCGCACCGCCGACTTCGCTCTTTGCGATCCGCTGGGCGTGTTCAGTACTCTCGGCGTTGAACACTTTCATCTCCAGAACGAGGCCCACGAGCGCGGTGTCGGCGGCGATGAAGGCCGAATCGAACGGCTCTCCACAGGCGGGACAGCCCGTCGCACCGACCTCGACTTCGACGTAGTCCATGTCCTGATCGTTGAGTCGCTTCCCGGCTTCGCTGACCGCCACGCCGATCGCGTCGTCAATGTCTTCGACGTCTCGAACCAACCAGGCTGCTTCCATCACGACGAGGTAGTTCATACATCTCACTGGCGGCCCGAGCCTCTTGGTGTTTTATGATTGGGCTTGCCGAGGGCCTCATCCAAACCTCGACACACACATCATCTCCCCCTGCGCACGTCACCTCAATAATGGCTATAACTTATGGCTACCCGGTACGTCGCTAACGGCTCCATTACGGTTCTCCCCCGCCCGAAATCACACTCAGTTGAGAACAGTCCAACCTAGATTTAATCGCAAGACGTGGGCGCATCTATACCTCACGATCTGTCATTAGTGTATGGAATATTATGGGAAGGTTTATGTACTGAAAACGCTCCACCAACGACTGAGGACACAGACCGATGGAATCACGTCTGTCCCGGATGACCCTGTTCGCACTGTATCAGTTGACCGTCTTGGTCGGCATCGCGCTGCTACCGGTCGCGCTCGTCGCGCGACGGGCTGGCATTCCGCTCCCGATCCACCGACTCATCGAGCGGCTGGGGGCCGCTTACGAAGGCAACACTGAACAGGTCTAAGTATACCTCATCGGGCTGATATTCTTCGAACGAATTCGAGATCAGTCGTCGAGTTGCTCTCGGATCCGCGGTGGGATCTGTTCACGAGCACTCTCTGGGATGTCGGCGGGGCTGAGATCCCCGACGAAGTTCGGCGGTGCGGTCGCCTCGCTGTCGAAGTCCGGATCGAACAATTGGAGTGCGGTATTGATCGTCGACCAGTCGTCGTCTTCGGCCGCGTCTCGGAGACTACTTGTCGGCGGCGCGAGCAACTGATTGACAATCGTATCGGCCATCGACTCGACGATTTCACGTTCATCGTCGTCGAGATCGAGCTTCGTGAACGCTTTCTCCAGTTCGGCCGCTTTCCGCCGTTCGGCTCCCTCGTACATCGCCGAAATAACTTCGTCAGCGCGCTTGCGCTTGTACTGGGTGAGCAGTTCCTCGAACGCGTCGTCGATACGGTCCTCGACGACTGTCGCAGCTTCGAGGCGCTCACTTCGCGTCTCGTCGGTGATCGTCTCCAGGGCGTCCATATCGTAGCTCGTCACCGACTCGAATTCCGAGACGGCTTCCGGAACGTCACGTGGCTGGGCGAGGTCGACGACGACCGTCTCGCCAGCGTCCGTGAACGCCTCGCCGTCGAGGACCGGGCCGGGCTTGTTTGTCGCGGTGACGATCAGTGTCGCCGAGTCCACCGCCGCCGGAAGTGCGTCCAGTCCCAGCGCCGAGCCCTCGATCGAGACCGACTCGACGACGTGCTCGGCGTGGGGGATCGTCCGATTGGCCACCAACAGGCGATCGACAGCGGTTCGGGCGTCGATCGCCTTGGCAGCCAGCGTCGCCATCTCGCCAGCGCCGACGACTAGCGCCGTCACCCCGTCGAGGTCGTGCTCGCGCTCGGCGAGTGTGACCGCTGCGCTTCCCAGCGAGACGACCCCGTCGTTGATCGCCGTCTCCGAACGTGCCCGCTCGCCGACGTGGATCGCCTTCGTCACGGCACTTTCGAGCACCGTGTCGATCCCCGCGACGCTCCGGGCGTCCTCGTAGGCGTCCCTGACTTGTCCGATGATCTGGTCCTCACCGATGACGAGTGATTCCAGGCCGGCAGCGACCCGCATCAGATGTCGGAGGCTCTCTTCGTGGTCCATCCGCTCGACGAGCGACGGTTCGGTGTCACCGAGGTACGACGCCAACACCTCGCGGCCGTCAGCCGGGTCGTCAGTAACGACGTACGCCTCCGCGCGGTTGCACGTCTGGAGGACGAACGCCTCCTCGACGGCGGGCTCGGCGAGGAGGGTTCCGACGGCCTCGCGTTGGCTCTCGGTAGCGACGGCCTCGATCTCGTGGACGCTGGCGTGTTCGTGAGACACGCCGACTCCCGAGATGACGCCCATTGCTCGTGTCACGGGTTCTCACCTTCGATCTCGTCGATCACGTCGGTAGCTCTCTGGCGTGCTTTGGACCTGCCACTATCTAAAGCTGTCCAAACCTCGTGGGACCTGACAATTGCACGAAGCGCCGCTCGTCGTCGGTCAGATCCGACACCAGATGCCTCCAGTTCGTGTCGCAGTTCCTCGGTGAGTTCGGCCATCGCCCCCGCGTTGGTGAGTTCAGACTCCAGTTGCTGTCGCAAGTAGCGACTCAGCGCCGGACTCCGACCACTCGTCGAGAGTGCGGCGACGACTGGGTCGTCCCTGATCGTCGCAGGGACGACGACACTGAAAGCGTCGCGGCCCCCGCGCTGGTCGGCTCGGTTGACGAGTATTCCCCGCTCTCGAGCCGCTGCTTCCAGCGATTCGTTCAGTGCCGCGTCACCGGTCGCTGTCACGACCAGTGCAGGTTCGACCCGATCGATCCACGCCGCCGCATCCGCGGGTTCGAGGATCGTTCGGACTCGCTCGGCGTCACCGAAGTCCCGGTCACCGAAGTCGTCGCTGCAGACGACGACCGTCGCCTCTCGTGCGAAGCGGCGGGCCTTCCGGGCACCGACGGGGCCACCGCCAGCGACGAGTACAACCTCGTCTTCGAAGTCGTGAAACAGGGGAATCATCACTCGGCTACGTTGGTCGATGCTCCGGGTTCAGTCGTGAAAAGCGTCTCGACAATCCCACTAACCGCACTGTTATTGCGATACAACGTCTAGCATGAAATATGCTCGTGGGCCTCGTCGTGCTGGTCCTCGTAATCGTGGCCGTCGCGCTCGTCCCCGTCGTCATGATGGTAACCCTGTTCCGGATCGTGGACTATCTCAGCGACGAGGATAAACTCGAGGAGCTCCGGCGCGCCAAACGCGAGCGTCGCCCAGTCGACTTTGGGAGCGTCGGCGCTTCCGAGAGACAGTCGGCGGGCCCGCAAGCGACGACCGAAACGACGGACAACCAACAGTGTCCGAGCTGCGGCGAGGAAAACGAGGGTAAATTCGATCGCTGCTGGAACTGTCAGGCGACGCTGTAACTCTCGACCCGCTTTAACTCTCGACGCTTTCGACCGTATATCCGGTTTCGGAGACGGCCTCGACGATTGCCTGCTGATCCGCACTGGCTTCGTAGTAGAAGACGATCCGGAACGTCCCGTCCCGGAGGAGCTGCTGGCACTCCCAGACGAATTCGTCGTCGTCGATGGTCAGGCCCTGGTGCTGGTTCAGGCCGAACTCCGGGTCGTCGTTGCCCGAATAGATGTACGTGTCTTCCTCGGGCGCGGCGTATTCGGCGACGAGATCGCCGATCTCGACGGTCGTCTTGTGGAGGGCCGCTTCCTGATCAGTGCCGAGATCGGTATGGACGACGATCCCGTTGAGTTCGATTTCGCCTGGTTCGAGCAACGCTTCGGCCTGTTCGTAGAGGTCCTGGTCGATGATCTCCTGGGCCATTCGTACAGGAATCTCCGTCGCACGGGGTAATACGCCTCACGATATCCTCGCGCAGTCGAACACGAACGACAAAACTCATACCGTCCGCGCGACAGTATCCCGATATGTTGTCCCCGCTGCGGTCGCTGGCGACCGACGCCTACGAGCGACTGCTCCGCTGGGAACTCTCGGGGACCCCGACCCACGTCGCAGTCATCCAGGACGGCAACCGCCGCTACGCCCGCAAGCAGGGTGACGACGCGAGCGACGGCCACCGCGCGGGAGCCCAGACGACCGAGGACGTATTGAACTGGTGTGACGAACTCGGTATCGAGGAACTCACGCTGTACACGTTCTCGACGGAGAACTTCGACCGGCCACCCGAGCAACTCGAAGACCTGTTCGATCTCATCGAGCAGAAACTCCGGGAGTTCGCCGACACCGACCGTGTCCACGAGTCCGGCGTCCGCATCCGGGCGGTCGGGGAGATAGATCGCCTGCCCGAGCGCGTCCAGGACGCCGTCGCGTACGCAGAAGGTCGAACCAGCCAGTACGACCAGTTCACACTCAACATCGCGCTGGCCTACGGCGGCCGGGCCGAACTGCTTGGAGCCGCCTGCGACATCGCTGAACGGGTCGACACCGGTGACCTGGACGCCGACGCCGTCGATGTCGATACAGTCGAAAAGTGTCTCTACGAGGGGCCAACCCGCGACGTCGACCTGATCATTCGCACGGGCGGTGACGAGCGCACCTCGAACTTCCTGCCGTGGCACGCCAACGGGAACGAGGCCGCCGTCTACTTCTGTGCGCCCTACTGGCCGGAATTTCGGAAGATCGACTTCCTACGAGCGATCCGGACCTACGAGTCCCGCGAGGAGTCCTGGCGTGAAACGAAGACAAGGCGCGCGCTCGCGCTGGTGCGAGCCCTCGAAAACGACCGCGCCGACGTTGGCGCGGTGCGTGAGCGACTCGCAGAACGGTTGCCCAGCGACGAACCCGGGCCACTCCGCGAGGAGACGGAGTTCGACCAGCCCGCTGACTAACGACTCTGGGCGAGCTGTTCGACCATCTTATCAGGCGGTTCGACCTCGTCAGTGACGGTCGTCCCGTCGACATCCTTGACCGTGAGCAGGATCGGCTCCTCGCCAACCAGCCAGTAGAACGTGTAGCGCTTGGTCCGCGCCACTAGCGTAGTTTCTGGAAGTTCGTCACTGTCGGCCTCATTGATCGTGAACGGGGCTGAATTGCGTGATTTCGTGGTAACTGCCATGATTACGAGCGGATCTAGACGGTGGGGATGTATAAGTCTTTATTCGGAAGTGAGTTAATTAGTATGTGGTAACACACGACGTGGTTGTGACTCACATCCATCATCACCGTGATATTCCGTTACTCGGTACGTGCTTTGGCCTATCGGCCAAATCTCCGCTGGCGCTCCTGATAATCCCGCAACGCTCGCAGATAGTCACGCCTGCGGAAGTCCCGCCAGTTGACATCGGTAAAGTAGAGTTCGGAGTAGACCGACTGCCAGATCATGAAATCAGAGAGGCGTTCGGCCCCGGTCTTGATGACGAGATCGGGAGCCGTCGGAAAGACGAGACGCTCCTCGATGGCGTCTTCGTCGATGGCCTCAGCGTCGAGGCTACCTTCTTCGACTTCTTCGGCGAGACTCCGGACCGCCGATGCGAACTCGTGTTTGCCGCCCAGTCCGATACTCACCTGGATCGGCGCGTCGGCGCGTTTCTCGTCTCCGGGGCCGCGAACGGCCACTGGCGCTGGGGAATCGATGTCTTCGAACTGCCGCTCGAGCGTCGGAACTGCCTCCTCGTCGAGGACGCTGACGTAGACGAGGACGTGCGCCGCGCCGTACTCGAAGGCCCACCCGAAGCACGATTCGAGTGTCTCGTAAGCTCCCATTTCGAGGAGGTCGCGTTCGGTGAGGATGATCGCGACCGACTCCGGCAGGTCGGCGTCGCTGTAGCGCACTCGCGCCCCGAGATAGCGGTCGTATAGACCCACAGTCGACCATAGCGGGACCAGGTCCTAAACGCACGGGGTTCGGAAATGGTAAGTACCTCTCGGGGAAACGCCCGGTAGCGTGACCTCGACAGTCCGCCGTGCAAGCGCGTTCGCCGCCGTCGGAGCCATCTCGCTTGCGGTTCCTGTTATCTACCAGTCATTTTCTCGTCCGGTCGCGACTGTCACCGCCGCCGCGCCGTTCGTCGCCATCGCCGCCCTCGCTCTCTACGTCATCGAGGGCGGCGTCGTCTTCGAGTTGTTCGCCCGCCCCGGAGACCGTCGAGACGGTCGCCTGTACGGACTAGCGGGCTTTGCTCTCTCGATCGCCGGCCTCTCGTTGCTGGCGACGCAGTTCGAGATGCCCGTTGGCGTGTTCGTCATGAGCGTCTGCGTCCTCTCGTTCGGCAATCTCGCCAGCACCGCCGTTCGCAGCCGTGGCGTCGAGCCGATCGGAGCCACCACCGCGTTCGTCGCCGCGGCCTTCCTGAGCGGGTTCGGATCCCACGCCGCCGCCGACCGAATTCTCGGCCTCCCGATCGACCTCCCGGTGCTCGCGTTCCTGGCCGCGGCCGGTGCGCTGACCGCCGCCCTACTCCGCACAGTGTTGTTCGAACGTGACGACCCACTCGTGTTGCTGTCAGTCGGCTTGCTGCTGTGGCTGTTCGCCGATCTGGCCATCGACGTGACGCCCCAGGGGATCGTAATTGCCTTCGGAATCACCGTCGCGCTGGGATACGTTTCGTTCGCGTTAGAGACGGCATCGCTCCCGGGAATGCTCACTGGCGTCCTGCTCGGCCTGCTCACGATCGTCGTCGGTGACGTCGGCTGGTTCGCCATGCTGATCACCTTCTTCGGCCTCGGTGGCCTGTCCTCGAAGTTCAAGTACGACCGAAAAGTCGACCGCGGTATCGCCCAACCGAACGAGGGCGCGCGCGGTAGCGGAAACGTCCTCGCGAATTCGCTCGTGGCGCTGTTCGCAGTCATCGCACACGCCGCGGCTCCGCGGATCGACGCCGTTCCGCAGGATCTGTTCCTGTTCGTCTTCGCCGGCTCAGTCGCGGCCGCAATGAGCGACACGTTCTCCAGCGAGATTGGCGGGCTCTACGACCGTCCCCGGCTGATCACGACCCTCGAGGTCGTCGACCCCGGGACCGACGGCGGGGTGACCTGGCAGGGTGCCCTCGCCGGCCTCCTCGGGGCGGCGATCATCGCCGGAATCGGTGTCGGCATGTTCGAAGCCATCGGAACCGCGGGCGCAGCCGTCGTCGTCGCCGCCGGTGTCGTCGGGATGACTGTCGACAGTCTCCTCGGCGCACTGATCGAGGGGCGATACGTCGGCAACCAGGGCGTCAACTTCCTCGCGACGCTCGCGGCCGGCCTCGCCGGCGGTGGCTTCGCGGTCGCCCTCGGGCTCGCGCCAGTATGACGCGAACAATCCGAGACTGCCGACCGAACGATCACGAAACGCTGCGCGCGATCCAGAGCACCGTGCTCGACGAACCGAGCCCCGACCTGCTCGCGGCCGCAACCGAGGGCCCGTTGATCGGGTTGGTCTGTCTCGTCGACGATGTGATCGTCGGCTACGTGCTGGCAGTTCTCGGCGACTCGCGTGTCTACCTCCCGGAGATCGCCGTCGCGCCGGACTCCCAGGGGGAGGGCCACGGAACAGCGTTGCTCGAAGAAATTTGTAGGCGATACCGGCCTCGCGGGATCGATACGCTCGGGGTCACGACCCGGGCCGACGGTCGGGCTCGCGAGTTCTACGAATCGTGTGGCTTCGAGGTCGTTGACCGTGTCCCGGAGTACTACGAGGACGGGGCGGCTGGAATCGTCTACCGGCGACAGTGTTGATCGGTGTCAGGCGACGGTCTGGAGGTGGACGCTCGTCGGCTTCTTGACGAACTGCCCCTCACCGCTGGCGACGACACGGTCGACGCCGCGCTGGGCCGCGATGTCGAGCACGCGCTGGTCAACCGATCCATCGACGATGACCGTCGTCGGAACCGCCTCGACCGACTCGATAGCCTCGAAGGCCGCTGTCGCGGGCTGTTCGTCGATCGGATTCAACCCCTCGTCCAGCAGCCGGACCGTCTCACTGCCGCCATCGATGACTGCCTCGATGTGATCCGACAGCGTCATGGCTTTCTCCGGCGTCGACTCGCCCGTGTCAGACGACTCCGCAGTGGATTGCTCCTCCGAAGAAGGTGTCTCTGTCGTCGTCGATGGCTCGCCGTTTGTTGTGGCCGCCCCAGCGCCGTCTGTGGCCGCTGACTCCGCCTCACCAGCCGATTCGGTGTCCTCTATCTCGACTGCGTCCGCGGGAAGGGAGAGCGTCTCGGCGTCGTCCGCTAGCAGCTTCTCGAATTCTACCTTTTCACGGAGCGCCTCCATGACGTCCTCGCGTGCGAGATCTTCGACGGATTCCCCGACTGGCGCGAACGCGACGTAATCGACGTTGCCAACCTGTGCGAGTTCTTTGAGGATGAGTTCACCGCCGCGGTCGCCGTCGAGAAACGCCGTGACCGTGCGTTCGTTGGTCAGCCGTGCGATCGCCTGGGGGACGTCGGTCCCCTCGACTGCGATGGCGTTTTTGATCCCGTACTGCAGAAGCTGGAGCACGTCCGCCCGCCCTTCGACGACGATGATCGCGTCGCTGTCGGTCACCCGAGGGCCGGCGGGATACCCCTCAAATTCGGTGATCCGCTCGGTGCGGGCCCGTCGCCTGACCGCTTCGATCAACTCCTGGCTCGACAATACCGAGTCGTCGAAATCCTCCAGCAGGGCGGTCGCGCGCTCGACGACTTCCCGTCGCTTGGCCTGTCGGACATCTTCGAGGTCGACGACTTCGACCGTCGCGCGACAGGGACCGACCCGGTCGATCGTTTCGAGACTCGCGGCGAGGATGGCCGTCTCGACGCGGTCGAGGCCGCTGGCGATGGTCACGTCGCCGAAGGACTTGCCGCCCTCCGAGTCGATCTCGACGTCGATCCGGCCGAGCTTCGAGGACTCCTGGAGCTCGCGAATCTCCAGTTCGTCCCCAAGCAGCCCCTCAGTTTGGCCGAAGATCGCACCGACGACGTCACTTCGTTCGACCACCCCGTTGGCGGTGATCTGTGCGTGAATGAGATATTTCGCTGAATCTTGCATTGATGATCTGGGCCGACTGGCCCGGGAATGATGCCATGGCTTCGAGCATGGACGGAGAAAATCTACGTGACCGCGTGACAAATACCTGTTGCGTCGGGTGTTAGGGGTTGGGCCTCCGGCGAAGGAAACGACCAGAATCGTTGACTGGGAGTCGTCGAGCCACAAGCGTCAGACAGTGCGACCGACAGTACCGCTTTGAAGAGATATATAACCGTCCCTGCGAACAAACGCATATGCATACCCACATCGTGCCGGTCGGGTTCGATTACGACCGGCTCATCGCGCCGCTGGTGCGCGAGCAACTCGACGTGGACCGCGCCATACTGCTGGAGGGGGCGGTCGGCAGCGAGGCCAACGTCGAGTACTCCCAGCAGATCGCTGCTCAGTTGGAGACCGACTTTCGTAATCTTCTGGGTGCCGAAACCGAGCGAATCGCGCTCGAAGACGTCTACGACTACGACGCGGCGTTCGAGCAGGCCTACGCGTTGATCAACGCCGAACTCGACCGTGGCGAGGACGCCGAGGTATGGGTCAACATCTCCGCGATGCCCCGACCCGTCTCCTTTGCGTTCGCCACCGCAGCCCACTCGATCATGGTCGAACGCGAAGGCGACCGCGACCGGATCCACACCTACTACACAGCCCCCGAGAAGTACCTCGAAACCGAACTCGCCGAGGAGCTCCGGCTGGGAATCGACCTGCTCGTTGATCTCCAACAAGAAATCGACGACGACCGTATCGACGAGTGGCTCGAAGACGCCCGGGACTTGCTCGCGGAGTTCGACGAGCGGGGGACGACCATCGGTGCGAAGGAAATCGACGGCTCCTACATCGTCGAGTTGCCGGTCGCCTCCTTCTCGAACGTCAAACCCTTCGAGGAACTCATCCTCTTCACCCTGGGCGAACACGGCGAGTTCGAGTCGGTCTCGGAGTTGGCACAGGTCCTGGCACGAGAACTCGGCGAAGAGTACACAGACAGCTTCCGCTCGAAAGTACTGTACAACGTCGACCGCCTCGGGCCCGGCGGGAAGGGGTACATCGAACAAGAATCGCACGGGAAGTCCTATCGGACGCGCCTCTCGCGGATCGGCGAACTCTGGGTTCGCGCGCACTCCGACGAGGATCGCGATCGATCGTGACTCGCCGGCGACTCGGGAGCGCTATCACTAAGCCGTCGGCTCCGAACACACGCCTATGAGCATCTCGGTGGCCGTCCCACTGGTCGTTGGGTTTCTCCGTCGGGCGATCATGGACGGGGAACCGCTCTGGCCCTGGCAACTACTACTGATCGCGATCGCGGTCATCTCGGTCGGCGTGCTGTACCGACAGCAGCGCCCGAACGGGCGGGTCGCTCGTCGACTCCGCTCACGGCTCTTACTCGGGGTCCCCTGGGGGACTCTCATCGCGGTCGTGTTCCTGCTGGCCGTCTATCTATTCGTTCAGGGGGCCTACAGCGGCGACATCTTCGACCCACGGGGGCCAGTCACCTATCCGTTCTACGCCTCGTCGTTCGAGTATCCACTCGGGATCGTCACCGCAGCGTTCTCCCACGGAAGTTTCAATCACTTCCTCGGGAACGCGATCGGGCTCGTGGTCTTCGGCTCCATCTGTGAGTACGCAGTCGGTCACTTTCCGGCGACCAGTGGTTCACAGGCCGGGCGCAACTGGCGGAGCAGTCCCTATCTGCGACCGCTCGCTGGGTTTCTCGGGATTGTCGTGATCGGTCTGACGATGGCCGCGACCATCCCGGGGTCGATCATCGGCTTCTCGGGCGTGATCTACGCACTCGCCGGCTTCGCGCTGCTCGTCCGACCGCTTACGACTCTCGCTGGGATTCTTGCAGTAGACGTGCTGCGGCTCCTGTACAACGCGTTCAACACACCAGTGAGCATCTGGACGTCCGGCCGGATCGGACAACAGACGGTCTGGTTCGTCGATGTCTCCGCGATCGGTCACTTCTTCGGCTTCCTCGTGGGTGTGCTCGCCGCCGTCGTGTATCTCCGTTCGCGAGAGGAGCACCCCTCCCGAAGTCGAATCTTCGGGAGCGTGGTCGTATTCGGCTTGCTCAACCAGCTCTGGCTGGTGTACTGGGCAGCTGGTAACGGGCAATATGTCCTCCACCGGGCTGGTGGTGTGGCGCTGGTCTTTGTCCTGGCGACAGTCGTCGTCCTCGCGATCGACGAAACCGGCCCGCTCTTGCCGGCCGGGGACACTATACCATCGACGTCGACCCTGGCGAGAACAGCGCTGGCGATCCTCCTGCTCTCGTGTGCGTTCGGAGGTGTGGCACTGAACACGACGACCTTCGAGGGGACCGACCTGCCGAACGACCCCGTCGAGGTCCGGGATTATCAGATCGGGTACACCGAGAACGTCACCGACCAACTCTACAGCGTCGACGTGCCGCTGGTAGATCTCCCATGGATCGAAGAACAGACCGACGTCGAAGCCAGCGGCGTGATCGTTCTGAGCGAACGTCGGCACGTCTGGGACATCCACACGACTGCAGACCGTCTGGCAAATTCGGGTGTTGCACGCGTCCGTGTAGGCGGTATCGGCTGGCGCGAGACAGTCTGGGCCACGCGGACGACCTGGACAGTTGTCGGCGGCTCCGAGACCTACCGGGTCCGGCTGTACCCTCCGGATGGACAGCCGCGATTGGCCTACACGTCAGCACCGGCGACCGCGGAGGCCATCATCGCAAACCGCTCGATCACGCTCCGGCCAGCCGGAACCGACTTCGAGATCGCAGTCGCCCGGGAGAACGAGACGCTTGGTGTCGCCACAATGCCGCAAGACGGCGGGAACGCGACTGTCGGGGACATCCGGTTCGACCGCCGCGGTCGATCCCTCTATGCAAACTACGAGGGGACGCGCGTCAGGATCGCAAACAAGAAGATTCCACCACTGCGCCGGAACTAGCGCCAGACGATTCTGAACGCCTCGGCGTCGATCTTCGCCGAGTCCGCATCGTGGAATTCGAACTGCCGGGGTAAATCGAGTTCGACCGCGAACGCGTGGGTCACGTCGCCACCGTTGTCAGCGGCGAAGGAGTCGACGAAATCGCGACTGCCCGCGTTGTGGATCGAGTACGAGACCTCGGCGAGTTCGGCTGTCGTCTCCAGAAAGGCCCGGTCGGCGTGTTCGTTGCCCGACTGTGCGCCGAAGGGAGGGTTCATCACGACTGTCACCGGGTCGGGCAGACACAGCGGTTCGCGCGTGGCGTCGGCCCGAAGCCACTCGACCGTGGTCGTCGTGGAAACCCGCCGCTCGTTCGTCAGCGCTGTCGACAGCGGCGTGGGATCGAGATCCAACCCGATCACTCGCTCCGGCCCTCGTAGCGCGGCTGCCAGCGCGAGCATCCCCGTCCCACAACCGAGGTCGAGGACCGTCTGACCCTCGATGTCGCCCTGGAGGTCCGCCGTGTGGACGAGTGACGCAGCGACCTCCGGCGGTGTCCGGTACTGTTCCAGCGGCGCACGTGGATCGTCGAACCCGGCGACGACGCCCAGTTGCTGGGCGAGTTCGCTCCTTGTGGCCATCACATCGAATACATGGCGAGCATAGATAAAATCATTGGATTACCGTAGGTTATCCGGTTCGCGAGTGCTCTGGAGCGTGAGGACGAATTTCGCGCCGTCGTCCTCGCTTGGCTCGACGGAGACAGAGCCGCCGTAGGCATCGACCATCGACGCGACGAAGTACAGTCCAAAGCCGGATCCAGTCGACTGAGATCCTTTCTGTCCGCGTTCGAAGATCTCGTCGGCGAGGTGTTCCGGGACACCGGAGCCGTCGTCTGCGACGGTGATCTGAACCCGGTCTCCAACCGGCTCAGCAGTGACCCGAATCGAGACGCCGTCGCCCCCGTGTTCGGCGGCGTTGGTGGTCAGATTCGAGAGGGCGTCTTCGAGCAGTGGATCTGCGCGAACGGCGAGCCCATCGGGGACATCGATAGTGGTTTCGGCACCCATCGATTCAGCCCGTTCGGCTGCCGTTTGGAGAAGTGGACGGAGGTCGATCGGTTTGAGCTCGGGCTGGGAGTCGGCTGTGAGCGTGTCCAGGATAGCCCGGATCTTCTGTGTGAGATCGATGATGTCGTCACTCCAATCGACGATCGTCTCGGCGAATGCAGCCTCTTCCCCGTCGAGATCATCGGCAAGTATCTCGCCTCGGGCCTGGATGACGTTCATCCCGTTGAGCATGTCGTGACGGAGAATCTGATTGAAGAACTCCATTTGCTCAGTCTGGCGCCTGAGAGCCTCTTCGTGTTCGTGACGCTCGATTGCGTACCTGAGCGAGCGGATCAGTCGGTCGCTATCCAGTTCGTCTTTCGGGAGGTAATCCTGTGCGCCTCGTGAGATAGCCTCGACCGACATCTCCCGGTCGTCCAGTCCCGTGAGAACGACGATTGGCAACTGCAGCTCCGATTCGAGGACGCGGTCGACGGTCTCCAGTCCAGTCGACTCGGGCAACCCGAGATCCAGAAACAGCACGTCAAACGTCCGCTTTTGGGCCATGTCGAGGCCAATCTGGAGGGATCTGGCTTGAGATAGTGAGACCTTGTCGACGTACTGGTCGGTGACTGCCGTATCGAGATGGTGCTCGACGAGGCGGGCGTCGCCTGGATTGTCCTCGATCAGCAGCACCGAGAGGTGAGTTTCTTCGAGTGCCATGTTATTCTGGCGGCATCTTCACTACCGAGAGCCAGAAGTCCTCGATCCGGCCCACGATGTCGAGAAATCCGTCGAAGTCGACTGGCTTGGTCAGGTACGCGTTCGCGTGCAGGTCGTACGACTGGACGATGTCTTCCTCGGCCTCTGAACTCGTGAGGACGACGATCGGAATTCTACTCAGTGAGGGGTCGTCCTCGATGGCTTCCAGTACCTCGATGCCGCCCTTCCGAGGCATGTTGAGGTCGAGCAGGATCAGGTCCGGTCGGGGAGAATCGGCGTACTCGCCCTCCCGGTGGAGAAATTCGATCGCCTCGACGCCGTCGTTGACGACGTGAAGGTTGTTGAGTACCTGGCCGCGTTCGAGGGCTTTCTCGGTCAGTTTGACGTCACCGGGGTTGTCCTCGGCGAGCAGGATCTCGACTGGCTGGGCCTGTGATGATTCGCTCATCTGTTCTCACCACCCAGTTGGTTGGGGATGGTAAAGTGAAACCGTGTTCCCCCGCCCGGTGTCGAGTCGACCCAGATCTCGCCGTCGTGGCGATGGACGATCCGCTCACACACCGCCAGCCCGATCCCGCTGCCGCTCTCGGCGGCTGCCCCCTGCTCGAAGATGCCGAAGATCTTCTCCTGTTGCTCAGCCGGGATCCCGACACCGTCGTCGGCGACGACGAACTCGACGCCCTCTTCGGTCGCCTCGGCGGACACCTCGACTGTCGATGCGTCACCGTGGATCGCCGCGTTCTTCATCAGATTCTGGAACACCTGCCGTAGTTGCGGCCCGTCGGCACGGACCGTCGGCAGCGAGTCGTACTCGACAGTCAAGTCCTCCTCGTCGAGGAACAACGATAGTTCCCGCAACGTACGCTCCAGAATCGCGTCGACGTCGACTTCGCCGAACGACGAGCCCTGTGTCTCGACCCGGGAATACGATAACAGCCCGTCGATCATCTCTTTCATCCGGGTCGCGCCGTCGACGGCGAAGTCCATGTACTCCCGTGCCTCCTCGTCCAGCTGGTCGCCGTACTCGGATTCGAGCAGATCGACGTAGCTCGAAACCATCCGCAGTGGCTCCTGAAGATCGTGTGAGGCGATGTAGGCGAACTGCTGGAGCGCCTCGTTCGATCGTTCGAGTTCCGCGCGCTGGGCCTCCAGCTTGGTGATATCCCGTGCGACACCGACGACCTGCGTGAGGTCCCCGTCGTCGCCAATCACTGGCTTGTACCAGGTTTCGAAGACCAACTCATCGAGACGTTGCGTGACGCGAACCTCCTCGCCGTCGAGCGCTGTGTCGACAGCTTCGAGGATATCGTCGTACTCAGCGTAGACATCGTACACCGACATCCCCTGGAAATCCCCGGGTTCGACACCGAGCGTTTGCAGCCCTTTGCCCGAAGAGTGAGTGAAGATGCCGTCGGGATCGAGCGTGAACACGACGACCGGCAGATTTTCGACCAGTGTTCGAAGTTGGTTGGTCCGTTCTGCCCGCCGGCGTTGTCGTTCACGGCTCTCGGTGACGTCTTCGACGCTGACGATGACCCGTTCCAGTTCCCCGTCGTCGAACAACGGGGACGCGCTGATGCTGATACGTACCCGATCGCCATCTGGTCGCTCGACGGTCAGCTCTCGGTCCGCGATCTCCTCGCCAGTTCGATCGACAACGTTGAACGGGGCCGCCTCGGCGTCGAGGCGATTCCCCTCCAGATCCCTGAGGACGAACTGAGACGGTTTGGCCGACGAGCCGACCAGTTCGCCCCGCTCGACCCCCAGGATCGACTCTGCTTGCTCGTTCGTCGTCAGTATCTCGCCCTCCGAGTCGTGGATGACGATCCCGATCGGGCCGACGTCGAGTAGCCGGTCGAGCATGTCGCGCTCGGTCCGGTAGCGTTGCTGAATTCGCTTGTGATCGGTGACGTCGCGGATGTACGCCACGACTCGCTCGTCGCCGTCGATCGTCGCCCGTTGGAGTGAGACGTCGGTCCATCGCTGCTCCCCACTCGGTCCCTGAATCGACCACTCGACCTGATTTTTCCCCTCTCGTGCGGCAGTACGGATCAACTCGTTCGCTTCCGAAGTCGTGTACGACGGCGGGCTAAACTCACCGACCTGGAGGCCGACCACGTCCGCACTGTCCATCCCGAGCATCCGTCCAGCTGCCGGATTCGCCTGTAAAATCTCCCCGGTCTCGGCGTCGTGGACCATGATCGGGTCCCGCGACACCTCGAAGATGTCACGGTAGAGTGTGCTTTCTTCCTCGGACTGGGCCATATCACACACTCTCCGCGCGCCTACAAGGTACTGTCTGCCCAATTATCACCCCCGAAAACGCTGTGCCAGCCTGTCGAGGCCAGACCTGGGGACTGGCTCACGCTGTCGGAAGTACCACTCGTGAAGTCGTCTCCACAAACGCCCACACTACGCTCGGGTTTTCGGGAGTCGAATTCGAACGACGCTGCCATCGGGTTCGTTTGACTCGACATTCAGTCGGCCGTTCGACGCGTGCACGAGTTGTCGAACGAGGAATAATCCGATTCCGGAGCTGTGATACAGGGGTGACTCGTCGGCTTCCCCCCGGAGCACCCGCTGCTCGATTTCGGGGAGTCCTGGACCAGTATCGACGACTTCGATATCGACGCTCTCTTCGTTCGTCCTGATCGTCACCACGACCCGAGGCTCGGCTGATTCGCTGTGAACGATCGCGTTCTCGAGTAACTCTCTGATTGCCTCCTCGAATCCGAGACACACCGGTACCGGCACCGAGTCCGGTGCAGACAGGTCGATCGTCGCCTGCGGATACTGCGCGAGGAGTTCCTCTCTGACCGTCTCGGCGATCACACTGAGATCTCTCGAACCCTGTTCGGTCGTCCCCTGAAGCAATTTTGCGATCGCTCGCTCTTTGTCGGCGAGGGCGAGCAGGGCGTCGGCGTGGTCGCTGATCAACTCTCTGGCGTCCTGTGGCGAGTCGGCACTGCCGGAAGCGAGCACATCAGCCTGCCCCTCGATGACGGTGAGCGCGTTCCGGAGGTTGTGGCGAAGAATGCGCCCGAGAACGGCCAGTTGTCGCTCACGACGCTTGCGCTCGGTCAGATCCCACGTGAAGCCAGTGATCACACGTGCGCCGTCGTCGCGCTCCTCGAGGAGTCGTGCGTTCATCGAGAGCCAGCGCCGACCGCCGTTCTTGGTTCGGGCCTCGTATTCGAAATCTTTGACCACGCCCTCAGAGCGCAGTCTGGCGAGAAACGCCCGACGACGCTGGGGATCGACGTAGAGCTCCTGCTCGATATCCTGATAGTGTTCCAGGAGCTTCGATTCGTCCTCGTGGCCGAGAATGTTGGCCATCCGCTTGTTGGTCGTCAGGACTCGGCCATCAGTTGTCGTCCTGAACACGCCGACAGGCGCGACCTCGACGAGACGTTCGTACGTCTCGAGTTCGGCCTTCCGGGACTGTTCGTCGGTGACATCTTCGTACACCCACAGATGCCCCCTCCCGTTCGGGAGTTCGGTTGGGAGATAGCTTCGCTCGAATACTCGTCCGTCTGAGAGCTGGAGTTGCTCGCCGATTACCGTCTCGCCGTCGTCGATTCGGGTCTCGACCCCGGCGACGAACCCCGAGGGGTTCACGAATTCGTCGCTCGCCTCCTCGGCTATTCTGGCACAGTCTGCGCCGATGATATCCTGGCGCTCGCGCGGAATATCGAACATTGACAGCAGTTCGTCGTTCACCGCGAGCACAGTTCGGCTGGTGGTCTCTGCGAGGATACCGACCGGTAATCCGTCGAGTAACGTCCGAAGCAGTGCGTTCTGCTCGGCAAGCCTGCCACTCGACTCCGTCGACTCGGTTCGAGACGAGATCTGGCAGTGAATCCGGCAGACGCTGTCGTCCTCGCCGCGTTCGGCCTGTCCCGTGAGACGGGCCTGGATCGGGAAGCCATCGGCGTGTTCGATCCGGAGGTCACACGCAACTGACCGGTTCGAATCGACCTTCTGCAGCGCCGTCTCGACTCTCGCACCATCGTCATCAGAGACGAATGCTGCCAACTGCTCTCCGACAACGGTCGCACGGTCGAGACCCGTCAGCGTGAGCCAGGCGTCGTTGGCGAACCTGATCGACCCATCGGGTGTCAGCGACAGAGACGGAACCGTAGCCTTCGCTACTTGGTCGCTGTCTTCGAAGCCGATCTGATCCGACTGGTGATCAGCCACGACACAATATACGGGAGGCTCGCGTATGTATATGTTGGCCCCCGAGACGGTCCGGCTGAGTGGCGGCGACGAGGCCTACCAGGTGCCGTGGAAGGTGTCGAACGCGAGGTCTTCGAGCGGTTCCTCGCCGACGGCGATCCGGTACTCCTGGGGGGTGAGCATCGGTTTCTTGAACTGCGGGCCGTCGTCGGTTGTGATCCGGGGACAGCCAGTGTTGACGTACGCATCCAGTCCGAAGTTCGTGAGGCGGTCGGGCGTGACTTCGTCCATCGTGATCAGGTAGGCGTCGTCGTTGTTCTCGACGATCTCCTGGGCCTGGTCCCAGCGGCCCTGTCCGATCTTCGTACAGAAGATGACGCCCCATTCGTCGGCGTCCATCGCTTTGTGGACAGCGGCGTAGCGTTGTTTCATGAACTGCTCGGTGTCGGCGACGTGGACCGAATTGTTGACGGGATCGGCGATGACGACGTTCTTGTCGGGATGTTCCATCGCCAGTCCGAGCGGATGGAACTTCCCGCCCCCGACGTAGAGGATCTGGTCGGCGTCGACGTCCGCGCTGGCGTAGTTACATCCGAGGACCTGCCCCTCGTGGGTCAGGCGGTCGTCTCCCTTTCGCGTGTGGACCTCGTAGCCGCGCGCTTCCAGCCATTCGCGCATCTCGTCGAACTTGTTCATGTGCTGGGCGGTCGTCACGAGCCCGACGTCTCCGTCCTCGTCGGCGGGGGCCAGTTCCTCTTCCAGGGCCTGCTCCATAATCGGGAAGACGTCGACGTTCGAGAACAGCGGGACGTAGATGATCTTGTCACTCTCTTTCATCGGGGAGTGGCCGAAGTGGACGAACACGTCCGTCCGCCGCATCAGGTACGTATCGAGGTCACAGGCCCCATAACAGGGCTGGCCCGACAGCATCACGTTGACGTCGTCGGGCAGTTCCGCCCGAAGGTCGTCGGTGACAGCCGGACCACGGCGCTTCAGACCCTCGGGAAACTGCAGTCCGACAGTCTTTGCGTCGCGCTCAGCTACCTCGTTGACGATTCGGTCGAGTTCGTAGTCCCACTCGCGGTCGTGCTTCAGAGAGAGGCCGGTGTTCCGCAGATCGCCCTCAGTCCGCTCTTGACTCATTAGACCGGATTAGCGGTCCAGGCCGTTTAACCTCGGCGTTTCGTCCTTGCAGGATCGTTATCGACACCGGTTACTCCTCGACGGCCTCACGTAACTCCTCGACGTGTGATCGAACGACCTGCAGCGTCGCGTCGGCGTCAACGTACCCCTGATCGTACTCTGCGAGTGCCGTGTCGACGTCGTCGAAGAACTGATCGAGTGGTGGCTCAGAGTCGGTCATCGACGTGTCGTTGTCCTGGGACTCATTTGTGAGTTCCGGGATCAAAAACCACCTTCGGCGGCGAAGGAGATATATCCTGTTCTCTAGTAGACGTGGATATGCGAGGCTTTCGTCGGTTGATCGTCGCCGCCTTGGTCGGCGCGGCGCTGGTCGTCTTGCTCGCGCCGGACGCCATCCTGTGGGCGGCACGGGTGACTCGCCAGGCCTTCGAGCGCGCAACCCGGATCGGCCAGCCGATCCCAGAGTCCGTGCTGCTCGGGCTCGGCATGGCCGTGCTGTTTGTCTTCACCTTCCTGCTGATCTTCGGGGCCGTCAGACTGTTCACCTCCGTTGGGACGGCGAGCGGCTCGAGGATCGCCACCTGGTACGAACGAGTGACCCCAAATTCCCCGCGGACGAAGGGGTTGGCGTTCATGATCATATTCACCGTCGTGTTCATGGTCGGATTCGCGGCGTTCGTCCCCTATCTCTCGGACTCACTGACCGAGGACACGGCGATCGACGACGTCGTCAACGACATCAAGAATGGGCAGTACACGGGGCAGATCCCCGGCCTGTTCGAGGACGACGCCGTCCGCCGAGGCGGCGGCGACATCGCACAGAAAGAGCCCGGGGTCGACACCGACGGCGACGGACTCCCGGACAGCTGGGAAGCCACTGGTGAGACGACGGGCGGGGCGACACTCTCGAACGCAGACCCCGACCAGATGGATCTGTACGTCCAGCTCAACTACGGGTCAGAGGTCGAGGAACTCGACAGGGAAGAGCGACGACAGTTACGCGGGGTCTGGGCGAACATGCCCGTCGAGAACCCCGACGGCTCGACCGGAATCGATCTACACCTGGTGGAGACGGGTGATCGTGCCGGCCGCCTCGACGAGTCGGTCCCGATCAGCAGCTCTGGAGCGGTCGACCGCTACTACACCGAGAATCGGCTAGGCGAGCGCTACTGCACCTACCACCAGGTGGTTCTCGGGCAGATTCAGGACGACGAGACGATCGGCTACGCTGAGACACCCGGTCACGCCTCGATTCTCAACGGCCCGAGATTCGAGAGCTACAACGGTGACGTCTCTTTCCGTGTCGCGATGGTCACCCACGCACTGTTGCACAACGTCGCCGGGCAGGTCGACGGTGGGGTTCACACCGACGGCGGCTGGCTCGACTATCCCGACGCGGACAACGAACGACTGACCGACGCGGTCGCCACCCAGCTCGAAACCGACGGGTTCGCCACCTCGTCGTTCGACCGCCAGCGCTGCGAGTCGTAGAAGGAGGGCTGCCTGGTAGGAGAATGTTCTCACGACCGTTCTTCGCTACCCTGCTTCGCTCAGCACAGAGGAACGAGGGAACATCTCGATTGAAGATCTATTGGTTACTGGTAGGAGCAGCGTGCGAGATACAGCGCGTCTATTCAGCTACGAACTCGACGCTAGTGATCTCGAACCGCGCACCACCTTTCGAACTCTCAGTTACTCGAATCTCCCAGTCGTGGGCAGTAACGACCTGTTTGACGATACTCAACCCGAATCCAGTTCCTTCGTTACTTGTCGAGTAGCCGGCGTCGAACACAGTATGCTGGTCGGTCTCTGGGATCCCCGATCCGTCGTCCGCAACGTAGAAGCCGTCGTCCAGTTCACCAACAGTAACAGTCACGTCATCGCCACCGTGTTCGACGGCATTACCGACGAGATTCTCGACTACCTGCTTCAGGCGGCTCTCATCAGCGCAGATTGGTCTATCAACGTCAATGACAAGCGTGGCATCCGCCGTCTCGACGTTTGCCCAACAGTTCTTGACAATCGCGCGGAGATCAACCGGATCAAGATCGGAGACGGTCTCGCCTTCACGAGCCAGTGTCAGGAGGTCCTCGATGAGGGTTCCCATCCGACCCAAAGCGCGGTCGACGCTCTCTAAATGCGTGCTGTCACACTCTTCACGAGCAAGCTCAAGACTACCTTCAGCGACACTCAACGGATTCCGGAGATCATGGCTGACAACGCTTGCAAAGTCCTCCAACCGCTCGTTTTGTCGGTGGAGTCTTCGCTGACGCTCTTCTCGCTCAGTCACGTCATGGAGAACCGCCAAGTGTTGGCCCGGAGTTACATCTCTTGTCGCGGCGTACTCGACGGTTCGTTCTTCCCCGTTCGGTCGAACAATCGGAAATCTCCCACGGTCCTGGCTGGAGGGTTGGAACTCTCGCCATGATTCCTCGAAATCAGAATCCTCCGGCGCGAACTCCTCGATCGTTCGGCCTACTAACGCTTCCTCTGAGAGTCCAAACAACTCAGATGCGCTCTGATTGACCTTGATGAACTGTCCATCGTCGTCAGTCAGGATCATTGTATCAAAATTTTCCTCGAAAACCGCTCGGAAGAGATTACGCTCTCGTTGGAGCTCCTGTTCGTAATTTTTGCGCTCGGTAATATCCCGGCTGATTACGATAAACTGATCTTCCCCACTCACAGCGAGGCGTCTAATATGAATCTCAACCGGGAACTCGGAGCCATCACGTCGTTGATAAACACCTTCAAACCGTTTGCGATCGCCGTGATCCATCCCCTCCCACAGAGTGCGTGCCTCCCCAGGGTTGATTGTCTGATCGAGTTCCCACACTTTCATATCAGTCAGCTCCTCCTCGTCGTATCCCGTTTCTTCGCATAGAAGCGGGTTTGGATCGATGATGTTCCCCTCGAAATCGTGGATATTAATCATATCAGGGGATTCTTCAAAGAGTACCTCAAGCCGTGCCGTTGCCTGTGTGAAGCGTTGTTCGCGCTCTTTGCGTTCGGTGATATCCCTAGAGACGCCGAGCACTCGATGTGACCCGTCATCGTCGAGAATCGGCTGGCCCGGCGCGGTAACCCAGCGCACCTCTCCATCCCGGAGAATCCGGAACTCCTCGTGATTCAGTTCACCCGTCTCCAGTGCCAGTTCCAAGATGTCTTGGACTTGCTGTCGATCCTCCGGATGGACGATTTCAAGAAATTCCTCCCGGGTGTCCACCTCGGTCCCGAACAGAGTCTCGGCGGATGGATAGAACTCGGTGACGTCGGTGTCGACGTTCCAGCTCCAGACGACAGCGTCGGTGGCGTCAAGCGCGAACTCCATTCGAGTCCTGGCCTGCTGGAGTTCCTGTTCGTGTGCTTTCTGTTCAGAAATATCTCGGGCAAAGCCAACGATTCGAGAGACGTTACCGTCTTCGTCGAAGATAGGTTTGCTTGGGCCGCGAACCCAGAAGTAGTCTCCATCCTCACCACGAACGCGGTATTCGATCTCGGCGGGCTTGCCGTCCATGAGGCGTTCCATAGACTTGCGGACTTTCTCTCGATCGTCGGGATGAATCTTCTCCAGAAATGACTCCGGATTCGCTTTCAGTTCAGCGATAGATTCCCCCCAGATATCTTCATAAGAGGGGCTGACGAACAGAAATTCACTCCAATCCGCATTGACCAGGAATAGAACGTCTTCTGATTTATCCGCGATCTGAGAGAGCTTTCGCTCAGTCTCTTCGATGACTTGCTGAGAGTGGTACTGTCTGACAGCGTTCACAATTCGATTGGCAAGGACTGTGTATTGACTGGACCCGGTGTCCTTCTGGAGATAGTCTGTTACGCCAGCCGATATCGCCTCTGAGGCGATCTCTTCTGATCCCTTTCCAGTATAGAGAATGAAGGGGAGATCCGAATATTCCTGGCGGACTGCTTTCAGAAACTCGATGCCGTTCTGTCGAGGCATATCGTAATCGGAGACGATACAGTCCGGCTCCGTGGCCGCAAGTATATCCAGTCCTTCGGCGGGGCTAGTCGCAGTCTGAACATCCAGCTGGTCGTTCTCGCGCTTGAGGAACGTGGCGGCTAAGTCGGCGAAGTCTGAATCGTCATCAACGTGGAGAACGCGAATTGTATCCGCCGTCTCGCTCATTGATACTGGGATAATGAACTTCCCAGTATAAGTGCATAATGCAGAGCATGGTATTTCGCCGTTCGAATTGAACTGTCGAAGAATACGAGCGCTCTGGAATTGGTAATTTGTAATACCTGTCTGATTTATTTGATCTGGTTACTCACCGACGCAAACATTCAGCCCCAAGTGACGGATATGCGCCCTGGACCTTGCGCGCCTCCGAGAACGCCGATATATCTGCCAGGACTCCTGCCAGGACTCATAGCGGTATCTACGCAGATATAATACACAGACCGGTCAATCCACCCCTATATCCCCGAAATCAACCCCCATTGTGAACGGTTCGGTGATACTCTCTGTCAGGGCAAGCCGCGGTGCCGTTCGAGAGTCGTCTCGAGATCAGCGTCGACCACCGCCAGCGAGAATCCGTCGATCCGGGCCAGATCAGCAGCGTGTTCCCAGACGTCGTCGGGATCGATTCCCTGGAGCACGACGACGTTGGGCGTCGGATTGACCACGCGCATGGCGACCAGCGGCGACTCGCCGCGGGTGACACCACCGAAAACGAGCGCGCGATTGGCGCTCTGGCCGTACAGTCGGTAGAACTCCTCGCTTGAGAGGCGCGTGATCGCCGCGATGGAGTCGATGATCGTGTGGCCAGCGATCGTCTCCTGGGTCCCACGGACGAGCTCGGTCGCGCCGATGGCCTCGTAGTACCGTTCGATGTCGATGGTCGCCGGGTACTCCCGGAGTTCGTGGACGACCTCGCGGTCGAACCCCGCCGTGAGCACGCGAGCGTGCTGGCGGATCCGACTCCCGCCGCGGCGCTCGTCGACGTCAAGCAACCCAGTCACGAGGCGCTCGATGACGCCAGTCCCGGGATTTGGCCGGCGACCACTCTCGTAGTCCGAGATCACCGACGAAGAGATGTCTAACTCCTCGGCCAGTGTGGTCTGACTGATCTCGAAGTCGGTTCGCCACTTCCGGAGGGTCGCCCCCGCGTCGTCGCTGAGCGTGATCTCCCCGGCGATCCGCTCGGCCAGTCGCCGGCGTGCGTCCGCGTCGACATCCATACCAGAGGATGGACGCCCGCCCGAATAAGCGTTGTCGAACCTCGATTCGACGACTGCCGAACCGTCAGAAGGGATTTACTCGCTCGTGACCAGGCTCCGGACATGGTTTCGACGGTCGTCCACGTCGCGCTCGCCGGGTTGATCGCGGTCGCGCTGTTACGCGATACCTTCGGCGTTCGATCACTCGCAGTCGTGCTCGGGGCGGTGATCGGTATCGACCTCGATGTCTTCGTCGGCTGGTGGATCGTCGGCGCACACCGCGCGGCCTTCCACACGCTCCTGTTGCCCCTCCTGTTGGTCGGCTTGCTCGTCTACGACACGCGGATTCGCGAACGATCGTTCGTCGGGCAACAGTTCGGCAGTGACGGCGTCAGAACGGGGTGGGTCGCGATCGCCGCGATCGTCTTCGCCGGGATCGGGCCGGACCTGTTCATGAACGGTGTCAATCTTCTCTATCCACTCCACGACCAGTTCTACGTGCTGAACGGCCACATCCGGATTTCAACCAAAGAGGGACTCGTGCAGACGTTCGTCGACCTTTCGCCGACCGAATCGCCGTCTGGTTCGCCGGACTCCGGGCAGGTCGCGGTCGGCTCGACCGAGGAGGTCGGCGATCGCTTCCGGACTGGTGTCGATCCGAGCCCCTCCGAGAGCGGCGGCGAATCTGGCAGCGTCGAGCGGATCTTCCCGATCGTCGAGTCCGGCCAGCAACTGCTGTTAGTCCTGACCAGCGCCTTCGTGGTCGGCTCGCGCCTGCTTGAAGAGCGGCGACGGCCATAATCGGAGCCGAAACCGGTCGACTGCCCGATTTTCTGATTTGATAGGCCGGAGCGTATTTTTATAACGCGTCGACCCAGAGTGTAGGCTAACAGTCGAAATGAGCACCGATTCGACGGCCCCACGGGTCTGCGTGACCAACGCCAAAGGCGGCACGGGTAAGACGACGATTGCGATCAACGTCGCCGGCGCGCTCAACGAGCGGGGTCAGGACGTGTTGTTCGTCGATCTGGACCCACAGGGGAACGCGACGGAGGGTCTGGGCTTGCTGGACGCCTACGACAAGGACCCGCCGACGTTCTTCGACGTGCTGACCGACCACCGCAAGCGCCATCTGGTCAACGACCTCATCGTCGAACACGAGGAGATGGATGTCCTGCCGAGTAACATCGACCTCCTGCAAGCCGAGCACGAACTGACGATCGCTGATCTGATCGCCCGCGTCAAAAACGATCCCGAGTCCACGATCGATCCCGCGGAGCTGGCCTCCCTGGCGATCAACGTCAGGCCGGAGGGCGTCACCGGCCCGCACGCGCTGACGGTGCTCGACGACACCCTCGACGAGGTCGAGCACGAGTACGACTACGTCATCATCGACTCGCCACCGTTCTACGGCAAGCTCACGGACACGGGGATCTACGCGGCCCAGCACGTGTTGATCCCGGCACTGACGGAGGCGACGTCCGAACGGGCGATCGAACTGCTGATCGACCAGCTGGCGGCCCTGGAGGGCCAGACGGGGATCACCGTCGAAACGATGGGCGTCGTCGCTAACAGGGTCGAGAAAACCAACGAGGATCAGGTGATGCTGGAGTGGCTCAACGAGGTCTTCGCGGACTTCCCAGTCTGGGAAGTTCGCAAGCGTGTGGCCCTTCAGCGGGCATTCTCGGCCGGCAGCTCCGTGTTCGCCTTCGGGGAGTCGGTCGACATGGCCGACGTCTTTCTGGAGATTGCCGATAGCTTCGAGGAACGGTTCGAGACCGAGACGCGACACGCAGATCAGGAGGTCCCACTATGAGTGACGACGAACGAATGGACAGAGCACGACGGATCCGACAGATGCGAGAGGGTCACCGCGGCGACGACCCCGACGAGGAATCGACCACCGAAGACGAGGAAACCGTCGGCAGTTCCGCAGAGGAACAGACAGCTGTCGACAACGACACAGCCACCGATGCGACGGAATCGGAGCACCCACCGGGGTCGACCAACGGCGAAGAACCGCCGTCGAGCGCGACCGCCTCGACCGACGAGACGACCGGCACGGTGACAGACGAACCACCCGTCACGGAACCGGAAATCGACGACGCCACGATGTCGTCCTCGAGTGACTCGACTGCAGACGAGGGGGAGACCGCCGAGATCGAAGGCCCTGCCTCGTCCGGGGAGTGGTTCGAAGACGAGGGAACCGAGACGACGGCATCGGCGGCTGCTGAGTCAGAGCCGCCCGGTGGGAGTGACAGCGACGACGGCGACACGGCACAGACCGCGGCCTCAGCGGCCTCGGCGGCGGCTGCCTTCGAGGTCGACGAAGACCAACAGCGGACAGAAGCGACGGACACCGACGCGTCGACAGTAGCCGAGGAATCAGATGCGGAGGCCGAACAGGAAGAAGAAATACGCGTCCTGGAGTTTCGGCTCGGTGACGAGCACTACTGTCTCGACATCCAGCACGTCGAGGAGATCGTCAAAGAGGAGAGCGTCACGCGGGTTCCGAACACGCCCGAGCACGTCCACGGCGTCGTCGACCTGCGCGGACAGATCACGACGATCCTCGATCCGAAGATCGCACTCGACATCGATGAAGACGACGACGAGCAGTTGATCGTCGTCTTCGACGCCGAGACGTTCGAGGACCAGGGCCACGCCGGCTGGATCGTCGACGAGGTCCGGCAAGTCCTCCCGATCACCGAGTCCGAGGTCAAAGAATCACCACTGAATCGCAAGGCGATCAAGGGCGTCATCGAACGCGACGAGGAGTTCGTCATCTGGACGACGCCCCAGGTCGCGCTCGAACAGGCCGAAGAGTAGCTTATCCGCCGCGCTCGCCACCGAGGTCGAACTCCTCGCGGACGAGATCCACCGCTTTTGTGACCGATCCCACAGAGGTCAGATAGCCCACGCCGACCGAGCGCTTGACCGCGACGGCAGCCGTCCCCCGGAGGATCTGCGGGCCGACTTTGGCCACGGCACCATCGCCGACGCTGACCAGCCAGCCCAGTTGGTCGTAGTCGTACCGCTTCAATCTGGGCTCGAAACCGCCGGCGTCAGTGCGGTCGTGATCGAGGAGCCTGCTGATGTTTTCGGCAGCGATCGGTGCCTGTCTGACCGCGGTATGAGCGGTTGCCGGTGCTGCTCGGCCGTCGACGTCGATCACGCGGGCGGCGTCGCCGAGCGCGAACACCCGGTCTGTGAGTCTGAGCGTGCTCTGGACGGTCGGTCGGTCCGCCCCGACGGCGTCGGTCGACCGGATACCGCCTGTCCAGAGGAACTGATCGTAGTCGACGGACTCTCTGTCGGCCAGTTCGATCGTCGAGTCGTCGGCGCGTTCGACTGTGGCGCTCGTCTGAACGTCGATCCCCTGTGCGTCGAGTTCGTCTCGCAAAGCGGCCCGAACGTCGGCCGGGAACGAGGGTGCGATAGTCGCCTCCTGTTCGAGCAGCGTGACGGTCACGTCCTCTGTCTGCTCGTCGGCCAGCGCTCGCAACTCGCCGGCGACCTGAATCCCCGAGAGGCCGGCTCCGCCTACGACGACGTGTCCACCGTCGGAGACCTGCTCGTGAAACGCCTCGTGGATCCGCTCGGCGTGCTCGATCGTCCTGAGGGGAGTGGCATGCTCGTGGACCCCAGGCAAGTCGTAGAAGTTCGTCTCGACGCCGAGACAGACCGCCCCGGCGTCAAACTCGAGCGTCTCACCGTCCGCGAACGTCGCGGTCCGGTCGTCGACGTCGATCTCGTCGACGCGACGTTGTCGGTGTTCTGCCCGATCGAGGAGTTCCTCAAAGGGAATCGTGATATCGTCGGCTAGGGAGGGGCGTCGAATGACGCGATGCACCTCGTGTCGCACCGTGTGGGTCGGACTCGCGTCGACCAGAACGATCTCGTCCTCCTCGGGGAGCGTCCGTTCGAGCGCGCGAACGAGCGGGAGGCCAGCGTATCCGCCGCCAAAGACAGCAACTCGCATACCCCCGCTACGGCCCGGACCAAAGTAAGGGCGGTGGTGGTCGTCTCGACCGTCGAGCCTAGAATAGCGCCTCGTCCGCGTCCAGAATCCGGGCCGGGCCGCCAACCGTCCAGTGGCGCGTGTCGACACCACAGTCGGCGACGGCCTCGATGACGCGGTCGACGTCATCGCCGGTGGTGTTGATATAGACGCTCGCGCCGGTGTCGACCGAGAAGTACGCGTCGACACCCTCCTCGCGAAGCTCACGGACCGTGTTGAAGATCTCGATCGTGCGCGGTTGCCAGTAGACCCAGCCCGCGGGGCCGGTCATCGTCGTCGCCGCCAGCGACAGCGAGTCTTGCTCGGCAAGGTCGAACGTCCGGGCGAAATCACCGTCTGCGAGCGCGTCGCGGCACTGGTCGATCTGCTCGTGGATGTGCGCCATCCGGGCGTCGAACATGTGGCTGTCGGCTGCCTCTTCGTGGGCTGCCTCGGTCTCCTTGTAGGAGGGGACCATCCCCGCGACGATGTGCAGGTCGTCTTCCAGCGGCGATTCGATCCGCTCGGAGCGACAGTCCTCGTCGTTGTACCCTGAGTAGAGATGTGAGAACGCGCCCGTGACTGCGCGGGCGGCCGAGGCAGAGCCACGGCGCGCAATCGCCGAGATTTCGGGATGGGTGAGATCGAGCCCTGCGGCCTCGGTTGCGGCCGTCGCAAGCGCGGCAAATCCCGAGGCCGAAGAGCCAAAGCCGATGTTGGTCGGGAAGGAGTTCTCGCTGACGACGCGAGCAGGCGTCTCGATGCCGGCCCGATCACGTACTTCATCGATCACGTCTTCGATCCGCTCGGCACCGCGGCCGTCGACGATCTCGCCGTCGATCTCGTAGGTGTCGCCGTCGAGGCTGTCGTCGAACTCGATCGTCGTCTTCGTGTGGCTCGGCGCGGTGCAGACGCTGATGCTGTCGTGGTAGGGATAGCGAAGTTCTGCGTCGCGCATTCCGTGATACTTGACGAGCCCCTGGATCGGATGGGCCTTCGCAGTGGCGTGCATACCAGTTCGTCCGTGCCGCTCTACTTAGAAGGTGTGTAATCGGTGCGCTCCAGTGTCGGGCAAGACTATTGCCGTTCTGGAGAGTACAATCCAATAATCGTGTCGGCAACCCCTGAATCGAGACCGGCCGTCCTCGTCGTCGACGACGAGAGTGACGTGGCTGATCTCTACGCCTTGCGATTACAAGAGGAGTACGACCCGGTCGTGGCCTACGGCGGCCGGGAGGCACTGGAGACGATGGACGAACACATCGCGGCCGTCCTCCTGGATCGGCGGATGCCCGATATCCACGGGGACGACGTCCTCGAAGCCATGCGTGGGCAGGGGTACGACGTTCCTGTGATCATGGTCACTGCCGTGGACCCGGAGCTCAACATCCTCGAGATGGACTTCGACGACTACCTCACCAAGCCCGTCGACGAGGACACGTTGTTGCGGACGCTCGATCAGCACGTCGACCGAGATGCGCAGAACCCTACGCTCGAAGAATTTCTGGGAATTATGTCGAAGCTGCTGGTCCTCGAAGACGAACACGCACAGTCGGAACTGGACGACGACGAGGAGTATCGGCTACTCAAGCGTCGGGCGAGCACACTCGCCAACGAGCTGGAAGACGAAGTCGAGGATCTGGAGTCGATCGTCCGGACCCACGAGTCGATCCACCGCGGCCCCGAGCAGGAGTGAATCGCGCTCTACTCGCCGAACTCGCGTCTCCGCCCTTTCGGAATCTGTGATCGCAACTCGCCGTGGACGTACAGCCCGACGCCGATCGGTTCGCTGTCGCCCGCGATTTCGTGACTGGCGATCAGATAACCCCAGTCACCGTCCCAGTCGAGTTCCTGGCTGTAGCCCGCGAGCAACGCCTCGGCCTCGCTCCGGGAGAGCTGGATGACGTTGCGCGTCGCGTGAGGACCGAATCGCTGGACGGCCTCGGTCGTCGGCTTCCAGTGTTCCTGGCGGGTCCGCATGAACGACATCCCGAGAGCCTCGATGTCGACAGGCGTCTCCAGCTCGCCCGCGAACGCCCAGATCTTGCCGTTGCCACGCTCCCAGAAGGAGTACTCCTCGAAGACTGCAGAATCGATTCCGAAGCGTTCCTCCCAGAACTCGAGGACGGCTTCGCGAGTCGGTCGTCCGTCGACCTCGCGGTCGGATTCGGTCGCGGGCAATCGATCGAAGCGGTGACTCACGTTTTCTTCGCGAGTGTCCTCGCTCATGCCGTCACCTCCAGTTTCGCGACGAAGAACCCGCCCGTGTCGTTGAAATGCGGATAGATCCGTTTCGCCCGTTCGACTGCAGGATCGAACGTACGACCCTGCCACTCGGTGACGCCGGGCCGCGATTCCAGTGGGAGGTCAAAGTCGAGTAGCCGGCACTCTCCGGAATCGAGTACGTAGTCCAGAACGGCCTCGTTCTCCTCGGGCGCGAAGGTACACGTCGAGTAGACGACGGTGCCGCCCTCGCGGGTCGCCTTGATCGCGCGCTTCAGGATGCCTTTCTGCGCGCCAGCGATCCCCTCGACGTGGTCGAGCGTCCATTCGTCGAGGGTATCGGGATTCTTGCGGATCGTCCCCTCACACGAGCAGGGGACGTCGACGAGCGAGCGGTCGTACTCCGCCCCGCTGAAGGGTTTCAGCGAGTGGTTGCGCGCGTCTTCGTTGGTGACGGCGACGTTGGTCACGCCCAGGCGCTCGGTATTCGAGCGCAGCGCCGAGAGTCGCCCGAGATTGTTGTCGGTCGCCACGACAACGCCAGAATCGTCCATCAGGGCTGCGAGCTGGGTGGTCTTGCTCCCCGGCGCGGCACAGGCGTCCCAGACGCGTTCGCCCGGCTGTGGGTCGAGCACTGTCGCTGGCACGACTGAAACTTCCTCCTGGCCGTGAATCCAGCCGTGCGTATAGGGCCAGTTCGCGCCGGGCTGCTCGCCGGGCATCCGGAAGAGCCCGGGATGCCACTCGACTGGCTCGAAGTCGAGGTCGGCCTCTTCGAGACCCTGTATCGCCCGCTCGACAGTGGTCTTGATCGTGTTGACCCTGACCGCCGACGGGAGCGGCCGCTCACAGGCCGCCCGGAAGGCCTCGAAATCGTCGACGATCGGCTCGTACCGCGCCAGGACGTCGTCCATTGGCGAGTCGTTGGCGAGGTCCGGGCTTGTGGGTTTCGAAGCAGACGGTCGCGAGTAGGCCAAACCGTAAATCCCTGTCTCGCGTTGACACAGGTATGGCGCACGTCAACGTTCACCGCGAGGATATCGAACTCGACGATCCAGTGCTGGTCGAGGGACTACCCGGCCTCGGACTCGTCGGCAAGATCGCTGTCGATCACCTCGTCGACACCTTCGAGATGGACCACTACGCCTCCTGTCACTGCAAGGGATTGCCGGAGGTGGCGGTCTACGATGCCGACGGCCACGGAATCGAAGCCCCGGTCCGAATCCACGCGGACGAACAGCGTGATCTGCTCGTCCTCCAGAGTGACATCCCCATCTCGCCGTCGGCCGCCGAGGAGTTCGCCGGCTGTGTGACTGGCTGGTTCGCCGAAGTCGACGCCCTTCCGCTGTTCGTCACCGGGGCCCAGCGCAGCGGCCAGGAGACGACCGACGTCTTCGGGATCGCGACCGGCGACGCAGGAACGCGACTGGCTGATCTCGACGTGCAGACGCCGAGCGAGCGCGGGGTCGTGAGTGGCCCGACAGGCGCGCTGCTCTACCAGGCCGGTATGAACGACCTCGACAGTCTCGGGTTCGTCGTCGAGGCCAGCCCGCAGTTCCCGGATCCCGCGGCCGCGAAGGCTCTGCTCGAACGGGCGGTCGGGCCGCTGGCCGACATCGACGTCGACACCGAATCGCTCGTCGAGCGCGCACAGGAGATCAGCGAGGCCAAAGAGAAACTCGCCCAGCGAATGCAACAAGCGGGTGACGAACGCTCACAGGCCCAGCCCGTCAGCATGTTCCAGTGATCGCCCGAGACTGACCATCCCCTGACAAGCCGCTCTCGCCGGACTTTTCTCGGTGTCGAGCCTACGCCCGTCGATGGCATTGCTGGAATCGGCCGTGACCGCCGCCGCCGGGGTCGTCTTCGGGCTCGCGCTCGCCGCCCCACCGGGTCCGATGAACGCCGTCATCGCCGAGGAGAGCGTCGTCGGTGGCTGGCGATCGGGGTTCACCGCCGGTCTGGGCGCGATGGTCGCCGACGCCTGCTTTCTCGCTCTCTCGCTGGCGGGCGTGGTCGCCCTTCTGCAACGCTCACCGACCCTGCAGGGAGTGCTCGTCGGGATCGGCGGCCTCCTGCTGTTGTACTTCGCTGTCGGCGCGTTCCGCGATCGGGCGGCCGGATTCAGACGATCCGACACCGTCACGGCCGAACGCCGCGGATTCGTGAAAGCGTTCGTGCTGGCAATCACCAACCCCTATCAGATTCTCTTCTGGCTGACGGTCGGCGTCGGGCTGCTCGAACCCGGCCGGATCGACGTCTTCGCGACGGCACTCTCGGCCGACTCGTCGCTCGCAGGCGCGATCGTGGTCCAGACCGGAACCCCACTGTTGCTGGTGGGGCTGTTCGGCGGGATCCTCGTCTGGATCACCACGTTTCCGGCCGCTCTGACCGCTGGTGCGGCCCGAACCGACCGACTTGCACCGGCGGTCGCAACGCTCTCGGCGGTCGCCTACGCCGGCTTCGGAGTGCTCTTTCTGGCCGACGCGTTGGGGACGCTACTCTAGCGCTCGGCGGCGTCGACGTCGCCCACGTTGAAGGGGTCGGTGTCGTCTTCCATGTCGGCAACCTCGGCTTCAAGCCACTCCTTGAGCCAGACGACGCGCTTGAGTCGCCGGTGGGCAGCACTCTCGGCAGCGTCGCTTCGGATCCGCTCTTTGGCGTCCTTGCCGCGCTCGATGACCCGTTCGACCATCTCGGAGGCGTCCATGTGCGTCCGGGACTCATAGCCCATGCGCAACAGCAGCAGCGTCGCACCGTTTGCCCCGACCTTGTCGAGGACGTCTGCCTCGATGAGACACTGCGTTTCGAGTGGCAGGTCCGTCAACTCGCCCTGATAGGAGTGGTCCCGGACGGCCTCGACGACTTGCTCGACGAACGACGGCGGATAGTCACCGTGAGTCGTCAGGTACTCCTTGGCGATGTTCGCGCCGACCTCGGCGTGGCGGTCCTGCTCGGCTTCGAGTTTGGCGATGTCGTGAAACAGCGCCGCGACGCGGGTCACGTCGACGTTCGCCCCCTCTTTGCGGGCGATCTCTTCGGCGAGATCGACGACGTTCAGGATGTGGTTGAACCGGTACTCTGCGGAGTGCCAGGGATACCATCGCATTCGTCCGCCTTCGTCTTCGGTTTCGACGCTCGCGGTGAGATAGTCGCGGACGAACGTCTTCATCTCCTCGAACTCGTCCTCGCTAACTGGCGACTCCGTAATCTCGACACCCACAGCACCACCTCCCGACTGGACGTACTATATTCATGTTACATACAAGAAGGCGGGTTCGACTCTTTAGCGTTACGACACTCTCGGTTCGTGCAGCGGCCGCTCGGACCCATCGGGAAATATTCGCCCGGAGCGTCTGTCTTTTTGGTTCCGGAGAGCGAATCCACTTGTATGACTGTCCGCCGCGCGAGGCCAGCCGACCGTCCAGCGATCCGAGATATCGCCCGCCGCTCCCTGGAGACCTCCTACTCGCTGAGTCCCCAGGCAATCACCAGTGCCGTCGAAGAGTGGTACGGCGAAGACCGACTCGCCGAGACCCTCGAAGACGAGGACCGCCTGCTGCTCGTCATCGAGATCGACGAGCAGGTCGTCGGGTTCTCCGAGAGCACGCTCGAAGAGACGGCCGTCTTCGAGGAGGGGCGGGACGGCCACCAGAAAGCGATGTTGCTGTGGCTGCACGTCGACCCCGCCTATCGGGGCGAAGAGATCGGAACCGACCTGTTCGAACAGACCCGCGAACGACTCCACGAGCAGGGCGCGAGTACGGTCCAGGGGCGCGTCCTCGCGGACAACACCGAAGGAAACAGCTTCTTCGGCAAGTACGGCTTCACGAAGGTCGGCCGACGCGAACTCGACGTCGACGGCAGAACCCACGTCGAGAACATCTACATCGAAACCCCCTCCGGGATGCAGGAATTGACACTCGACGACGGAACGTCGGTCTTCGTCAACCGCGACGAGTCCGACCGCGGTTCACTTGCGGCCTTCCATACCGTCTACGCTGACGAGGCCGGGACCGACCGCTACGGCTACTACTGTGCGAGTTGCGACAAACTGGCCAATGCGATGGACGCGATGGGGCGTATCGAGTGTGACAGCTGTGGTAACAGCCGGAAACCCACGCGCTGGGACGCCGCCTACATGTAGCGCACCGGCGCTCTCCTACTCAGATTGCTCCGACTCGTCGGGGTCATCGTCAGCATCGTCGGTCAATTCCTCGAAGTTGACGTCGACTTCGGCCTCCAGTTCTTCGAGGTCTTCGCTGGTCTCGGCCATCCCGGTGGTGACCATCAACCGAATTCCTCGCCTGACAGACATATCGATCTCGTGGACTTCGTCGTCGGGGAGCAACGCGAGGTGGCCGTTGGTCGGGTTGGGACTGTTCGGGATGTAAACGTTGTAGGCTTCACCGGTGATCGTCTGCACTGGCTCGGGGCTCTCGGCGGTGACGAAGCCGATCGCATACATCCCCTCTCGTGGCCACTCGACGAGAACGACGCTCTCGTAGCGACTTCCCGAACTCATCAGCGAGTTCGAAACCTGCCGGACGCTGGCGTAAATCACCCTGACCATCGGGATCACGCCGATTACGCGCCCGAATCCACCGGAAAACCGATCGACGATCCCCCACTGGGCGAGCAACCCCACGAGGATGATCAATGCCACCAGAATCGCCAGGGCCAGCAACTGCGCGAGAAACTCGATCTCGCCCGTGATCTGTGCGAGGTCGGTCGCGTCGACGACTGGGCTGACGAATCCGGTCAACCACCCCAGGAGAAACTGCAGGACGATGACCGTGATCACGAGGGGTGCGATCAGAATCAACCCCGTGATGAAGCTGTTGCGCAACCAGTGGTTCCAGTTCACACCCGGTAGCTACAGACCGGCATGCAAATAGTTGCCGACCACGTACCACCGAGAACGGTTTCGGCCCCATAATGGACTATGGTGGTGTATAATTACTTTTAATGGTTTTATACACCACGAAATTTATTGCCGTCCAGCGCCTACCCTGCTCTATGACTTCGCCCTCTACCAACGACCCTCCGCCAAAGTCGACGCTGATCTGTCCGACGTGTGACCACACGAGTCCGCCCGATGGCGACTGGCGGTTGCAGCGCCGGTTCAGATCGACGGTGTATCGCTGCCCCTGCTGTGGTGCCGACGTGGTCGAACGCCCCACGGCCACGGTGAACAATCTCTCAGCACAGATTGCTGCCCTGAGTGCCCCGATCCGAGCCCTCTGGAGCGGGTATCTCCGCGGAATCTACCGACTGTTCGGCTGGTGACCTGACGGCGGTTTGGCAGGGTGGGCGACCGGCGTACGATTTATCACATGGGACTGGCTATGGTCCACTATGGTTCAGTGTGAGATGTGCGGGACGGAGACGAGCTCACCGAACACCGTCAAGATCGAGGGGGCGGAACTCGAGGTCTGTGACGAGTGTACCGAGTTCGGGA
>Ga0207718_100045_pt1 | contig 158856 bp, 157 predicted proteins | sample A23M2SouthBayCA_FD_187749 | JGI IMG/M metagenome (GOLD analysis project Ga0207718, IMG submission 187749) | Aerobic enrichment media microbial communities from Eden Landing Ponds, California, USA - A23 M2 (SPAdes) | ecosystem: Environmental > Aquatic > Marine > Unclassified | place: Emeryville...
TCCACCGATCCGTCCACCGGCTTGCGGTTGGCTGGGTAGTGCCAACGCGGTTGGCTGCTTCAGTCACCGAATCACCGGCGTAGAGATTCTTAATGAGGCAAAGACGCCGAACAAGTCGTGTTTCTTCAGCTTTTTGGGCTTCGTCAATCGCCGCGTTTATCTCATCCTCGCTCAGGTGTCGTTTCACGTCCTTCGAGCGCGGCATAGCTCAACCAACAACCGCAAGGCATACAAATCTTTTGTCTATCACTATAGCGCCTCGCTGCTCGCGTGTCGTTCGCTTCGCTCACTCCCGCTCGCCTTACCGAGGGCTCTGACTCCCTTTGATCGTCAGACCCTTCGCCCTAATCGTCCGCGGGGGACACGTTCGTCGCGGTCACGTCGACCGGTTCGGCGTCGACTTCGAGTTCGTCCAGTGCTTCCTGTGCGGCGCGCTTGCCCGAGAGGAGCATCGCGCCGAAGGTCGGGCCCATGCGCGGGAGGCCGTAGGTCGTCGCGGTGGCCATGCCGGTGACGATGAGGCCGTCGTGGGCGAGGCCGGTGTGTTCGACGACGGCGTCCTCGGACTTGCCGACCCACATCGAGTCGTGGCCGGGCGAGTCGTGGCCGGGCGCGCCGTAGGTGTCGTCACCGGTCTGGTCCATGCCGCTGGCTTCCTCTTCGAGGCCCGGCGCGTTCAGGACGCCCCGTTCGTCGAGCTTTTTGACCGCCATCGCGTCGTGGCCCGTCGCGTCGATGACGAGGTCGGCCTCGACGGCGATGGGATCGACACAGGTAATCTCGCGGGGCAGCGCGTGGACCGGCGTCCAGTTCATCACGATGCCGCCGACGCGGTGGTCCTCGCGGATGACGATGTCGGTGAACTCGGTCATGTTCTGCATCTTCGCGCCGGCGTCGCAGGCGGCCTTGATGAGGCCCGAACAGGCTTCGGGGCCGTTGGCGACGTACAGGCCCTCCGAGTCCTGTGACTGCTTGTAGTCCACGTCGAGTTCGTCCAGCACGTTCTGAGCGGGATCACGCACCGTGACCTTGTTCATCAGGAACCCGCCGAGCCAGAACCCGCCGCCGAGGTAGTTGTTCTTCTCGACAACCATCGTCTGGACGCCACGCTCGGACAACTCCTTGGCCGCGGTCAGCCCCGACGGACCGCCGCCGACGATGATCACGTCCGAGTCCGAGAAGTCCATGAACTCCTGGGTCCACTCCTGTCCGATCGCGCGTGTCACTTCCGCCTCGCCAACGTCGCTGAACTGCTCGAAGTCGCTCATACAACGAAGTGGTACCACTGCGTTGCAATAGGTGTTGCGCTTCGGTCCGACAGAGCGCGTCGAAAATCACCGTAGCGGTCCCGACTGCTCGTGCGACCGTCGTTTCGGCACCCCAACCCGAAGCTTATTTACCAGTGTCGAACGACTAATTGCAAAAGATGACAGGGCTAGAATACGATGAGGTAATCGGTCGGCGCGAGTTCCTTCGATCGAGCGCCGTCGCCGGCTCGCTGGCGGCACTCTCGGGCTGTGCCGGCGTCTCGATCGACGACGTTCCCGGGGTGAGCGGTTCGGACCTGTCGCTTCGCCAGTACGCGTACGCTCCCGACGCAGTCGACAAGGACGCCTACGGCGTTGCACTGTTCGACGTGGCGACGATCGACGAGATCGACACCGACATTCCCGACGAGATCGCCGACGGCTTCGAGTCACGGTACGCGTGGCTCCACCAAGTAACTGGCGTCGACTTCGACGACGCCACCACCGTCGCTGCGTTCGACTCGACGGTCGTGATGGCGGCCGAACACAGCCAGGACGATGTCGACGACGAACTCGACGAGGCGGAGTTCGACGACGACGACGAGATGAACGGGTTCACGCTGTATCAGAACGGCGAGGAGACGCGGAGCGTCGCCATCGACGGCTCGACGATCGTCGGTTCGACGCTGACGGGGGACGCCGACGAGGCGATCGAGGTCCTCGAAACGACGCTGGATACCCGCAACGGCGACGAGGACCGATACGCCGACGAGACGCCCGTGTTCAGCACACTGCTCGATTCGCTCGATGGCGGTGCCGCCGCGACCGGGCACGTCCACGCCGCGACCGAGGAGACCAACACGGAGGTCGGGACGTTCGAAGACGAGCGTGCACGGGGGGTTCGTGCCACCTTCGACGTGGAGGCGGAGACGACGACCAACGAGTTCGTTCTCGCCTTCGAGGAGGGGACCGAGCCGCCGGCCGACGACATCCGCGAGTGGACGGCGACGGACCTGTTTACCGACTTCGACTCGACGGTCGTCAGCGCGTCCGACACCGTCGCGACCATCGAGGCGACGACTGACCTCGAGGGGTTCACCTTCTCGGTCCCCGAGGGTCTGGAATCGCTCGTCGAATACATCCCGGCCCCGTCCACGCTCGTCGGGCAGGAGACGTATCCCCAGTCGATCCTCACCGGAGCCCCGGAAGTCGTCACAGACAGCCAGTCCGACACGGCCTCGCTGTTCGGTGAGCAACTCAGTGACCCCGTGCTCCTCCCGCTCGACTTGTCCGGCGCTCGCAGAGTGCGTACGGTACGGATGGGTGGGACGCGTGTCTCGACGATCGATGGCGACGTGGGACAGATCGTCACTGCCGCCGAGGACGCCGGATTCACCGAGAACAGTACCGTCGGCGATATACGGGTCCTGTCGAACGAACAGGCCGCGGAGGCGATCGGTGTCACCGACGGCCTCGTGATCACTGCCAGAGAGAGTTACGGATCGGTACTCGATCCCGCCGCCGCCGTCGAGACGGTCGCCGGGACGGCGTCCGGCGAGACGCCTCGTTACACCGAAACAAACGAGAACCTCGCGGCCCTGTACAGTCGCGTCGGGGCGTACGACATGGCATTCGTCGGCATGCGGGCGGAACCGATCGAACAGTCTGACCCGTCGAACTACGAACTCCGCGGCATGGTCGGCAGCGGAGCTGGATTCGATTTCCAGGACGCTCCCCCTCGTTTCGAGTTCGCCATCCAGTTTCAGGGACAGGCGGACGTTCCACAGGAACGCGTCGACGCAGTCGTCGACGAGATCCGCAACGGGAGCAGCATCTTTGCGGACGGAAACGCGATCGGCACACAGCAGACCGGTCAGTTTCTGGTGATAACGGGCGAACTGTCCGAGTAGGCCTCCGAGCCGCTGTTTCTATCCGAGATATCGCAGGTCGCTCGTCTCCTCGCTCGCCCGGTAGCGGTCGCCGTCGGTCCACGACGGGAGGCTCGACTCGGTCCGCTCGACTGCCGCCTGCAGGTGCGCTGTCGTCACCGGTTCGTCGTCCCGGAGCGCGCTGTGGGCGGCCTCGTCGGCCACGAGTGCCAGATCGCTGGCGACGTAGCCGGCCGTCGCCGCGGTGATCCGCTTCCAGTCCACGTCGTCCGCGACGGGGCGGTCCGCCAGATGGACCCGGAGGACTTCGCGGCGCGCGTCGGCGTCGGGCGGCGGGACCTCGATGCGCTCGTCGAAGCGACCGGAGCGCCGGATCGCACCGTCGACGTCCTCGATCAGGTTCGTCGCGCCGACGACGACCACGTCCTCGTCGCCGACGGCCTCCAGTTCCGTCAGCAGTTGATTGACCAGTTGCTGGCTGCTCTGGTTCGCCCCCGACCGACCGCCGGCGACGGCGTCGATCTCGTCGAGGAAGACGATACAGGGCTGGTTCGCGCGAGCGATCTCGAACAGGTCCGCGACCCGCTGGGCGGGTTCGCCCATCCACTTGCTGACCAGCGCCGACGGCGACACCTCGATGAAGAAGTGGTCGAGTTCGCCCGCCAGCGCTTCCGTGATGTAGGTCTTCCCACAGCCCGGCGGCCCGTACAGCAGGACGCCGCTCGTGGGATCGAGCCCGTAGGCCTCGAATCGCTCGGGGTCGCGCAGCGGTGCCAGCACCTTCTCTTCGAGTGTCGACTTCAGATCGTCCATCCCGCCCACGTCCGCGAACGTCCGGCCCACGTCGCTCGTGACGATGGCGTCGGCTTGGAGGTGTTCGACGCCGGCGGGCTGGACGACCGTCCCGGTGCCGTCGGTCTCGCTGGCGACGAAGTCGTAGCGCCCGATCCACTCGTCGATGCTCGTCTCGGTCGTCCGGGCCGCGGTCTGGAGGTGGACGGTCTCGACCGGGCTCTCGTCGTCCAGTGCCGCGCGTGCGGCCTCGTCGACGACGCGTTCGAGGTCGCTGGCCGCGTAGCCGGCCGTCTCCCCGACGGCCGCCGACAGATCGAGGTCCTCGGCGGTCGGGCGACCAGCGAGGTGGACCTGCAGGATCTCGCGGCGCGCGTCGGCGTCGGGCGGGGGGACCTCGACGCGCTCGTCGAAGCGACCTGATCGGCGGATCGCGCTGTCGATGTCGTCGACGTGGTTCGTCGCGCCGACGACGACCACGTCCTCCCCACTGATCGCTTCCAGTTCCGTCAACAACTGATTGACCATCCCCTGTTCGCTCTGGTTGGCGTCGTCGTTGCCCCGCGCGACCGTGATCGCGTCGAGTTCGTCCAAGAAGAGCAGGCAGGGCTGGTTCGCCCGCGCGATGGCGAACAGCTCCTGGACCTTCTGGGCGGGTTCACCCATGTACTTGCTGGAGAGGTCGGCTGGCGAGACGCGGACGAACGAGTGGCCCAGTTCGCCGGCCAGCGCCCCTGTCACGTAGGTCTTCCCACAGCCCGGCGGGCCGTGCAACAGGACGCCGTCGACGGTGCTCAGCCCGTACTCGCGGTACCGGTCGGGACTCCGCAACGGTTCGAGCACCTTCGCTTCGAGCGTCTCCTTGAGCCGCCCCATCCCGCCCACGTCCGAGAGCGCCCGGTCGGGGCTGGGATCGACGAGCTGCTCGGCCGAGAGCAGTTCCGTCTCCGGCGGGTCGACGACATCTTTGTCGTCTCTCGACTGTGCGGTCGAGTCGGTCGTCTTCTCCTCGTCTTCGTCTTCCTCGTCGGGATCGGTCCCACCGAGCCACTGGCCGTCCGACTCCAGGCGCGACTGGTGGCTGGCGACGAACTGTTCGAGCCAGCCGACCGAGGTGATCCCGCCGGTGGCCCAGTCGTCGCTCGACGGCCGAACGGCGACGTAACAGCGGTCCGACTGGGCGTCGGCCTCGAACTCCGCGATCCAGAACGGCAGGAAGACACGATCGACACGTTCGACGCTCTCGAACGAGTCAGCGCCGACGGCGTCGGGGAGACCGTAGGTGTCTCGCAACTCCGAGAGCGGGTCGCCACCGTCGTCGGTCTGGAGTCGATGCCGGAGCCGTCTCGCTTCGGTGTAGTCACCCGCGTCCTCCGCGTCACCGATCCGTTCGCGCAGCGTCTCGGTCTCGCGGCGCGCTCGTTCGCGCTCGTGTTCGAGTCGTGTCGGGAGGACATCGGCGGCCCGCGCCTCGTCGCCGTGGTGGCCCAGCACGACCGTCGGGACCGACTCGTCCCCGTACCGTTCCCGCGGGTGGATCCGATCGGTCGTCCGCGCCGACTGCCGTTCCATCGCCAGGCCGGCGTCGTTGTCCTCGAAGAGGCCGTCGACCAGCGCCGAGTCGCGCTCGTGGTCGGGACTCGACCACGGGAAGGTTCCCGACACCGCGTAGCTGTACTCGATACGATAGGCCGGATAGAGAACCCTGAGCAGTCCCTGTAACTGGTCGTGCCCGTCACACCACGTCTGATCGTTCCCGCGGAACCCCTCGGCGACTGTCCGGGCGTCGAGGAGCGGGCGGTCGATCTGGAGGGTCTCCGGTATCATGGTCCGCTCACCGGATGCATACCGAATCCTGGCGAGCGGTCGACAAAACGTGTTCCGGTCCTTCGGTCGTCCGTGTCCAACCCGACGGCCGTCAGTCCTCACCCTCGCGGATCGCGCGCTCGGCGGCCGCGAGCGCTTCTTCGCGGTCGAAGGCGTCGATGGCCGCCCGCTGGGCGGCCGCGTCGCCGGCGAGTTCTCTAGCGTGCTCGGTGATCGCGGGGACAGCACGGATGATGTTGTCGACGATGGGGACCGTCGCAGTCTGGGCCGACCGCGACATCGGATTGAGGTCGACGACGAGTTCGGTCTTGCCCATCTCGGCCAGCGCCTCGGCGCGGTCGCCGTCCTCCAGCGGGACCAGTACCACGTCGGCGTCACCGATCCCGTCGGCGTCGACCTTCGCCCGTTCGTGATCGAGGCCGGGAATCCGGCCGTCGGCAGTCAACCCCAGTACCTCCTCGGCACCGTGGTCGCGCAGGTGGTCGACGATGGCCCGCATCCGCTCGTCGGTTCGATTGAACAGGTTCACCTCCAGATCGGCCCCCGTCGCGTCGGCCAGTGCGACCATCTCGCCCGGGACGAGCGCGGCGACGTTGCCGTTGATCGAGAGGACGGCGTGGTCAGCCTGTAGCAGGTGTGCGGCGGCGGCCCGCTCGGCACGTTCCGCGGAGTCGATGGTCCGTTCGCCCAGCAGGTAGTCGAAGGCCTCGCCGCGGCCCTGCGCGATCAGCCCTTGCTTCGACGTGATTCCCTTCTCGACCCCTTCTTCGATCCGGTGGCGGGTCAGCAGCGACTCGTACCGGGGATGGGACTCTGGAATCTCGATCTCGCTCATACCGCGTACTCGCCGCCCGCGGGCCAAAAGCGGTCCGCTCGACTACGCGCTCTCGACGAGCATCGCACCGCCGGGGTGGATCGACGTGACCGTCGCGTCGTACCCCGCGTCGGTCAGCCCGGTCCCGAGCGTGAACACCGTCTCGCCCAGCATCGCCATCGACGCGTCGCCGCCGGCCTCGGCTACGTCCCCGATGACGGCCTGGACCGCCTCGGTCAGCAACTCGGCCTCGCGGGCGAACTGCCGCGACGCCTGTATGAACGTCGCCGTCGTCGGCTCCCTGACGACCCGGGACAGGGCCTGCTCGCCCGCTCTGGTCAGCGTCTCAGTGTCGCCGCCCAGCACGTCCTCGGTCGAGAGTTCGTCGATGACGTGGTACTCGACGCGGCCCCGCGCCGGGATGGCGTCGATGTAGTTGTCCTGTGGCCCGCCGGGTTCCAGCCGCAGGGGGACGCCGCCGCGAGCCTGCGCGACCACGTCGCCCAGTCCGGTCCCGGCCTGTACCTCCGCGCCGTGTGCGATCGTCACCAGTTCGTTCTCCGAGAGCCCGCGCCGGCGGACTGCGTTGGTCCCCAGCGCTGTCCCCAGCGCCATCGCGCCGGAGACGCCGAAGCCAGAGCCAAGCGGCAGCGGCGTCTCGGCCTGCACTGCCACGTCGGTCCGAAGCGCGTCCAGTACCCGGTCGACGGCCTCGACCTCGATGTCGACGCCGTTCAGCGTCACCGACCGCTCCGCGCTCGCCCTGACGGTGACGGTCACGCCGTCTGCCAGCGTGACGCCACCGCCTCGCGATCCTGCCTTCGTCGGGTCGTCGTCCGGGTCGCTCGTGAAGAAGCCGGTCACGTGGCCCGGCACGAACGCCGTCGCCTCGTCGGTCATGTCTCCCTGCAGTGGGGCCGGCGGTGTAAGCGTTGTCGGTCTACGCGTAGTTCTCGTAGAAGTACAGCCCCAGCACTGCCAGCAACGCCAGCGAACCCGCCGTTTCGAAGGCGGGGAGTGGCGGCACGACTTCGAGTTTCGACAGCCCCTCGTAGCCGATGGAGACGCCGGCAAGCGCCAGCGCGGCGACCGTGATGGTCGTGACGACCGTCGCGTCGCTCGCCTCGCTGATCCGTCGGAGGCCAACGACACAGGCGGCGAGCACCAGCGCCGCGACGAGCAGGTCCGAGGCCGGTCCCACGTACGGGGCGTCCGTCGATAGATCGGCCACGAACAGGGCCACGTAGACGAGCAACGCACCGACGACGATTCGACGCTGGGTTCCCCCTCTGATCGCGAAGATATCGGTCATACCCGTGTCTTGTCGGGCGATGGGATAACGGTGACGAGCGCTGTCGCCGTTCGGAGCACAAAACATACTTCGCCGGCACGTCCACCACCGACAATGCCCGCCAGCAGCGACAGTGTCGACGTACCGCAGGAGGCGGCTACTGTGGCCGCCAGCTACCGACGCCTCGAACGACCGATCAGCGGCGCAGTCGCGATCCTCGTCGCGCTCGTCGCCGGGGTGGCGGTCCTGCTCCTTCCCCTGTTGTGGGGGGTGGCAGTCGCGCTCGCCGCCCTCGCTGCGATCCGATTGCCGCTGTTTCGCTCTCGCGGGACGACGACGCTCGTCACCGATGCCGACACCGGCGCGGTTCGGGACGACTTCGAGAGCGCCTGCCCGCCGCCGCTTTCCTTCCAGTGGGGGATCGCCGACGGTATCGAGCGGACCGACGACGGCTGGACCTACACGGTCTCGTATCTCTTCGGCCTGCGCTCGGTCGAGATGACCGTCGAGTGCAACGAGGTGGACGACGGCGACCTCGAACTGGTCGCCACCGCCGGCGGGCGGTCGTGGGGGACCTACTACGTCACGATCGACGAGCGCGACGACAAGACTGTCATCGATGTCGAACACCGCTCGGACCGGCGCTTCGGCCTCCAGCGGCTCCCGCAGTGGCTCGTCGCGCGGCGCTACCGCGAGCAGGCACTCGAAGCACAGGGGTACGGCGTCGTCGAGCGAGACGCGGGGCTGTCGATCTAACCGCCGGTCACCGTCTCGACGGTCAGCCGGTCGTAGCCAAGCCCCTCGTGGACCACCAGTTCCAGCGCGTTGACGAGATAGTGGGCGACGACGACGACGAGGAGGCTCTCCGTGAGGACAAAGCCTGCCGCCAGCACGAGGCCGAGGCCGCCGGTGACGGCCATCCCGACTGTGCCCTGTGCGCCGTGGGCCGCGCCGAAGACCAGCGAGGAGACGACCGCAAGCACCCACGGGGAGAGGGGGAAGCCGGCGGCGACGACGCCGATGGCCGCCCCGCGGAAGACGATCTCCTCGACGACGGCGACGGTCGGCAGGGCGACGCCAAGCAGGAGCACCCAGCCGACGAGTGAGTCGGGCGCGAGTAGCTCACGGACCGTCTCGTCGTAGCCCGCACCGGTCGCGTCGGCGACCGCGCCGGCCCCCTCGTTGGCCAGCCAGAGTGCGACGCCGAAAACGACACCGAGCGCCAGCCCCGGCAGGCCACGAGCCAGTGCCGTGTCGGGAACGCCGAAGGCACCGAGTGGGATCGACAGTGCTACGGCTCCGACGACGACGACCGCGCCGAACGCGCCCTGCGTCAGGACGACGTTGGCGAGCAGGAGTCCCGAGGACAGTTCGGTGCGTGGGTCCGGGCGCTCGAACCGGGGGATAGCGGGGTCGGTGGGGCGCGGGTCGTGCGGTGACGGGTCAGCAAAGCGCACGGGTTCGGCGTCGTCACTGAGAACGGACTGTGAACTGCGAGCGAGTCCGAGTAAGAGAAGCAACACGACAATCAGCAGGCCGGTGAAGGCGGCCCACTGGGCCACGGTTCTACTGCGGGCTGGGCGAGCCGCCCGACTGGCCCACTTCGCGTTCGAGCGCTTTGCCGGTGATGGACTTGAGGCGGTCGACCAGCGAGTCCTTCTCGGGTTCGCCGGCCAGCGCCACTTCCAGCACCTCGGAGATGTGCGAGACCGGCACGATCTCGATCATCTCCTCGTACTCCTCCTCGATCATGACGTCCTGCGTGTTCGCGGCGGGGATGATCACCGTGTCGAGGCCGGCCTTGGCGGCCGCCTCGATCTTGTGGGTGACACCACCGACGGGCAGCACGTCACCGCGGACCGACAGCGAGCCGGTCATCGCGAGGTTCTGCTCGACGGGCACATCTTCGAGTGCGCTGATCACGGCCGTCGCGACCGTGATGGAGGCGGAGTCACCGTCGACACCGCCCTCACCGGCCTGGACGAACTGGATGTGCACGTCCTTCTTCGAGAGGTCCTCGTCGGAGAACTTCTTGATGATCGCCGAGACGTTCTCGACGGCTTCCTCGGCCATCTCCTGTAGCTGACCGGTCGCGATCACCTTCCCACCGCTCTGAGTCGGTGCGACTTCGGCCATGACCGGCAGGACGATACCGGAGTCCTCGCCCATCACGGCGAGTCCGTTGACGCGGCCGATCACGTCGCCTTCGTTGACGGTCAGCTCGTAGTCCTTGCGCCGCTCGATGTAGTCGTCGGCGAGCTGTTGCTCGATCGAGCGACTGCGGCCCTTGGCTTCGAGCACGTCCTCTCGGGTGGTCACGTCGGCGTCCTCGGCGCGAGCGATGTCGCCGGCGACCCGGACGAGTCCACCGAGTTCACGCAGTTTCAGGGTGAGGTGTTCCTTCCGGCCCGCGCGGCGCTGCGCTTCGAGGATGACTTCCTCGACGGCCTCGCGGTCGAAGTGGGGCAGACGGCCGTCCTTCTCGACTTCCTGTGCGATGAAGCGGGTGAGCTTCCGTCGCATCTCGGGGGTGTCCTCGATGGTGTCGTCCATGTACACCTCGTAGCCATAGCCCTTGATCCGGGAGCGCAGTGCCGGGTGCATGTTCTCCATCGCGTCGAGGTTCCCCGCGGCGATCATGATGAAGTCACAGGGGACGGGCTCGGTCTGGACCATCGCGCCCGAGGAGCGCTCGGACTGGCCCGTGATCGAGAACTCGCCTTCCTGGATCGCCGTCATCAGCTTCTGCTGAGAACGGATGTCCAGCGTGTTGATCTCGTCGACGAACAGGACGCCCTTGTTGGCCTTGTGGATCGCGCCGGCTTCGACGCGGTCGTGGCTGGGCGTCTCCATCCCGCCGGACTGGAAGGGGTCGTGGCGAACGTCGCCCAGCAGCGCGCCGGCGTGGGCACCGGTCGCGTCCTCGAACGGCGCGGTGGTCTGGTTGGCCGTGTTGATGAGGAGGTTCGGGATCATCGCGTCGTTGCCACGCGAGCCATAGCGGAAGGCCAGGTAGATGACACCGGCCGCGAGGATCCCCAGCAGGACCGACCCCTGGATGATCAGCGCGTAGCCGATGATGATGGCGATGATGATCCACATGAGGAAGGTGCGCATCTGGTTGCGCTTGTGGGCTTCCTCCTTGTGGGCGTCGACGATCTGTTCGCCCTTGCCCGCGGGGACGGTCCGAACCTTCGGTTCGTTGCCGTCGTCGGGGTTGTGGTAGACCAGAACGTCCTGTAGTTCCTCTTTCGGGAGCAGTTGGCTCATCGCTTTGGCCAACATCGACTTGCCCGTCCCGGGCGAGCCGATCATCATCACGTGCCGGCGCTGCTTGGCTGCCTTTTTGATGACGTCACGGGCGTGGTCCTGCCCGATGACCTGATCGACGAGGCGGTCGGGGACCTCGATGTCGCTGGTCGACTCGATGTCGAGCCCACCCAGCAGGCCCTCCTCGTCGTCGAGAGAGGCCTCGCCTTCGACTTCGACCTCGCTGCCGAGGTTGTCGAGGCCCTCGCCTTCGGCCCCGCCGGTGTCGGCCTCGTCGGCCGCCGGCTCCTCGGACCCGAGGTCGTCGTCTTCGGGTGGCGTCTCGGTCACCTCCCGCTCGTCGTCGGGAGTGTCGTCAATCTCGGTGTTGTCGCTCATACAAACGTTGCTAACACCAGATTGGAGGGACTGTCCACTGATATACTTTCTCCCCGCGACCGTCCTTGCCATGCGACGAAAACCGCCGGACGTGGGCCGAATCTGCCGTGTCGAGACCACTCGTCGGCTTTATCATTTCCGACAACGACGGGTGTCGTATGCGGGGCTTCTACATCGGCCGCTTTCAGCCGTACCACAACGGCCACCATACCGTGGTCGAGGAGATCGCGACCGAGGTCGACGAACTCGTCCTCGGGATCGGGAGCGCGGGCGACTCTCATACCGACCACGATCCCTTCACTGCCGGCGAACGCATCATGATGATCACGCGCGCCGTCCGCGAGTTCGAGCGCCAGAACGACCTCGTGACCTACGTCGTGCCCATCGAGGACCTCAACCGCAACTCCGTCTGGGTGAGCCACGTCGAGAGCATGTCGCCCAGTTTCGACGTGGCCTACTCGAACAATCCCCTGGTCATCCGCCTGTTCGAGGAGGCCGGCATCGAGGTCCGCCAGTCCGACATGTTCGACCGGGAACGGCTAGAGGGCAGCGACATCCGCGAGGCGATGATCACCGGCGACACGTGGCGCGAGCGCGTCCCCGACGCCGTCGTCGAGACCATCGAGGAGATCAACGGCATCCAGCGGATCCGCACCGTCGCCGACAACGACGTGGTCGAACGCTGGGAAGCGGCGGGTGAGGCCGATGATCACGCTCAGTAGCGACTTCGGCTCGCCCTATCCGGCGGCGATGAAAGGCGTCATCCTGCAGGCGAGCGACGCCCGTCTCGTCGACGTGAGCCACGAGTTCCCTCGGCAGGACGTGCGCGCGGCGGCGTTCTGGCTCCGCGAGGTGTTGCCCTACTTCCCGCCGGCGGTCCACTGCGTCGTCGTCGACCCGGGCGTCGGCACCGACCGCGCGGCGATCATCGTTCGCGTGGGCGAGCACGCGCTCGTCGCGCCGGACAACGGTGTCGCGATGCCGGCCGCGCGGGCACTCGCCGGTGAGGGCGACGCCATCGAGGTCTTCGAGATCGAGGTCGAGGACCTCGCGAGCGCGACGTTCCACGGTCGGGACGTGTTCGCGCCCACGGCCGCGACGGTCCACGAGACGGGCGTCGGTGCGCTCCACGACGCTGACGGGCTCGTCCGGGCCGACGACTACGAGGACCTGACGTTCCCACAGGCGACCGTCAGCGACACCGGCGCGAGCGGCGAGGTGCTCGTCGTCGACGGCTTCGGCAACGCCGTCACGAACATCCCCGGCGAGGCCGTCGCCGACCGGTTCGGCGAGCAGGTCCACATCAACGCCGGGCCGGCACCCGTCAGGCGGACCTACGCCGCCGTCGAGCCCGGGCAGCGCCTCGTCACGGTCGGGAGCCACGGCAACGTCGAGCTGGCCGTCAACCGTGGCCGAGGCGACGAGGCCTTTCGGCTCGGCGTCGGCAACCGCGTCGAACTGTCGTACTGATACGGATTATTGTAGATCTGTACCGGATCGGCTGCACACTGTCGCGCGGTCGACCGGGCAAACGGCTACAATAATCCGTATGACGCGGATGTTTTAGGGGTGCCGAAAAACCGACAGGCTTATTTGTTTTAGGCCATCCTAAACAAATGCGTGGGTCGCCGGGCGTCGACGGTCGTCGGCTCCCGAGCACGACCTCGTGCAGTTCGGTCGGTTGCCGACGGTGCCCCCGCTCTCCTGCCTGCGGGGGCGTCCGTGGAGGCCGTCGGCTCCACCGGTTCGGTCCCAGTACACCGGTCGTATCGTCGGCCACCGTGGCCGTGACTGTCGGCGGCTGTGGGCATCGCTGCCGCCATCGTCTGTCCTTTCTGCCACCGGGAACGAAACGAGCCTCAGCCCCGGCGTCGACGCCGGGGATTTCCGCCTCGATCACGTCCCGTTCGAAGTACGCGAGTTCGACGGCGACGACGACGAGTGCCAGCAATAGCACGGCGACGAAGGTGCCACGCTGGGCCCGGCAGCGGTGGACGAACACCAGCACGAAACAGCCGCTCCTCCCGACCAGTCCGAGCGACTCCGCTGCCATACGTCGTGTCGCTGTTCGGAGGTCAGATTGTTGAACCTTGGGCTCCGCTGTCGGCCGGAGCAGTGCGAAAAAACGTCGAAGGCAGACGTGACCGGACGGACCGCGCTTACGCGTCCGAGGAGATGACGTCGTCGATGCGGACGATCATCGTCGAGGCCTCGGTCGCCGATTCGACGGCCTCACGCTTGATGGCGGCCGGGTCGAGGACACCGTAGTCGGTCGGGTCGTCGATGACGCCGGTCTGGCCCTGGCTGATGATGCCCGCGATGCCCTCACTCTCGTGTTCGGCACGCAGGTCGACGAGCGCGTCGATGGGGTCCATGCCCGTGTTCTCCGCGAGCGTGCGGGGGATCACGTCGACGGCGTCGGCGAAGGCCTCGACGGCCAGCTGCTTGCGGCCCTCGATGGCGGCGGCCTCGCTGCGGAGGTGGTCTGCGATGGCGATCTCGCTGGCACCGGCACCGGGGACGACGCCGCCCTTGTCCAGTGCGGCGATGACCACGTCGAGCGCGTCGTTGAGCGCGCGCTCGAGTTCGTCCGTGACGTGCTCGGTGCCGCCGCGGGCGAAGATGGTGACCGTCTTGGACTCTGCGCCGCCGGAGACGAAGGCGAGTTCCTCGTCGCCGTACTTCTCGACGCTCACGTCCTCGGCTTCGCCGAGGTCGTCGGCTTCGAGCGTGTCGACGGAGCCGACGCGGCTCGCGCCGGTGGCGTGCGTGACGGCCTGCAGTTCGTCGCTCCCGACGCTGTCGAAGGCGACGATGCCTTCCTTCGAGAGCTGTGCGCCCACGCGGTCGTCCACGTCACCGGAGACGAACACCACGTCCGCGCCGATCTCGGCGACGGCGTCGGCGTAGCCCGACAGTTCCTCTTCCTCGGCCTCGATAGCTGCGTTGAGCTGATCGACGCTGGAGACGTTGTACTCGGCGTCGATGTTGCTCTCGCGGACCTCCAGATCGGCGTCGACGACGGCGATCGAGGCGTCGGCGACGACCTTGGGCATGTTGCCGTGGACCGGCTCCTCCTCGATGATGATGCCCTCGACCAGTTCGGTCGCGGACGAGGAGCCACCAGCTTGGCTGCGGATGGCGATGTGGTCACGCGTCGCGCCGGCACCCTCGGCGGCCTGCTGGACGGCGGCGACGACGGTCTCTGCGAGGACGTGAGCCTCGACGTCGCCGGTACCCTTGCCAGTCATCGAGGACTCGGCCACGTCGGTCAGGGTCTCGTCGTCGATGTCGATGTCGAGTACTTCCGCGTCGATGGCTGCCTGAGCGAGCTGTGCGGCCTCGTGGTACCCCTCGACGATCGTCGTCGGGTGGACGTCGTCTTCGAGCAGGCTCTCAGCCTGTGTCAGGAGCTGACCGGCCAGAACGGAGGCCGTCGTCGTCCCGTCGCCGACCTCGTCTTCCTGGGTCTCGGCGACTTCGACGATCATCTGGGCCGCGGGATGCTCGATGTCCATCTCGTCGAGGATCGTCGCACCGTCGTTGGTGATGACGACCTCGCCCGAGTCCGAGACGAGCATCTTGTCCATGCCACGGGGACCGAGTGTCGTCCGTACGGACTCGGTGACTGCCTTCCCGGCAGCGATGTTCGAACTCTGTGCGTCCTTTCCCTGCGTACGCTGGGCGTCCTCGTCGAGAATGAAAAGAGGCTGGCCACCCATGCGTCGCTGGCCGGACTGTGACATTGTTGTATACCTCACTCATGTGTCGTTAGCGGTTCTATATAAATCTTACTATGGGCTGGCAAAACGGGCCCGACGGCGTCCGTGACTACCCCCGAGCGGCAACTGTTAATACCGGGCTGGGTCAATTGCTGGCAATGCTGGAGCTGGAACACGGGTTCCGTGTGGTCGATGTCCACGCGCGTCTCGAACCGGACGAGTCGCGCCGTCCACGGGAGGGAATCGGCAACCCCGAACGCCTCGAACGCGAGATGCACCAGGCCGGCGTCGTCCGCGCCGTCGTCTACCCCGACGACCGCGATGAGGGCTATCTGAAGGCCAACAACGCCGTCGCGCGGATGAGCGTCGGCCGCCCGCTGGTCGCCTTCGCCCGGATCAACGGGGCCCGCGACCCCGGCGCGGGGGCCGGCTCGCGACTCAAGAACTTCACCGCCTCGCGCACGGAGTTCCACACCTCGCCCGAGGACATCGAGCAGTACGCCTACGACGACCGCTTCGTCGGCTTCAAAGTCCATCCCGGCCGCGACGGCCTCCCCGACGAGGAGGTGCTGGATCAACTGGCCGATGTGGGCAAACCCGTGCTGGTCCACGGCGGCCAGGGGTTCTCGCCCGACGCCGTCGAACAGCACTTCCTGCAGGCGGACTTCCCGGTCATAATGGGCCACTTCGGGGGCTACCCCCTCCAGCGCGACATGATGAGCGACGCCATCGACCTGCTGGACCGCTACGACCAGTGCTATCTCGACACCAGCGCCGTCCGCTATCGGGACCCGCTCGAACGCGCCATCATGGAACATCCCGACCGGGTCTGCTTCGGCAGCGGCGCACCCGGCGTCCACCCCAACGTCGCCATCATGGAGATCCTGACGCTGGACGTGCCCGAAGACGCCATGAAGAAGGTGTTCTCGAACAACCCCACCCGCGTCATCGAGGAACTCGCTCCCTAGGGTTTCACGTCGATTCTATTCTTGCAGCCGAGAGCGCAGCGAGCCACATGGCCTCGAAAGCCCTCGGTCCGCTAACCCGATCTGTGCGCGATATCCTCACTGCGTTTCGGATAGTGCGCACGCAGATCGGGTTACCGTCCCTCGCCCTTTCATCCACCAGGCTCGTGGACCGCTGAGCAGTCTGTGTCCTGGCGGATGAAAGGGCGAGGCTCGGTCGTCGGTTCCCCGACGACGGAAGGACCACAGCGAGCACCGCGAGCGAGGACCGCAGCGAGTCGCGGAACTACGAGCGAGCCGAGGGCTTTTGAGGTGTCGTCATTCACGGCGACCCCGGTGCTGCCGCTCACGAATCCTGTAGTCGTGACAAGAACGATCGCTAGCGGTCGTCGTACACTTCGACGGCCCGATCACGTCTCGCAGAGCGGCCGTTAGGGTTGCGCCGCGGTGGGGCGTCGCGCCGGCGAGCCGTGATCCCGTCTTTCGCGCCGACGCCGGTCCCACGGAGGACGCGCCGGCCGGTGCCGAGCCACTGAGAGGGTTCGGCCTCGCCCCGGAACACGTCTTTGAGCGATTCGACGGCGTCCCGGCCGGCGTGGGCCAGCACGCGGCGGGCGACGGTCGGGCGCGTGCCGTAGTTCTTGACGAGACGGTAGGACAGCGAGCGGTACTTCCAGCCCCAGTCCTTCTGGCGGATGCCGCCGTCGGCCTCGAACTCGCTGCGGACGCACATCGAACTGTTCCAGGCCACGTCGTGGCCGCTCTCGGCGACGCGGTGGGCCAGGTCGCGACTGCCGCCGACTTCGAGATACTCGTCGAAGCCGTCGAGTTCGTCCAACACGCTCGTCGAGAAGGCGACGTTGCCGGGGTTGAAGTACGTCACGTCCCGGCCCGCGATAGTCCGTTCCTCCAGCGATTCGGTCGTCATCCCGGCCGCGAGTTTCCGGTGTGTCGGGCCGGTCACGACCGCGGCGTCGGAAAGCGTCTCCCTGACCGCGTCGACCCAGCCGGCCTCGACGGAGAAAGAGCGGTCCAGCAGGGCGATGGCGTCACCGGTCGCCCGGTCGATGCCGGCGTTGCGGGCGGCGTTGATCGTCCGGTCGGCGACCTCGACGAGCACGTCAACGTCCTCGCGCTCTCGGACCATCCCCGTGGTGCCGTCCGCCGACGGGCCGTTGACCACGATGGTCTCGGCGTCGGGGACGTAGGCTGCCAGGGTGTCGAGACACCGTGACAGCTCCTCCCGACCGTTGAGTGTCGGGACCACCACAGAGAGTTGCATACACCTCCATAGCACACTGGAGGGTCTTAAACTTCACCGAATCGTGCAGTTAGCGGCGGTGTTACGGCCAATATTGAATGGAATTAAACTCGAGTGTCCCAGTAGGAGACCGATGCGGCGTAGTCGCCGATCGGACTCGACCCGATCACCTGGTCGAGCGACCAGAAACTCGATGCGAGTTTGTTCGGAATCTTCCGGTAGAAGCCGTAGGGGAGGACGAAGTCGTGGTCCTCGTCGGCCAGTTCGAGGTCTGCCCCGTCGAGCAGGCGGTCGACCTCCCACTTCGAGTACAGCCGCGATCCCATCGGGAGCGCCCAGTTGTACAGCGACCGCATCGAGAAGCGGTTGAAGGTATCGAAGAAGACCTGATGCTTGGAGACGCGGCGCATCTCCGCAAGGAAGGATGCGGGCGTGTCCGCCAGGTGGAAGAATCGCATCGCGACGACCGTATCGAAGTGGTCGTCGGGGAAGGGCAGGCGGGCGGCGTCGCCGCGCATGAACTCGACGTGGTCGGCCACGCCGGCGGCCTGGGCCTTCTCGCGGCCCTGCTTGAGCATCGGCCCGGAGATGTCGAGGCCGACGATGTCCGCGCCCCGTTCCGCGAGCATGACGGTAAAGCGCCCGGTGCCGCAGGCGACTTCGAGCACTGACTTGTCGTCGACCGGGCCGATCGCGTCGAGGACGGCTTCCTTCTCTCGACGGTCGATCAGCCGACCGCCACGCGAGAAGCGCTTGTCGTCGTACTCCTCGGCGACGTCGTCGGTCTGGTACCACTCCTGCCCTTTCACGCTATCCACTGATGGCCACCCGGGGAATAAAACGGTGCTGTTTCACTGCGCCGACGCTCCGGTGTGTCGGTTTCCCCGTCAGCGATGATCGAACGACGCGACTCCTTCTCGCGGACACTCGTCCGAGAATATAAGGTGTCATTATACAATCTTCACAATCCGTATTGTATGGTCATACATATAGCCAAGTTTTACCAGTCGTGTTGGGTGAGGCTGTTGTATGAGCACGATTCAGGAGGAGACGAAGTCGCCGGCGTTCACCCAGACGGAGTTCCGCGAGCGACTTCGAGAGTTGCCACCGAGCGCGAAACTCGTCGCGAAAGTTCTCGAAACCGACGCCCCGCTCTCGCAGGGACAGCTCGCGGAGGCGTCGCTGCTGCCCGACCGCACGGTCCGCTACGCGCTCAACCGACTCGAAGAGTGCGATCTGGTCGACTCCCGCTACAGCTTCACGGACGCGCGCAAGCAGGTCTACTTCCTCACCAACTGATTTGTCGTCGCCGGTTCGAGGGGTGGGTATGGAACGGGTCAGCGTGCCGGTCGCGACGCGCGCACCGACCGGCCAGACCAACGCCTACGTTCTCGGCACCGATCCGGCGGTCCTCGTCGACCCCGCCGCCCGGACAGAGACACTCGACGCCATGATCGCCGAGCGAACGCTTGGCCACGTCTTCGTCACCCATCACCACCCCGACCACGTCGGTGCCGTCGCCGACTACGCCACGACCCACGACGCGACCGTCTGGGCCCGACAGGGCCGGGAAGCGGCCTTCGCCGCCGCGACCGACATCGAACCGGATCGGACGTTCACCGACGGCACGGCCATCCCCGTCGACGACGGGCACTGTGAGGTCGTCGAGACGCCGGGCCACGCGCCCGAACACGTTGCCGTCGCGCCCGACGACGGCCTCGTCTGTGGCGACCTCGCCGTCGCCGAGGGCAGCGTCGTCGTCGGCGCGCCGGAGGGCGATATGCGAGCCTACTGCACGTCGCTGCGGCGGGTGATCGCTCGCGCCCCCGACCGGCTGTTCCCCGGCCACGGCCCGGTGGTCGACGACCCTGTCGCGACCTGTCGACGACTACTCGCCCACCGACTCGACCGCGAACGCCGCGTCGAGCGCGCCGTCGACGACGGGGCCACGACCGTCGCCGGCGTCACCGACCGGGCCTACGACAAGGACCTCACCGGCGTGCGCGACCTCGCCGAGGCGACCGTCCGCGCCCATCTCGAAAAGCTCGCCGTCGAGGGACGGATCGACCGGGACTGGCTCCGGCGAGACTGAGTTGAACGACGCGACGTTTTTCACTGCGCGGCCGGTACCACGGGTGTGAGCCTGGAATCGGACCTCGAACGCGCTCGCGCCCTCGACGTGGTCGATCTCGCGGACGCCATCGAGTCCATCGGCTTCGAGTGTACGCGCTGTGGTGGCTGCTGTACGGCGACGGAGCCGGCGGTCGACCCCGAGGAGGCCGACGACGCCGACAACGACGCTTCGCCGCCAGACGACGACACCGACAGCGACGCCGCTTCGTCGGCCGGCCGCGAGCCACACACGGCGACGATCTTCCCCGACGAGATCCGCGACCTCCAGCAGGCCGGCGACTACGACTTCCGGGACGTGGCCCGACCGATGCCCTACGGCCTCTCGGAGACCGACGAGGGCCTCGACGGCGAGACCTTCGAGTGGGCGCTCCAGACCGACGCCTGCGGTGACTGTACCTTCTACGAGGAAGCGGAGGACGAGAACGGCGCGTCCGTGGGGGCCTGCACCGTCCACGAGGACCGGCCGCTGATCTGCCAGACCTACCCGTTCTCGGTCGCGCTAGACAACACGGTCCAGCCGATGGGCGAGGCCGTCGACGAGGCGGGTATCGTCCGCGCCCACGAGTGCGAGGGACTGGGTCGAGATATCTCACGCGAGGACGCCGAAGCACTCGCGGCGACGCTGAAAGAGCGGGCGATCAGAGAACTGGAAGAGGCGATCGCCGTCAGCGAGCAGTACGAGCCGGTCGACCGCGAGAGCGGGACGGTCGTCGTCCACGATTCCGAGGGCGCAAAACGGATCGACGGGACGGACTTCTAAACTTCGCCGTCGATGATCTCGCCGACCGCGAAGTTCGACTTGACTTCGCTGACCTCGACCTTGACGCGCTCGCCGATCTCCGCGCCCGGGACGATGATGACGTAACCACGCTCGACGCGGGCGATGCCGTCGCCCTGCTTGCCGATGTCCTCGATTTCGACGTAGCGGATCTCACCGGGTTCGACCGGTGGCTGTGGCTCCGAGGACGGTGCCGACGACGTCTGTGTCGGCGTCTCCTCCTCCGAGTCGGTGTCGTCCGCTTTGATCAGCGCCACGCGATAGGTTTCCCCCGCCTCGACCGATCCGGTGTCGACTTCCCGCTGTGGGATCTCGACGACGTGACGGTCGCCCTCGTCAGTGATCTCCGCACTAAACAGACACAGGAGTTTCTCCGAGATTTCCAAGGCTGTAGACCTCCGGTTTTCGTATATACATCCATTAATAAAGTATTTGCCGTCGTTCACGGGGGTGTCGACACCGCTCGTCGCGCAATGAGGACTCGTCGTCGCCAGTCGGGACAAACGAACCGTCCAACTGGTCGAGTGTTTGACTCTCCGGGCGAGCATCCGTGCAGTACTCCGATGATCTCTCAGTGTTACCCACCCGTACCAACGCGGGGGGACAGGACGGAGTGACAGGCTCCCGGGACCCGTTCGATAACAGAAAACCGCAACAGGGAACGGTGTTAACCGACCGTACCAAACCCACTAAGGGAAACTGTTGCATACTCCGATGTATGAGCACGACCGCGACGACGACCGACACACGGCTCTCGGACAAGCAGCGCCGGATCCTCGAGTTTCTCCGAACCAACGCCGACACCCAGACCTACTTCAAGTCCCGGCTCATCGGGAACGAACTCGGCCTGTCGGCCAAAGAAGTCGGGACGAACATGACCGCCATCGAGGACGGCGAGTTCGACATCGAAGTCGAGAAATGGGGCTACTCCTCGGCGACGACCTGGAAAGTCACCGCCTAGATCGGGTTTTCGTCTGTCATTTCTGGACCCGGCCACTGTCCCGGGTCCGATTTCCCTCTCACAGCTCCGGCTGGTGCTGTTGCATCTGCCCACTGCTGTGTCTCTGCTGACCCGACTGACTGCCCTGCTGGCCCGTCGTAAGCTGCTGTTCGACCGCGGTGATCGCCTGACCGAGGATTTGCACACACTCCTGGCAGTGGGCGTGTTGGTGCTTGCGACATTCCTGCTGGCAGGCTCGTGCCGCCTGGACGAACGTCTGGAGGATGCGCCGTGAGAACCGGGAGTTCCGGGGGACGAACGCCAGTACCGTCTCGCCTAGCTCCGACACGTCTTCGCACAGCCTGATACACTCGATCATCTGCTGGTCGGCGTGTTGGAGACACTGATCGGCACACCACTCACAGACCTGCTGTGCGCGTGCGACGCTATCGACGACGGCTCGCTGCTGGGGTGTCTCTACGTCCTGCAGGCGCATGCCCTGGCTCGCACCGGCGGGCTGGCTTCCACCCATCGGCTGCTGGCCCGTGGATGACTGCTGGGCCGGCATCGACTGTGTCGTGGGCGACTGTTGGGACTGCTGGTGCATCCCTTCAGTGGCGATCGGTGTCTGTGCCGCGGACTGTGCGGTCGATTCGAACTGCCGGGGTGACTGTGGTGGTTGCATCGCGCCAGTGCCGACACGGGAGAGGTCCAAAGGTATACGCACCGTAGCGGCGCTAACAGTCACTTATCGCTCGGTGACGGCGGTACCGCTGACGGTTACTTCCACGGCCAGCGAATAAGACGTGCTTATCTCAGACGGATTATTGTAGATCTTTACCGGATCGATGGCACACCGTCGTGCGGTCGCCCGGGCAATCGGCTACAATAATCCGTATCAGGGATCGTACGTGACGAGGTCCGCCGCGTCGCCCGCGAGGGCCGACGCTTGCTCGCCGAACGAATCCGCGAAGCGAACGACGAGCGTGAGGACGACTTCGGGATTTTCGACGGCGTAGCCGTCCTCACGCGAGAGGAGGCCGGCCGATTCCAGTTCGCTCGCGTACTTGCTCACCGTCGGTCGCGACACGTCCAGTGTGTCGGCGAGGTCACTGCCCGTGGCCGACGGGTTCCGAAGGAGGGCAATGAGCATCCCACGGACGGTCTCCCGTCGAAGGTAGCTCAGGACGACCATCTCGTGGTCGCCGAACTGGCCGGCCGCGAAGAACCGCCGGTAGTCGCCGTCCTTGTAGCTCTCGATCCGGCCCGCTTCACCCAGCTGTCGGAGGTGATGCTGGGCCTCGCCGGTGCCCAGTTGCAGGTCGTCCCTGATCTTCGAGAAGTGCGTCCCCGGCGTCGTCGAGACGTACCCGGCGATGGCTTCGCGGGCGTCGCTCCCGCTGTTCCCCTTACCATCGCTCTCGGAGAATCGCGCCAGCGGGCTCGCAGCACCGAGTGCGGCGAATCGGCGCAAGGTCGCCCGTTTCGATTCGTCGACCGAACCATCCCCACCCATCTCTATCGCTGTTTGGACGACCAGTAGTAAAACGGCTTCGACTGTTGCCGGTGTTAGTCACCGGCTTCGACCCGGTGACGGCGTCAGTTCTACGCGTCCGACCCGTCGTCGTTGGGGCCGCCTTCGATCTCCTGGTCCATCTGTTCGATGGCCTCGTTCGCGGCGTCGATGCCCTGATCTTCGCCCTGTTTGATCTTCTGGGCCTGCTCTTCCATCTCCTCGATGTCGATCTCGGCGTCCTGGTCGATCTGTCCCAGGATCTCCTCGATGTCGTCGAGTCCGAGCATCTCGCGGGCCTCCTCGTCGAACTCCAGCCCTTCGAGGACGTGCCCGTTCTCCTTCACGTCCGAGCCGGTGAGGTGCTTGCCGTAGCGGCCGACGAGCGAGGTGAGTTCCTGTGGGAGGATGAAGGTGGTCGACTCGCTGCCACCGATCCCTTCCAGCGTCTCCATCCCCTTGTCGATGATGGCGCGCTCGCCCATCGACTCGGCGGATTTCGCGCGGAGCACGGTCGAGATGGCGTCACCCTGCGCTTCGAGGATCTGGCTCTGCTTCTCACCCTGCGCGCGGATGATGTTGGACTGCTTGTCACCCTGGGCCGTCTCGACGGCGGAGCGGCGTTCACCCTGCGCTTCGAGGATCATGGCACGGCGACGGCGTTCCGCGGAGGTCTGTTGCTCCATGGCCTGCTGGACGTCCTTCGAGGGGTTGACCTCGCGGACCTCGACGGACTCGACGCGGACACCCCACTCGTCGGTGGGTTCGTCCAGTTCCTTGCGGATGCGCGAGTTGATCTCTTGGCGCTTGTTCAGCGTGTCGTCCAGTTCCATGTCACCCAGCACGGCACGCAGCGTCGTCTGGGCCAGATTCGAGACGGCGCGCTCGTAGTTGTCGACTTCGAGGAACGCCTTCTTCGGGTCCATCACCTTGATGTAGACGACGGCGTCGGCGGTCACTGGCGAGTTGTCGCGGGTGATCGCTTCCTGACGGGGCACGTCCAGCGTCTGGGTTCGCATGTCGAACCGGGTCACGTCCGACACGAAGGGATAGATGAAGTGAATCCCCTGGTCGAGGAGCCCATTGTACGAACCGAGGACCGTGTACGCACCTTGCTGGTACGGGCGGATGATGACGATGCTCGAGTACACCAGTGCGACGGCGAGCAGGAGGAGGACCACTGCGACGAACGCGATCCCACCGGTCTGGAGGACTACACTTGGTAACATATCGTCCGAACGTCAGGGTGGCTAAAAGAAAAGCCTTCGGTCGACGTGACAAGTATCGACAGCTTACAGTTCCGATGACCGCCGGTCAGGCGGTGTCCGATTCCACGTCGGGGTCGAACTCTCGGTCGGTCTCAGTCTCCGATTCGCGCTCGCGATCACGGGCGAGTTCGCGGTCGATCGGATCACCGGTCTCCCCGACGGCCTCGACCGTCACGACGTTGCCGCCGCCGGGGTCGACCACCATCACTTCCGTGCCGACCTCGATCGTACCGTCGACGCTCCGGGCCTGATAGTGTGGATTGAAGCCGCCGTCGTCGAGTTTGACCTCCCCCTCGGTCTCGGTGACGCGCTCGGTGACGCGGCCGAACTGCCCCTGGAGCGACGAGGAGTCGCTGGTCTGGGCCGATCCCTCGCCGTCGTAGAGATCCAGCTTTCGATACCCCCACAGGGTCAGGCCGGTCATCACGAGGACGGCGACGATCAGGATCGCGATGCCGGCGATGCCACCGATCGGCGAGAGCAGTCCCACGATGCCTGCCGTCAGTAAGGCGACCCCGAGGACGAAGAAGTGCGCCCCCGGCGCGAACGCCTCCGCGACAAGCAGTATCGCTCCCCCCACGAACAGCAGCATCGAGAGTGATTCGTTGAGCAGAGACATACCTCGCCTAGGGGCCGGGCGGGATTAAGTGTCCGGGGTCAGCGCGCCGAAAAATCCCAGCGACAGCAGCGCCAGCACCAGCACACCGCCGGCCAGCAAGAGGACGTTCTGGAGCGACCCGAGGAAGCCAGGAACGATCGCTGCGATGCCGAACACGCCGATGTACACGCCGACGATGACGAACAGTGCGTTTTCCAGCGTCGGCGTCTCCGGTTCGATCGGTCTGACCGAACTGAGGGTCCCGGCGACGTTGCCGCCATCCTCGTCGTCGTCGACTAGCTCCTCGGGCACGTCGCCCCGGTCGAGATCGACCGACTCGGCGCGCTGTCCGGTCCCGGTGTCGTCGGCGTCGGGGCCGACCTCGTCGACGGAGAATCGCCAGTTCTCGTCGTCGGTGTCGGCATCGTCAGTCATACCTGTTTGTTGGACGGGCTGATACAAAAGACCGCTGTCACAGTCCGGGAGAGCGTCGCCGGCCCGTTCAGTGGATCCGGGTGCCCAGCGGCGAGTCCTCGTGGGTGGTCAGCAGATCGGCGTCCTCGCCCGCAGCGAGTACCATCCCGTTGGACTCGCGGCCGAACAGTTCGGCCTTCTCCATGTTGGCCAGCAGGACGACGCGGGTCCCGGGTAGCTCGTCGATCTCGTGGAGGCCTTTCAGCCCGGCGACGACCTGCCGGGTCTCGATACCGATGTCCACTTCCAGTTCGAGCAGATTGTCCGAGTCCGCGATGTCCTCGGCGGCCGTGATCTCACCGACGCGCATGTCGACGCCCTGGAACTCCTCGAAGCCGATGCGCTCGTCTTCGAGCGGTTCGAGTTCGACCTCGTCGTCGCTTTCGTCGTCGCTGTCGCCTTCCCCGTCCTCGTCCTCACTTGCGGCCTCGACGCGCCGCCGAAGCTGATCGTTCAGGCCGGCGATGTGATCGTCTTCGGCCTGCGTGAACAGCTCCGTCGGCTCGTCGAAGTCCGTGGGCGGCGTTTCGAGCGCGGCGTCGAGGGGCACGTCCGCGACCGAGCCCTGTTCCCCGAGTTGTCCCCAGATTCGTTCGGCCTTCTCGGGCAGCACTGGCTGGAGCAGGACGGCGACGGCCTTGGATAGCTGGACGCAGTCGCGGATGACCTGCTCGGCCTCGTCGGGGTCGTCGTCGACGAGGTTCCACGGTTCGTTGCGCTGGATGTACTCGTTGCCGAAGTCGGCGAGTTCGACGCCCACGTCCGCGATGGCCCGCAGGTCGTAGTCGGAAACGGCGGCCTCGAACGTCTCGATGGCCTCTTCGATCCGCTCGCGGACCTCCTCGCTCGTGTCAGTGTCGGGCGTCCCGCCGTAGTTGCGCTGGGCAAAGAGTAGCGACCGATAGAGGAAGTTGCCGACGTTGCCGACGAGTTCGCCGTTGATGCGCTCGGCGAAGCGGTCCCACGAGAAGTCCACGTCGGTCTCGATGCCCGACCCGGAGACGATGTAGTAGCGGAACAGGTCCGGGTGGAAGCCCGCATCGAGGTACTCCTCGGCCCACACCGCACGATTCCGGGAGGTCGAGAGGGACTTGCCGTCGATGTTGACGAAGCCAGTCGCGAGGATCGCCCGCGGTTCGGCGTAGCCCGCACCGCGCAGCATGGCGGGCCAGAAGACGGCGTGGTGCTGGATGATGTCCCGACCGATCACGTGGACGATCTCGCCCGCGTCGTCGGTCCATTCGTCGTCCCAGTCGGTGCCGTGGCGCTGCTCGCCGCCGACCTTCCAGACCTCCTCCCAGTCGTAGGTGTCCGCGCCGACGCGCTCGGTGTACTGCTTGGTCGAGGACACGTACTCGATGGGCGCGTCGACCCAGACGTACAGCACGAGGTCGTCCTCGCCCTCCTCGTCCTCCCCAGCGGGATAATCGACGCCCCAGTCCATGTCCCGGGTGATACAAAGGTCCTGTAGCTCGCCTTCGACCCACTCGCGGGGCTGGTTCTGGGCGTTCTTGGTGCCTTCGAGGCGGTCGAGGAAGTCACCGAGATACTCCTTGAAGTCGTTGAGGCGGAGGAACTTGTGCTCGCGAGCGCGGTACTCCGCCGGATTACCCGTCAGCGTCGAGACGGGGTCCTCGATCTCGCCGGGTTCGAGGTGGCGCTGACAGCCCTCGTCGCACTCGTCGCCGCGGGCCTCCTCACCGCAGTAGGGGCAGGTGCCCACGACGAAGCGGTCCGGGAGCCACTGGTCGGCGTCGGGGTCGTAGCCGACCTGAATCTCCTTCTCGTAGACGTGGTCCTGTTCGACCCACGAGCGGACGAACTCCTGGGTGAGTTCGGTGTTGGTCGCGTCGTCGGTGTGGCCGTAGTTGTCGAACTCGACGTTGAACTGCGGGAACGTCTCGGCGTAGGTCTCGTGGTAGTCGAGCGCGTACTCAGCGGGATCGACGCCTTCCTCGGCGGCGTTGACGACGATCGGCGTCCCGTGCATGTCCGAGCCACAGACGAACGCGGTCTGCTGGCCGACGCGCCGGAGCGCGCGTGCGTACACGTCGCCGTTGACGTAGCCACGGAGGTGGCCGACGTGGAGGTCGCCGTTGGCGTAGGGCAACCCGACGGTCACCACCGCGGGGTTGTCGGTCGGGAACTGCTGGTCACTCATACTGGGTCGATACCTCCGAGCCTGTGGAAAGCCTGCCGATTTGCATCTGTTGGTGGTGGTCGCTATCGGTCGTCGAACGACACGAGAAAGCGCGCCGAAGTTCGCCAGTCCGCCCGACCGTCCGTCCTACCGGCCGGCGGGCGTCGGCTGGGTCCACTCGGCACTCACGAGGGAGCGCATACGCATCGGGATGGCCGAGTGGAACGTGTTCACAACTACAACCGGACGGTGAGACCGCAAAAATCGTTCGGTCTGTCGGAGCCTGTCGGTCGTTACGACTGGCGAGCGGCGACGAGAGCGCCGGCGAGCAGGCCGACCAGCGCGGCGACGACGCCCATGCCGGGACCGCTACCGCTCGTGGTCTCGGGGCCGGCGTCGCCGCTGTCGGTCGACTCCGGGGCCGGTGTGTCGGTGGTGGTCTCCGCCGTCAGTTCTACGGTGTTCGTCGTTTCGGCCGAGGTGGTGTCTGAGGTGGTGGTAGTGGTGGTGGTTGCCCCCTCTGTCCGGGTGGCCGTCGAGGTAGCGGTGGCCGTCGGTGTCGGCGTCGACTGTTCGGGCGCGTCGATCAGCAGCGCGTAGGACGCGTCGCCCTGATAGTCGCCGTCGCCGCTGACTTCGACGTAGTAGGTGTCGTTTCGTTCGGCTTCGATGGTCGCGGACTCCGTGAGGGTGCTACTGGTCGGGTCGGTGGACAGTTCGCCGTCTCGTTCCAGGTCGCCGTCCGGGTCGTTGATGTCCAGATCTAGAGAGAGTTGGACGCTCTCGTCGTAGCTGATGGTGGCGTTCAGGGTATCGCCCGTGGACAGGTCGACGGCGTAGTAGTCGTGTTCACCCGATAAGAGCGAGAGGTTCTCGTAGGTGCCCGGACCGAGCGGGGTCGCACTGGCGTAGTCGCCGTTGGGTTCGAAGCGGTCGTTTTCGGCGACCTCGACCGACAGCGAGTAGGGGGACTGTCCCTGATATTCGGCCCTACCACTGACCTCAATATAGTAGGTCCCGCTCTGTTCGGCCTCCATGGTCGCCCTGCGAGTGACCGTGTCGCTGGTGGGGGATCTGTACGTTTCGGCGAACTGGATGCTGTCACCGTCTGGGCCGTAGATGTCCAGACTGGGGTCGATCTCCGAACTCTCGGCGTGCGTGAGTGTGGCGTTGAGCGTCTCGCCCGGGCCCAGTTCGACGGCGTAGTAGTCTTGTTCGTCACTCAGGATTGAGAGGTTCTCGTACGTGCCCGGTTCGAGTTGCGTCGCGCTGGCGTAGTCGCCGTTGGGTTCGAAGCGGTCGTTTTCGGCGACGGCGACCGACAGCGAGTACGAGACCTCGGTCTGGTACTCGTCGTTGCCGGTGATCTGGACGTAGTAGGTCCCGCTCTGTTCGGCCTCCACGGTCGCCCTGCGAGCGACGGTACTGCTGAGTGGGGACCTGTACTCCTCGCTAAACTGGAGGCGGTCGCCGTCCGGGCCCCGAATGTCGAGATCCGGCTCCAGCTCCCTGTCCTCGTCCTCCGCGTACGTGATCGTGGCGTTCAGCGTTTCGCCCGCCTCAAGTTCGACGGCGTAGTTGTCGAACTCGCCAGAGAGCATCGTCAGGTCCTCGTAGGTACCCGGTTCGAGTTGCGTCGCGCCGGCGTAGTCGCCGTTGGGCTCGAAGCGGTCGTTGGCCGCGACTGCGACCGACAGCGAGTAGTCGATCTGGACATCCTCCTCTACGCCGCTGACGAGGATGTAGTAGGTCCCCGTCTGTTCGGCCTGGGCGGCCGAACGAACGCGCACGGTATCGCTCGTGGGGTCGGAGAAATCGTCGGCTCGCGCGACGTTGTCGCCATCGGGGTTGTAGATATTTACATTGACATCGCCCGGGATGTCCTCCACGTGCTCGATGTTGACGTCGAGTGTCTCGCCCTCACTCAGTTCGACGGCGTAGTAGTCGTACTCCTCCCCGTCGATCACGAGTCCGTCGTAGGTGCCGGGGTCGATCGGTGTCGCCGTCGCTAAGTCGTCGTTCGGTTCGTTCCCATCGTTCTGTGCTATCGCAGTCCCGACTGTCACGGGCGCGATCAGTCCCGTGAGCAGGACAAGTGTCACGACTACGACCGAACTGTCACGCATATCATCACAACACCGATCGCACCCCAAATGGTCTTTGGTCTCGTGAAAATTGCGTTTGGGGTGCTTACACCGTCCTCACTCTTGCCAACAACTGTACTAAATACGGTAGCTTCGCCCGGGACCGCTTCCCCGCGTTTTTCGTTTCCGATCAGTCCTCGACGGCGACGCCACCGAAGGCGGCGAAGCCGGTGACGACGAGATCGACGCCCTCGTGCGTCCGCTCGCTGCGTGTGCGGTCGTCGCTCGCGCCGCCGAGGATCGGCAACACGTCGAGTTCGACGTTCCAGTCCCGGGGGACGATGATCTCGACGCCGCCGAACAGGGCGGTGGCGGTGATGGTGGCGGTCTCGCCATCTGGCACGACCGCGTCGCGAAGGTCCAGCGACGTACCGCCGAAGACCGCGGTCAGGTCTGCCGACCGGAACGCCTGCGAGGTCGCGCGCCGTTCGCTCCCGCCGAAGATCGCCAGCGCCGAGAGGTCAGCGGCGTCGCTCGGGCGGGCCCGCGGGCGGAACTGCCCCGCGACCAGCGAGAGGCCGAACGCGACCACGAGCAGCGGCCAGAACTGCCAGACCTCGCTGGCGGCGACGTAGCCCAGCGCGACGACTTGGGCGGCCCCCGCGACGAGGATCACAGCCACGGGGCCGGTGACGTTCCGGAAGTTACTCGCGACGAGCGCGTAGACGCCGACGGCGACGAACAGCGCGGGGACGAAGCGCAGGAAGTCGCCGGTCGGGTACAGCCCAGTCGTCTCGACCAGCAGGACGACACCGACGAGGACGGCGACGATACCGACGAGTGCCTGTGAGGAGAGTCGTTTGTACGCCATAACGTATAGAGAGACGCGCCAAGAGGAGATAAAGCCAGACTGATACGTGCTCACACTCGTCAGAACACCGCGAAGAAGCCGGCGGCCAGCCCGATCGTCACGACCAGCCGACCGGCGCTGCCGGCGAAGGTCGCGCCGGCGAACTTCACGTAGTCGTCTTCGAGGATCGAGAAGGCGTAGATCGACAGCGTGTCGGGGAAGAAGGGGACACAGAGCGCCAGCGCGAGGCCGGCGTAACCGTACCGCTTGGCGATGGCGACGGTCTTTCGCTCGGACCATCCGAGGATGTCGAACCGGGACCGTTCGAGCAGGCGCAGGAGGGGACCGTACTCTTTGGTCTCTTGTCCGATGTAGAAGGCGAAGAGGCTCCCGAGTGCCTTGCCAGCCCCGCTGACGACGATGATGACGGCGATCGTCGCCGGCTCGGAGAGTCCGATCCGGAGCGTGCCACTCGGTGCGAGGACGATCTCGCTGGGCAGTGGCAAGAGGAAGGCGATCAGGAACGAGTAGACGGCGATGATGAACAGCCCGAACGGGCCCGTCGCGGTACAGACGGCCTGTTCGAGTCCTGCCGGGTCGCTCGCTGTCCCACAGTCTGACAGGAACAGTACGAACGCGTCCAGGGGCACTGCCAGTGGCTAACTCGGGGCCCGTAGTAAGTGTTGATATGTGGGCTCGGTAGTTATCGGGAGGTCGTCGACAGCGTCGGCTCAGTACCAGTCCAGATCGGCGACAAAGGAGCGCAGCATCGACCGGGTGACGTGGGGCATACAGACGACGCGCATCTCGCCGCTGCCGGTCTTGGAGACTCGCCAGCCGCGCTCTCGGAGTTCCGTCGTCATTGGGATCGACAGATCGGCGGCGACCAGCGGGAGTTCCGGGCCGATCACGTCGTGGCCGCGCACGTCTAGCTGTTGGGCGAGCCACTCGGCGTTGTCCATCGCTTGCTCGTAGGTCTCGTGGTACCCTTCGCGCCACAGGGCGTCCATCGCGGCGACGGCGCTGGCGACGCCCGCGCCCGACCGGGTCCCGGTCAGGGTGACCTGGCTCCGGGATTCGAGGTAGGGCGTGTCGATGGCCAGTTCGTCCAGCAGGTCGGGCGACCGGGCCAGCAGGCCGCCGGCGGGCACCGCGGCCTGCCCGACCTTGTGGGGGTCGATCGTCAGCGTGTCCACGTCGGCGTGGCCGAAGTGCCAGCGGTGGTCGGTAAAGGGGAGGTAGAACCCGCCCCACGCGGCGTCGACGTGACAGAGCGCGCCAACGTCGTCGGCCAGATCGGCGATGGCGGGAATCGGGTCGACGAAGCCGTACTCGGTCGTGCCGGCGACGCCGACGACGGCGACGGTGTCCTCGTCGGCGAGGTGGGCCATCGCGTCCATGTCGGCGCGGTACTCGTCGGCGGGCGCGGTCCGCAGTTCGACGCCCAGCAGTTCGGCGGCCTTGGTAAAGGAGAAGTGGGCGTGCTCGGGCGCGACGATGTTGGGACCGTCGGTGTCGCCGCGGTTGCGCGCGATACGGATCGCCTGCACGTTGGCCTCCGTCCCGCCGCTGGTCACGTAGCCCGCCGGATCGCCGAGGCCGGTGACCGCGCCGAGCATCTCGACGGCCTCGCGTTCGAGGTCGGCGACCGTCTCGTAGGTGCCTGGATCGCCGGGGTTGGTCGCGAGAAATCGCTCTGCCGCCTCGCGGGCCGCTGGATGGGGTTCAGTACACATCGACGACAGGACCCGTTCGAACGACTGTGGCTCGGCCCGCTGCATCAGTGTCCGACTGAACGTGGTCGAGAAGTAAAGCGGTTGTGTTCGGCGGGGTGGAGTCGCGAACGCGTCGGTGAGTAGCCCGAAAACGGCCAGTATCTCCCCCCGTCGGTCGATCAGTCGAAGGTGGCCGTCGATTCTGCCGCAACGAGGCGGCTGCTGGTCCGCAGTTCGATGCCGTAAGTCCCAGTGAGCGCCACGGCATCACTCGGTGGCGTACTCGACACCTGGAACCGGCCGTTCGCGTCGGTCTTGTAGAGGTAGACCGTCTCGCCGGGCTCGATCGACTGTTCGAGCTGGACGTAGCCGCCGGTCACGGCCCCGTCGAGACTCAGGCTGATGGCGCGTCCCGAGGCGATTGGGTCGCTGCCGGTGTTGGTCACCTCGATGGCGGTGCCGTCGACTGCACTGGCTTCGAGACCGACATCGACGGTGGATTCGAGCGCGGTGTCGTACCACGACGGCTCCGTGATCGTGACATCGCCGCCGACCGAGGTCCTGTCGAAGTCGACCGTGTAGTCCGTGCTCCCGTCCGAGGTGTCCGCCGTCATCGCGATATCGGCCGAGCGGATCACGCCCTCGCCGTCGACGACGAGCGTCCCCTGGTAGGACGTGATGTTACTGTTGAGCTGTTCGGTGAACGTCTCGTTTTGCTCGGTCGCTTCGAGCGTGATCCGGGCGGACTCACCGCTGCCCTCGACGTTGGTCGTGGTGTAGTTCCCGAGCGCGACGTAGAGGGCGAAGAAGTTCCCGCCCAACCGTGACCGGACGTGTTGACCCGAGATGGCGCGCGTGTACACCGTTCTGTTCCGCTCCGGTGAGCGAGTGACTTCCTTGCTGAAGCCGACCGAGTCGTTGCCGTAGATGTACACTGCCTGGGTGGTGCTCGCGCCGGTCGTGCCGTTCACGCTCGTCCGGTTGCCGAGGTAGTTCATGCCGCCCTCGCCGTCGACCCGTTCGAGGGTGTGGGTGGTCTGGCTGTCCTGTCCGAGCGTCGCGTTCAGCCAGTAGTCCGTGACGTGGGCGCTGCCGTTCAACGCGGTCCGCTGGGCCGCGAGCAGTGCCGTCAGGTTCTGGAGACCGGACTCGTCGACACCGGGCGGATAGAGGCCGCCCTGTGTGGTCTCGCTCCCCGTCTCGGTAGTCGTTCCATCGGACGTTTCGGTCGACGTTCCAGTCGTCTCCCCGGTCGACGTTCCGGTCGTCTCTCCTGGCGTGGTCCCATCCGTGGTTCCTGAGCCGTTGTCCACCGTTGTCCCGGTGAGCGTCGCCGTTGGTGCCGTGTCGTTTGTCGGCGTCCCGTCCGTGCTCCCGCCGAACCCTGAACAGCCCGCCAGAACGAGCACGAGCACTACAAGGATCGTTCGTAGTCGCATACCAACAGGTCGAAACCGTCCCGTATTACTATTTCCGGTCTACTGAAACGATTTTTCCGTTATCGGCTGGCTTACTTACCAGTTCGACGGGCCGATCTTCTTGGTCGCCTTCGCGCGGACGCCCGCGGGCCCGACCGAAGTCTCGAAGACGGTCTGGCGTTCCGTGTCCAGCGCGCCACCGAAGGAGCCGACTCGCATCGTTCGGTAGGTGTCGTGGCCCTGGTCGTTCGAGTAGAAGAAGACGCTGCCGTGCAGGAGGCCGCTGATGTCAGGATCGTTTCGGACCTCGGCCGCGCGCCGTTCGTAGAGAACGAACGCGATCCCGTCCCAGCCGACGACTGCCTCGCGGAGACCGAGCAGGAAACCCAGCACGTCGCTGCGGTCGAGGCCGAAGTTCGTCGCCAGCAGCAGGTCCGAGAGGCCGTCGACGACGACGATCGAATCGTCACCGCTGTCGGCGATGGCCTCGCTCACGTCCTCGAGGAGGGCCGCCGCGTCGCCGGTGGCGGGGCTGTCACCGTCGGCCGGCAACACGGCGTCGTCGCGCCGTTCCTGATACAGCGACCCGGGCACGTCGACGGCGGCGAGGAACTGCTGAGAGAAGTCGGCCACGGTGAGGTGGTCAGTCAAGGTCGCGAACTGTTCAGAGTCGAGAACAGCGTCGAGTTCGGCGTAGATGTGTTCACGGTCGTGGGTCAGTGAGACGTAGGTCACTCCCTCGGGGATCGCTTCGCGAGCGGGGCCGAGTCGCCGCGGGTACAGCGCCGGATCGTGTTTCGCGAGCATGAGCGAGGCGAGACTCGTGTAGAGGAACGCGTGGCCGCCGGCGTCGGGCGCACCGGCCAGCAGGACGGCGCTGCCCGTGGGGATGCCCCGCGTCGCGCCGTCGAGCCCCGGAATCCCGAACGGGAGGTACTCCACGCCCGCGCTGATGCCTTTCGCCTCGGCCGGCGAGAGTTCGTCCATACCGCGGCATGGTCCCGTCGCCTCAAAGCTTTCCCGGCGCTATCGCTCCCGAACGGACTCCAGTAGCAGGCGCTGCTCGACGCGTTTGACTTCCTGCTGGACGTCCCGCACGGCGTCGACGTTGGCGCTGATCGAGGTGACCCCTTCGTCGACGAGGAACTGGACCATCTCTGGCTTCGACCCGGCCTGTCCGCAGATGCTCGTGGCCACGTCGTACTCCCGGCAGGTCTCGATGGTGCGCCGGATCAGTTCCAGCACGGCGGGGTGGAGTTCGTCGAAGCGGTCGGCCACGGCCTCGTTGTTCCGATCGACCGCCAGCGTGTACTGCGTGAGGTCGTTCGTGCCGAAACTGGCGAAGTCGATGCCGGTCTCACAGAGGTCCTCGATACAGAGTGCGCTCGCTGGCGTCTCGACCATCACGCCCCACGTTCGCTTGTCCGGGTCGATCCCGGCGTCGGCGAGCAATCGTTTCGCGCCCAGCACGTCCTCGGCGTCGTTGACCAGCGGGACCATCACCTCGACGTTGTCGTAGCCCAGATCGTACAGCCGGGCGATCGCGTCCAGTTCCAGCCGGAAGGTGTCGGGGCGGTCGAGGCTGCGCCGAATCCCGCGGTAGCCGAGCATCGGGTTGTGCTCGTTGGGTTCGTCCTCGCCGCCGTCGAGTTGGCGGAACTCGTCGGTCGGCGCGTCGAGGGTACGGACCCGGACCGGCCGGGGGTAGAACGCCTCCGCGACCGTGCGGACGCCGTCGACGATCTCCTCGACGTAGGCCCGCTCGCCGTGGTCCTCGACGTAGCGCTCGGGCGTCTTGCTCGTCGAGAGGACCATGTGCTCGATCCGCAGCAGACCCACGCCGTCGGCCCCGGTCGCGGCGGCCCGCTCGGCCGCTTCGGGAATCGAGACGTTGACCTTGATCTCGGTGCCCGTCATCGGTTTGGGCGCTGGCTGTGTCTGGCCGCCGGGCTGGATCGCGGTCGCCGCTGGCTCTGGCTGCTCGGCCGCCACCGTCGCGCCGGGCTCGACCGTGCCCTTGTCGCCGTCGATGGTCACGTCCTCCCCGTCCTGCAGGCGCGCGGTCGCGCCGTCGGTGCCGACGACGGCGGGCACGCCGAGTTCGCGGGAGACGATGGCGGCGTGACTGGTCATCCCGCCCTGATCGGTGACGATGCCGGCGGCGCGTTTCATCGCCGGTACCATGTCCGGCGTCGTCATCTCCGTGACGATGATGTCGCCCGGCTCGACCTTGTCCAGTTGATCGAGCTTGTGGACCAGCCGAACGGAGCCCGCGGCCTGTCCGGGACTGGCACCCAGCCCCGAGACGAGCACGCCGTCGGTCTGGGCCGTCATCGCGCCGCCGTCGGCGACGCTGGCGTCAGCGTCTGTCCCGCTCGCTGCGCCGTCGCCGGCGTCCTCGCCGGGCGCGACGGTCTCGTCGATGGTCGTGATCGGGCGGGACTGCAACAGGTACAGCGTTCCCTCGGCGATGGCCCACTCCACGTCCTGTGGTGTGCCGTAGTGGTCCTCGACGCGTTCCCCCATCCCGACGAGTCGGTCGAGGGCGTCGCCGTCGAGGACTCGCTGCTCGCGTTTCTCGTCGGGCACCGCTCGCTCGACGGTCGACTCGCCGTCGCGGACGTGCATGATCTTCTTGTCCGCGACGGTCACTTCCTCGACCCGCCCGGTCTCGCGGTCGACGACGTAGTTGTCCGGCGACACGGCCCCGGAGACGACGGCCTCGCCCAGGCCCCAGGCGGCCTCGACGATGGCCTGCTCGGCCCCGGTCGAGGGGTGGCTGGTAAAGAGGACGCCGCTCCGGTCGGCGTCGACCATCGCCTGCACGACGACGGCGATGTCGACCACGTCGTGGGCGAAGCCCTGCTCCCCCCGGTAGTAGATCGCTCGCTGGGTAAAGAGGGAAGCCCAGCACTCCTTGACCCGGTCCAGCAGGTCCGCGCGGGCGACGTTCAGGTACGTCTCCTGCTGGCCGGCGAAGGAGGCTTCCGGCAGGTCTTCGGCGGTCGCGGAGGACCGGACTGCGACCACGTCGTGACCCAGGTCGTCGAAGGCCGCCAGCAGGTCGTCCCGGACCGACGACGGTACGTCGGTGTCGAGGATCAGTTCCTGGGCGCGCTCGGCCGCCTCGGCCAGCGCCGTCGAGTCGTCCGTGTCGACGGCGACCGACGCGAACAGTTCCTCGGCGATACCGGTCTCCTCGATGAACGAGCGGTACGTGTCGGCCGTGACCACGAACGCGGGCGGGACCGGGAGCCCCGCGCCCGCGAGTTCGCCGAGCGATGCCGCCTTGCCGCCGACGATGTCGATGTCGTCGGCCGTGATGTCGTCGAGCCAGCGTAGTGCCATGTGCGCACCCGTACTATCATGAACGACTATTAAGGACCTGTCGGTCGGGGCATCTTTCAGGGGGAGTGACTCGGAAGTGAAGAAAGGTTTGCGGGTGGTGGGGAAACGGGTGCGAAGCGACGTTACGGACGCCCTTCGATCTGCTGGAGGAACGCCTGTACCGCCCCAGTGACCCGTTCGGGATCGGCCGTCGGGCCGTCGTGACCCACTCCCTCGAACTCGACGAGTCGGCCGTCACCGACCACTTCCTCGACGGCGCGGACGCTGTCCCGGAGGTGTGGCGGTCCCTCGCTCCCAGTCAGCAGGAGCGCCGGCGCGCCGAGGTCGAGTGTCGCCGGCAGTTCGTACGCCTCGATGGCGCGATCCATTCGGAGCGCGTTCTCGGTGAACCGCGCGTAACCGGGCCACGCCGGCCACTCGTCGAGCCACTGTTCGAACGCCTCGTCGCTGATTTCGCCCCCGTGGAGGACTTCGCGGAGATGGAGTCGCATCGCCCCCTCGCGGTCGCCCGCGTCCAGTCGCGCCTGCATCCGCGCGGCGAGGTCGGCCCGTTCGCGGTACTCCCCGACGAGGACCGCTGGCTCGTAGGCGACGACTGCTTCGACCGGGGTGACTCGTGCGGTCTCGATGGCCCGCAGGCCGCCGAAGGAGTGGCCGAACAGGATCGGCTCCTCGTCGAGTGTCTCGACCACGGCGCGGGTGTCCTCGATTTCCTTGTCGAGGCTGTAGGCCTCGTGGTCGCCGCTGTCGCCGCGCCCGCGGCGGTCGGGGACGACGACGGTGTAGTCGTCCTCGAAGTGGGGGACGACGGGGTCCCAGTAGCGGCGGGTCCCCCCGCCGTGGAGCAAGACGAGCGGTGGTCCGTCACCGTGTGTCTCGTAGGCGATTCGCGTTCCGTCGGTGGCTGTCACGGTTTGCATCGCTGGACTCGTCCGTTCGGGGGTGGCGGCACTGAGCCTGTCTCTCAGTCGTGCGGCCGTTTATAAGCGACGGGCGATCACAGCGTCGAGGGATCGGGCGCGGCGACGGTCGATTCGACGAGGTGAGTCTGGGCCCGTCGGAGCCGTTCGGAGAGCGACGACGCCGTGATGTCGAGTTTGGCGGCGACTTCCGCCAGTGACGCGGTCCGGGGAATCTCGAAGTAGCCCATCTCGTAGGCGGTCCGCAGTGCCTCCCGCTGGGGCGGCGTCAGCCCGGCGTCGGCGTCTCCGTCGGCGCTGGGGACGAGCCGTCGCAGTCTGAACTCGCCGTTGCGCTGCCAGTACGACCGGAACCGATCCAGCGCCGCCCGGTCGGCGAACCAGCCCCGCTGGACCCACCCGGTCGGTGTGGCCCGCGTCCGGTCGATCCGGGCGTCGGCGGCCGCCATCGCCTGTAGCTCCTCTACGTCGTCGACGTAGGGACCGAGTCGAGTCGGCATGCTGACCGCCGGCTCGACCCGGTACCACGGCGTCTCGTCGTCACGCTCGAATCGGGTGTACTCGTCGACGAACGACACCGACTCGAAGGTGTCCTCGACCCGCTCGGCCGGTCCCTCGACGACGCCCACGACGAACGCGGTGTACCACTCGTCGCTCGGCTGGAATTCGACTTCGACCGTCGCTTCTGGCACGGCCGCCGCGACCTCGACGAACGGGAGCCCCTCGCAGGTGATCTCGAACTCGGCGATCAGTCCCATCTCAGACTTCGATGATGTCGTCGTCCTCGCTCTCGGGCACCGTCAGTGTGCCATCGAGCGTCGTCACTGCGCGCCCACCGACGCGAACGTCGTAGCCGTCGGTCTCGACGCGGACCCGGCCCGGCCGGTCGAGGAAGTGGCCCTGCTCGACCACCAGTTCGTCTTGCTCCCCGTCGAGGGCGTTCTGCTGGCGGAGGTAGGCACAGGCCGCACCCGCGCCCGTCCCCGTCACGGGGTCCTCGGGAATCCCGGCCAGCGGGACGAACGCCCGCGAGTGGATCGTGCTGTCGCCGTCCAGCGTGTCGAAAGTGAAGGCGTAGAGCCCCTCGGCGTCGACCGATGCACAGAGGTCCCGGATCGCCGCCATGTCCGGGGATGCGTCGCGCAAGTGCTCGAAGTAGTTGACCGGGACCAGCAGGAAGGGGACGCCGGTCGAGGCGACCGAGAGGGGGAAGTCCGCGCCCACGTCCCGGAGCGTCGCGGGGTCGACGCCCAGCGCCGCCGCCACCTCGTCGTAGCTCACGTCGGCCGGTCGCACGTCGGCGGTCGCCTGCTCCATCCAGACGGTGCCGTCCGAACGGATCTCGATGTCGAAGGTTCCCGCTGCCGTCGCCAACGTGTGGGTCCCGGCGTCGATCTCCTCGCGCTCGAACAGGTACGCGTGGGCCGCCACGGTGGCGTGCCCACACAGGTCGATCTCCCGCTCGGGCGTGAAGTAGCGCAGTCGCCGGTCGGCCGCCTCGTCGTCGACGACGAAGGCCGTCTCGCTGGCCCCGAGTTCGCCCGCGACCTTCCCCATCTGCTCGTCGTCCAGTCCGCCCGCCTCGGGCACCACACCCGCCGGGTTCCCCGCCATCGGCTCGTCGGTGAAGGCGTCGACGAGCAGCGCGTCTCGCGTGTCCATGCCCGACCCAACTCGGTGCCGCCAGTAATGTCTGGTGGTCCCGGGGGGTCCCGGCGGTCGCCGGCGGGACTCGATCACCACGGATCGACAGCGTTGTGTCCTGTCCCGAGAGACACCTCGCTGTGTCGCTGCTCTCCATCTTCGCGACCGCCATCCTCCCGGTGATCGCGGTCGCCGGTGCGGGGTTCCTGCTGGGCCGGTTCAAAGACGTGGACCCGAGCGCGCTCAACACCGTGACGGTCTTCGTCCTCGCGCCGGCGCTGGTCGTCCACAGTTTCGCGACCACGCCGTTCCCCGGGTCGACGCTGGTCCGGGTCGTCGTCGCCGTCGTCGCCTTCTCGGCGGCGATGATCGGCCTCGCGGAGGGCTTTGGCCGCCTGCGCGGGCAGACCGAACCGCTGCTTGGTGCGTTCGTGCTCGTCGCCGCGTTCCCCAACGTCGGCAACTTCGGCATCCCCCTGTCGGAGTTCGCCTTCGGACCGGCGGGGCGAAACACGGCGATTCTCGTCACCGCCCTGCAGGGCGTCCTGCTGTACACGGTCGGTATCTACATCGCGGCCCGCGGCGACGACGGCAGCCCGCTGGGCAGCATGAAGCGGGTGTTCTCGATCCCGCTGGTCTACGCCGTCGTCGGGACGCTGGCGGCCCGGTGGCTCGGCGTCGTCCCGGCCGAGTCGACCGCGGCGATGCAGACGATTCGGATGCTCGGCAACGCCTCGATTCCCGTAATGTTGCTCATCCTCGGGATCAGGCTCTCGAACGTCGACGTGGCGGAGGCGGTCGGCCGCGTCGGCGTCGCCAGCGGGGCCAAGCTACTGGTCGCGCCGCTGGTGGGGCTCGGGATCGCACTGGCGGTCGGGTTCCAGAACACGACGGTCGCGCGGACGTTCGTCCTGCTGACGGCGGCCCCGACGGCGGTGACGCCGGTCATCCTCGTCGGCGCGTTCAGCGGTGCGAACGACGGTCCGTCGGCCAGCCAGTTCGTCAGCACCTCGGTGTTCGTCACGACCGTCGCCAGCGTCGTCACGGTCACCGCGCTGGTCGCCGCGCTGCAGTCGGGACTCGTGCTGTGACTGCGGAGCGGTGCTGTCTCCGGCTCTCTCAGTGACGACCGTCGTCGCGGACGTACTCCAGTGCGTCGAGGTACTGCTCCGTATCGACGCTGTCACCGCGTTCGCGGAGTCGTTCCCGGAGTTTCGTCGGCGTCATGCGTGCTGTCATCTGACACACTATTGGGAGTTAACACTTTCTCCCGGCTCAGCCCTGCCCGACGGCCTCGACCTCGGAGACCTCGAAGCGTGCGCCGCCGTCCTCGCTCTCGGTGACGCTGATCGACCAGCCGTGGGCCTGTACCACCTGCCGGACGATGTTGAGCCCCAGACCGGTCCCATCAGGGACCGACGAGTACCCCTGTTCGAACACCTGTTCGCGGTCCTCGGGCGGGATGCCCGGCCCGTCGTCCGCGAGGAAGAACCCGTCGCCGTCGGGGAGGCGACCGAGGACGACCGACACCGGGTCGCCGCCGTGCTCGATGCTGTTGGCAAAGAGGTTCTCGAACAGATGGGCGAGGCGGCTCCGGTCGGCCTGGACGGTCAGATCCGACCGGACGGTCAGGTCGGCCTCGCCCGTCTCGACGTTCTCCCAGCTCCGTCTGGCCGCCCGCTCCAGCGTGACGGGTTCGGTCTCCTCGACCGCCTGACCGTCTCTCGTCATCGTCAGCACGTCCTCGATGATCGTCCCCATGCGCTTGACGTTGCGCAGGATCGACTCGACGTGCTCGTCCTCGGGGTACTTCTCGTGGGCCAGTTCGGCACGGCCCAGCGTCACCGACAGCGGGTTCCGCAGGTCGTGTGAGAGGATGCTGGCGAACTCCTCTAAGCGCTCGATCTGTCGTTCGAGGTCCTCCTGTGCCTCCTTGCGCTCCGTGATGTGCTTCGTCACCCCGAGCAATCCCGTAATCTGGCCGTCCTCGTCCCGCAGCGGGACCTTCGAGCAGACGGTCCACGTCCCGTCGAGTTCGTCGTACTCCTCCTTTTCGAGGACGGACTCGCCGGTCTCGATGACGTGCATGTCGTCTCCGTAGGCCTCCGACGTGAGGCGGTCGTTCGGATAGGCCTCCTTGTCCGTCTTCCCGATCAGGTCGAAGGACTTCTCGTAGGGATGGCTGGCCCGAACGTGGCGGGCCGCCGTGTCCTTGACGTACAGGTGGATCGGAGCCTCGTCGAAGACGCGGTCGAGGAGCCCTTCCGCCGAGAGCCCGAGGTTCGACCAGCGCCGTTCCCGCGCCTCGTCGAGGACCGACCGGAGCGGTTCGACGGAATCGGTTACGTCGACGTGTTTGTCGACCACGCCGAGGGCCGTCGCGGGCACACTGACGCCGGGCGCTCGACTGATCGCGACGACGAGCGGCGGATCGGCGTCGGTGATCGCGTCCGGGAGGTCGTCCCCGCCCGTCTGCAGCGAGCGACTGTCGACGACGAGCGCGTCGTGGGGTTCGTCTCCGAGCATCGTCATGTCACAGCGGTCGACCTCGTACTCGTCGGTGTCTGCGAGTCCGAGCGGATCGCTCCCCGCTCCCGTCGCGTCGAGATAGCCGACCGTCCATGCTGGAAGGCTCGTGTCGGGAACCACGGGTTTTCGTCCACTCAATCGCAAGCCCGTCTAATGAATGTTGATACCGACAGGCCGACTCGCTACTCCACGACCTCGACGCCGCTGATCTCGAACCGCGTCCCGCCGCTGTGACTCTCCGTGACGCTGATCTCCCAGTCGTGGGCGTCGACGATCTGACGCACGATTTCGAGGCCCAGTCCTGTCCCGTCGGCGGATGTCGTGTACCCCCGCTCGAAGATCTGGTCGCGCTCGTCGGCCGGGATACCCGGGCCGTCGTCGGCGACGTAGAACCCACCGCCGTCCGCGAGCGGCCCGATCCGCACGGCGACGCCGTCGCCGGCGTGTTCGACGGCGTTGCGAAAGAGGTTCTCGAAGACGTGGCGAAGCCGTCCGCGGTCGGCCTCGATCGTCAGATCGATCACCGACAGCGTCGCCTCTGCCGTCGAGACGACCTCCCAGCACGACACGGCCAGGGACCGCACCGACACCTGCTCCACGTCGACGACGCGCTGGCCGCCGCGAGTGAGCGTGAGCACGTCCTCGACGAGTTCGTCGATCCGGTCGATCGACTCGGCGATACTGTCGAGGTGCCCGTCGTCCGGGTTCGCCTCGCGAGCGAGTTTGAGGTGGCCGTTGGCGACGCTCAGGGGATTGCGCAGGTCGTGTGAGAGAATCTCCGCGAACTGTTCGAGGCGGTCGTTCTGGCGTTCCAGCGCTTCCTGGTACTCCTTGCGTTTCGTGATGACCTGCGTGAACCCGATGAGGCCGACCGTGGTGCCGGTCGCATCGGTGATGGGTACCTTCGACGTGATCGACCAGTTGTCGTCGCCGGCGTTGAACTCCTCTTGCTCGATGATCGGCTCGCCGGTCTCGATGACGCGCATGTCGTCCGCGTAGGTCTCCTCGCCGAACCCCGCCTCTGGGTACACCTCCTCGTCAGTACGACCCAGCAACTCCCCCGGTCCGTCGTAGTACTCGCTCGACCGGACGTGCCGGCCGGCGGCGTCTTTGACGTACAGGTGCGTCGGTGCTCGCTCGAACACGCTGTCGACGAACTGCGCCGCGTCCATCCCGAGGTTCTGCCACCGCTCGATCACGAGGTCGTCGAGCGCCTCGACCAGCGGTTCAAGGTCGTCGTCGAGGACGAGATGCTTATCGAGCAGATCGAACGTGGCGCTGGTGATTCGCAGCGTCTCGTCCTCGCCGACCGCGATCAACCCGACGCCAGTCGTCCCGTCGAGTGCGTCGGCCACGTCGTCCACGCGCTGCTCGTCGGCGATCAGCACGCCCAGCGTCGACGGGTCGACCGCCTCGGCGGTCAGCCGCCGAACGTCGTAGTACTCGCTCGCGTCGACCGGCGTGGACCCGTCGCCGAGAGGCAACGCTGTCCCGACGTAGCCGACGACCCACTGGTCACCGTGCGGCGGACTGTACATCTCGGATACACACCCTAACACGAGGTGCTACATGAAGATTGGCGATACTTCGATGCCGTTCCACACCCGCCGCCAGAAGGATCAGTCGGCCAGCGCTTCTTCGGAGCCGACGTTCGCGTTCGGATCTTGAATCCAGAGGTCGCCAAAGAGGTCGTCCTGCTGGAGTCGGACCTGCCCGCGATGGGAGAGGAAGAGCAGACCGAGGAACGTCTCGACGCGCGAGCCGCCGGTGTCCTGTACCTCCCGGAACAGCACCTCCTCGCGGCCGGCGTCGTACTGCTCGCGCAGCGCCGCATCCACCTCGTCGATGATCGCGTCGATGTCCTCACCGTGGGTGTTCGCCGTCACCTCGTCGGCGGTCGGCTCGTCGTCCATCCGCAGGTCGTCGGCCCCGCGGTAGTCCAGTTCCTGTGTCCCCCGCTGGAACCCGCTCGGCGAGCCACTGGTGTCGTAGCTCCGGGACTCCTTCCACCACGAATCGCGCTCGGCCTCCCGGAGGTCGCGCACGAGTTCGTCCAGCGTCTGGGGCATTCCGCGAGCGCGCCGGCGCTCCAGTCGCCGGTCCATCTCCTGCTCCAGCGAGGCGAACGGATCGGGCTCGTCGATCGACCCGTCGCCGCTCATCGCCTCCTCCCACGGCTTCGCCGGCGGTTCCTCCTCGTCGTCGTCGCTCAGCATCGCGTCGCTCTTCATCCGAATGAGGACCGAGGCGTAGAACAGCGCCCGCCCCGACGTTCGGAGGTCCGCCTCGTCGATCACGTCGAGGAACTTGTCGGTCACCTGCACCACGTCGATGTCCCACGGGTCGATCTCCCCGGCGTCGGCCAGCTGGACGAGGACCTCGACCGGTTCGACCTCCTCGTCGTCGTCTTCGTCAGTCTCGGCCGCTTCGTCTTCACCAACCACTGATTCGTCGTCGCTGTCGTCGTCTTCCGTCCCGAAAGGGTCGTCTGCGTCGCGCTCACCCGGCGGTTTCCGATCATCGTGTCCGGCGATGTTCAGCGGGATGTCGTCCCCGTCGTCACCGTCCTCGCCTTCCTCGCTTCGCTCACGGGTCGCTTCGCTCCCCGCTCGGCTTTCCGAGGACCCTGACTCGCGTTGCTCGTCAGGCCCCTCGCTAGTCATCTGCGGGCACCTCCCCACTCTCCAGTTCCCCGGACAGGTCGATCCCGGTCACCGCACTCACGTTGTCGTCCTGCATCGTCACGCCGATGGCTCGCTCGGAGCGATCCAGCAGCGCCGCGCGGTGGGAGACGACGACGAACTGGGCCTCGCCCGCGAGTTCGTCGACCATCTCGCCGACGAGTTCGGCGTTGGCGGCGTCGAGGAAGGCGTCGACCTCGTCCAGCGCGTAGAACGGCGCGGGGTTGTGGCGCTGAATCGCGAAGATGAACGCCAGCGCCGTCAGTGACTTCTCGCCGCCGGACATGGCGTTGAGTCGCTGGATCGGCTTGTCGCCGGGCTGGGCCTTCATCGTCAGGCCACCCTCGAAGGGGTCGTCCTCGTCTTCGAGGTGGAGGTGTCCGGTCCCGTTCGAGAGCCGTTCGAAGATGTCCTCGAACTGCTCGTTGATCTCGTCGAAAGCGTCCATGAACGTCGCCTTCTTGCGCTGCTCGTAGCTCTCGATCCGGTCGCGGATGCCGTCGGCCTCCTCGACGAGCGTCGCTTTCTGGTCCTCTAGCTCTTCGAGGTCGTCGGCGACGGCGTCGTACTCGTCGATGGCGCGCATGTTGACCGGCTCCAGTTCCTCCATCCGGGATTCGAGGCGGCCGATCTGTGACTCGACGACGTGGTGGTCCGGGATCTCCTCGGGGTCGTAGTCGCCGACCTGATCTTCGAGTTCGTCGATCTCCCAGTCCAGTCGCTCGCGCTCCTCGGTCGCGTCGTCGAGGTCCCGCTCCACGTCGCCGACGAGCGATTGCTGCTCGTCGCGGGCCTCTTTCGCTTCCTGTAGCTCCTCGCGCAAGTCCTCGCGCTCTCCTTTGAGGTCGGCGAGTTCCGCCTCCAGTTCGGCCACTTCCTCCTCTTTCGCCTGCTTTTCCGCGCGCTTGTCCTCGATCTTCTCTTCGAGGTCGGCGATGCGCTCCTCGGCCTCGGCCTTCCGGTTCTGGGCGGCCTCGATGTCGTCGTGGAGGTCGTCGATGTCCCCCTCGGCGTACTGCTTCTCCAGTTGCAGTTCGTTGAGGTCCGCATCGAGGTCGCTCTCGCGACTCTCCAGTTCGTCGATGGTCGCCTTGATCCGGTCGGCCTCGTCGGTCAGATCCGGCAGGTCCGAGTCGGCGACTTCCGCTTCGAGGTCGTCGATGTCTGCCTCGATCGTCTCGATGGCGTCGGTCTGGGTTGCGATCTCGGCCTCCAGTTCGTCCATCTCGTCGGAGACTTCCTCGCGCTCTTCCTCGATTTCCGCCAGTTCGGATTCCAGGCGTTCGACCCGACTCTCGGCGTCGTCGATGGCTTCCCGTTTGCGCTCGATGTCGCTCTCGATCTCCCGGACCTGATCGTTCGCGTCGGTCTGGCGGTCGCGGGCGTCGTCGAGGCGACCCTCCACGTCGCGCAGGTCCTCGCGCAGGTCGGCGCGCTCGTCTTCGAGTTCGTTGATCTTCGCCGCGACCCGCTCCAGCTGGCCCTGCCCGCCGGAGAAGGAGTAACGCGTCCCCGACGACGAACCGCCGGTCATCGCGCCCGACTTCTCGACTAGGTCGCCGTCCAGCGTCACCATCCGGAAATCGCCCATGAACTCGCGGGCGGTCTGCATGTCCGCGACGACGACGGTGTCGCCCAGCACGTACGAGAAGACGCCCGCGTACTCGGGATCGAAGTCCACGAGGTTGTACGCGAAGTCGATGACGCCGCCGTGCTGTGGGAGGTTCGGCAGCGAGCGCTGGTGCATCTCCGTGATCGGGAGGAAGGTCGCTCGGCCGGCGTTGCGCGACTTCAGGTACTCGATCCCCCGCTGGCCGACCGTGTCGTCGTCGACGACGACGTGAGCCAGTCGTCCCCCGGCGGCCGTCTCACAGGCCGTCGCGTAGTCGGGGTCGACGCCGCCGATCTGACCGACGGTGCCGTGGACGCCCTCCATCCCGGATTCGAGGATCGTCGTCACCGCGCGACCGTAGGACGAGTCGCCGTCCTGCCCCGCTTTCGCTTCGAGGCTGGCGTACTCCTGCTGGAGGCCGCTGATCTCGTCTTCGAGGTCGTCGATCTCGCTCTGGAGTTCGCGTTTCTCCTGCTTGAGGTCCTCGACGACCTCCGTGATCGTTTCCGTGTTCTTCCGCGCTTTCTCCAGTTCCGTCTCCAGATCGTCGATGGCGGCTTCGAGGTCGGGGATCTCGGCTTCGGCCTCCTCGATGGCGTCGCGCTTCTCGCGTTGCTGGTTCGAGCGGCGACGCGCCTCGTCGAGCAGGCGGTCCTGCTCGCGCTGGAGGTCGTTCTTCTCGGATTTGGCTGCCTCCAGCGCCTCGCGCTTGGCTTCGAGTTCCTCTTTGACCTCCTCGAACTCCTCGCCGACCTCGTCGATCTTTGCCTGTACGTCCGCGAGCGCGGCCTCCTGCTCGCTGATCTCGGCTTTGACGTTCGATTTCTCGACTTTCGTCTGGCGGATCTCGCTTTCGAGGTCGTCGATGGTCTCCTGCTTGCGGTCGATCTGGACGAACGCCTGCCGGCGCTCGTTCTCGGCGTTCTCGACCTTCTCTTCTGCGTTCTCGACTTTGTCTTCGAGCCGCGAGATGTCGCCCTTGATCTCCTCGATCTCTCGTTTGATCGCCAGTTGCTCGTCCTCGCCCTTGCGCTCGATCTCCTGATTCAGCTCGTGCAGATCGTCTTCGAGTCGGACGACCTTGCCCTGGCGCTCGTCGAGTTCCTGCTGAAGCTCTTTCAGTTCGGCTTCGAGGTCGTCGATCTCGCTCTGGATCTCCTCGCGCTCCTCGCGCTTGTCCTCCAGTTCGGCGGCTTTTCGGTACCCCTCGTACTCCGCTTTCTCGTCACGGAGCTCCTGATACTTGAGCGCGGTCTCGCGTTCGTCTTCCAGTTGGTCGAGGCGCTCTTGCTTCTCCTCGATGCGCAGTTCCGCTTCGTCGATGCGCTCCTGGACGACTTCCAGTTCCTCGAAGGCGTCGGCCTTCTTCGCGTCGAACTGGGCCACGCCGGCGATCTCGTCGATGATCTCCCGGCGCGCGCCCGGCGTCATATTGATGATCTCGGTCACGTCGCCCTGCATGACGACGTTGTAGCCTTCCGGCGTGACGCCGGCCTGGGCCAGCAGGTCCTGAATGTCGCCTAAGTTGACCGAGCGGCCGTTGATGTAGTAGTAGGAGTAGTAGTTGTCTTCGGTCTCCTTGACACGGCGTTTGATCGAGATTTCGTCCACGTCGCCCACGTCCTCCGTGCCGGCGGCGTTGGCGACCTGCGAGCGCTCTAAGTTGCGGTCCTCGTTGTCGAGGATCACTTCCACGCTGGCCTCGCGTTCCTCGCTGCCCTCGGCTTCCTCGTCGGCGTGGCCGGGGTTGTAGATCAGATCGGTCAGTTTCTCGGCGCGGATGCCGGAGGTGCGGGCCAGTCCGAGGGCGAACAGAATAGAGTCGATGATGTTGGACTTGCCCGATCCGTTGGGGCCGGTGACGACGGTGAAGTCCTCGTAGAAGGGGATCCGCGTCTTCCGGCCGAAACTCTTGAAGTTGTCGAGTACGAGCTCTTTGATGTGCATTGGGTCGCTCGTGGCCGTGTCCTCACGCGACGATGATGTCGGAGTCGGACTCGGCCTCGCTTTCCTCCCGGTTGTTCTCGTCGTTGCCGTCCGCTTGCTTAGTACTGTCGGCCGGCGTCGCTTCACCCGTCGGCTGAGCGTCAGTTTCTTCGATGATGTCGTCCTCTTGGGTACTCTCTGGGGCGAGGCCGATGTCCTCGTCGACGGCGCTTTCGAGTTCACGCAGTCGAACTTTGCACTCGACGAGTTCGTCGGTCAGTCCCTCGACGGACGCTTCCAGTTCCTTGACGCGCGTTTCGAGTTCCTCGACACGGTTACCGCACATACCCAGGACCTGCCGGTCTGTCCACTTATACCTACGTCAGACATTGACAGTATTCGTGACAGGTGGGGTGATTCGGTGTCGTCTCCTCGCCCGCTACGCCCGCTCGACCGAGAGCGTCACGACGCCGGAGAGTTCGATCTCGTCGCTTGGATACACCCGCGCTCGGTCACCCGGTCGTAGCCGCTCGCCGTTGAGTCGCGTCGGGTTCTCGCCGTCGACGACCAGCGTGAAACCGTGTTCGTCGTGGACGAAGTGGAGGTGACGGTCGTCGATCCACTTGGCGTGGTCGCCCTCGCCGGCGGCCCGCAGCATCGCCCGGATCTCCTCGTCGACCGTCTTCCCGTCGCCGACGACGATGCGCTGATCCCCGTAGCCCAGTGTGAGTCGGTCGGGAGGCGGGCCGCTCGTCCTGTCGCCCTGCCGGACGCTGCGCTGCCTGCTGGACTGTGCGTCACTGGACTGTGCCCCATCGGACTGCGACCCACCGGATTGGGAATGAGCGGACTGCGGGCGACCGGACTGTGACCGGCTGGCCCCTGTCGCGCTCGATTGCCCGGTCTTCGTCTGACTCGTCGTCTGGCCCGCACTCGACTGCGTCGTTCCGTTCGACGCCGCCGTCGCTCCTGCCGACGTGGCCGGTGTCGACGGCGTACTCGTCGACGCCGAGTCGGACTCCGTGCCAGGCACAGTCGCGGCCTCGTCACCCCGCTCCGTGTCCCCGTTCGTCGTCGACACCCGTTCGAGGATTCGCTCGCGGAGTCGCTGGCCGTAGTCGGGCACCAGCGCGTCGGCACGCGCTCGCAACCCATCGCCGTCGAGCCACCACGGCACGTCCTCCTCGTCGAGGACGTACCGACGGAGTCCGACCGCGATCAACAGCAGCAGTGCCTGCGGAATGAAGGTGAAGTAGTCGAGCAGGCCGGGGGGTTCGCCGCTCGCTTGCAGGAGCGCGACCCCGGCGGCTGTCCCACCAGCCGACACTGTCGGGTCGCCACTCACCGCACCAGCGGCGACCACGCTCGCCGCGAGGCCGAGCGTGGTGAATCCGGTCGCTGCGAGCACGGCGCGTCGCCGCTTGGTCGCGTTACGGCGCATGGCTGACCCGTCGCTCGTCTCGCCCCTCGCGGGCCGGACGTGACCGCCATCCGGCGGCGCTCTGTGACCCTGTTCGTCTGTCGTGTGCGTGTGTCTCGTTCATGGCACTGTCCCCCCGGTGATCCCCGCCGACCACGCCGGTCGTCCTGACCCCCTCGACGGCTGTGATCGGTTGTCACGTGCTACCCCGTAACGATGCCTCAAAGCGTTTGCGGGTCCGCTCGATACTGGAGGTCGTTAGCCTTTAGCCGCCCGCCACCGAACCGCGGGTAATGACTGCGCAAGCTGCCGAATCGCGCGAGCTCGCGACCGTCATCGGGCTCGAGGTGCACGTCCAGCTCGAGACCGAGACGAAGATCTTCTGTGGCTGTTCGACCGAGCAGCGTGAGGAACCCAACACCACGACCTGCCCGGTCTGTCTCGGCCTCCCCGGCGCGCTCCCGGTCCTGAACGAGGCGGCCGTCGAATCCGCCGTCAAAATCGGGAAGGCCATCGACGCCGACATCCCAGAGGAAACCACCTTCCACCGGAAGAACTACTACTACCCCGACCTCCCCAAGAACTTCCAGATCACGCAGTACGACTCCCCGATCTGCCAGGACGGCGAACTGGAGTTCTCCCACGAGGGCGACAGCCGCACGGTCGGCATCCGGCGCGCCCACTTAGAAGAGGACCCCGGCTCGATCAAGCACGTCCGCGAGGGCACGGGACCGCTCGAAGCCCGGACCTGCTCGATCGACCGCGCCGACTACACCCTGATCGACTACAACCGCGCTGGCACGCCGCTCATGGAGATCGTCACCCGGCCGGACTTCCGCGACCCCGGCGAGGTGCGGGCCTTCCTCGAAAAACTGGAGGAAGTCCTCGAATATCTCGGCGTGTTCGACGCCACCCGCGACGGGAGCCTGCGTATCGACGCGAACCTCTCGCTGGTCGACGCCGACGACGTGAACGACGACGGCTCCATCGACGAGACCGTCCTCGAAGATGCCAACCGCACCGAGGTCAAGAACATCTCCAGTCACAAGGGCGCACAGAAGGCGCTGGCCTTCGAGGCCTCCCGCCAGAAGAAGCTCGTCCAGTCGGGCCGTGAGGTCGCCCAGGAGACCCGCCACTTCAACGAGACCCACGGCAACACCGTCGGGATGCGATCCAAAGAGGAGGAGAAAGACTACCGCTACTTCCGCGAGGCCGACCTCCCGCCCCTGCGAGTGAGCCACTGGAAGGACGAAATTCCGATCCCGGAACTCCCCGACGCCCGCCGCGACCGCTTCGTCGCCGAGTACGGCCTGAGCGAAGAAGCCGCGTCGAAACTCACCTCGACGAAGCAGGTCGCGGACTTCTTCGAGGCCGTCGCCGAGCGCTTCGACGCCGACCTGGCGGCGACGTGGGTCGCCGACGAACTCCTCGGAGAACTGAACTACCGCGACATGGCGATCACGGACGTAGAGGGTCGCTTCGACGAGATCGAACGCCTCGTCGAACTCGTCGCCGAGGACGAGATCACGGCCAAGAACGCCAAGGAGACGGTCCTCCGGGAGATGCTCGACGAGGGCGACGCCCCCGGTGAGATCGTCGAGCGCGAGGACCTGGGCAAGACTAGCGGCGACGCGGTTCAGCAGGCAGTCGAGGACGCCATCGACGAGAACCCCGACGCCGTCGCGGACTACGAGGACGGCGACGACGGGGCGATCAACTTCCTCGTCGGCCAGGTCATGGGCAAGACAGGTGGGAGTGCGGACCCCGGCGACGTGAATCAGTTGCTGCGGGAGGAATTAGAGGAGTAGAGCGATCCGGTAGGCTGTGTCTTCGATGTCGGGGACACGACACCCGGACGACTGTGTCGGGAGAGTAACTAAGTCGGAGCCAACCACGGACAACACCAATGCAACAGTATCTCGATCTCGTCGACTCGACGCTCCGCGAGGGCACGTACAAGCCCAACCGCACGGGCGTCGACACCGTCGCGACGTTCAGCCAGCACTACGAGGTGGACCTCGCGGAGGGGTTCCCGCTGCTGACCACCAAGGACCTCTCGGGCTTTCGCTGGAACTCCCTGATCCACGAACTCATGTGGTATCTCTCGGGCGAGGAGCACATCCGCGACCTGCGCGAAGAGACCGCCATCTGGGACGCGTGGGCCGACGAGGATGGCCACCTCGACACCGCCTACGGTCGGTTCTGGCGACGGTACCCGATCCCGGACGACGACTCGCAACTGCCGGGTGAAAGCTGGCCCGACGACCAGCATCGGTGGGTCAACGACGACGGCACCTTCGACCAGCTCGCCTACGTGATGGACCAGCTCGAGGAGAACCCCCATTCCCGTCGGCTCGTCGTCAACGCGTGGCACCCCGCCAACGCCACGGTTTCGACGCTGCCGCCGTGTCACTACACCTTCGTCTTCAACGTCCAGGGCGACCGGCTGAACGTCCACCTCACCCAGCGCTCGGGCGATATCGCGCTGGGCATCCCCTTCAACATCGCCGCCTACTCGCTGCTGGCCCAGGCCGTCGCCCAGCGTACCGGCTTCGAACTGGGGTCGTTCGGTCACACCATCGTCGACGCGCACGTCTACTGCGGCGCTGGCGCTCGCGGCGAGTGGTACGGCGACAACCTCGACGCCTTGCAGGAGCGCCTCCGAAACGTCGACGCTAAAGAGGACTACCTCGCGGTCAAGGAGTGGCTCGAATCCACCGCGCCGGCCGAGGACGACGGACAGGAGAAGTACGATCACGTGCCGGGCCTGCTCGAACAGTGCTCGCGAGAGCCTCGCGAACGCCCGACGATGGACATCGCGAACAAACCACTGGACGACCTCGAATACGACGACTTCGAACTGCACGGCTACGACCCCGCGCCGGGCATCTCCTTCTCGGTGGCCGAGTGAGATGGCTGGGGAGGAGATCGACGCGACGGGCGCGGCCGACGGGATCGAGATCGCGCTCGTCGCCGCCGTCGCCGAGAACGGCGTCATCGGAGCCGACGGCGAACTCCCGTGGCACTACTCCGAGGACCTGCAACACTTCAAGGAGACGACGATGGGCCACCCCGTGATCATGGGCCGGCGCACCTTCGAGGGGATCGTCGACGGACTGGGCGAGCCACTGCCGGGCCGGACGAACGTCGTCCTGACGAGCAGTGAGCGGGAGTTTCCAGGGGGCGCTGTCGGAGCGGGTTCGCTCGACGAAGCGCTCGACGCGGCCCGTGACACCGGGAGCGAGGTGGCCTATGTCGTTGGCGGCGCGACGGTCTACGAGCAGTTCCTCCCCGACGCCGACCGCCTCGTCCTGACGGAGGTCCACGAGGAGTACGACGGCGACACCTCCTTCCCCGAGGTCGAGTGGCACGACTGGCGAGAAGTGTCCCGGGACGACCGCGGCGACCTCTCCTTCGTCGAGTACGTCCGTGAAGCGTGATCGACGGGATCCCAGCGACGCTGGCGGTCCGGTACTGGAACCGTTCAGGGTAGTATCGGCGGATCGAGTAGCGCCCGTACGACCGGGAACGCCCGTCCGTTACGGATCGTCAACAGGTAGCTCACGACCCCGGTGAGGGCGAATCCGACCAGACCGAGGAGTGCCGCCAGTGCGACCAACCGCGGCCCGGTCGGACCGATTCTCGCGAGCGCGAAGAAGACGACAGCGGTCGTGACGACACCGACGGTCGCGGCTTCCAAGCAGATCGAGAGGGCGCGGAGCGGTCGTCTCAACACCAGCGTGTTGACGCGGAGCGTTTTCGCTTCTGTGGTCGGTCACTCGCCGGTTACGTGCGTGTCGTCGACCGATCCGTCGTCCGTCGCGGCCGTCCGGTTCGCTTCGGGATCGACTCGCAGGAGCCACACGAACAGCCCCGCGGCCAGCAGTTCCACGCTCTTGACGATCCCTTCGGTCGGCGTCGTCACGTAGTGGTCGTAGATCGTATAGAGGACACCGCCGTGGCTGTGTCCGGTCGTCTCGGGCGCGGGGATGCCTCGCAGGAACGCGCCGTGGCCGGTCTCGTGCCAGACGACCCACGCGGCGAAAGAGAGCAGCACGAGGGCCAGGCCGGCGACGTAGGCCCGCCGGATCGAGAGGTGGCCGCGCGTGACGAGGTACGGGCCGGCCAGCAACACGATAGCGAAGGCGACAAACAGGAACGGTCGCGGGTCGGGAAGCAATCCCTGGCTCGTGAGCGACGAGAGGCCCTGCAGGTAGACGAGCATCCGGGGAAAGCCCCACCAGAGGTGGTACGACGCGGTGACGAACACGAGGCCAGCGGCGAGCGTGCGGCCGATCCTGACCGAGCGGTCCATAGGCGAGCTATCGGCTCGGGGGGAATGAGTCCGTCGAAGCGTCGCGCCCCCGTGCTTGCCAGTGAAACCGAAGCCTACACGAGGGCGGGCAGGGATGACCCAGACAATGAGCGAGATGACCGTCTACGAGGATCGGCTCGCCCGCCAGATGGACCGGGGCGAGTTCGTCCTCGCTGTCGTGACTGCGACCAAGCCGGACTTCTACAAGCAAGCGCCCGTGGTCGACGCCGCCCGTGAGAAGGGCCTGCCCTGCTTCGTCCTCCACACCGGCCAGCACTACGACGACGTGCTCGGGCACGGCCTCGCGGAGTACGACATCGAGGACCGCATCGCGGTCGATCTGGGAATCCGGGGCAGTCTCTCGGAGAAGACCGCGCAGGTCCACCGTCGGATCGACGAGTTCACCGACCGACTCGATCAGTGGGAGGACACGACCGTCCTGCCGCTGGTCCACGGCGACACCCACGCTGCCGGCATCGTCCCACAGGCCTGGCAGTTCGCGACCAATCAGGCCGTCGCCCACAACGAGGCGGGCCTGCGCGGCATGTCGCCGGACTTCGACTTCGACGCCGACCCCGCCACAGCCGTCGAGGCCCAGTGGGAGGGCGAGTGGTCGCTCAACCGCGCCGAACCGTTCCCCGAGCAGTACGACACGTTCGTCGGTTCGGCGGCCTCTCACTACCACTTCGCGCCGGTCGAACTCAACCGCGAGCATCTCGAAAACGAGGGCTACCCCGCCGAGGTCGATGGGAAGGAACGCATCCCCGTCGTCGGCAACTCCGTCGTCGACGCCATCGCCCAGAAGTCCGACGCCGATCTGGAGGAGAGCATCTTCGACATCTACCCCGTGCTGGAGGAACGGGACGACTGGATTCGGGTGGACATCCACCGCCGTGCGAACCTCCTGCCCGACCGCTTCACGGCCATCGTCGAGGGCGTCATCGGCCTCGTCGAGAACGGCTACAACGTCAACTTCCTCGAACTCACGGCGACCCGAAAAGCCCTCGAACAGTACGGCTATCGCGACCGCCTGCTCTCGCTGGAGGCCGACAACGAGAACTTCCTCTTTACCGGTCTCTGGAAGAAGCACGCCCACGTCTACGAGTTCCTCCAGTCGGGCCAGTGTCTCGCGGAACTGACCGACTCGGGCAGCATGCAGGAGGAACTCAACGTCATCGACGAGGCCATCTGCCTGACGACGCGGTTCAACACCGACCGCCCCGAAACGGTCTTCGACGCCAAGACGAACCTACTCGTCCCGCCGGTCTCGGGCGACCACGTCACCGACATGGTCGAGTACGTCGCCGAGACCCCCGAAGTCCGCGAGGAGATCCAGACCGGCGAGACCATCTACGGCGAGAACCCCGCCGAACAGATCGTCGACTTCCTCGACGAGCGACGGGACGAGGTGCCTTTCGACTGGGCCCACGACCGGGTCGGTTTCGAGACCGACGCCGCCGACTTCGAGTACCTGTAGTAGCCCACCACGCGTGCGAGCGGGACGCGCCCACACGCTCGCAATCGCACGCACACACGTGCTGTCCGGCGATTTCGTCGAAAGGTTTTAGAACGGAGTCGGTCGTATCCACTCCCATGACCGAACGGACTGGTGGTGGCGCGTGGAGCTGATCATCACCGAGAAGGAGAACGCCGCCCGGCGGATCGCGGAGATTCTGAGCGACGGGGCCGCCGAGGCCGACCGGGTCAACGGCGTCAACGTCTACCGCTGGGGGACCAAACGCTGTATGGGACTGTCGGGCCACGTCGTCGGCGTCGACTTCCCGCCCGAATACTCCGACTGGCGGGACGTGGAGCCGGCCGAACTGGTCGACGCCGAGGTGACCAAGTCCGCGACACAGGAGAACATCGTCGCGACGCTGCGAAAACTGGCTCGGCAGGCCGACACGGCGACCATCGCGACCGACTACGACCGCGAGGGCGAACTGATCGGGAAGGAAGCCTACGAACTGATCCGCGAGGAGACCGACGTGCCGGTCGACCGGGTGCGTTTCTCCTCGATTACCGACCGCGAGGTGCGGGAGGCTTTCGCCGAGCCAGACGAGATCGACTTCGACCTGGCGGCGGCGGGCGAGGCCCGTCAGGTGATCGACCTCGTCTGGGGGGCGGCGCTGACGCGCTTCCTCTCGTTGTCGGCCCGACAACTCGGCGACGACTTCATCTCCGTGGGCCGGGTCCAATCCCCCACCCTCAAACTGATCGTCGACCGCGAGCGTGAGATTCAGGCGTTCGACCCCGAAGACTACTGGGAGATCTTCGCCGACCTGACCAAGGAGGGCACCGGCTTCGAGGCCCAGTACTTCTACGACGACGACGGCAGCGAGGCCGAGCGCGTCTGGGACGAGGCGACCGCGGAGGCCGTCTATTCGGACCTCTCGGGCGTCGACAGCGCGACGGTCACCTCCGTCCGCAAGCGCACCCGAACGGACTCGCCACCGGAGCCGTTCAACACGACCGCCTTCATCTCCGCCGCTGGCTCGCTGGGCTACTCGGCCCAGCGCGCCATGAGTCTGGCCGAGGAGCTGTACACCGCCGGCTACATGACCTATCCCCGGACGGACAACACGGTCTACCCTGAGGATCTCGAACCAGACGAACTACTGGACGACTTCGTCGGCAGTCGCGCGTTCGGCGAAGACGCCGAGTCGCTCCTCGACCAGGAGGAAATCGCCCCCACTGAGGGCGACGAGGAGACCACCGACCACCCCCCGATCCACCCGACGGGCGAACTCCCGCCCCGCGGCGAACTGGACGACGACGAGTGGGAGATTTACGAACTCGTCGTCCGTCGCTTCTTCGCGACGGTGGCCGAGCCGGCGAAGTGGGCCCACCTCCGGGTCGTCGCCGAGGCCGCGGGCCACTCGCTGAAGGCCAACGGCAAGCGCCTGCTCGAAGAAGGCTACCACGCCGTCTACCCGTACTCCTCGGCCAGCGAGAACGTCGTCCCCGCGGTCGACGAGGGCGACGACCTCGCGATGAGCGACGTGGAACTGGCGGCCAAGCAGACCCAGCCGCCACGCCGTTACGGCCAGTCGAGACTCATCAGGAAAATGGAAGAAAAAGGGCTGGGAACAAAAAGTACTAGGCACAATACCCTCGAAAAACTGTACGATCGTGGGTATATCGAGAACGATCCGCCCCGACCCACGACGCTGGCCGAGGCCGTCGTCGAGGCCGCCGAGGAGTTCGCCGACCGCATCGTCAGCGAGGACATGACCGCCCAGATGGAGGCCGACATGAACGCCATCGCCAGCGGCGAGGCGACGCTCGACGACGTGACCGCCGAGTCCCGCGAGATGCTCGAACGCGTGTTCGACGAACTGGCCGACTCGCGCGAGGAGGTCGGCGACTACCTCCAGGAGTCGCTGAAGGCCGACAAGACCCTCGGGCCGTGTCCCGACTGCGGCGAGGACCTGCTCGTCCGTCGCTCCCGACAGGGCTCCTACTTCGTCGGCTGTGACGGCTTCCCCGAGTGTCGCTACACGCTCCCGCTGCCATCGACCGGCGAACCGCTGGTGCTGGAGGAGGCCTGCGAGGACCACGGGCTGAACCACGTGAAGATGCTCGCCGGACGGGACACATTCGTCCACGGCTGTCCCCGCTGCGAGGCCGAAAAGGCCGACGAGACCGACGACGAGGTGATCGGCGCGTGTCCCGAGTGTGGTGAGGAACACGGTGGTGAACTCGCGATCAAGCGCCTGCGCTCCGGTTCCCGGTTGGTGGGCTGTACGCGCTACCCAGATTGCGAGTACTCGCTGCCCCTGCCGCGCAACGGCGACATCGAAGTCGGCGAGGAGCGCTGCGATGAACACGACCTGCCCGAGATCTCGATCCTCGACGACGAGGACGACGACGACCCGTGGGAACTTGGCTGTCCGATCTGCAACTACGCCGAGTACCAGGCCCGCAACCGGATCGACGACCTCGAAGACCTGAACGGCGTCGGCGGCGCGACTGCCGAGAAACTGGAAGCCGTTGGCGTCGAAGCGCCTGACGACCTCCGCGAGGTCGACCCCGACGAGGTCGCCGCGAACGTCCAGGGGGTCTCCGCGAGTCAGGTCGAGGACTGGCAGGCCGAACTGGCCGATTGAGGATCAGAGAACGACCAGATCGATTTCCTGACGGAGCGCTTCGGTGTCGAAGTCGGTGTCCGTCGCGACGAGCGTCTCGTCGTTGGCCGCCGCCGTGCCAGCGATAAACGCGTCCCGCGCCGCAAGTGGCGACCCTGCGTCGTGAACTCTGCTGAGTACTGCTGCTGCCTGGCGTGCGTCTCTGGCTGTTGTCTCGACGACTTCGAGCCATTGCAGGGCGTTCTCCACTCCATCGAAATCGGTCGGCCCTGTTCGATAGACTTCACCTTGATACACTTCGAACGCGACCAGTGGGACTGTGATCGCACGCTCATCAGCGTGCGCCGAGATGTATTCGACGACCGTTTCGTTACCGTCGAGATACTCGATAAGCGCACTGCTATCGTACAGTCCCATCAGTTTCCGACATCTTCTCTCATCGACTGGCGGGCCGCCTTCGCCTTCGCTGCGCCGTCAGTCTCCGCCCAGAATCCCGCCCCGTCTTCGATTCGATCACGCCGGAGTGCGACGAGCCGCTCGATCGCCTCGTCGAACGACTCGTTGTCGCCCTTGAGCCGCGAGAGGAGGTCGTAGGTATCGTCTTCGACCCGAATCGTCTTACTCATACACACAGATTGAACGTCCTGCTACAAAAACTCGCGTCCGACCGACCCCGTGGCCAGAGTCGCCGGCAGATCGTCGCTGACTGCGTCACTCGACCGTCCTGGTGGATGAAAGGGAGAGTGCCCGAGGGCTTTCGGGGCCGGCGTTGTCTCGCATACAACTGCGGTGGTCTGTTCGACTGTGTCTCCTAGAAGCCGATGTGGGAGGTCGAACTCGGGCCGTCGTCGCCGTCCTCGTCCTCGATCTTGCCCGCGTGGACGAAGGTGTAGTTGGCGTCGTCGAGATAGACGGTGCCGTCCTCGACCGTGATCTCGACCTCGGGGAGGGTGGTGTCGGCGGCCATGCCGTTGTCGCAGTGGCCCGAACAGGCGTCGAACATGGAGCCGTGTTTGGGGCAGATCAGCTGTCCGTCGCGCATGGGGACCCCGCGGCCGGTGTCGAAGCGCTGGGCCTCGTGGGTACAGCGGTTGATCCACGCCCGGACCTCGCGGCCGGTGTCGCCCGTACAGGGGACGACGATCACCTCGTCGCGCTCGCCGTAGTTGTCCCGCACAGTGCAGACGTAGGACTGCTGTTCGTCGATCTCGTCGACAGTCGTGAGTTCTGTCGCGCCCAGCATCTAGCAGTCGTCTTTGTGAGTGTCCGTGAAGTGTTTAGCGGCGACGGGCGGGTCCGGCGGCCGTGACGAATCAAGCGTCTCGCGGGGCTTTCCTCGGGAGGCCTCCCGCGCGCTTCCCTCGCTGCAGTGCCCGGAGCAGTTGATCGCGACCAGCGCCCTCACGCCGTGTCGACGCCAGTGAACTCGAAGCGAGCGCCGCCGTCCCGACTCTCGGTCGCGCGCACCTCCCAGCCGTGGCCCGTCGCGATCGTCGCGACGATGTGGAGGCCAAAGCCGGTGCCGTCGGCCGACGTGGAGAAGCCCCGGTCGAAGACGCGGTCGCGGTCGGCCGCCGGAATGCCGGGGCCGTCGTCTTCGATGGCGAACCCGTCGTCCAGCGCCAGTACGCGGACCGTCACGTCGCGCCCGCCGTGTTCGAGTGCGTTGCGGAAGACGTTCTCCAGTAGCTGACAGACGCGGTCGTAGTCGGCCTCGATGTCGGGCACGTCTTCGACGACGAGCGTCCCGTCGCCGGTGTCGACCACGTCCCAGGCGTCGTCGATGGCCCGCCGCAGCGAGACGCGCTGTGTGGTCCCGATATCCTCGCCCTCGCGGGCCAGCCAGAGCACGTCGTCGATGATTCGCTCCATTCGGTCGAGGCCGCGCTCGATGCGCTCGATGTGTGTCGGGTCGTCGGTCGTTCTGGCGGCGTCGAGCGCCCCGATGGCGGTCTGGAGTGGGTTGCGCAGGTCGTGACTGACGACGCTGGCGAACTCGTCGAGGCGACTGCGCTGGCGTTCGATCTCCTCGACGTACGCTTCGCGGTCGGTCACGTCTCGGAGCACCGAGAGGTGTTCGCCCGGGACGATGTCCGCTGTCGCGGCGTACTCGACGGTTTTCCGGGTGCCAGTCGCGGTCACCAGCGGGAAGGTCCCGCGGTCGCCGCCTTCGGTCTGGAACCGCTCCCAGGCGGTCGGGAAATCGTACTCCGCCGGGGCGAAGTCGACGATCGCCCGCCCGAGCAGTGCCTCTTTCTCCAGTTCGAACAGTTCGCAGGCGCTCCGGTTGGCTTCGATGTAGCGGCCGTCGTCGTCGGCGACGACCATGGCGTCGAAGGCCTCCTCGAAGGCCCCCTGATAGCGCGCCTGCAAGCGTGACTCGGCCTCTCGCTCCGAGCGGTCGCGCAGGACCGCGACGACGCCGGCCTCGCCGTTCCACGGGATTCGTCGGACCGTCATCTCGACCGGCCGTCGATCGCCGTCGATGTCGAGCAGGAGTCGTTCGAAGTGTTCGACGGCACTGTCCCCGCTGGTGACGCGTTCGAACGCACTCGTGGTCGTTCCCCGGTCGGACTCGTGGACGTAGGTCTCGATGGCCCGTTCCAGTAGCGTCCGCTCGGCGGTCACGTCGAACAGGTCGACCGCCGCCGTGTTGGCGTAGACGAACGCGTCGTCGACGAGGACGACGATCGCGTCCGGCGAGCGATCGAGTGTCGTATCGATCTCTCCTGCGAGTTCCCGGGCCGTCGTACGAGCGCGGTGGCTGGCGACGTGGGTCTCGATCCGTGTCGCGAGCCGTTCGTGCTGTCCGGTTCCCGGTTCCTTCTGCAGGTAGTCGGTGACGCCGGCGGCGATGGCATTGCTGGCGATCGTCTCGCTACCCTGCCCGGTGAGCAGGACGAACGGGATGTCCGGGTCGGTGGCCCGGACCAGTTGCAGGAACGTGAGTCCGTCCATCTCCTCCATGTCGTAGTCACTGACGATGCAGTCGACAACGTCCGTTTCGAGGATCGCAAGCGCGTCACGCGCACTCGTTGCCGGCCTGACGGTGAACCGCCCGTCGAACCGTTCGAGCGACTGTGCGGTGAGTTCGGCCAGCCCCGGCGTGTCGTCGACACAGAGGACACTGATCCGCTCCCCATCGACACCCATACGATCTCTACACCGTACTCAGATACTAACGTATCGGTCGCCTATCTGCCTTTCTGACACTATTCTCGTTGGAATGTTGGCTGCTCGGTAGCCTCTGTCTTTCTGTTTGACAATCGTTCGGTAAGCAGCGACTTTTCGGGACCGCTCTTGCGAAGGAGATTGTTGATAGCGAGAGCTGCGGCTGAAAGTCGAAGAGGGCAAGGGCACCGCGCCAGCGGTGCCCGATATGTTCCCACTAAGCCGGTTCGTGTCGGAATCGGCTGCAGCGGACCTGTTGCAGCAGGTTCGCTGGCGTGATGGCGTCGAGTGCCCCCGCTGCCGTTCTGACCTAGCGGTCAGAAACGGCAGCTATCGGGAGTATCAGCGGTATCTGTGTAAGAATTGCGGCCGGACGTTCAATGACAAGACCGGCACGATCTTCGCCCATTCGAAGCTCTCGCTGAAAGAGTGGTACTTCACGATCTACGTGTTCTTACGGTTCAACACGAGTATTCGCCAGATCGAGGCGGAGCTCGATCTCTCGTACAGAACGGTGAGACGGCGCGTCGAGCGTTTCGCCAGCGCGCTCGACGCGCCTTCGATCACGCTGTCTGGACCGGTCGAAATCGACGAAGTGTACGTCTCTGCTGGTCTCAAAGGCCGCGAGCGCGACCAGGAGTCGCGCTCGCATGGCCTATCCACGCGTGGACGAGGATCGTACGACGGCGACAAACCGCCGGTGTTCACGCTGGTCGATCGTGGCTCGGACGATCGATACGTCGTGCCAGCGAAATCCGCCGATGAATCGGCTATTCGACTCCTGCTTGCTGACCACGACGAGGAGTCGCTGACCGTCTATACGGACGGATTTCGAGCGTACGAACCGCTCGAAGAAGACGATGCATTCTCCCGCGAATACGTCGTCCACGGCGACGGTGAATACGCTGATGGCGAAGTACACGTCAATACCTGCGAGAGCCACGCGTCGCTGACGCGACGGTGGCTCTCGCCCCACCGAGGAGTGTCAAAGGACAAGCTAACACCGTATCTCAGAGCCTTTCAGCTCCGCTGCGAACTCTACAGAAAACCAGGTGACGAAGCGCTCAAACATGCGCTCGATGCTGCCCTCTGAAAATCAACAACGTGCTTCACAAGAGCGTTTCGGGACAAACATCTCCCGATAGCGTCGCCGTCGGGCCGGTCGTGCCCGTTCGTACCGATATTCGAAGCGGTTATACGCCCGCGGTGGTCTCAGTGCACGTATGAGCACGTGGGCGGACTGGGACCACATCGTCAAGATCGACCCGGACAAGGCGCTGGTCGAGGGCGAGACGTTCGAGGACGTTGCGGCGACGGGCACCGACGCAATCGAGATCGGCGGGACGACCGGCATGACCGAGGAGAAGATGGCCCGCGTCGTCGAGGCGTGTGGCGCTCACGACATCCCGGTGTACATCGAACCGTCGAACCCCGCGTCGGTGGTCCACAGCGACCGCCACGACGGCTATCTCATCCCGGTCGTGATGAACGCCGGCGACGTGACGTGGATCACCGGGGCCCACAAGGAGTGGATCAGGATCGACGACGAGATCGACTGGTCGCGAACCTTCACCGAGGCGTACATCGTGATGAACCCCGAGGCCTCGGTCGCGTCCTACACGCAGGCCAACTGTGATCTGGACGCCGACGAGGTCGCCGCCTACGCCGAGGCTGCCGAACACCTGCTGGGCCAGGAGATCGTCTACGTCGAGTACTCGGGGACGCTGGGCGACACCGAGAAAGTCGCCGCCGCGGCCGACATCCTCGACGAGGCGACGCTGTTCTACGGCGGCGGCATCCACGACTACGACTCCGCTCGCGAGATGGCCGAACACGCCGACACCATCGTCGTCGGCGATCTGGTCCACGACGAGGGCGTCGACGCGGTCCGCGAGACCGTCGAAGGCGCGCGCGACGCCAAGGCTGCGACGCCCGCTCGCGAGTAGTCGGTTAGCCGCCCGAACCACCCGAGACGCTCTCGCCGTCCGAACCGTGTCCCACGATTTTTGTCGGTCCCGTTCGAACCTTGGCTGATGGAACTCGACTCCGTGATCGTCGTTCTCCTGCTGGGGAGTTCGGGGCTGTTCACGGCGTTTATCGGCCACCGCATCCGGCAGGGCGAACTCCACCTGATCTCGGGCTATCGCGGCGACGAACCCGTCGACGAGGATCGACTCGCCCGGTCGATGGGACGGATCGCCTACGCTGTCGCTGTCGTCACGATCCTCGCCGCCCTCGCCTATGCCCTGCTTTCGATCGGCCCGGACGACCAGCTCGCCTTCTGGGGCGGCTATACCGTGCTGGTCCTGCTACTGGCCGGCTACGCACAGGTCGCGAGCCGCCGAGCACGGACCGACGGCGGCGACGACGCCTGAACACGCCCGTTTTTTGCCACGTGGCTTTTGCCGGTCTGGCACCAACACCGTGGCATGACGACACCGGCGGCGGTGGTTTTCGACCTCGACGACACGCTCTGTACGAGCACGCAGGACGAGGAACCCCTGTTCCGGGCCGCGTTCGAGGCCACCGAGAGCGACCCGTTCGGGAGCGCCGGCGAACTGTGGGCGGCCCTCGACGGTCCACCGGACCCGGACGACGAGCAGTCCCACCTCGCCGCCGGCTTTCGACGGCTCGGTGCCCAGTACGGCCATCGCCGGGTCCCGGCCGACGACCTCGCGGCGGGCCTGCTGGCCGCCGTCGACCGGGGTGCGGTCTCCCTGCTGCCCGGCGCGCAGTCGGCACTCGACGATGCGCGCGAGCACGGTCCCGTCGCGATCATGACCAACGGTCCGCGCCGTCGCCAGGAACCCAAGGTCGAGGCACTGGGACTCGACGAGCGCGTCGACACGGTCGTCTACGCCGGCGACCTCCCGCGGCGCAAACCTCACCCGGAGCCGTTCGAGGCGGTGTGTGACGCTATCGGGACGCCCGCCGAATCGACGCTGTACGTCGGCGACTCGCTGGCCTACGACGTGGCCGGTGCCCACGGTGCGGGCCTGCTGGCTGCCTGGTACGCCGGTGAGGACGACGACCACGGTGACTACCGGCCCGACCACGTCCTCGACTCGCTGGACGACCTCGGTGATCTCCTATGACCGGCCCGGCGGTCGACGTCGACGCCCGGACGGTGCTCCGGCGGGTCGTCCAGGGCGAAGACCCCACCGGCATCGCGTTCCCCCCGCAGGGCAACCACAAGGACACCATCGTCGCCCACTACGCCGACCGACCGAGCGCCGTCGTCCAGTTGACCGACGATCCGACGGCGGCCCGCACCGAGGCAGCCCTGCTGGCGGCGATCCGTGCCCGGACCGCCGTGCCCGTTCCGGCCCTGCAGGCGCGGGGGAGCCTCGGCGGTCGAGGCTACCTCGTCACGGAGTACGTCAACGGTCGTGACCTCCACCAGCACTACGCCGACCTCGACGCCGAAGACGCGCGAGAACGACTGGCCCGGCGCTTTGGCGACGTTCTCGGGCGACTCCACGACGGTTTCCGGTTCGAGGCCGCCGGCCCGCTCGCGCTCGACGAGACCGGCGACCTCACTGCGACGGGGCCACCGGCCGGCAACTTCGCCCGCCAGTACGCGCTCGACGGCCTCGAAGCCCTCCCCGCCGCGTTCGACGACCGTCGCGACGCCATCGAGAACGCGCTGGCGACCCGGCCCGAGACGGACCGCACGCCGCGGCTCTACCCTTGGGACCTCCGGCCGGGCAACGCCCTCGTCGACGATGGCGAAATCGCCGCGGTGATCGACTGGGGCGAGCCGCTGGCGGCCGACCCCGCCCTGGCGGTCGCCAAGGTCGAGCACCTCGTGGCGAACTGGTACGTCGACGACCCAGCACCGCTCAGGACGGCGTTCCGCGAGGGGTACGAGGCCGTTCGGCCGCTGCCCGACGTATCCACCGCCGACCGCGTCGCCGCCGTCGTCCAGTCGGCCGTCGACTCCGAGGGGATCGTCACCCGACCGCGTTATCCCGAACTGACCGGTGAGGAGGCGATCGAAGTACATCGGGTGTGGCTCGACGAGTGGCTTTGACGGATTTCGACACCAGATTCGTCACTATTCATTACTGATAACCCTATTCGATATCGGGATTGCTGCCCTGTATGCGGGATAAATCACGATCACGTTCCAGAGCAACACAATGAAAACACAGGATAGGAGATTCAAGATGCTTTGATCTGCTGTTTCTGGTATTGGTACTATCCAAAATCACAGATAGGACGGGATTCCAATCACCAGCAATGTTCCAACAACAACCGAGAGAACCGCTGCGGTGAAAACAGCAATGACGAGTAGCTCATCTGTCAATGCAGATTCCCACTCCGGTTTAGCCTCCTGAATAGTTGCTCCGACCTCTTGCTCAGTGCCGTCCGATTCGGGCGTATTCTCGGTCACGCCGGACCACCGCCCGGTAGACCCATCGTCAGCATGAGGACGACCGTCCACTCGAAGCTAAACCAGCCAAGGTAGTACGCTCCCGCCGTCACAGCGAGGAATAGGATCGTCGCGTCGAAACGGAAGTTCATCCGTCCAACTCTCCGCCGTTTTCGGACAACGTGTATTGAATGACTCAGACTATTTGATAGTCGGGCCGGCTCTGTTGGTTATGGTTTAGAAAGCAATTCTGAATACTGGTCGCAATCTTTTATAAAATAATCCTATTCGATAGGATAAGATCTGTCTAGAGTCATTGTGAACCTCTTGGATTCACCCCAATGGAAAGATATAATGTACTTAGGAGGAAACATCTGACCGATTGTGACTGTTATATTGGGGGTGCGGGCGGGTTCTCACAACTCCAGTGCGGCATTAATTGCAGACGGAGATATCGTCGCCGCGGTCAACGAGGGACGGTTCTCCCGCATCAAGCGCGAGTCTAGGTTCCCATCGTGTGCAATCAACTATATTCTGGATGAATTCGACAAGAAAATCGATCACATTGCGCTGTCGACGAACGCATCGCCCCCTATCGGTCGTCACCTTCGGACGGAACTGCGCCACCTAACCGAGGGGAGCTTCGATTTCAACGACTTGCTCGCGAAGGTCTCAGTCGCTCTAGAACGGATGCAGGCCGGCTCCGGAGATATATCACGGATGTTCACTGAGGAGACGGTATTGGAAGAAGGAGATGTGGAGCGGATCGAAACCGTCGATCATCACCTCGCCCACGCCGCTAGTGCCTACTTCACGAGCGGGTTCGATGAAGCAACAACCGTAACAGTCGACGCGGCGGGCGACGGCCTGTCCTCGACTGTGTCCGTCGGCCGTGACGGCTCACTTTCGAAGATCGCTTCGAACGATTATGTGGACTCGATCGGAAGGCTCTGGGCCCAGTTGCCGACGGTATTCGGTTTCAAGGGAGCAAAGCATGCCGGGAAGTTCATGGGATTGGCACCGTATGCTGATGACGTTCCGGAATCACTGCAGGAGGAAGTAGAGTCCTTGTTTCGAGTTGACGGGCTCGATATCGTCAATGAATTCCAGCGGAAACAGGGAGGTGTCGACTATGCTAAGAATGTCAAAGCCCTCAGAGACCGATTTCGAACGTACGAAGCCCCTGAAGTGGCACACGCACTACAGCGACACACCGAAGCGACTCTAGAGACGTTCCTTGACAACGCAGTCCGGAAAACAGGTATCGACAACGTGGCACTCGCGGGTGGCGTATTTGCCAATGTCAAAGTCAACCAGCAGATCTGGGAGCTTGATTCCGTTGGCCAGCTATTTGTTCACCCGGATATGAGCGACGGCGGTCTCGCGCTCGGGTCAGCTCTCAAGATATGGTCTGATGTTCAGGCGGATGTCATGCCCAAAGAGTTGGGACACGTCTATTACGGACCAGAGTACGGAAGAAAGAGCATCGAGGCAGCGATAGAACAAGCTAACCTCCCGCCAGCCTACAATCGAACGCGGTACGCAGATATAAACAGGCTGAGCGACCGAGTCGGACACCTTCTAAACGACGGAGCCGTCGTCGCAGTGTTCCGAGGATCCATGGAATACGGTCCACGGGCGCTCGGGAACCGATCAATACTCTATCAGCCGACTGATCCGTCCTGTCTGAGTTGGTTGAACCGGGCTTTGGACCGGACTGAGTTCATGCCGTTCGCGCCTGTCACAAAGCGAGAGGCGGCGAGCAACTGTTACGTTGATGTCGACACCAAGCGGTGTCCTGCCGTACAGTACATGGCCATCGCACTGGACTGTACCGAGGAGATGAAAACACGTTCGCCCGGTGCAGTCCACATTGACGGAACAGCACGTCCACAGATCGTTGATCGGGACACAAACACGTTCCTACACGCTGTCCTGACGAGTTATGAAGAACGGACTGGGATCCCGACACTGCTGAATACTTCGTTCAATATGCATGGGGAACCCCTCGTTTGCAATCCCGGTGAAGCACTTGACGCGCTTACTCGGAGTCGTCTTGATGCACTCGTCATCGAAAACACGCTAATCACGGAAACAGAACATGAAAGTTGAAGTTAATTTCGAACGGGCGCCGCCACTCACCGAGTGGGCGAGCGAATTCGCGGACCGCGGTTGGAAGTTCACAACGCACACTGAAGACGTGTGCACGGGACGTAAATTGATGGGGCAGTCCCGGTTTCCGGTTCGCAATGCCGTGCAGTGGCATGTAAAGGTCGAGACCGATGACTCATTGAGGGTTCGGATGACGGTACCAGCGTTCGCAGATAGCATGTACGCACGACAACGTCTCCTGGCGTACATCCAAGGGGTCGCAGATGCACTCGATGGAGATTACGAAACCGAAGAATCCTTTATCGTTGATTTTCTCGCAGAGTTGACCGACGGAGAGGGCGCCAGCAAGTCGAGGTAGTTATCGGATACACAGGTTTACCTGCCTATTAGCCTACCCATCTTGGTTGTTGGAATTCGAACAGGCTTGCAATAGGTCATAGGTCAATCCCGCTCGAACACGCTTTTTAAAGAGTCTCATCTGTGATCTTTTTCGTGCTCCATAGTCCAGTGATAAAGCCAAAATGGGAACAACGAGGATGAGGTGCGTTGGCGGGTTCTGCGTCGGCCACTATCTGAGTGTCGTGAGGATATCCGCCATGGTTCAAGAGAGCACAGCTCTCTTGTCATCCTGAAAATCTCCGATTTTCAGAGACAGAACCCGCCCGTGGACCGAGGGCTTTCGGTGCGTACGTTATGATTGCCACCAGATGAGGGAAACTCGACCTGCTCTACTAGACCAGACACCGTTTTAGGCGTCGAGCCGGTACCCGAGGGTATGACCACAGACCCCGCCGAACTCTCCGTCACGATCGTCGACGGCTACGTCGACGAGCCCGCACACTTCGGGGTCCCGCCGTACATCTCGACGTACCCGCGCTACACCGCCGGGGCCCTGGTCGACGCCGGCGTCCCCCGCGAGCAGATCACCTACCACACCATCGACGCGCTGCGCGAGGAGACGAACCGCTGGCGCGACGTGGAGGACGCCGACCTGCTGATCTACGTCGGCGGGATGACCGTCCCCGGCAAGTACGTCGGCGGGACGCCCGCAGAGCCCGACGAGGTGCGAAAGCTCGCCTGGACCGCCGACGGCACGTCGATGATCGGCGGGCCGGTCCGCTTCGGCGTCGGCGAGGCCAACGAGGGGGCCAGCGAGACCGCCCGCGACGATCTGGACTTCGACTTCCTCGCGATGGCCGACGTGGAGGCCGCGGCCTTCGACCTCGTGGACAACGGACTGGAGGGGTTCGAGGACCGCTATCGCGGCGTCCCCGAGGAGACCCGCTGGGCGCGTGCAGGTGCCTTCGTCGTCGAGCAACACCCCAACCATCCCGACTACCTCATCGCCGAACTCGAAACCTCCAGAGGCTGTCCCTACCGCTGTTCGTTCTGCACGGAGCCGATGTACGGCGACCCGGACTTCCGGCCGCCCGAGAGCGTCGTCGACGAGGTCGACGCCCTCTCCGATCGCGGCGTGGCGAACTTCCGACTCGGGCGACAGGCGGACATCCTCGCCTACGGCGGCGACGGCGAGGCACCGAACCCCGACGCCCTGCGCGACCTCTACGGCGGGATTCGGGAGGTCGCGCCCGATCTCGAAACGCTGCACCTGGACAACATGAACCCCATCACGATCGTGAAGTGGCCCGAGAAGGCCCGCGAGGGGATCAGGGTGATCGCCGAGCACAACACGCCCGGCGACACCGCTGCGTTCGGCCTCGAATCGGCCGACCCGCTCGTCCAGGAGGAGAACAACCTCAACGTCAGCGCCGAGGAGTGCTTCGAGGCGGTCCGCATCGTCAACGAGGTGGCGGGGTTCCGGCCCGGCGAGGAACCCGGCAGCGGGCCCAGCACCGGCTCGGACGCCCCGAATCGACTTCCCAAACTGCTGCCGGGGATCAACCTCGTCCACGGGCTGAAAGGCGAGCGAAAGGAGAGCTTCGAGCACAACAAGCGGTTCCTCCAGCGCGTCTACGACGAGGGGTACATGCTGCGCCGGATCAACATCCGGCAGGTGATGGCTTTCGAGGGGACCGACATGGCCGACACCGGGGCCGAGATCGCCAACGACCACAAGCAACTGTTTCAGGAGTACAAGCAGGAGGTCCGCGAGACCATCGACAACCCGATGCTCAAGCGCGTCGCGCCGGTCGGCACCGTCCTGCCCGACGTGACGCTGGAGTACCATCAGGACGGGAAGACCTTCGGCCGACAGCTCGGGACTTATCCCCTGCTCGTCGGGATTCCGGGCGAGCGCGAACTCGGCAAGACGATCGACGTGGCGCTGACCGACCACGGGTATCGGTCGGTGACGGGGGTGCCCTACCCGCTGGATCTCAACGCCGCCTCGATGGACGAACTCCGGGCGATCCCCGGCATCGGGCGCTCGACGGCCGGCGACATCGTCGTTTCCCGGCCCTACGACTCGGTCACCGAGGTCGACGACGCGCTCGCGGCGTTCGTCACCGCGGACTCGCCCGGCAGCGCGGATTGATACGGACGGTCGCTGGACGGTGTTCAGATAAGAGACTGACAGTGGTGGGGACAAGGCACCGAAAGCCCTCGTACAGTTGCGGTCCCGCGGCTCGCTGCGCGCGCTTCGCGTGCTAGCATCGCCGGGGTTCCCGCAACTGCACTCGCCCTTTCATCCGCCAGGGTTCAGACTGTGACACAGCCGAATCCTGGCGGATGAAAGGGCGAGGCGCGGTAGCCGGATCTGCGGCGGCACTATTCGAGCGCAGCGAGAATATCCGCCACAAATCCGGCTAGCGTGCCGAGGGCTTTCGGTGTGTCCACGTTGGACGACAGAGTTGTTTATCTGAACACCACCGGTCGCTCCCCGCCGACGGTCAAACTGCGGAGTGAGCAAACAGAAGGTACTTTTCGGTCCCTTCCACACGTAGTGGTAATGAGTAGCGTCGAGGTGAGCGTCGTCCTCCCCGCGTACAACGAGGAGGCGACGATCGAGGAGACCGTCGAGACCACGCTGTCGACGCTCGCCTCGTTCCTGCCGAGTGGGAGCTTCGAGGTGATCGTCGCAGAGGACGGCTGCGAGGACCGAACGCCCGAAATCGCGTCACGGATGGCCCAGGAGGACGATCGGGTCCGGCACATCCATTCGGACCAGCGTCTCGGCCGCGGCGGCGCACTGGAGTACGCTTTCCGCCGCGCCGAGGGCGAGACGCTGGCGTACTTCGACACGGACCTGGCGACCGACATGGGCCACCTCGAAGAGCTGATCGAGTCGATCCGGTCGGGCGAGTACGACTTCGCCACCGGCTCGCGGTGGATGCCCGAGAACCGCGCCGACCGGCCGGCCAAACGGGGTATCCCGAGTCTGGGGTACAACACGCTGGTCAGGGTGTTCCTGCGCTCTGACCTGCAGGACCACCAGTGTGGCTTCAAGGCGTTCGACCGGGCGGCGCTGCTGGCCCTGCTGGACGACGTGGAGGACGACCACTGGTTCTGGGACACCGAACTGTTGGTGCGCGCCCAGCGAGCGGGCTACCGGGTCAAGGAGTTCCCGGTCGACTGGACGCCCAAGGGCGACTCGAAGGTCGACCTCGTTCGTGACGTGTTCGGGATGGGCAGCCAGATCGTCCGCACCTGGTGGCAGTTGTCGGTCGGTCCGCGGATCGACCGCAAGGTGAGCATGACCGCGGGATCGCTGCTCGTGATCACCGCGCTGATACTCGCCGTCACGGTCGTCTTCGACCCCGCCGCCGTCCTGGACGCGATCAGCGCCGCGGACGCTGGTATCGTCGCGCTCTCGGGCGTGGTGTACCTGCTGTCCTGGCCGCTACGGGGACTGCGCTACCGCGACATCCTCGACCGGCAGGGCCACGACGGCGACACGTGGTTCCTCACCGGCGCGATCTTCATCAGCCAGACGGGCAATCTCGTCTTCCCGGCCAGACTCGGCGACGGGGTGCGGGCCTACGTCGTCAAGGCCAGACGCTCGATCCCCTACCCGACCGGGTTCGCGTCGCTGGCAGTCGAGCGCGTCTTCGACCTGCTCGCGATCACGGTGCTTGCGGGCAGCGTCCTCGTCGGCCTCGTCCTGACCGGCGGGACCGAACAGATCGCCGACGCCATCGCGGCCGACATCCCGCCCGTGACGATCGGCGACGACACGCTCGACCCTGCCGCGGCGGCCCGGACGGCTCTCCAGGTGGCTGCCGTCGTCGGGGCGGCCGCCATCGCTGGCGTCGTCGCCATCGTCGTCAGCGCCCGTCGGGACAGCGACTTCGTCCACCGCACCGTCACCGCGCTCAGCAACGACTCCTACGCCGAGTACGTCTCGGGCGTCGTCGAGCAGTTCGTCGGTGACGTGCAGACGGTCGTCGGCGACCGCGCGGCTTTCTTCCGGGTCGGCGTCGGGAGCCTCGTCATCTGGATCGTCGACGTGGTGACGGCGCTGGTCGTCTTCGCCGCGTTCCCCGGCATCGAACTCTCCGCGTCGCTGGTCGCCGCCGGCTTCTTCGCCGTCAGTGTCGGGAACCTCGCGAAGATCCTCCCGCTGTCGCCGGGCGGGATCGGCCTCTACGAGGGGGCCTTCACGCTCATCGTCGTCGGCCTGACGACCGTCGCTGCGCCCGTCGCGCTCGCCATCTCGATCGTCGACCACGCGGTCAAGAACGCCGTCACCATCGTCGGCGGCCTGGCTTCGATGGCCTGGCTCAACGTCTCGCTGACGACCGCCGTCGAGGAGTCCCGAAGCGCCGGCGAAGTCGACGCGGAGATCGACGCCGAGGCGGACTGACCGGTCACCACGTGGTGAGCCGTTCCGTCCCCGGTACCGGCCACGTCGTTGCCACGCCCTATTTGAACTGCCACGTCATACCTTCACAAACGCCACTCTCGGCCCGTTTACGCCGGTTTGACGATTCCCACTCCGACAGATTTAAATTGGTGTCGAAGACATGGTGATGGTACCAATCGAGCGTCCGGCATCACCGCTGGTCTCCCGAACTCGTTGCTGTCTGTCGCATGGCATGGGACGACAGTAGCCGTTCTCGGGACCACGCACACCGGTCGCGCCCGCATTCGTACAATGAGCGATCCGAACACCAGAACGCGAACGAGAGCGCGCACGGCGGCACAGGAAGAACAGGACGAAGAAGAAAAGGAGACGACAGGGACGGCATGCCCGGAGTGTTCGGGCACGCTGGTCGTCGACGACGAGCACGGCGAGACGGTCTGTGACTCGTGTGGCCTCGTCGTCGACTCGGACGAGATCGACCGTGGCCCCGAGTGGCGCGCGTTCGACTCCAGTGAGAAAGACGAGAAGTCCCGCGTCGGTGCACCGACGACGAACATGATGCACGACAAGGGCCTGTCGACGAACATCGACTGGCGCGACAAGGACGCCTACGGCAACTCCCTGTCGGGCAAGCAACGCCAGAAGATGCAACGGCTCCGCAAGTGGAACGAGCGGTTCCGAACCCGTGACTCCAAGGAGCGCAACCTCAAGCAGGCACTGGGCGAGATCGACCGCATGGCGAGTGCGGTCGGCCTCCCGGAGAACGTCCGCGAGACCGCGTCGGTCATCTACCGGCGCGCACTCGACGAGAACCTCCTGCCGGGCCGTTCCATCGAAGGCGTCTCGACGGCCTCGGTGTACGCCGCCGCCCGACAGGCCGGCGTTCCCCGGAGCCTCGACGAGATCGACGAGGTCTCCCGGGTCGAGAAAAGCGAGATCGCACGCACCTACCGCTACGTGGTCCGGGAACTGGGCCTCGAAGTCGCACCGGCCGATCCCGAGAGCTACGTCCCACGCTTTGCCTCCTCGTTGGAACTGTCCGACGAGGCCGAGCACCGTGCCCGGCAGCTCCTCCAGAACGCCAAAGAGCAGGGCGTCCACTCCGGCAAATCGCCCGTCGGGCTCGCCGCCGCTGCCGTCTATGCGGCCGCACTCCTCACGAACGAGAAGACGACCCAGGCCGCCGTCTCCGAGGTCGCCGACATCTCCGAGGTCACGATCCGCAACCGCTACCACGAACTGCTGGAGGCCGAGCAGGGTCTCCCGATGGCCTAACCCCCTGGCCGCCAGTTTTTCAGGGTGCGACCGTCGCTCCAGCCACGGATACGTCCCGTTCGGGTGGCCACGACGGCCGTCGCATAATCAGGCCTGATAACTGAGAGGTCACGTTTAATTCGATGGCTTCCGGTGGTAGGTCTATGGACTCGGAACGAAGTACCGACGGGGGCGTGGAGGTCTCTACCGGCGGCGGCCTCGCGGCCGGTGAACTCGGCGGCGCGATCGACGAACTACTGCGGGCCTCGGAAAGCGTCTCGCATAGCTCACAGCAGATCAGCGAACTCGCCAACGAACAGTCCGACAACATGCGGGAGGTCGCCGGCGAGGTGTCGAACCTCTCTGCGACCGTCGAGGAGGTCGCCTCGAGCGCGAGCCAGGTCAAGCAGGTCAGCGACGAGGCCCGCGAACTCGCCGCCGACGGTCGACAGGCCGCCGACGACGCCATCGGCGCGATGGAGGCCGTCGACGAGGCCAACACCGACGTGTCCGAGGACGTGAAACAGCTACGGGACCGCATCGACGAGATCGACGAGATCGTCGAAGTCATCAACGACATCGCCGACCAGACGAACATGCTGGCGCTGAACGCTTCCATCGAGGCCGCTCGTGCCGGCGAGGCCGGCGAAGGGTTCGCGGTCGTCGCCGACGAAGTGAAGTCGCTGGCCGAGGAGTCCCAGCAGAACGCCGCCGAGATCGAACAGGTCGTCTCGAACATCAAGGCAGACACCGAGGAGACCGTCGAGAGCATCGAGCACGCCAACGATCAGGTCGAGGAGGGACTCAATCAGGTCGAGACCGCCGTCGACATCCTCCGCCGGATCGACGAGGCCGTCGAGGAGGCCGCGATGGGTGCCGAAGAAGTCGCCTCCGCGACGGACGAGCAGGCCGCCTCCACCGAGGAGGTCGCCAGCATGGTCGACATGACCGCCGAGAGCGCCGAGGAGGTCGCCAACGAGATCGAGCAGATCGCCGCCGCCAACGAGCAACAGGCCGCGAAGGTCAACGAGATTCAGGACATGATCTAGGGGCGGTAGTCGACCGCCGAGCGACCGACTGTTCTCTCCCTCGAACCACAAGACTAGAGGGGATTCGTTTCGACCCCCGTCTCATGGAGACGACCCACCGTGTGGTGACGGGCGACGCCCGCGAACTGGGCCTGCCCGACGACAGCGTCGACTTGGTCGTGACCTCGCCGCCGTACCCGATGATCGAGATGTGGGACGATATCTTCGGGGCACTCGATCCCGAGATCGAGGACGCGCTGGCCGACGAGGACGGCGAGCGCGCCTTCGAACTGATGCACGACGTGCTCGACTCGGTGTGGACCGAGGTCGTCCGCGTCCTCGCGCCGGGCGGCATCGTCTGTGTCAACGTCGGCGACGCGACCCGCTCGATCGGCGACGGCTTTCGCTCCTTCTCGAACCACGCCGAGATCACGACGCGACTCACGGATCGGGGCCTGCGGGCGCTGCCGGACATCCTCTGGCGCAAGCCCTCCAACCGCGCCACGAAGTTCATGGGCTCGGGGATGCTCCCGCCCAACGCCTACCCGACGCTGGAACACGAGCACGTGCTGGTCTTTCGCAACGGGCAGCGCCGCCAGTTCCCGCCGGGCGACGACGACCGCTACGAGAGCGCCTACTTCTGGGAGGAACGCAACGAGTGGTTCTCCGATCTGTGGCACCTCGCCGGCGAGACACAGGCCGTCGAGGACGGCCTGCGAGAGCGCTCCGGGGCCTTTCCGCTCGAACTCCCCTATCGACTGATCTCGATGTTTTCGGCCTACGGCGACACCGTCTTCGACCCCTTCCTCGGGACCGGCACGACGACCGTCGCAGCGATGGCCGCGGGCCGTAACTCCGTGGGCTACGACCGGGACGACGACCTCCTGTCGGCGCTGGATCAGCGTGTCGACGCGGCACCACAGCGCTCCCGCGAGATCGCCGAGCAGCGACTGGCGGACCACCGCGAGTGGGTCGCGGAGCGCTGCGCGGAGGGTAACGAACCGGGCTACGAGGCCGAACACTACGACACGCTCGTGAATACGAAGCAGGAACGACGCATCCGCTTGTACGCTGTCGACGAGGTGTCTCGGGGCCCAGAGGGGTACGAGGCGACCCACGTCCCCGTCGAGACGATACCCGAGAGCGAACAGGCTTAGTGACCCACGACTGTAGCCAGCACATGGACTTCGACTCGTTTACGCTGCTGGCTGCGGGGGCCGACCTGACCGACGAGCAGGCCGCTCGCGAGGATGCCGATGGGATGGAGCTACGGATGGACTTCGCCGACGAGCCCCTTTCGATGCTGGAGGCCTACGACGGCGACCTCCCGCTGCTCGTGACCAACCGCGTCGCGTGGGAAGGCGGCGAGGCGGCCGACGACGCCGCCCGGCTCGACGCTCTCGAAACCGCCGTCGAGGACGACGCCGTCACCGCCGTCGACGTGGAACTGGCCGCACTGGAAGGGGAGGGCGACCACGACGCCGCCCGCGTGGTCGAGCACGCCCACGATCACGGCGCGAGCGTCGTCGTCTCGACCCACGACTTCGAGGCGACGCCGGACGAGGACGCCATCGTGGATCGGCTGGAGCGGGCCTGCGAGCACGGCGACGTGGGCAAGATCGCGACGACTGCCCAGGACCGGGGCGACGTGCTCGCGTTGCTATCGGCGACGCATCGACTGACCGAGGCCGGCGCGGCCGTCGCGACGATGGCGATGGGCGAAGCGGGCCGTCACTCTCGGGCGGTCGCGCCACTCTACGGCTCTCGCATCGGGTACGCGCCCGTCGATCCCGCCGACGCGACCGCGCCCGGGCAGTACGACCTGGCGACCCTGCGGGAACTCGTGGGCAGTCTCGAAAGCGACGCGTAATCGAGGCGCAGCGAGAACGCAACTTTAAGGTCGCTTCGTCGGGTCTCTCCCGAGAAGCGTGGCGAAAACAGACGAGAAGCGGCCGTGGCTCGCTGCCGCACTGGCGTTTATCTCCCCCGGACTCGGACACGTCTACCTCCGGGAGTGGGTCCGTGCGATACTGTGGTTCGGTATGCTCATGCTCGCAACCTCGTTGCTCGTCCCCGAGACTGCGGTGCCGGCGGCGACGACACCCGAGTCGATCTGGCAGACCTCGATGGAGATGGTCGAGGCCCTCTCCTGGCAGGCCAGGGCGGCGCTGGTGACGGTCGTCCTCTTGAGCGTCCTCGACGCCTACCGGATCGCCACCGAGATCAACGCCGCCGCGGCGATCGAGGAGGGCGAGCAGTGCCCGCACTGCGGGAAACCCATCGACGACGACATCGACTTCTGTCACTGGTGTACGACCCGGCTGGAGTGAGCGCGGTCTGCCGTCTGACGGCCGGCGGGTCGCGCTATCGCTCCGAACGGACCTGCTCGACCCACTCGGGTTCCGCGACCGTCGTGGTGCCGACGCCGTCGACGCTCCATGTGAGGTCGATGAAGGTCGCCGTTTCGCCGACGGTTCCGATGGTCAGATCGGCACTGGTCAGCAGGCCGTCCGACCGAACGCCGAGGTCGGCACTGACACCCGACGCGATGGCTTCGCGCCAGCCATCTCCCAGTCCCTCTGCCGCGTCGGGGACGAGTTCCTCGGCCGTGTACCGGAGTTGGCCGGTGTCGCCGCTCCCCTCCCTTCCGCGCTGCGTATATCGGAAGAGCTCGATCCACGGCCAGATACCGGCCACGTACCGCTCGTCGTCGAAACCGCTGTCCTCGATTTCGTAGCTGTTCTCCACGCCCGCCCCCGATCGCTTCAGATACGTCTGCCCGTCTGCCACGTAGCGATGGGTGTCTCTCACCCGCCGTTCGTCCGGGTCGGTCCTGTCGTAGACAGTCTGGTGACGGACGACCGCGACTCGTTCGGTCGGGTCGACTCGCCCGACGTACTCGTTTGTCTGGTCGGAGCGACCGTCCGCGCTGACCGATTCCAGCCGGTACTCGTAGGACCGTGCGTCCAGTACCGAGCGATGGGACCGACGGACTGCGTCGGGGTCGATGAGTCCGTCTTCGCTCCAACCGTCGGGGTACGAGACGGTCGCCGTGTCCCCGCCCCGACAGCCCGCGATCCCGGCGATGGCGGCGGTAGCGGTCGCCCGTGCGAAGGCTCGCCGTGTGCGGTCACATACGCCGTCGTTCACGTCCGTCCCAACGTTGGGCTACAGACGAATATACTCCGCGGCCCCGAATCAAAAAGCAGCGCGACGACCCGCGACAACCTATTTCTCGATGATGCTCTCTTCGACGGCCTCGCCGAAGTGGCGGGCGGTGTCCTCGGTGTACAGGAGGAGTTCGTCGCCACGTTCTACGTCCGTGATCGCCGTACGACCGTCCTTGGTTCGCATCTTGATCGTCTCGGCGTTCTGGATGAGCGTCTCGATGCGGTCGCCGTCCTCGGTCTCGGCCTGGACGCGGAACATCGGACGCTTCTCGATCTTGGCGCGGCCGACGATGGCCTCGCGGGTGTTGCCGTCGACGTCGACGACCTGCACCTCGTCGCCGCTCTGGAGTTCCGAGAGGTACTTCGTGCCGCCGTCGGGCGTGCGGACGTAGGCGTGGACCGCGCCGGCGTTGACCCGGAAGGGCCGCGAGGCGACGTAGGGGGACTCGGCGGTCTCGGCGTGGACGAAAAAGAGGCCACGGGACATCGAGCCGATGAGCATCCCCTCGTCGTGTTCCATCAGCGACCCCGTGTCGATACAGACCCGATCCGCGGAGCCGGTCTGTTCGATGTCGGTCACCTCGGCCCACGCGAGATCAAGCTGTTCGCGTCCGGCCTCGTCGCGTACTTCGACGGTGCGGCGGATCTCGTCGTGGTCGTCCGTGTCCAGCAAGACGCCCTGTGCGCCAAGCTCCAGCGTCTCGTAGGCCGTCTTTGCGTCCTCGGCGGTCTGGACGCCGGTGATGAGGTTCGTGTCGTCGCCGACGCGAGCGATGAGATTTTCCAGCGGGATGATCTGCCAGTCGTCGCCGATGACGATAGTGTAGTCGGCCTCCTCGGCGACGGCCTCGGCGAAGCCCTCGTAGTCCTTGCTGCGGATGCGGACGTACCCGCCGCTGGGGGTGTCCTCGCCGTCTTGCCGGAGCGCGGAGAGGTCCGCCGAGCCAGAGAAATCGGAGGGAAGGTCGACGGTGCCGTCGCCCTCGCCGTCCTTGCCGACGATGCGGGCGTCGGGTTCGGCCTCCTCGCCCTCGGCGTCCATCACGTGGACGTCACCGCCGGTGAACGCCGCGATGTTGACCTCACCGAGTTCACGCACCCGGGCCACGTCGTGCTGGTCGACCAGCACCCAGTCGACGCCGGCTTCGAGGCCGGCGGTGATGCGACGCTTCCGTGTCTCCCAGTCGCCGACCTCGCTGTCGGCCTTGAGCCAGACGCTTCGTGTCATACTCGCTCTCTGTATGCGGTGGCGCTTGAACGTGGCGGATGCGGTTACGGACGGGTGGAAAATCTGTCCCAGACGGCTCAGGCCTCGACGGCCAGCCCGGCCGCTCGCAGTGCCTCCGCGGCCTCGCTGTCCTCGTGGACGACGCTCGCGACGGCGTGGGCGATCTTCTTTGGCTCCTCGTGCTGGAAGATCGACCGGCCCATCGAGACGCCCGCAGCGCCGGCGTCCATCGCGCCACGGACCATGTCCAGCGTCTCCTCGTCGGTGCCCTTCGAACCGCCGGCGATGACGACCGGTAGTCGCGTCGACTCGACCGTGCGCTCGAAGGTTTCGGGGGTGCCGCTGTAGGCGGTCTTGACCACGTCGGCCCCGAGTTCCTCGGCCAGTCTGACGGCGTGGCCGAGGTCTTCGGCGAACAGTTCGGGGTCCTCGTCGCGGACGTCGTGGCCCCGCGCGTAGGCCATCGCCAGCACCGGCAGGCCGTACTCGGCTGCCTTGCTGGTGACGTTCGAGAGCTGTGTGATCTGGTCGGGTTCGTGCTCGCTGCCGACGTTGATGTGGAAGGAGACGGCGTCGGCCCCCGCGCGGATGGCGTCCTCGACGGTGCCGGTCATGCGCTTGTCGCTCTCGTCGGGGCCGATGGAGGTCGAGCCGTTGAGGTGAGTGATGTAGCCCGCGTCGTTCTTGTTGTCGTGGACGCGGCCCGCGACGCCGCGCTGGGTCAGCACGGCGTCAGCGCCGCCGGACGTGACCGCGTCGATGGTCGATTCGATGTCCACGAGGCCGTCGACGGCCCCGAGTGTGATGCCGTGGTCCATGGGGACGATGACGTAGCGCCCCCCTGTCCCGATCCGTGTAAGTCGATCTGCTTTCCCTGCGCTCATGTTATGCGAACGTGTGGCAAGTACGATTATGTTCCTTCCGGTTGCGGCCGGTTCTGTGCACCCCGCAGCGCCCCCTCCTTGAGTTCACGAGCCTTCGCTTCGAGTTTCTCGGCCGTCTCGGTGACTGGCTCGTCGTTCTCATGGCCTTCCGCAACGATGTCGACGAGGGCGGAGCCGACGATGATGCCGTCAGCGCCGCCGACGACGATCCGCTCGGCGTGGTCGCCGGTCTTGATCCCGAAGCCGACGGCCTTGGGCACGTCCCACTCACTGATGCGGGCCAGACTCTCTTCGGTGGCGTCGTCCACGTCGTCCTTGGCCCCGGTCACGCCGAGGCGAGCCTGTACGTAGACGTAGCCGGAGGTCTGGTCCATCATCGACGCCAGCCGGTCGCCCTTCGTCGTCGGCGCGACGATGAAGATCAGATCGAGACCGTACTCGTCGCAGGCCGCGCGGAGCGGCCCGGCCTCCTCGGCGGGGAGGTCGGGGACGACGAACCCCTCGATGCCGACTTCGGCGGCCTTCTTGACGAATGGTTCGGGGCCCTGACCTTCTCCATATTGATAGATCAGGTTGTAGTAGGTCATACACACCAGCGGCACGTCCACGTCGAGTTCCTCGACGAACTCGAAGAATCGGTCGGGGGTCATGCCCGCTTCCAGCGATCGGACGACGGCCTCCTGAATGGTCGGTCCCTCTGCGATGGGCTCCGAGAACGGCAGGCCGAGTTCGATCACGTCCGCGCCGCCGCGGGCGAGCGCCTCGACGTACTCGATGGAGTCCTCGTAGTTCGGGTCGCCGGCGGCGAGATAGGGGACGAAGGCCGACTCGTCGGCGAAGGCACGTTCCAGTCCCATCTAGATCCCGCCTCCGATCTCGTTGAAGATGGACATGTCCGGCGCGATGTCCAGATCGCGTTTCTGGGTCTCCTCGATGACGGTTTCGAGGTCCTTGTCGCCGCGACCGGAGACGTTGACCACGACCGTGTCGCCCAGTTCGTCGTGGTGTTCCTCCAGATAGCCGAAGGCGTGGGCCGTCTCCAGTGCCGGGATAACGCCCTCGTCCTGTGAGAGACGGTGGAACGCCTCCAGTGCGGTGTCGTCGTCGACGTTCACGGGGGTGACGCGGTCCTCGTCGACGAGGTGGGCCAGTTCCGGCCCGACGCCGGCGTAGTCCAGCCCCGCCGAGACGGAGTGTGACTCCATGATCTGGCCGTCGGTGTCCTGCAGGAGTTTGGTGCGCGCGCCGTGGAGCACGCCCTCGTCGCCGGTCGACAGTGACGCGGAGTTGGGCGCGACGCCCGCTTCCTCGTCGACCGACAGCGAGGAGCCACCGGCCTCGACGGCGTAGAGGTCGACCTCTGAATCCGGCACGAAGTGGTGGAAAGTACCCATCGTGTTCGACCCGCCGCCGGCACAGGCGAGTACGGCGTCGGGGAGGTCGCCAGTTTTGTCCTGGATCTGTTCACGCGCTTCCTCGCTGATGACGGCCTGGAAGTCCCGGACCATCGCGGGGAAGGGAGCGGGGCCGACGACCGACCCGATGACGTAGTGGGTCGTCTCGACGGTGGTCGCCCAGTCGCGCATCGTCTCCGAGATCGCCTCCTTCAGGGTCCCGCGCCCGGTCGTGACGGGGTTGACCTCGGCGTCGTTGATCCGCATGCGGAAGACGTTGGGGCGCTGGCGCGCGATGTCGGTCTTACCCATGTAGATCTCACAGGGCATATCGAGGTGGGCCGCCGCCATCGCCGTCGCGGTGCCGTGCTGGCCGGCACCGGTCTCGGCGATGATCCGCTCCTTGCCCATGTACTTCGCCAGCAGGACCTGCCCGAGCGCGTTGTTGAGCTTGTGCGCGCCGCCGTGGAGCAGGTCCTCGCGCTTGAGATACACCTCGGTGTCGTAGCGGGCCGAGAGCTGATCGGCTCGCTGGAGCGGGAGCGGTCGGCCGCCGAAGTCCGCGAGGCGCTCGCGGAACTCGTCCATGAAGCCGTCCTCGTTGTCGATCACGTACCGCTCGTAGGCGTCCGTCAGCTCCTCGATGGCTGGCATCAGCGCCTCGGGTACGAACTGTCCGCCATAGTCGCCGAACTTGGATTCGCTACTCATGTTCTGTCAGTCGCTTCGTGTTGGCTGTCACGTCCGCCGTCTCGCCGGCGGCGCTCGATTCGTGGTCCATGATCGCCGAGCCGACGAGCAGGCCGTCTGCACCCGCCGCGCGCATCCGCTCGACGTCTTCGGGGGTGGCTATGCCGCTCTCGGCAATGAGGGTAACGTCCGCGGGCGCCTCGGCGGCGACCCGCTCGAAGGTCCTCAGATCGACCTCCAGCTTCCCCAGATCGCGGTTGTTGACGCCGATGATCTCCGCGCCGGCGTCGACGGCTCGCTCCAGTTCCGCTGCGGTGTGGGTCTCGACGAGTACCTGAAAGCCTCGGTCGCGAGCCGCTTCGAGCAGGTCGTCCAGATCGTCGGTCCCTGGCTCGTCGAGGAAGCGCACGATCAGGAGGATCAGGTCCGCCTCGACCACGTCGAGTTGGTCCTCGTGCAGGACGAAGTCCTTGCGCAGCACGGGCACGTCGACCGCCGACCGGACCGCTTCGAGCGTCTCGGCCGACCCGCCGAAGTGCTCGGGCTCGGTCAGCACCGAGATGGCCGCCGCGCCGCCCTCGACCATCCCCTCGGCGAGTGCGGCGGGGTCGTCCGTGCGCTCGCCGTCGGTGGTCGGACTCGTCGGCTTTACCTCCGCGATGGTCGGGACGCGACCGTCCTCCTCTGCCGCCTCGAACGTCGCCGAAAGCGACCGGGCGTCCACGTCGACCCGGCCATCGGCACCACCCCGCTCGCGGGCCGCCGAGAGGATCGACTGGACTGCCGGTGCTATCTCCTCACTGTCGTCCATTACTGTACACTAACGGACAGAGTTGCACATAAGACTTGTCCTTGCTGGTCCACATCGCCACACTAATCAAATGTTTTACACGAAGCCAGCCTACGCGCGAGTACGCCTTCCTCGCTGTCGCAATCGTCAGCGAAATCGTCGGTACGGCCTCCCTGAAACTGACGGACGGCTTTACCAACTTCGTTCCGTCGGTCGTCGTCGGCTATCTCTGCTCGTTCTACTTCCTCAGTCTCACCCTGCAGGAACTACCGATCGGACTCGTCTACGCGACGTGGTCGGCCGTCGGCATCATCCGGGCCGCGGGCATCGGCACCCCCTACTTCGACGAGTCGCTCGACGCCGTCGGCGTGGCCGGGATCGCCCTGATCGTCGCCGGGGTCGTCTTCTTGAACGTGTTTTCGAATGCTTATCAGCCGGCGCGTTGAAGGCCGAATCTTCAAGGGTCGACCGGGCGATGGCTGGGTATGAGTACTGCCGACGCGGGAATCTTCGCGCGCGAATCCGACTTGCTCGAACGGTACGTCCAGTTTGGCGCGGCCGGCGAGAAGATCATCCAGCTATCCTTTCCCAATCGCCCCGAGGACGACGCCGGCACCGAGCACGACCTGCTCGACCGGATCGAACGCTACCTGAACAGCGACGCCGAGGACTTTGGCGATGTCGAGGTCGGTCTGACCGTCCCGACCGACCAGCGGAGTGTCCTCGAAGCCGTCCGCCAGATTCCCTACGGTGAACAGGGAAGCGTCGCGCAGGTCGCTCGCATGGCCGGACTCGACCCGGACGACGAGGAGAGTCAGCGCACCGTCAGGGAGGCCCTTGCCGAGAATCCCGTCCCACTCGTGATCCCGGACCACCGCGTCCGCGACGGGCCAAGCGGCGCGCCGCCTGATGTTGAACAGAAACTGCGCAGCATCGAAGGACTGTAGCGGGGCGAAGCTGTCGTCTACTGAGGCTGTTCCGCTGCCCACACGCTTATGTAATACGACGTAGTTGCACGCAAACATGCCGACGATCAGCGCGCGCCTCTCCGAAGACGAGCAAGCGAAACTGGACGCCGTCGCCGAGTTACTCGCCGAAGACCGTTCGGGCACGATCCGCAAGGCCCTCGACGAGGGACTGGAGACGCTGCGAATCCGCGTCGCCGTCGAGCGCTACCAGTCCGGCGACGTGTCCGCCGCCGAAGCCGCCCAGCTTGCCGACCTGTCGATCGCGGAGTGGCTCGACGTGGCGCGCGAGCGCAACCTCACGACACAGCTGGAACTGTCCGATCTGGAGCTCGATGCCGACACCGCGACGGAGCTATGACCCGGATCTACGTCGGCCCGACGGCGGTGTACAGCCTCGGACAGGTGGGCGAGCTCTCCCTGCTGAGTTCCTTCGACGGCGACGTGGTCATTCCCGAGCCGGTCGTCGCCGAGTCGACGGTCGAGCCGACCGCGACCAACCTCGACGATCTGCTCGACGGCGACGACGCAACTGTCGCGACCGATCACGCCGACCACGTCGAGCGCGCCCAGTCGTTGCTGGGCGAGAAAGACGTGGGCTCGGCCACCGCGGTGCTGGCGGGTGTGCTCGCACACCGCGATCCCGACGACCGCTCGGCCGTCGCCGTCGTCTCGGAGGATCGGACGGTCCGCCGGATGGCCCGTGGTCTCGGCGCGGAAGTGACCAGCAGCTTCGGCGTCGTCGTTCGAGCGACGCTCGAAGACAAGTACCTGAGTCAGAGTCAGGCGAAACGGATCGTCCGCCGGATCGACCAGCACGGGATGCACCTGACGGGAGAACTGCGCGAGCGCGCTGTCGGTGAAATCTCGGAGTGACGACCGCTCGACGCCGAGCCGTCGCGAGGCGAGAGCGGCTTTTTGGTCCAGATCTTTTCGCGAGCGGGTCGCGAGCGGCCCCGTGTCGTGAGTGGAGCGAACGGCCGGGGCCCGGGAGCGTCCCCGATGCGAAAAAAGGTGGAAGCTGGGTCGTCCGCCGGATCGACCAGCACGGGATGCACCTGACGGGAGAACTGCGCGAGCGCGCTGTCGGTGAAATCTCGGAGTGACGAACCGACCTGGCCGTGTTCCGTGCGCTCTCGATCAGGGACGGGAGGATTAACTACCCGGGGCCAGACCCCTTCGGTATGACGAAGACGGTGTTGATAACGGGGGCGTCCTCGGGCATCGGGCACGAGACCGCCGAGGCATTTCTCGCGGACGAGTGGCAGGTCTGGGCGACGGCCCGGGACGAGAACGACCTCGACGGACTCGCCGAGGTCGGCTGTAAGACGGCGGAACTCGACGTGACCAACGCCCGGGAGTGTGAGCGTGTCGTCGAGACGGTCGTCGGGGCCGAGGGCCACATCGACTGTCTCGTGAACAACGCCGGCTACGGCCAGTACGGCCCGCTGGAGGACGTGACCACCGCGCAACTTCACGACCAGTTCGACGTGAACGTCTACGGCCCACATCGACTCATTCGAGAAGTGTTACCCCATATGCGCGACCGCGAGGAGGGGACCATCGTCAACGTCTCCAGTGTCATCGGTCGGATCGCGACCCCGGGTGCAGGTGCCTACGCGGGGTCGAAGTTCGCGCTGGAGGCGATGAGCGACGCGCTGCGCGCGGAGGTCGACGGCTTCGGCGTCGACGTGGTGCTCGTCGAACCGGGGCCGGTCGAGACGAACTTCACCGACCGGGCGGGCGAGGCGATGAACGGCGGTGACCGCTCGCCGGCGTACGACTGGCTCTACGAACTCTACGAGGACACCGCGCTGGTCAGCGAGAACGCCGTTTCGATCACGCCCGAGGAGGTGGCACTGACGATCAGGGACGCCGCCGTCGCTTCCGACCCCCGGGCGCGCTACCCGGTCGGACAGTTCGCCCGGTTCGCCGTGCTCGCCCGCCATCTCCCGGGCCGCTGGCAGGACCTCGCCGTCGGCGTCCTCAGGAAGTTCGCCTAACGGAGTCCGCGAGGACCGCCGCCGGACCGCTTTTGCTCCCGGAACGCGAGGGGACGGCCATGCGTGAGTCGACCGCCGCAGTCTTGCTGTTCGAGGGGTTCGAGGAACTCGACGCGCTCGGTCCCTACGACGTGCTCAGTACCGCCGCCGGGGAGGGTGTGGGGCTCTCGATAGTCGAACAGGTGACCGTCGACGGGGCCGAGCGTGTGACGGCGAGCGAGGGGACGGTGGTGGTCCCACACGGACGGCTCGATCCAGCGGACCCGCCCGATTACCTCGTCGTTCCCGGCGGTGGCTGGAGCACTGGCAGCGAGTCGGGTGCCCGTGCTGCCGCCGACAGCGACACGATCTGCTCGGCCATCCGCGACTGTCACGCGGACGGCACCACGGTCGCCTCGGTCTGTACCGGCGCGATGATCCTCGCCAGCGCGGGACTGCTGGCGGGACGGCCGGCGACGACACACCACACCGCAATCGCGGACCTCGCGGCGACCGACGCCCGGCCCGTCGATGCGCGGATCGTCGACGACGGGGACGTGTTGACTGCGGGCGGCGTCACCGCGGGCATCGACCTCGCGCTCTGGCTCGTCGAACGTGAGTGGGGCAGCGACATCGCGACGGCAGTCGCCGAGACGCTCGAATACGAGCGCTCGACGGACATCTACCGGAGCGGCGACGACAGCTAGTCCAGACAGGCCGCGACGACCCGCAGCAGTTCCTCGCCCTGTACTTCCTCGGCCAGCAGCGGCACCCGGCGCACGTCGTGGCCCCGGAACAGGTCCTGGGACCGGGCGAGTGCGTCCTGCTGGACCGACCAGCGCTGGGCGCAGAACTCGCAGTCGGCGTGGTTCGGTCCGACGTAGCCGGCGGGTACTTCGGCGTCAACGACGCTGTCGAGGTCCTGCAGCACGCGGTTGACGACGATGGTGCCGGCTGGGACGCCAAACCCTTCAAGTCGTTCCAGCAGGCGCTCCGATTCCATCACCGACAGTTCCTCGGGCACCATCACGACCCGGAAGTCGGTCTTCTCGGGGTCCCGAAGCACCGCTCGCAGGCGTTCGATCTGCTCGCGCATCGCTTCGAGATCACGGCGGGCGTCCTCCTGGTCGGCGTCGTCGCCGAACATCCCGCCAAGTCCTTCCAGCATGCCGCCCATCCGCTCTTTGAGCGTCAGAATCTTGCCCAGCATCGAGTCCATCGCCTCGGGCAGTTCGAGCAGGCGCAGCGTGTGGCCCGTCGGCGCGGTGTCGATCACGACCCGCTCGAAGCGCTGGTCGTCCATGTACTGGAGGAGCAGGCGCATCGCCGCGGCCTCGTCCGACCCGGGCATCGAGCCCAGCGGATTGGCCTCATCCCCGCCCAGCAGTTGCTCCAGTCCACCGAGGTCGCCGTCCATCCCCAGTGGCCCGTCGCCCATCGCCGCCTCGGGGTCGATCTCGGCGGCGTAGAGGGGCACGTCCTCGCGGATGCGGGTCGGCTCGCTCGGGATGTCGGTCCCCAGCGTGTCCGACAGCGAGTGGGCCGGATCGGTCGAGACCACCAGCGTCGCCGTCCCGTCTCGGGCGCTCGCCAGCGCCGTCGCTGCGGCACAGGTGGTCTTGCCGACCCCACCCTTGCCGCCGTAGAGAACGTAGTCGGGGGCCTCGACCCCGCTGGGTGCGTCGATCTCCTCGACAGTCTCGACGTCGATCTCGCTCATAGCCACCGCTTGCGCGTCTGGCCTTGAGTACTTCTCGAAAACGGACCGTGTGATACGGACAGTTGTCGACGTTTTCCCGGTCGACCGCACGATGCCGTGCGGTCGATCCGGTAAAGAACGACAATTATCCGTATAAGGCGGTCGAGAACCGTGACACGCCTCGCGGGCGGGAGTCGCGGGGACTACTGTCGGGACGACCGGGCTTCACGCACCTCGGCACCGTCGCGAAGTTTGTCCTCGCAATACGGGCACACCCGTGGCCCGTCGTATCCTTCGGGGGTAAACACCCGAACGTACTGCTCCGTCACGAACTCTCCACAGTTCTGGCACTCGGGCATCCATTGTTTCACTCACACGATATCATATATGCTTTCTGCATCGCAACAAACCGACCTGTCCCGGAGTTGGTACAGACTCGCGTGTGTCTCGTGTGCGACGAGGGCGGGAATCCGGCGAAGGAATTTGAAGGCAGGGGCCAACAGGGTGGTATGAACGAACGGACGCGGCGGGGATTCCTGTCGAGCGCGGTCGCCGGGGCGGCCGTCACGGCGGGTTGTCTCGGGAGCGGTGGCGGGTCGGGGGCCGGCGGCGACGACACCGACACGGCGACCGTGATCCAGGAGGGGAGCAGCGACGTGAGCTTCGACCACCCGTCGGCGACGGGGATCAACGACCAGCCGACGCTGGGCGACCGCGGGCGACAGGGCGTCATCGTCGCCTTCGAGGACCCGTCGTGTCCGACCTGCCGGCGATTCAATCAGAACACCCTCCCGCGGATCAGGTCGGACCTCGTCGCGACCGGCGACGCGGCCTACGTCCTCCGTGGCTACCCCGTGGTCTACCCGTGGGGCGAACCGGCCAGCCACGCGCTCGAAGCGACGTTCGACCGCGATCCGGCAGCGATGTGGGCGCTCAAGCGCCACTACTTCGACCAGCAGGGGCAGTTCTCGATGGACAACGTCCTCGACCGGACGGCGACGTTCCTGAACGGGAACACCGAGGTCGACGGCGACGCCGTCGTCGCGGACGTAGAGAGCGACGCCTACGCTGACGCGGTACAGGTCGACCTCGACGCCGGGGAGGCCGCCGGCGCGTCGGGGACGCCGACGTTCTACCTCTTTCGCGACGGCGAGTACCAGACGACCGTCAGCGGCGCACAGGACTACACCGTCTTCGAGAACGTCCTGACGGGGTGATCGCGATGGTCAGACTCCCCACCCGCAGCGCCGACTGGCGACTGATGGGGCGAACTGCGAGGCTGGTCGTGACGATTCCCGCTTACGCCGTCGTGGCGCTGCTGGGAGCGCTACTGGCCCTCTCGGTGTTCGTCGCCTCGCTGAACGTCACGCTCGTCGTCGACACGCTCTCCCTGCCCATCGGCACGACCGCGAAAGTCGAGACGCTCCTGAGCCTGTACCCGTTCGTCGGCGCTGCGTACACACCCATTCAGGGCGGCCTGCTCGTCGTCGTCGCGCTCGCACTCGGCGTCAACGTCGCGATGCTCGCCTACCACTTCCGCGAGAACGGCCTCTCGCTCCAGCAGGGCGGGACGAGTGCTGTGGGTGCAGTCTTGGGCGCGCTCGGCGCGGGCTGTGCGGCCTGTGGCTCCGCAATCTTGCTGGGGGTACTCTCCCTGCTCGGCATCTCCACGTCACTGCTGTGGCTCCCGCTCGACGGCCTCGAATTTGCACTGGTGGCACTCGTCGTCGTCTTCCTGTCAACGTACTGGCTGGCCGACGGGATGCGCGGCGGCGAGATCAACGGCTGCCCGGTCGATCTGTAGTCGATTCGCGAGATGTTGCGAGCGGCACCCTGCACCGGCTCGAACGACTCACTCCATTCGCCAAGATACCGAAAGCCCTCGGCTCGCTCCGGGGCGCTGTGCGGGATATTCTCCCTGCGGTCGAATAGTCGCCTGCGCAGCGCCCCGGACCGACCCTCGCCCTTTCATCCGCCAGGGCGTAGCCCAAACGACCATCCACGAGCCTGGTGGATGAAAGGGCGAGGCGCGTCTAACGGTGGCTCTGTGGCAGGGTTCCCGCGACGCAGGAGCGGGATGTCACAGAGCCACCGTTAGCGAGCCGAGGGCTTTCGGTGTGCCTGCTGTTGTGACGATTCCGCCGAGGGGTTTCGGAGTGTCGAGGCGTGGTCAGCCCCCGCGTCAGGGGTACTACCCCCAGAACAGATTCAGCTGGTCGGACAGGAAGTCCGGCGTCATCCGCGTGAACTCCTCGCGCTCGTTCTCCGGGAGGAACTCGTACACCGAGTGGCGCGCACCGGGGCAAAAGCGCCGCCCGACGAGCGCCCGCACCCCGACTTCGTCGGCCCCGCGGATCACGCGCCCGATGGCCTGTCGGGCCCGCCGGACCGCGGGGACGGTCAGGGCGTACTCGAAGGCCACGTCCTCGCCGAAGGCGTCGCCGTAGGCCCGTCGGACCGCCCGCACTCGTGGCGACCCGATGTTGACGAGCGGGATGCCCACGACGGCACAGGTCGATAGCTTGTCGCCGTCGTAGTCGACGCCTTCGGTGAGCGTCCCGCGGGTGCTCGTGACGAGCACCTTGCCAGCGCCGCCGTAGAACCGCTGTTTCAGCCGCTCGGTCTCCTCGTTACTGGACGACTCGTCGACGAGCACCTGCTTGTCGATCGTCTCGTCGAGGTAGGCACCGGCCCACGCCGCTTCCCGGTAGTTCGGCATCGCGATCAGGACGTTGCCCGGCGACCGGGCCAGTGCCCGGAGCGCGTGGGCGTACTCGTCGCGGGTGGGGTTCCACGACTCGCCCAGCGGGCGCATCGTCTCGGGGTCGCCGCGGTTGCGCGCGGTGAAGGGGCGACAGTCCACGAGATACGACGCGCGGTTCTCCGGCGGGAACGTCAGCCCGTAGGTGACCGACTTGACGTATCGCGGGTCCCGATCTTTGCCGCCCTCCTGCAGGAACGTCAGGCCGGAGACCTGCGTGAACACGTCCATCGGCTCCAGCGTGGCGCTCATCAGCACGCCCCCGCCAAGTTCGTCGAAGATCCGTTCGAGCGCCCGCGATGGCATACAGTTGTAGCACAGCAGGCCCGGCGTGTAGGCGGCCTCGTAGTCGGCGTCGACGCTGCGCTCGTCGGCCGGCGCGTGTTCGAGTTCGATCTCCCGGAGGAAGCCGGCGTGGTCGCGTTCCCACCACTGGCCCACGATCGATCCGACGGCGGCACACACGGGGGTTCGGGTCAGGCCGAGCGTGTCGATGGCCTCCTCGACGGCCGCGCCGATCTTCGGGAGCGAGCGCCACAGGCCGCCCTCGTACCCCTCGCGCTCGGCCCACGCCGTCAGGTCGTCCTGCTCGACGGTCTCGGGGTCGCGCAGCGGGACTTCGTGGTCGTGTTCGGGCAGCGCGTCGGGGTCGGTACGCCAGCCCTCGAACTCGCCATCGAGGAACTGTCGGACGCGCTCGTCCAGCCAGTCGAGTACGTCGTCGTAGAACTGCTGGGCCTGCTCGACGGCGTCGAGTGGTACGTCGCGAGCGCTCAGCACCTCCTCGACCTGCTGGCGGTGGTCGTCGGTCTGGCGGGCGCGCTGGAGCAGGAGGTTCAGGTCGTTGCGGGCCTGCGTGAGCGTCTGCTTGCCGACCCGGTCCGAGAGGAGATCCCGCACCCGTTCTTCGAGCCGGTGGGCCTCGTCGACGACGACGAAGGTGTCCTCGTCGAGGATCGAGGAAAGCAGCGGGCGGGTCTTCGGGTCGAATAGGTGGTTGTAGTTGCCGATCACCACGTCCGCGGATTCGAGCATGACGCTCATCGCGCGGTGGGGGCAGGTGCCGTACTCGACCGACGCCGGGAGGAACTCCTCGGCGGTGACGACGTTCTCCGCGCCCACGTCGAAGTCGACGGGCGATCCCGTGTTGCGGGCGTACCAGTCGGCCTCGAACGGGCAGTACAGCGGCGGGTCGTCGCTCTCTGCGATCTCCTCGGGCGCTGCGGGCTGGCTGGGGCGATACGGCGAGTCAGCACCGGCCGTCGACAGCGTCTCCTCACCCAGCGTCCGCTGGTCCTGTGCGTCCGGGCGGGCCGCCGCGGCGAGGTCGCTGGCGATCTGCGGGTCCCACCACTGCTCGTCGTCACCGATCTCGGCCTCGATGGCGGCGCTGGCGGGCGCGTTGTCGACCCCCTGCGTGTCGGCCTCGACGAGTCGGGCCGTGTTCTCTCGGAGGTCCTCACAGCGGTCGTGGACGCCGGCGTCGTCGGGAAACAGTCCCTCGCGACCGTACGGACAGAGATCCGGTTTGCCGACCAGCGCGATCCCGTCGAGCGGGTCGTCGACGCCGGCGTTCATCGCCCGCAGGTCCGCGACGAACTGCTGTAACTGCTGTTTGACCGGTGTGACGACGACGATGCGCTCGTACTCGCCGGCGTCGAGCAGGTGCGCGCCGGCGGTGAGTGCGGCCATCGTCTTGCCGGTCCCGCAGGGTCCCTCCATCGCGAGGTAGCCCCGCGCCTCGCCGGCCTCGATGGCGCGGTCGATGGCGTCGGCCTGTTTTGCGTACGGCTCGTCGAACGCGAAGAACTCGTCCCACTCACGCTCGTCGGCCGTCGAATCTGGCATCACACCCTCGTTGGTCGTCCCCCCGTTTGAACCTCCGGATCCCATCGCGCCGGCCGGCCCGGATCGCCTCGGCCGTGTGATCGGCTCCCGGGGCGACATGAATCTTTAAGCTGTTGCGAGGTCCGTAGGCAAGTAATCAAGGTGTGTGTGTGGTGGGATGAAAAGATGAGCGAAGAGCGAGACCATCGGTCGAGTGACCGCGCCGGTGGGCCGGGTTCGGTCGCAGTGTTCGCCGTCGCCGACGGGACGACGGCCGAGGCGATCCGCGGCGCGACGGCGGCGTGTGACACGGGTGTCGACGTCGATTTCGCTGCCGACCCCGACCGAGTTCGGGAGGTGGTGGGGACGGGGACCTTCGACTGTCTGGTCGTCGAGGCGTCGCTGTCCGCTGTCGACGTTCCGACCCTCGCAGCGGAGGCGTCCGCGCCGGTCGTCCTCTACACGGACGCCGATCCGGCGACCGTCGGGGACGAGGTCCTCGACGTGGTCGACACGCTCGTCCAGCAGGGCGACCCCGCCGAGACCGCGTCGTTCCTGATCGAGAAGGTCGTCGGTCTCGTCGGGGGCCACGAGGAGAAAAGCGAGTACGCGCTGGCGCGGGCGCTGGCCCGGGTCGACGACGAGGCCGCCTGCGAGAGCTATCAGTTCCTCGTCGACGGCGACGGGACGGTCCTGTGGGCCAGCGACCCGTTCGAGACGGTGTTTCCCGTCGACCGCGTCGACGCCACGGTGCCCGATTCGGGCGGGCTGTACGACCGGCTGGCGGCACTGCTTGCCGACGTGCCGAGCGCGATCCAGACCGTGACGCGGGCGGATCGTGCGGTCGACGCCTCGGCCGAGGAGACGGTGACAGTCCCGACCGACGAGGGGACCGTCCACGTCACGCACTCGGCCCACGACCTGCCCGACAGCGTCGGCGACCTCCGGCTGGAAGTGTTCCGCGACGTGACGCCGCTCGTCCAGCGCGAGGCCAGACTCGAACTGCTCGACCTGCTGGTCGAACAGGCACAGGACGGGCTGTACACGCTCGACGAGAACGGCGTCATCGACTTCTGTAACGAGTCGTTCGCGGCGATGCTGGGGTACGAGCGGGGCGAACTCATCGGTCGCCACGCCTCCGAGACGCTGGCCGAGGGCGAACTGGCGAAGGGCCAGCGCACCGTCCAGTACCTCCAGACGACCGGCGAGGAGAGCACGACCGTCGACATGACCTTCGTCGACCGGGAGGGCGACCCCTTCGAGGTGTCGATCCACTACACGCTGTTGCCCTCTGAAGACGGCAGCTACGCGGGTCTGATGGGCGTCGCTCGCGACATCACCGAGCGCAAGGAACGCGAGCGGACCCTCGAACAGTACCGGACGTTGGTCGAGAGCGCCGCCGATCCGATGTACGTCCTCGACACCGAGGGCCGGATCGAACTGCTCAACGAGCCGATGGCCGCCTTCTTCGGCCGGGAGAAAGCCGACGTGCTCGGCGAAGATATCAACGCCTTGCTCCCGGACGAGAACCGTGAGCGAGGGGACGAGGCGCTCAAGTCGATCCTCCGTGACGACGAGAAACGCTTCGAGAGCTTCGAAAGCTGGCTGACCGACGCCGAGGGGAACCAGCGCCACTACGAGGTGACGATCGGTGCGATCTACGACGACGAGGCGTTCGTGGGGTCGGTCGGGACGCTACGGGACATCACCGAGCGGGAACGACGCCGCGAGGAACTCGACCTGCTCCGACAGGTGTTCGCGCGCGTGCTGCGCCACAACCTCCGGTCGGAGCTGTCGATCATCATGGGCAACACGGAGGTCTTCCTGCCGGATCTCGACGGTACTGCCGAGCAGCTGGCCGAGACCGTCATCGAGCGCGGCGAGGTGCTGGAGGAGACCGCGACCAAGGCCCGGGCTATCGAGGACGTGCTGGACAGCGAGCACGGGCGGACGACCCAGTCGGTCGACCGGATCGTCGGCTACGCGCTCGACGAAGTCGAGCAGTGCTATCCCGACGCGACGGTCGCTGTCGACGCACCGCCGTCGCTGTCGGTCCGCGCCCACCCGAAGCTCGTATTGGCGATCGAGAACCTCGTCGAGAACGCCGTCGAGCACGGCCAGCCCCTGGCCGAGCGCAAGGGCAGTCCCGACGCGGCCGTCGAGGCGGTCGTCGACGAGGACCGGGTCGCACTCCGCGTCGTCGACGGGGGCTGTGGGGTGCCCGACGCCGAACGGACGGTGCTGGAACGGGAGACCGAGACGCCGATGGAACACGGGAGCGGGCTCGGGCTCTGGCTCGTCAACTGGATCGTCGAGCGGTCCGGTGGCGACCTCTCGTTCGACCACGGCGACCGGACGGCCGTGACGGTGACGCTCGAACGCGGTCGGTCGTCGGCCGAGCAGTGAGTCCCCGTCTGCTCACGGAATTCGCGCCAGTCGACAGTATAATTACAATCTGAAACGTTCGCTGAACCAATACTGATGCCCTTCCGCTGTGAGACGACGCTGGGCGACCGGTCGCACGACATCGAGACTTCGCTACCCGCCCCTCTCTCGGACGTGACCCTCACGTTCACGACGCCCGTGGGCGTCTTGCAGGACCCGCGCGGGAACGTCTGGATCGCCGACACGGGGAACAGTCGCGTCCTCGTCGTCGACGCCGACCTCGAACAACTGCTGACCGTCGTCGGTGAGCAGGGATCGGCACCGGGCTCGTTCGAGTTGCCCTTCCGCTTTGCCCACCATCCGATCGAGTCGGTCGTGTACGTCACCGATCTGGGTAACGGCCGCATCCAGCGCCTGACCTACGAGTACGCCGACGGCGTGCCGGCGGTGACCGCCGTCGACGTGATCCGCCCGGACGACGGCTCGTCGTTCCACCCCAACGGGGTCGCCGTCCACGAGTACGACGACGGCCCTCGAGTGTTCGCCGCCGACGAGTTCTACCACGAGGGCGCGGACCTCAGGGGTCGGATCACCGTCTTCGACGACGACGGTCGACTCCGGGGGACGTTCCGGTCGATCACGACGGACCACCGCGGCGTGATTCCATTGTACTGGCCACAGGGCCTCGATGTCGACGCCGACGGGCACCTGCTGGTCGCCAACACCGGCGCGGGCGTTCTCCACCACGACGGGGAGTTCCCCGCCTACTTCGCGACGGTGGCCCGCTGTGACCGGACCGGACAGGCAGTCCCCTTCGACTCGACTGGGACTGCGACGCTGCCCAACACCTTCGCCACCCCGCGAGGGGTCAGCGTTCTCGACGCGGACGACGACGAGCGGATCGCCGTGCCCGACGTGGGCGGTGGGTTCGTCCGGCTGTTCGACACGGAGCCGGGTCACACCAGCGAGGTGCCCTCGTCCATCGCGCCGAACATCGACCGCCGACGTTTCGGGTCGCCGATGCAAGTGGCCGCCTACGAGGCACCCGACCGACCAGCGCCCGACGACCGGACTGCCCGGGTCCTCGTCTCGGAGGCACTCTCTCACACCGTCTCGGCGGTCGATCTGGCGACCATCTCCGAGTCCAAGGAGCGACTGGCGTCGGTCGGCACCGAGCGGACCGAACAGGGACAGTTCGACTTTCCCGGGGGCGTCGCCACGCTTCCGACGACCGGCGGCGAGCGCCTCCTGCTTCTCGACAGCGACAACGCGCGCCTGCAGGTGACCGACGCCGACGGGGTCGGACCGCTCTCGACGCTCCCGCTCTCGGGCTGTCGGTTCCCGATCAGCGCCGCCTGCTGGCCGGTCGAACCCGGCCGCGGGTATCTGTTCGTCGCCGACTACTCGATCAGCTACGACGCCGACAACGACGACCCCCAGTTGCGGGTGTACGAACTCGACTGTCGCGGCGAGCCACGGATCGACCACGTCACCGCCGCCGGGACGTGGGGTATCTGGGGGAACAACTGCAAGCTACCGTGGGGCGTCGCCGTCGAAGACGGCGGCGACCACGCCCGCCTGCTCGTCACGGACTCGTTCAACGGCCGGCTCACGTGGTGGACGTTCGACCCGGTGACGGGCGAACTCAGCTACGACGACGACGCGGGCGGGTTCGGGCACGACCCCGGCGAGTTCTGGAACCCCAGCGACGTGGCCGTCGGCGAGCGCGCGACCTACGTCGCCGACCGGAACAACAACCGCCTCCAGTGCTTCGACGGGGAGTCCTGGCACGTCCACGGACGGGGCGGCTACGGGGCGGACGGCGACCGGCTGCTGCTCCCCCAGAGCGTCGCCGCCGCCGGCGGCTACGTGTTCGTCCTCGATCTGGTCAACCGGGCGATCAAGGCCTACGCCGAGCGGACGGTCGACGGCGCGCCGGCGCTCGAATCCCTCGACGCGATGGCGGCCTTCGGCGGGGACCGGGCGGCCGGTGACCTCTGGATGCCCTACGCGCTGTCGGCGACCGCTCGCGAGGACGGCGTCGAACTGATCGTCCCCGACGCCGTCCTCAACGTCGTTTATCGCTACCGCTGGACGCCGCCGTCGTAGCTGACAGATGAACCCCCGAAGCGACCGTCTAACTGGGGTAATACGCCGTTTCGACACTGTAGCTGACGCGTAACTAATCCACAGTCGTGCCTCTGTTCGCGGCGATGGCTACCGCCACCAGCGGGAACACGCTCGAACTGCTCGAACCGCCCTCGCGGATGTGGCTGCTCGCGGTGCTTTTCTTCGGGATCGGTGATCTGGTGACGACGGCGATCGGGCTGACGATCGGGTCGTCGGCCGAGGCGAACCCGCTCGTCGCGATGCTCGTCCAGCGGTACGGCGTGGTCGTCTTGCTTCCGCTGAAGGCGGCGCTGCTGGGCGCGGTGTACGCCGTCTGGAAATGGTTCCCGATTCCCTATCCGGTCGTTGTCCCGTTCGCACTGGCACTGCTGGGGATCGTCGTCACGGTCTGGAACACCGGCGTCCTGCTCAGTGGGACGCTCTCGTGGGGGTAATCGAGGGCGGCCGGGCAACACGTACTTGTAGTGCTCGGGACCTAGTGACACACTCACATGGCGACCGCAGACGAACCGGTGCTCGACTGCCTCACTGGCCGCGCGGGGCGGACCGTTGCCTTCCTGCGCCGACTCGATTTCAGGAATTTGCGGATGCTGTCGAAAGCGTTGCTGATCCTCGCACAGCCGGCGATCCACGACTGGCACTACAACCGACGGCTCGCGCTCCAGGAGCTCCCGAAGGCGGCCTGGAAGCTCGTGACTGACCCCGGAACGATGAACCAGTTCCAGTCCCAGTGCTCGGTCGCGGGCTACGTCTCGACGCCCGGCGACGGGATTCTCGCGGGCTTTACCGACCGCGGGCGGATGAGCACGCTGCTGTATCCCCACACCGGCTTCACCCAGCAGTTGCCCTACATGGAGACGGGCGACGGGCCGCTCGCGGGTGCGCGGCCCCGCGACGGCGGCTTCTTCGGGGTCGAAGTCGGCGGCGAGACGGTGTGGCTCTGGGCCGACGCGTTCGAGCACTCGATGCACGCCGAAACGGGCACCGGACTGCTGTCAATCCACTACGAGCCGACCGGCGACGCTCCCGTCGCCGCGACGGAGGTCGTCTACGTCCAGCCCGGCACCGAGACGGTCGTCCGGGACATCACCGTCGAGAACGTCGGCGACCGACCAATCGAGGGACTGACTTACTACATGCAGGCCAACGCGAACGCCCGCCAGCAGTACCCGCCGGGGATCACCAGCCCCAACAGCGTCTGGACCACTGGCGAGACGGTGCGGTGGGCCGACCGGGCCAGCGACGTGGGCCTCGTGCTCTCGACCGGATCGGACGCGACCGTCGTCGATGCGGGTGTGACGAGCGCGGGCCTCCCCGGCGTCGGTGCCGGGCGGACGAGCGTCTCGGGGACCCACGTCGGCGGCTATCTGACCCTCGACTGTGCGCTCGCGCCAGGCGAACGGGTGACTCGCTCGGTGTTCGTCGCCGGCATGGACCGCGGGGACGCCGCGCCCGTCGCACCGACGCCCGAGGACCGCCAGACCGGGGTCGCGGACTACTGGGCAGAGCAGTTGGCCGATGCCCCCGTCGACGCCGTTCCCGAGCAGTTTCGGTCCCAGTACCGGCGCTCGCTGGTCGCGCTGCTCGCACTGGCAGACGCCGACTCGGGCAGCATCTCCGCGGCCCCGAACCTCCAGCCCGCCTACTACCCGTCGTGGCCCCGGGACGGCGCGTTCGTCGCCATCGCACTCGCTGAGGCCGGCTGTGGCGACGTGGCACAGGCGTACCTCCGGGACTTTCTCGGCGACGTGCAGGAAGCCGACGGCGGCTTCGAGCAGTGCTACACCAGCGACGGCCAGTCCGCGGGCGTGATCCACCGCGAGAACGACCAGCAGGGGATCTACTGCCACGCCGTCCGCCGGGTGTACGACGCGACCGGCGACGACGACTTCCTCGCCGACGCGTGGCCGACGCTGCAGGGGGCCGCCGACTACACCTGCAACGCCGTCGCGGACAACGGCCTGCTGGCGGCGACACCCGACTTCGCCGAGATGCCCGACGACGCCCGCCAGAGCCTCTGGACGAACACCTACGCCTACCGCGGGCTGCTGGACGCGGCGACGCTGGCCGAGGAACTCGGTCACGACCGAGACGCCCGGCGGTACCGCGAGACTGCCCACAGTATCGGCGACGCGGTCGACCGGCACTTTTTCGACGGCGACGACTTTGCGACCCACCTGACGATCACCGGGCGCGAGTTCTCGGACAACGTCGTCTTCGCGGCCGCGGTCCACCCGACTGGCTGGGCCGCCGACTACGGCCGGACCGACGAACTGGTCGACGCGTTCGTCGACTGCTACCGGAACTACGACAGCTACTGGCTGCCCAAGGAGTTCACGCTCGCCGGCACGCTGTACGCCGTCGGGCGCACCGCGCTGGCCGACGACCTGCTGGCCGAGATGCAGGCCGAGACGCTGCCCGGCGGGACGCTGGCTGAGGACGTGGAACCCGACGGTACCCACCGCTTCGCTGCACTGGGCTGGGCCAACGCCGGTTTCGTCGACGCACTACACGTCCGGCAGGGAATAACCCCCACCGCGTCGTCTCGCGTCTCGACCGTGGAACGAGACTGATCGCCTCGCCCCGCCGTCGCGGGGTTTCGGATGATGAAACGGGCGTAGTGAACCGGTTTCTTGATATACGATCATGTACGTTCGTCACACGCATGGAGTACGGCACCAGCTACTTCGGCGTCAGGCATCGGCGGCACGCCAACGAGGACCTCGACCAGTTCGCCGACGACGGGCTAAACGCGATCTTGCACACCTTCAGCGAGCGCGACCAACTGTACTATCAGGGGACGATGGAAGACATCGTCGCCGACAGCAAGGATCGGGACTACACCGTCTACGCCAACCCCTGGTCCGTCGGGCGCGTGTTCGGCGGCGAGGCCCTCTCGGAGTTCGTCGGACGCCACCCCGAGGCCCGACAGGAACTCTCGAACGGACGGCGGGTCACCGCGGCCTGCTTCAACAATCCCACGTTCCGGGAGTTCATGCGCGAGTGGACCCGCGACGCCGTCGCGCTAGGCGTCGACGTACTGTTCTGGGACGAGCCACACTGGTTCATCCCTGCGTGGCACGAGGACACCCACGGAAAGAGCTTCGAGGACGACGCGTGGGGCTGTCGCTGCGAGCACTGTCGGGAACGCTTCGAGGCCGAGTACGGCCACGAGATGCCCCGCAAGGAGACCGACGAGGTCCAGCAGTTCAAGGCCGATCAGTTGCTGGGGTTCTTGGAGGAGATGATGGCGCTCACCCGCGAGGAGGGCGCGGAGAACGCGGTCTGCCTGCTGCCCGCCGAGGACGCCGACCACGGCCTCGAAGACTGGGGGCCGCTGGCCCGCAGCGAGCACCTCGACGTGCTGGCGACCGACCCCTACTGGGACGTGTTCCCCCACGCCGACGACCCCGAAGAGTTCGTCGGCTACTGGTCCGAGACCGTCGCCCAATTGGCCGAGGAACACGACCTGCGTAGCCAGATCTGGATTCAGGGGTTCCGTCTGGGCGAGGGCAAGACCGAGGAGGTCCGCACTGCGACCCGGACCGCCATCGACGCCGGCGTCGACAGCGTGTTCATGTGGGGCTACGAGGCCTGCCAGTCCATCTCCTCGATCGCCTGTGAAGAGCCCGAAGCAGTGTGGAACGCTTACCTCGAAGAAGTGCAGCGCGCACAGGAGTAGCGACGCGTCCGGGGGACACGGGTGGTCTCGCCGCTGCCTTTTTTCTCGCCCGGACCCTGCAGGTGGTATGCCGACCCGACTGCCAGCGAGCGAGTTCGACGCCCGCCTCAACGCGGTCCGAGACAGACTCGCCGCGACCGACGCCGACGCCGCCGTCTGGTTCGACGCGACCAGCATCGAGTACCTGACCGGCTTCCACCACATCCAGACCGAGCGGCCGGTCGCCCTCGCAGTGACGACCGACCGCGTCGAGATCACTGTCCCGCGGCTGGAGGTCGAGCGCGTCGAACCGACGCCGCGGATCGACGCGGTCCACAGCTACTTCGATTACCCCGGCGGCGACCCCATCGAGACGGTCGGCGAGATGCTGGCCGATATGGCTGCGGAAACCGTCGTTGCCGACGCCGACGGCGCGCCGGGCGTGATGGGCTACGACGGCCCGCCCCTGAGCGACTTCTGCGAGGTCACCGAGGAGGGCATCGAGTGGGTGCCCGAGATGCGCGAGGCAAAGACCGACGCGGAGGTCGACCTGATCCGCGAGTCGGCGCGCTGGGCGAACCTCGGCCACCAGTACCTCGCGGACCACACGGAGGTCGGTGCCCACCCGGCGACGGTCAGCCAGCGCGCTTCGATGGAGGCCTCTCGCGCGATGTTCGACGCGCTCGGTTCCGAGTACGCGGTCAGGACCCGCGGCGACGGCCCCGTTCACGCCGGCTACATCAGCGGCGAGGAGACATCGCTTCCCCACGGTCACACGCCCAACGAACGGCTCTCGCGGGGCGACGTGCTCGTCACCGGCGCGACGGCGAACGTCGACGGCTACTACTCCGAACTGGAGCGGACGATGTTCGTCGGCGAGGTCAGCGACGAGCAGGAGTACTACTTCGAGATTGCCGTCGAAGCCCAGGACGTGGCCTTCGACGCGATGGGACCGGGCGTCCCCCTCTCCCACGTCGATCAGGCCGTGTGGGACTACTTCGAGGAGCAGGGCGTCACCGACCTGGCGCGCCACCACGTCGGCCACAACATCGGCATGGACGGTCACGAACCGCCCTACATCGACCGCGGGTCGGACGGCGAGATGGAACCTGGCCACGTCTACACGATCGAACCGGGGCTGTACACCGAGGATGCGGGCTACCGTCACTCGGATACCGTCGCCGTCACTGAGGACGGCATCGAGTTCCTGACGTACTACCCGCGAGACCTCGAATCGAACGTCATTCGGGAGTGAGTGGCGACGGAGAACTGCTCATCGCGTTCAGGGAGACCGCAAACACGTCGGTTCGAGACACAGAGAAGCTCGCGCCACGCTAGCGCGCCTCGTCTTTTCGTCCAGCAGTACCTGAACGTCGGCCAGTTCGAACGTAGCTCGATCAGTCGTCCCACGGGCTATTGCCACCAAGGTGCCCGATCTCGTCGCTCGTGGGGACATCTGCCCCGCAGGACTCGCTCGGTGAGCCGTGTGTCTGCCCATCTATCTCGTTACCGCAAACGACTCTCTGTGCATCAGGCCCGAAACTGTCGATAATCGATCCGTCTGCCTGCGGATACCGGACTGCAAGCTTCCGATAGTCACTGATATTGTTCCCGTACAGGGAGTTGGATTGGCCGTCATCGTGCGCTACAGACGGAATATCGTACTCCGACTGATCGGGATGGGTGACGTGCCACGACCCCACATAGACACCGTCACCGCGACTTCTCTCGAGACGGCACCAGCGGACAGTCGCCCGCTGACCTTTGAGACCGATGCAGCCCCCGCCCGGCGCGGGCCGGATTCCACCGGCACCTCCGCCATCAGTGCAGTACTCGATCAGCACATCCTGTGTTCCGGGTTTGACGTCGACGAGTTCGGCGTGGGGGTGACCAGCGCTGTTGTTGATGTGGTGGATGTGGACATCCCGGGATTGGTCGAGTGTCACCCCGTCGAATTTGGCCGCCCCACCAATCGGCAGTCCGAGATACACGACCTCTCCGAAAAAGCCACCTTCGTCACCTAACAGATACCGTTGGCCTGCGGGCCCGAGAACTCTGAACTCACCGATCTCTGTGTTCCGGACGAACTGGACTTTGAGACAGGCCCCCTGGGTGTTCCCGACGGCGTGGGGCTTGAGTCGCAGTCCCGTGACGTACAACGCCTCGGGGTTTTCGACGGTGTCGTCGCTCAGGTAGTTCACGAAGATGTTGACCGCAGCATACGAATCAGGATCGTCTGGGTTGTCGGTGTCAACTAACCCATCGAACGTTAGTCCAGTCACGTGGATGTGGCTGTGGTTGATACGGAGTGCGTGGTCGCCGGGTTCACCGGCGAGAATGGCGTCCTGAGGGCCGGTCAGCGTAATCGGTGCGTCGGCGGTTCCGCTTCGGGCCGTGGTGACGGTTTCCCGGTAACGCCCTGTCTGAACAGCGACGGTATCGCCTGGTCCGGCGAAGTTCACGGCTCGCTGTATTGAGCCGAGCGGATCGGTTTCTGCGCCAGATCCTTCGGGTGAGCCATCCGGTCCGACGTGGATAGTTTCACGACTGTCCGGACCTGGTTGGGTAGTCGTTGGCGTCGTATCTTCGGTCTGGGTTGAGGGCGACGTCGTCGTGGAGCGTGTTGTCTGTTTGGTTGTCGTTACGGGCGTCGTGGTGGTTGTCTGAGACCGTGATTGACAGCCGGCGGTCACCGCGAGCAGACTACTCCCAGTCAGCCTGAGGAGCCGTCGGCGCTTCATACGGTCAGTCAGCATCCGACACCAATAATAAGTATTGTTCTCAGCACAGCCGCTACACGTACTGTACTGACCGATACGTGCTGTGTATTCAGTCGGCCCGCTGAATCCGATCGTACCAATTGAAACGATTCACACACCGATCGCACTGCTATCGTGCGATCGAGTATGCATTGATTTTCAACGGCTACTGTCTCACTGGCAGAGGTGTTCGTCGAGGCTGAATGCGTATTTTCCGAGCCAGTCGAGCGTAGATCACTCGAAGAAGTCGGACAGCCGATCGGCCGCCTCGTCGACGCGCGGAGTCACGAGCGCGAACCGGAACCACGCCGACCGGGAGTCGCCGAACGCCTCCCCGGGCATCCCCGCGACGCCGGCCTCGTCGATCAGTTCGTACACGTGCTCGAAACTGCCCGGGTAGTCGTCGAAACGAGCCATCACGTAGAAGCCGCCGTCGGGACGTTCGTACTCCGCACCGGCGTCGTCCAGCGCCGCACAGAAGGTGTCGACCCGGGCTTCGAGGCGATCGCGCACGTCGGCGTAGTACTCCGGGCCGGTCGTCTGCAAGGCCCGCAACACCGCGTACTGGGCCGGTCGCGACCCGGTGACGTTCGTCAGCATGTGGCGCGTGCGGGTCTGCTCCAGCAGGTCCCCAGTCGGGCTGTCTTCGGGCGGGAAGACGGCGTAGCCGACCCGAAAGCCCGTGATCGCCATCGACTTCGAGAAGCCACTGGTGGCGACGACGTTGGGCGAGTCGAACCCGAGCGCCGAGGTGAAGTCGCCCGTGAAATCGAAATGGTCGTACACCTCGTCCGAGACCAGCAAGGCGTCGTACTCCTCGGCGATAGCGACGAACGCGGCCATCGCGTCGGCGTCGTAGACGGCCCCAGTCGGGTTGTTCGGGCTGTTGACGACGATGACGGCTGTCTCCTCGCTGGCGCGCTCGCGGAGGCGCTCGGGGTCGAGGTGGCCGTCCGATTCGACCGGGACGAAGCCGATGTCGGCGTCGAGGAAGTTCGCCCGGCCGGCGTAGTAGGGGTAGACGGGATCGGTCAGCAGGACTTCCTCGCCCCCGAAGTGTTCGAGGCCGCCGACCATCGCGAGATGGTTGGCCTCGCCCGTGCCGTTAGTGACGACGACGCGGTCGCGGTCGACGGCGCGGCGGGCGGCGATGCGCTCGCGAAGTTCCGCCAGCCCGGCGCTGGGCGGGTACTGGAAGTCTTCTGCGTCGAGGTCGGCGTAATCGTGTAGCCCGTCGCGCAGTCCGACCGGTGGGTCCCAGTCCGGGCTCCCCGAGACCATGTCGATCACGTCCCGGTCGGCCCGCCGGGCGTACTGGATCACCCGGAAGAACTGCGGCGTCTCGTAGTCCATACCCGACGATGCTCGTCGATCCCCGTCGGTCTTTCTGTCCGCGACGCCCCGCTTACTGGCGGACCAGCAACACGACCGCACCGAGCGCGAGCAAGAGTGCGCCCCAGAAGAAGTCCCCGAGCGGGAGGAAACCGATTACGAGCGTGACGATACCGGAGGTCAACAGCGACCAGCCAAGCGTCGTGCGGTAGGTCATACGCTCGATTGGCGCTGCGGACTGATAATTGGTCGCTCCGCTGACCCGTTTGGGGCCAGATACGTGTGGCTCTGTCACCGCGTGACCAACCGTTATGCCACCGACCGACCAAGTCGCTGCCATGCCAGACGATGCTGCCGCGGACCCCATCGAGGGTCGCGTCGGCGAGGCGTTGCGCGAGACCGACGGGACCGTCGCCGTCGCCGAGTCCTGCACCGGCGGGCTGATCGGGTCGCGACTGACTGACGTACCGGGATCGAGCGACTACTTCGACCGCTCGGTCGTCACCTACTCCTACGACGCCAAGCGGGATCTGCTTGCCATCGACCGTGAGGTCCTCGACGCCGAGGGGGCAGTCAGCGAGCCAGTCGCTCGCCAGATGGCCCGCGCGGTCCGTGACACCGCCGACACGACGTGGGGTATCGCGACGACGGGCGTCGCCGGCCCGGCTGGCGGGAGCGAGGAGACGCCCGTCGGGACCGCCTACATCGGCGTCGCCTACGCCGCGCCGTGGGGCAGCGGCGACTCGACAACGACGGTGGCGCGCTACGAGTTCGACGGCGACCGGACGACGGTCAAGCGACGGATCGCCGAGCAGGCGCTCGCGGATCTGCACGAAGCGGTCGAGCGCCGTCGATAGGTGCTGCTCGGCGAGGGGGCGGACCGCGATACCGTCCCACCACCGTCTCCGTCGAGTGGTCAGTGACTGGATATCGCCCAACGTTAAGCCGGTCGCCGTCTAGCCTTCGCTGCATGAACAAACGTGGGCACGTGCTGAACGCGGCCCTTTTGAGCATCGGCCTGGGCTACGTTCTCCAGCCATCGGGCGACGTGGAGACGTTCGTCACCATCGCCGAGGTGTCGGTCCCGGTGATCCTCGGGGCGCTGTTCCCGGACGTGGACACCGCTTTCGGCCGCCATCGCAAGACGCTGCACAACCTCCCCGTGTTGGCGATCATCGCCGCCTACCCGATCTACTTCGCGAACCTGCAGTGGGTGTGGCTCGGCGTCGTCACCCACTACGCGCTCGACTACTTCGGTTCCCGTAGGGGGATCGCGCTGTTCTACCCGCTGTGGGACGAGGAGTTCGGCTCCCCGACCGGCGTCACCACGTCCAGCGACCACGCCGAGATCGTCACCGTCGCTGTGACGGTGTTCGAGATCGCCGTAGCTATCGCGCTCGTCCACGTCCTGCCCCAGTACCTCCCGACCGCCGTCGTCCAATTCATCGGACTGGCCTGATCCCGTCTCGACGCGCCCGCGGCGCTCAGTACACTTTGATATCGTCGAACTTGCCTTCGTAGGCGACGTGGTTCGGGTGGGTCGGCTCTGTCCCCTGCAAGAACAGGCGATCGAGTTTCGACCAGGTGTTCTCGTAGCCCAGATGGCAGAACTCGATCCCGCAGCGAAGCCGATGGCCGAGGCCGTCGCGGTGGAAGATCTGGCGCGGTTCGCCCGTCCTGATCGCCCGCACGAGGTCACTGGCCCCCCCGATCGGGCGTTCGAACTCGACCCACGCTTCGCCGATCGTCCCGCGGACGTGGGCGTAGGAGGAAGTGAACGGCTCGATCTCGAAGTCGCTGGCGAGTGATCGCGCGCGCTCGTCGTGGTGGGGCCAGTGTTTCGGGTTGTACACCTCGACGGCGTCGATCCGCTCGCGATGGGTCCTGATGTCCTCTCGCCCGAGACTGACGTTGAGGAACTCGGGATGCGGGACGAGGACGGCGGCCTCCTGTCGCTCCAGTTCGGCGAGGGTGCCGTCGAGGGTCAGAAAGTCCGGGACGGGCTCTGAGAGCCCGATCGCCAGCACGTGTCGGCGCTGCTGCCAGTTGCCCGTAAAGAGTTCCCGGCCCGGGATCACGGTGAGTTCGTCGTCCGAGAACCGCTCGGCCCGGCGGCGGATCTCCGGCAAGCGAGTGAAGTGGGGCGCATACACGAGTGCATCGAGTCCGCGCGCTTTCGCACGCTTTACGACGCGCTCGTCGAGCACTTTCACGTGGAGATCCACCCGAAACCCGGTCACGTGACGGTGGTACTGCGACGCTACAGATATGGATTACTATTCGCACCCCGGGCATCGTTTCGCGCGTTCTCGGACGCTATGACCGTCGAGGCGTCCGGTTCCCCGACAACCGCGCCTCGACTGCAACCCACCGATAGTTTAAATACTATACAGGTGACAGATACGAGCAGTAGGATACCGGTGGGTAATGACCCCAGGTGATCACGAGTTCCCGACGGCGGGAGACGAGTTCGCTGACGCGCTGGCCACGCTCGAAGAGCGCGGCAGCAACTTCCTCGTAGTCGGTGCGGGTTCGAGCGACGCACACGACCGGGTTTCCCGACAGCTGTTCGGGACTGACACGCCGTCTCGCCGCCGCCTGCTCGTCTTGCTCGCCAGAAACGACGACGAACTCGAACGCCGGCTCGGCGTCTCGCCGACGGCCGCGACGCCCGGCACGCTGCGAGTCGTCCGCCACTCGATGCTCGCGCGTAGCGCCGCTGCGACCCAGACCACGCCCGAACCGTTCGCGCGTCAGGTCGAGAGCGAGACGCTCACCGAACTGGGCCGGACCATCGCACAGGGCGTCCTGGAGTTCATCCAGACGACTTCCCACCGGGAACCGGGCTGGCTCCGACTCGGGTTCGACGCGCTCCTCCCGCTGTTCGGACAGTACGAACGGGAACCGATCTTCCGGTTCCTGCGGACGATCACCCACCGAATCCGGGACGTTTCGGGGATGGGACACTTCCACCTCGCGGTCCCCGTCGACGACCCACTCGTCGACTCACTGCGACCGCTGTTCGACGGGATCATCCGAACACGCGTCCGGGACGGCCACTGCCAGCAGCGCTGGTACCTGACCGATGCGGACGCCTCGTCGGCGTGGCAGCCGTTGTAACCGACTGTTCACAGCCCACTCGGCACCGACAGTGTGACGAAACCGACCGACCTGTCCACGACCATGACCACGTACCGGTTCCGCCTCAACTACGAGCACGAGACCGAGCCGTTCTGGCGCGACATCGACATCGGAGCCGATCGGACGCTCGCGGAACTCGGTGCCGCCATCGTCGACGCCACCGCACTGGACGAGCAACACCTCTGGTTTTTCGGCATCAATCAGACGTACTGGGCCAGTCCGGTCAAGTACCTCTGTCACCGGGAGTACGCCTCGCTGTCCAGTGGCGGGCCGATGTGGTGGGACGAAGACGTGTTCGACGCCGCCGAGACCAGCGTCGGCATGCTGGGGCTCGACCAGTGGGACGCCCTGTGTTTCCTCTGTGACTACGTCAACGACCGACGGTTCTACGTCGTCCTCCAGGAGATTCGGGACGACGACGAGAATCCGCCACCGACCGTCGTCGACGAACGCGGTCGACTCCCGTTCGCCGGCGACGACGGGACACGCTGATCCGCCGACCAGTGCCGGCACCGACCCTGCCGGGCTAACGAACGTTTTTATGCTCCCCTCTCGTGTCCACCGACAATGCCACGCTGGGAGTGTGCTATCGACGCCGACGGCGAAGTCTTCGACCGCGTGGAGGACCTGATCGTCCACCAGTCGACCGAACACGACCGCATCGAATGCCAGGTGTGTGGCGCGGTGCTCCCGGACGGCTACTTCGCGATCCGCCACGCGTTCGACGAGCACAGCCGCGCGGAGTACGTCCGGGCCTACGACGCCGACGCCTCGGAGGTCCGCCGGCGCGAGAACGTCAAGGAGAGCATCGAGGAGACCGCCGACATCCGCGAGGTCATCGACCGCCTCGAAGGCAACGAGAACACGCCCTGACCGGCGGTCGACCCCTCGTCTTCTAGTGCGTCGAGAGCAGGTAGCCGCCGGTACCGATGGCGACGACGCCGGCGAGCAAGGCCACCAGCCGCAGCAGATGTTGTGACCCGCCCAGCGGTGGTTCACCCGTTCGGGTACTGATCACGTCGTAGCGCCCGATCTGGTTCCGCAGCTCCTGCATCTCGGCCTCGCTCGGCGTGGGCCCCTCCCCGTTCTCCTCCACTCGGTATTCTGCAGCCCGCAGCGGTTCGTCCGGCTGGGGCAGGTCGCCGTTCGCGGGCCGCTCGATCACGACCGACTGGGCCTGCTCGCGTTCCCGGTAGTCCTCGTACTCGGCCAGTTCGGCCGTCGTCGGGTAGGCGAAGTCACTGGCCCCCTGGCCGACCGGGACGGTCGTGCGACCGCCGTTGCGCAGGGCCTGTACGTACAGCTCTTGCCCCTGTTCAGAGAGGTTCTCGTACTCGATGACAGTGTACCCCTGCCGTTCGAGCATCGTCTCGTTCCCGGTGGTTCCTGGCGCCGTGTCGTGGTAGAGGACCTGCTGGACCGGTGCCAGCGACGGGACGATCAGCAGGACCACGCCCAGCGCGACCAGGGCCAACCCGATCTTGCTCCGAAGCGACAGCGAATCGAGTGCGAGACTCACTGGAGATCAGCCCCCTTGAACCGCAGGTAGCCAAGCACCAGCGGGACCACCAGCCAGACGGCAAAGACCAGCAGCGACACTTCCTCCGCGAGATAGGCCGGCAACTCCCCGCCTTCCTGAGCGCGCTGGAAGACCCGCTGCTCCAACGCCTCGGGGAACACCATGTTCGTTCCCTGCCGGTAGGCCGTCAGCGGACTGACGTAGGTGATGGCGTTGTACAGGTCCAGATTCCGGTCGAACCCCAGCAGCGTCTGGTGGACCCACCGGATGATCGCCGAGAGGTTGAGCCCCGGCACGATAAAGAGCAACACGAGGACGAAGTACGAGCCGAAGGCGGCGGCGATCGCGCGACTCCGCGCGGCCGCCCCGGCCGACAGCGCGACGGCGATCGAGACGAACGTCCCGCTGTACAGTATCGTCATCGCGACAACGCCCGCAACGAGCCCGAGCGGGAGGACGCCGTTTCGCGCGTAGCCGCCGGCGACCGCCGTCACGAACATGAAGACGACGCCGACGGTGACGATCGCCATGCGGCTGACGAGCTTTCCGAGGAACACGTCGCGGCGCGTGTTGGGGACGCTCAGCAGGAACTTGATCCCGCCGCTCTCGCGTTCGCCCGCGATCGACATGTAGCTCGCGACCAGCGCGACGATCGGGAGCAACAGCATCACGAGGACGACCAGCTGACGCATGAGTTGCTGGAACGACTCCAGCGGGGTCGTCTGGTACCCCTGGAAGCTGTAGCCGATCAGCGCCGTCAGCACGCCCAGCACCGTCGCGACGGCCCACAACGACCGCGACCGCCGCGCGCCCTTGAAGTCCTTCGTCGCGACCGAGCGAATGCTCACTGTGGCACCTCCTGCCCGTCAGTCGCCGCCCCACTCGCGGCCTGTTCGTCCTCGCCGGCGTCACGGCCACCGCCGGTCAGGTCGTTGAACAGCGATTCCAGAGACACCGTCTCGGAGGTGATGTCCGTGATCGTCGTCCGTTCGGCGGCGTGGGTCACCACGTCGACCTTGACACTCGGGTCCAGACAGTCGACCACCAGCGTGTCGTCCTCGACGGTCGTCGACGCCACGCCGTCCAGCGTCTCGACGCCGAGATCCGTCGGCGGCGACGCACACTCCAGATTGATCGTCGCCTGCCCGCCGGCGTTCTCGCGGAGTTGCTCGATGCTGTCGAGCGCGACGAGTTTTCCCTCGTTCATCACGCCGACCCGATCACAGACCGCCTCGACCTCCGAGAGGATGTGACTGGAGAAGAAGACAGTCGTCCCGGCCTCGGCCCGCTCGCGGATGACCGACCGCATCTGCTGGATGCCGTTGGGGTCGAGCCCCGTCGTCGGCTCGTCGAGGATCAGCATGTCGGGGTCGTCGACCAGCGCCATCGCCAGCGAGAGGCGCTGTTGCATCCCCTTCGAGTAGGACTTGGCCATCCGGTCGGCATCGCCGGCCAGTCCGACCAGCGACAGTAGTTCGTCGGGGTCGTCGCTCGCGCCCCGCGTCTCGATCGCCCAGTCGAGGTACTCTCGCCCCGTCAGGGGGTCGTCGAACCCGTATCCCTCCGGGAGGACGCCGACTCGCTCCCGGATCGTCGCAGGCTCGGCACCCGCGTCCAGTCCGAGCACTTCGACCGACCCGCTGGTCGGTCGGATGAAATCCAGCAGGAGGTTGATCGTCGTCGACTTGCCCGCCCCGTTCGGCCCGAGGAAGCCGAACACCTCTCCCTCCTCGACGACCAGGTCGAGGTCGTCGACCGCGACCAGATCGCCGAACTCCTTCGTCAGTCCACGCGTCCGTATAGCAGCCATCGTCTCGGCTCTCTCCCCACTTCCTCCTTAAAGTACGGGACGCTGTAACGGCTTTTTTACCAACCATGCTCGGCATCCGTCCGTCTCTCTCTGACCGCTTCGCACGAGCGGTGCAAACCCATTAGGGACCTGCAAGCCTACGCTCGCGTATATGTACGACAACATCCTCGTCCCGTTCGACGGCAGCGACGGCGCGACCGAGGTCCTCCACCACGCCGCCGAGATCGCTCAGTGGGCCGACGCGACCGTCCAGGTCCTCTACGTCGCCGACACGACCCGCGACAGCGTCACCGTCGTCGAGGGCCAGACCGTCGACGCCTTGGTACAGCAGGGCGAGGACATCGTCGACGAGGCCGCCAAGACGCTGGCCACGCTCGGCCCCGACTACGACACCGATGTCGTCCAGGGCAACCCGGTCCCGACGATCGTCGACTACGCCGAGCGGTACGACCAGGACCTGATCGTGATGGCCACCCACGGCCGCGAGGGCGTGTCGCGATTCCTCGCCGGGAGCGTCTCGGAGAAGGTCGTCCGACTCTCCTCGGTGCCCGTCCTCTCTGTCCGCATGCAACCCAACGAGACGCTCACGTTCCCCTACGAGAACGTCCTCGTTCCGACCGACGGAAGCGACGCGGCGACCCACGCGGCGGGTCACCTCGCCGACCTCGCGGCGGCACTCGACGCGACGCTCCACGTCCTCTCCGTGGTCGACGACACCGGCCTCGGCGCGGACCTCCGAGCCGCCATCGCCGGGTACGACACCGAACAGGCCGCGAACGACGCCGTCGACACCGTGATCTCGGCGGCTCACGACCGCGGTGTGACCGACACCGTCCGCCACGTCGAACACGGGACGCCCGTCGAGACGATTCTCGACTGCATCGAGGCCAACGACGTCCACGCCGTCGGTATGGGAACGACGGGCCGACGCGGCACGGACCGCATCCTGCTCGGCAGCGTCGCGGAAAAAACCGTGCGCTCGGCCCCGGTGCCGGTAATGACTGTCGCGGAATCGGAGTAATGCGCTACCACCTTTTTACTACCATCTTTTTCCCGCTCGGGTTCGCGCTTCGCGCGAACCTCTCGCGGCAAAAACATGGGTGAAAAAGGCTCGACCTCACTCCGTTCGGTCGAGTGAATCGCGCGAACTACCGGGTCCTTCGGACCGCTCGTTCGCGCGAATGCTTTCTCCGTTCAGTACAACCGAGCGACTGACCAGACTTCGGTGGCGCGCGCTGTCGCGGCCTCTGTGCCGCGACGACACTGTGCGAGGGATGAGTGAGGGAACGCAGTGACCGAACGAATCGGTTGGGGAGGCGCGTGGCTGCAGTGCTGTCTTGCGGTACTGGGCTCTGGTGGATCGAAAGGGCGAGGCGCGCTCGCGCTCGTTCGAGTCGTCTGAGCGGGCACTATTCGAACGAGCACAGCGAGTAAGAATATCCCGGTCAGCGACCGCGAGCGTGCCGAGGGCTTTCAGTGCTTATCGGCTCTGCTGTCCGTTTCTTCCACGCCATCACCAACAGATTCGACTGTTCCATTCGGAGATGCATCGAGCGCCCGATCCGTCGAACGAGCGGCAGAATCAATCGCGTGTGGCTATTTAACACACAAGCCGAATACTACCCTATCGTTCCTCACTATCCAGCACGCGAATCTGGTCCCCGCGAACCGTCACGGGAATCGGGACCGTCGGGCCTCTAACTTTTACTGCGTCGGGGTCGCGATGCGACCCACTCCTTGCAAAACTTAGTAGAAAACGATCCGCGACCTCACTGCGCTCGGTCGCGGTGAATCGGCGACTCCGTCGCCGAATGCTCTCCTACCGCTCTTCGCTGCTCACGGGTCGTCCCTCCCCGTTCGCACGGTCCGAGGACGGTTCCCTACGGTCACCGCTCCTCGCTGTCCAGCACGCGAATCTGGTCCCCGCGAACCGTCACGGGAATCGGGACCGTCGCCTCGTACAGTTCGACGGTCACCTGATCTTTCCCTTCGTCGATGCGCTGGACCTGTGCCTTCTCGCCCTTGAACGGGCCGGCGATGAGTTCGACGATGTCGCCTTCGGCGATCCCTTCCACGTCGGGTTTCGGCGAGAGGAAGTGCTCGACTTCGGAGAGCGAGGACTCGCCGGGGACGACGCCGTTGGCGTGTGGGATCTCGTCGAGGATGCGCTCGAACACGCTGGCGTCGTCGGCCTCGACCATGACGTAGCTTGTCAGCGAGTCGGGGGCGAGGGCCGCGTGGATCGACTCTTCCTCGCGGCTGATGATCATGTCCGCGACGGTGCGTTCCTGACTGGCCGTGGTTTTGACTGCGTAGATTCCCATAGTATCACGCCGGCGTTGAGCCGGGAACGACTGACATTAGCACGAAGATCACGAAGCCGATCAGTCCGACGAGTACGATGCCGGCCCCCGCGATGAGGGCGACACGGGAGAACTCCTCCCAGGAGGGGGTGCTGGCGAGCTTGAGCACCCGCACGTACGAGGTGAGATCGTAGGGTACGTCCATGGCGACGGGTAGCCACCCCGGGCTTTTCTATATTGTGATACCCGTTTCACCCCAGATTGGGGCCGGCGCTCACCACGGCGTCCCGTCGAAGTCGACCTTGCGCTCGGTCCGGTCGAGTTCGTCGATGCGCTCGATATCGACCGGTTCGAGTGCCAGATCTCGGGCCGCGAAGTTCTCCCTGATGTGGTCGGCCGAGGAGGCTTTCGGGATGGCGACGACCGACTCCTTGGCGGTGAGCCACGCCAGCGCGACCTGTGCCGGCGTGGCGTCGTGTTTTGCGGCGATCTCTCGGATCTCGGGCACGTCGATCACGTCGCCCTTGGCCAGCGGCGAGTACGCCACGAGGTGGTGGTCGTGCTCGCGGGCCAACGCCCGGAGTTCGTCCTGCTGAAGCATCGCGTGACACTCGACCTGGTGGGCTGCCAGCGACGTATCGAGCAGGTCGATGGCCTCCTCCAGTAGCGACGGCGTGAAGTTCGAGAGCCCGACGTGGCGAGCCAGCCCCTCCTCGACGGCGGCGTCGAGCGCCCCCAGTGTCTCCTGTGGCTCGTACGTATCGAGGGGCCAGTGGACGTACAGCAGGTCGATGGTCTCGATCCCGAGCCGGTCGGCACACCCTCGGGCCGAGTCGAGCAGATCGTCGTGGGCGAGGTTCGGCGTGTCGATCTTGGTCGCGACGATCACGTCCTCGCGGTCCACGTCGGCCCGTGCGATCCCCTCGCCGACGGCGTCCTCGTTGCCGTACATCTCGGCGGTGTCGACGTGGCGATACCCCTCGTTCAGCGCCGTCTCGACGCTGTCGGCACACACGTCGGGGTCGGTGTTCTCGTACGTTCCGAGGCCGATCGGCGGCAAATCGAGGTCGGGCATCGTCCCCGCTTGTGCCCCACGGCTAGTGAAGGTTCGCCTGCCGGACGACCACGACCCGAACGCGCAGCGACGACGGTCAGTGCTGAAAAAAGGGCGTCTGTGACTACTCGACGTAGTCGATGTCCTCACCGAGCTGCTGGGCGGCCTTCTCGCGTTCGGCCTCGCTCTGGCCGTAGATCTGCGGGCTCTCGACGCCCGTGACGACGATCATGGTCTCCATCTTCCCTTCGAACTCCTGATTGACGCTGGCACCCCAGATGATGCGAGCGTCGGGGTCGATGCGGTCGTAGATCTCTTCGACGACGCCTTCGGCCTCCTCGATGGACATGTCGGGACCACCGACGACGTTGACGAGCGCGGAGTTGGCACCGTCGAACTCCACGTCCAGCAGCGGCGAGCGCAGGGCAGAACGGATCGAGTCCTGGGCCTTGTTCTCGCTGTCCGATTCACCGAGGCCGATCATGGCGACGCCGCCGTTCTCCATGATCGTGCGAACGTCGGCGAAGTCGACGTTGACCAGACCAGGCTTGGTGATCAGTTCGGTCATGCCCTTGACCGAGCGCATCAGCACGCGGTCACAGATCTTGAAGGCGTCCTGCAGCGGCATGGAGGGCGCGTAGTCGAGCAGGCGGTCGTTGGGGACGACGATGACGGTGTCGGAGACGGCGCGGAGTCGTTCGAGGCCGGCGTCGGCGTTGGCGCGGCGGCGCTCTCCTTCCGCAGTAAAGGGAATCGTGACGATCGAGATAGTGAGTGCGTCGGACTCCTGTGCGGCCTGTGCGACGACGGGGGCGGCCCCGGTCCCGGTCCCGCCACCGAGTCCAGCGGTGACGAAGACCATGTCGGAGCCGTCGATGGACTGCTGGATGTCTTCGATGTTCTCCTGGGCGGCCTCCTCACCGATCTTCGGGACCGACCCGGCACCGCGACCACCGGTGCGCTTTTTGCCGATGAGGATCTTCGTGTCGGCCTTGACCTCGTCGGCGAGGTGCTGGGCGTCCGTGTTGGCTGCGACGAGTTTCGCGCCGTGGATGCCCTCTTCCATCATGCGTGTGACGGTATTCCCGCCCGCGCCCCCACAGCCGACGACCGTGATCTTCGTTTCGAGGTCCTTGACCACGTCGGCCAGTTCCTCGTCGGTCATCGTCCCCGACGTGTTGGTGGCGTCAGGGGTGGTGTTGCTCTGGGTGTCCGACGCCGGCTGGGCGTCGGCCGTCTCCTCCCGGTCGGCCTCGGCCTCGTCGATAGCGTCGTCGATTATGGAGTCCATAATTTGAACGCCGATAACAAACGAACACTTATTAGTGTTCCCCTGATGTCTGACGTTCGGCTGACGTATTCGGTGATAGCGGGCGAAAACGGGGGTATTCTCGGCTTACCGATCCTACCGGTTTCGGACCGGGAACTCGTCGGTTTGTTGCCGGGTGACTTCGTCGGGTGTGATTTCCTCGCCGTCTATCTCGACCGCGCGCCCGGCCGATAGCTGGCCGAACTTCGGTCCCTCGGGGACGCCCAGTTCGCGGGCCAGCGCCGGGTCGAAGGCCGTCTCACGGGCGACGAGTGTCCCTCCCTCCCGTTCGACCGAATCGTAGGACTGCCCCAGCACGTCCGCGAGGTCGTCGACGATCCGCTCGCGGTCGCCGTCGTCGGCGAGTGCGACCGGCCCGGCGACTTCCGTTCCGTTCTGGTCGGTGTCGAAGGCCACGGCGGTCCGTGCGACCGCCGCGCGCGCTGCCTCGCGGTCGATTCCGCTGGCGCGCGCGAGCAGTTCCGCACCGATCGACGCGACGACGAACTCCCCGTCGAAGTCGTCCGCCGCGTCGCCAAAGCGGAGGCCGTCGTCGACCGTCGTGATCCGGTCTTCCAGCCGTTCGACGAGTCCGAGCGGGACACCACTGGTCTCGCGGACCCACGTCTCGTCGACGACCCGGTAGCCCAGTCGTTCGATGGTCTCCCCAAGATCGGGCCGGTCGGCCTCCAGGAGCGCGTACTCGGCGGCGCTCTGGGCGAAGGCCCGCTCGATCACGGCCTCGCTGTCGCCGGGATCGCCCATCGCGTCCAGTGCCCAGTCGGCCCCGATGTGGCCGACGGCCCAGTCGGTCTCCCGGACGACCCGCTCGAACCGGGGGACGTAGTGGCCCCCGCCGAAGCCCACGAGGTGGCGGCGCGCGCCGTTCTCGAGTGGGGCGTCGGCGTCGACACCGCCCAATTCGAGGATCGCCCGTGCGACCGCACGTGCGGCCGCGGGATCGTCCCACTGTGGCTCGTCGCTGCCGACCTCGACGAACATGGAGGGGACGCCAACCTCGCTGGGGCCGTGGTGGGTACACTCCAGTCCGACCTCGTAGCCCTCGGGTGCGAACTCGTCGAGGGCGTCGAAGACGACGCGCTGGGCGTTCGGGCACGCCCTCGCGAGCGAGCCGTCTGCGCCGCCGAACTCCGCGGGGCCGAAGTTGCCGGTGTGGTGGGCCGTCAGCAGCGGCCCGGTCTCGCCGGCGTGCCGGGAGGCGAACGCGAGCAGGTGGGGATCGTGCTCGGGGCCGTCGTCGACGGTGCCGAAGGCGTTGGCGACGTCGTCGAGATCGAGGTGGATCGCCTCGAAGGTGCGCAGTTCGACGCCGTCGCGGCGATACACCGTCCCACCGCCCTCACCGTCAGGGCGGGACCCGTCTTCGGCCGTCCGCCACTCGACGAGGTCGCGGAGGTGCTCGCCGATATGCTGGGATGCGGAGTCAGCTCGTGAAACGACGATCCCGAGCATCAGTCGGCGAACTCTCTGTGGACGGTCTCGCGGCCCAGCGCGTCACGGACGGCGTCGGCGGCCAGTCCGAACAGTAGCTTGACCGACTGTCGCCGCTTGATCAGTAGCGCGGTCCCGGCGACGAGATAGAGCGCCGTGTAGGCCAGCAGTAGCTCGTAGCTGTCGAACGGGACCGCCAGCCACTCGCGGATGAGCGCGAACTCGATGAGCACTTGCGAGATGAACAGGCCAAAGAGGACCAGCGCCTCCTTGACGCTGATCTCGAAGTTACACAGCAGCGCCAGCGCGAAGTAGGACTGTGCGGCCGTGATCCAGATCTCGGCGGCCTGCTTCTGGTCGAAGGGGAGCACGCCGTAGGCTCCGAACGACAGGGAGAACACGACCGACAGCGTCCCGATCAGCAGCGTCCACTGGTTGAGCTTCGAGGAGATCAGCGCGTTGAAGCCCGCCGTCGAGCGGGCCTTGTTCACGAGGACGGCGACGACGATCAGCTCCGGCGACTCGCTGGCCAGTGGCGCGATCCACTGGATCATGAAGAACTCCGGGATGCCGTTGTTGAGCCCGATCTGTTCGAGCCCGTGGGCGAATGGCTCCACGGCGGTGAAGATCATCACCCCGGAGTAGCCAAAGAGCGTGAGGACCGACAGCACGCGTGGCCCTTTGGACCACGCCTGGAGGTACTCGGGCACGCCGACTTGCTCCTCGGTGTGTTCGATGTCGGACCTGAGGATCAGTGCGATGTAGGCCACGTAGAGGCCGACGAGGACGATCGTGTCGACGGCGTCGATGCCGCCACCCAGCGGCACCAGGAACGCCCACATCGTCGCGGCGAAGAGGAACGTGATCTCCGTGGCGATGTCGCGGTTGAGCTGGACGGCGTCACCGAGCCAGCCCTCGCGGTTCTTCACAGCGGGGTCTTTCGTCTCGAAGGCGCGCCAGACGGTGAAGATGGCGATGCCGGCCCAGCCGATCCCGATGAGGATGCGGTTCGCGCCGGTCATGTTGGCGACGGCGAGGTTGGCGCTGTGACAGGCCTCGGCGATCGGGGTCGCCTGGGCCTCGATCTGTGCGGCAGTCAGCTCGCCGCAGGCTTCCAGGGACGCACCGCCGGCACCGGCGTTCCAGGCGTACAGCGCGTCGACTGCGTACTCCGGCGCGACGGCAAGGACGGCCAGCACCGCGATCGCGAACGCTCTCGGCACGTCTTTCTCGGCGGTTTCCGCGCCCCAGGCCAGCAGGAACGAGGCACCGAGGACGGCGACGCCGGTCAGGGCGACCTCCGGGAGCGTTCCGAGATGGATCGGTTCGCTCTGAAGCAGCCGATACTCGACGAGCCGATTGTAAGTAAAGATCGACGTCCAGGGTGCCGTCAGCATCGCTGTGACGGCGATCTGCACGAGTGGATGGCGAAGACGGCTCACTACCCGACCCGAAGACAGGTCCGAGTGAAAAGCTTGCGAAACTGTCGTCGACGCCGGACTCCGTGATCCGGCCCGAGAGCGCACCATTCATATCCGCTGGGCCTGCCTGTCCGGGTATGCACGTCTTCGGTCTGATCGGCAATCCGGTCGAACACTCGCTGTCGCCGCCGATGCACGAAGCCGCCTACGAACGACTCGGACTCGACGCCCGCTACGTCACGTTCGAGCCCGGCAAAGACGAGGCTGCAGAGGCGGTCGCCGCCGCCCGGACGCTCGGTGTCGACGGCCTCAACGTCACGATCCCGTTCAAACAGGACGTTCTGGCTGCGGTCGAGCCCGATCCGCTGGCCGAGCGCATCGGCGCGGTCAACACGGTCGACCTGACCGGCGACGAGCCACGAGGGTACAACACCGACGCCGTCGGTGCCGTCCGCGCCCTGCGCGAGCACGACGTGGCAATCGAGGGGACGGCCGTCGTCGTCGGTGCCGGCGGCGCGGGCCGCGCGGTCGCGTTCGGGCTGGCCGACGAGGGGATGACGGTCCGGGTCGCCAATCGGACCGTCGAGACCGCTCACGATCTAGCCGACGCCGTCCCCGACGCGAGCGGCCATGGGCTCGACGACCTTGGTGGGCTAGTGGCCGACGCCGACGTGCTGGTCAACTGCACCAGCGTCGGGATGGACGAAGACGAGACGCCGGTACCGACCGAGGCGCTGCACGGCGATCTGGTGGTCCTCGACGCGGTGTACTCCCCCATCGAGACGCGCCTGCTGTCGGACGCCGCCGCGGCGGGAGCGACGACGGTCGACGGCGCGTGGATGCTCCTGTTCCAGGGCGTCGAGGCCTTCGAACGCTGGACCGGCGAGACGGCACCGGTCGAGGCGATGAACGCGGCGCTGCGCGAGCACCTGTAGGCAGTCGGCAGCAACCCGGAAGGTGTTAAGTGTCGGCGACCAGTACCACTCGATATGGGTCTGCTGCAGAAACTGAAATCGGCACTCGGGCTCGGCGCGTCGGGGTCGCCCACTACTGGGTCGAGCACCCCCCAAGACGTCGATGTCACCGTCGAGCGCGAGCCGTCGACCGAGTCGGAAGACGCTGTCAAGGGGACCGAGACCGACACGTCAGACGAACCGCACGACGAGGAACCGGCCGCGGAGACAGCGACGGACGAGGCCGACACCACGGACGACGTGACCGACGAGGCAGCCGACGTGATCGAGGAGGCCGAGGACGGCGGCGAGGCCGACAGCGACGAAACGGCCGCCCCGGACACGAACGCGCCGGTAACGGAGATCAAGGGCGTCGGCCCGGCCTACGCCGAACGGCTGGAGAACGCCGGCGTCTCGACCGTCGCCGAACTCGCGACCGCCGACGCCGACGAACTGGCCGAGTCGACCGACCTCTCGCCCAACCGCATCTCGGGCTGGATCGAGCAGGCGAAGTCGTTCTGAGCGTCGACCGCAAGCGAATTAGTGACCGCCCGCCTTCGTTCTCGTAATGCCGACCGTTGTCACCGACAGGGAGTCGTTCCTGTCGGTCGCGGCCGACGCCAGTCCGAACGCACGCGTGCCGGTCGAGGTGCGCGTCACCGTCGACGACCCGTTTCTCGCCTACCGGCGGGCCCGCGACGGCGACAGTGTCGGCGGTGTCTACCTCGGGACGACCGGCGGTCAGTCGGGCTGGGGCTACTTCGCGACCGCCCCGGCCGACTTCACTGAAACAGGTCCGACAGACGGCGACGCACTGGCGACACTGACTGAGGCCGTCGACGCCGACAGGCTCGCCCGCGGGGACTGCGACGTGCCCTACCCCTGTGGTGTGATCGGGTGGCTCTCCTACGACGTGGTCCGCGAACTCGAAGCCCTGCCGACCGAGGCGGTCCGCGACCGTGCGCTCCCGCGGATTCAGCTCGCGACCTACGACCGGATCGCCGCGTGGGAGGAGCCACGCGGCGACGAGGTGACGCTGCGGATCACCGCCTGCCCGCGTCTCGACGAGTTCGAACGCCCGGCGCTGGCCTACGAGTTCGGTCGCCAGCACGCGCTGGAACTCGCCCGTAGGGTCACCGACGGCGACCCCGCAGTCGGCCCCGCTCCATCCGACGCGGCCGACGCTCACTTCGAGAGCGACTGCACGCCCGAGGCCTACGCCGACCGCGTGCGCGCCGTCAAGCAGTACGTCCGCGACGGCGACACCTTCCAGGCGAACGTCTCCCAGCGCCTCGTCGCCCCGGCGGCTGTCCACCCCGTAGAGGCGTTCGACGCCCTGCGAGCGGTCAACCCCGCGCCCTACTCCGCGCTGGTGGAGTTCCCGGGCGTCGATCTGGTCAGCGCCAGCCCGGAACTCCTGCTCGAACGCAAGGGCGACCGGATCGAGACCGAACCGATCGCCGGAACCCGACCGCGCGGCGAGACGCCCGAGGCCGACGACGCGCTCGAAGCGGAACTGCTGGCCGACGAGAAAGAGCGGGCCGAACACGCCATGCTGGTCGACCTCGAACGCAACGACCTCGGAAAGGTCAGCGACTTCGGCAGCGTCGAGGTGACCGACTATCGCCGGGTGGACCGCTACTCGGAGGTGATGCACCTCGTCTCGAAGGTCGAGGGTCGCCTGCGCGAGGGGATGACTCTCGCCGACGCCGTCGCCGCCGTCTTCCCCGGCGGGACGATCACCGGCGCGCCAAAGCCCCGGACCATGGAGATCATCGACGAACTCGAATCGACGCGCCGAGGTCCCTACACCGGCTCCGTCGGGATCTTCGGGTTCGACGACCGCGCGACGCTGAACATCCTCATCCGGACCCTGGTGCGCTACGACTCCCGGTACTACCTCCGGGTCGGGGCCGGTATCGTCCACGATTCGGTGCCCGAACGGGAGTTCGAGGAGACGCTGGCGAAGGGCCGGGCGCTGATCAACGCCGTCGACGAAGCACTCGGGAAGCAAGCCGAGATGAGCGTGGAGGGTGGCCGATGACCGGCGCACCCTCGACTGCGCCGACGGTGCTGGTGATCGACAACTACGATTCCTTTGCCTACAACCTCGTCCAGTACGTCGGCGAGGTCGTCGAACGTCTCGGCGGCGGAGCCGAGGACGTGCTCGTCCGGCGCAACGACGCGGTCACGGTCGGGGAGATCGAACGCCTCGACCCCGACGGCATCGTCGTCTCCCCCGGTCCCGGCACGCCCGCCGAGGCCGGCGTCTCGGTGCCGATCTTCGCCGATCTCCAGTACCCGACGCTGGGCGTCTGTCTGGGGCATCAGGCACTCTGTGCCGCCAACGGTGCCACCGTGGGCCACGCCGAGGCGGTCGTCCACGGGAAGTCCTCCGACGTGACTCACGACGGCGCGGGCGTGTTCCGCGACCTGCCCGACCCCCTCGAAGTCGGACGATACCACTCGCTGGCCGTCGAGCGCGAGGACCTCCCAGACGTGCTCGAAGAGACCGCGTACACGGTCGCCACCGAGGACGATGCCAGTGAACTAACAGAGGCGAGCGTCGTCATGGGCGTGCGCCACCGCAAACGCCCCCACGTCGGCGTCCAGTTCCACCCCGAGAGCATCCTCACCGAAGCGGGCAAGACGATGGTCGAGAACTTCTGTCTCCAATGTACTACCACGTGAACGGCGAACTGGTTCCCGAGAGCGAGGCGACCGTCAGCGTCGCCGACCGTGGGTTCCAGTACGGCGACGGCGCGTTCGAGACGATCAGAGCCTACGGCGGGACGCCCTTCGAGTGGGACGCCCACCGCGAGCGCCTCCAGCGGACCGCCGAGACGCTGGGCTTCGGCGACGCGGTGCCCGACGACCTGCGCGAGCGGGTCGACGAGACGCTGGCCGAGAACGACCTCGCGGACGCCTACGTCAAGGTGATGGTGACACGCGGGAGCCAGCCCGGAAAGCTGACCCCTGATCCCGAGGTCGATCCGACGGTCGTCGTGATCGTGAAGGAACTCCCTCGCGGCGGCACCGAGGGAGAGGCGGTGTGGGACGGGCCCGCCGACGTGCAGTCGGTCAAGACCCGCAAAATACCGAGCGAGGCGCTGCCGGCCGACGCCAAGACCCACAACTACCTCAACGGCATCCTCGCCAGACTGGAACTCCGACGGGCCGCGACCGACGAGTACAGCGCCGACGAAGCGCTCGTGCGCGACACCGAGGGCCGCGTCGTCGAGGGCGCGACGAGCAACCTCTTTCTTGTCACCGAGGCGGGCCTGAAGACGCCCAGCGCCGATCTGGACCTGCTGCCGGGCGTCACCCGCTCGGTCGTGATGGAACTGGCCGAAGCTGAGGGGTTCCCCGTCGAGGAAGGAAAATACACTGTCGCGGACGTGCGCGGAGCCGACGAGGCCTTTCTGACCAACTCGACGTGGGAGATTCGCCCCGTCGGGAGCGTCGACGGCATCGACGTGGGGACCGGGCCGATGACGAAACTCCTCCAGCGGTTGTACGACGAGCGCGTCGAGACGACGTGTTACGAGTAACCACACTCACTCTCGGTTTCGCGACCAGCCGTCCACCTCACCAGCGGCGAGGAGAGAGACGACGATAAACACGACGACGCCGGCCATCACGCCGGCGACGATGCTGCTCGTGGGCTCCTCGGGAATGCCGACCACAGTATCGGTCAGCCAGACGCCGCCCGCGAACCCCAGAATCGCGAGGACGCGGCCTGTCACACCGATCGCGCTGAACCACGCGCCGACACGCGCACCCAGCGCCGAGTTCGCTCCCGGCCCAGTGGCGAGTACGAGCACCGCGAAACCGACCGCGAACCACGGCCAGCGGACTGGTCCCGAGGTGAGGGTCCCGACGAGGTGACTCGCCGCTGCGATCCCGACTATCACTTCCACCCACGTTGGTGCGTCGCTCGGGAACCACGAGAACTGTCGAATGGAGGGCATATCGAAATCGACTCTCTGCGGTTCCAAAACGGTTGTCCTCGTGCTGTGGCTGTCAATCCGTGAGCGGTCTCGCTACCACGGGGTGGCGAGTCCCTTCACGAAGTAACAGCCGATAGCATCACTCAACCGCGACGGCGTCGTACACGCCCGGCAGGTCCGTCTCGTGGACGGTCGCGGTGATCTCCGCGCCCTCCTCGACCGCGTCGTCGGCGACGACGGTGATGGGTCGGATCGGGTCGCGCTTCAGGAACGACCAGATCCGTTCGAGGATACTGGGTGCCCCGCCCTCGCGACAGACCACGACGTAGCGCGACTCCGCCAGCGCCGCGAGTTCGTCGAGCATGTTCGCGTCGTCGCGTTCCTCGGGCGTGACGACGTGGATCACCTCGGCCGTGATCGTCTCGGTCATGTCCGTACTCGGCGGTCGAGCGTCATCCACCTTACGCAACGTCCTCGCGCTCGGCCCCCTCCACGTCGAGGATCAGGTCAGCGCCGTAGGCACCGGCGGGCGTCTGGAAGCCCGTCGGTGCGTCGCCGTCCAGTACTCGCTCGGCGGCGGCCAGCGCCGTCTCGACGGTCGTCGTGTAGGTGTGGGGCACCCGCAGGCGCGTCTCCGCCCGGTCGCCGTCGGCAGTCGTCGCCGCTCCCCAGACGTAGGCGTCCTCGCTGGCGCGTTCCTCGGCGTCGGGGCCCTCGACGCTGCGCTCGACCAGCCACGTCAGGAGCGACTGGACCGGTCCCAGTCCCAGTAGCGGTCCGAGCTTCCCGGCCAGTTTGATGTTGCGTTCCGAATCGGGGTGCATCGACTGGTAGACAGTGACGTTCTCGATGCCGGTCGTGTAGTACGCCGTCGACACGTCGCCCCAGGGGATCGCCGCGGCGTTGCGGCCGTCCCGGCCCCAGCCGAAGTCGACCGTGCGTGACTCGTGGGCGATCGGGACGCGCTGGAGGCGGCCGTCGCGGCGGACGCGCCCGCCCGCGTTGAGGTTCCCGATCACCGTCTTGGCCGTCCCCGGCGAGACGCCCACGTCGGCGTCGAAGGCCAGTTCCAGCGTGTCCGCGTCGGGCAGTCGATCCGCGAGGTGGGCCGCCGTGCAGTCGGTCGGCACCACGTCGAACCCCACGCCGGGAAGGAGCATCACGTCGGACTCCGCGGCCCGGTCGTCGTGGTCGTGGATCGCTTCGAACACCTCGATCTCGCCAGTGATGTCGAGGTAGTGGGTCCCCGTGCGGAGACAGGACTCGACCATCGGCCGGTAGGTCCGCTCGAACGGCCCGGCACAGTGCAGGACCGCCGTGGCGTCCTCCAGCAGAAAGTCTAGCTCGTTGGGGTCGTCGAGGTGGATGACCCCCTCGTCACAGCCCAGTCGAATCGCCTGATTCTCCACCTTGTCGCGATTTCGCCCCGCCAGTACGGGGTCCAGCCCACGGTCGACGGCTTCCCGCGCGATCAGATCTCCCGTATAGCCATACGACCCGTAGATCACCAGCTCGTCGCTCATTGACGGCGCTTCATCCGGTTCGCTGTTAAGCGTTCGGTGGACTCGGCGGGTCGTGTTCAGATAAGCAACCCTGTCGTCGAACGTGGACACACCGAAAGCCCTCGGCACGCTAGCAGGATCTGTGGCGGATATTCTTCCTCCGGTCGAATAGTGCCGCCGCAGATCCGGCTACCGCGCCTCGCCCTTTCATCCGCCAGGTATCGGCCGCGTACCCGTCTGAACCTTGGCGGATGAAAGGGCGAGTGCTGCGTGACGGCTCCGCCGTCACGTTATAGCCGGCCGGTGGAACCGGCCGGCCCTTGCGGGAACCCAGACGACGTAAGCACGCGGAGCGCGCGCAGCGAGTCGCGGGACCGCAACTGCACGAGGGCTTTCGGTGTCTCTGTTCCTGTTGAGAGGAGTGCTTATCTGAACACTATCACTCGGCGGCCGTGGGCAAACGCTATTCGAGCGGGACAGCGTCGCTCCAGAGTGCCTGAAACTGCCGCTCGAATTCGTCGACGACGTCACTGTCGTCGACCGCGACGACGCCGATGCGATCCGCACCCGTGCGCGGGTGCGGGATATCGACCGTCGTAATCGTCTGGTCGATCACGTCGAAGGAAACCGGTAGCTCGGGGGTGACTCTGATCTGGACCGCTGCCGCGTGGTCCGCTGCCACGTCAAAGAGCGTCTTCGGCACCGTTTCGAGTACCTGCTCGCTGACGAGCAGTGAGACGTCGAGATCCGGCCGTGCGCCGTCGAAAAACGCGTCGACCTCCCGTTTGAGCGTCTCCCACGGGGCGTCCTCGTAGGGTGGGCCGACCGTGGCATGAACGGACGTCGTGGCCGTCTGCATGTGTTCGTGCATGGCCGTCTGCATGGCTTCGCCCCCGAGTGAGCCGAGCCAGACACTCCCGTCGGCCGGCAACGTCGGCAACAGATTCGAACGGACGGTGTCTGCGACATCGCGATACCGCGCCCACTCTCGCCGGAGTTCCGCGCTCCGCTCGGCGAGCAGCCGCTCGACCGCTGTGTCTGGCTTTTCTGCGACGTACCGGGTCGGGTCGGTCGACTGGGTTCGGACGAGCTGGCGCGCTTCGAGACCGTTGAGGACGTCGTAGATCCGGCCTCTGGGAACGTCACTCGCGTCCGACAGGTCCGTCGCTGTCACTGCACCGGTCACCAGCAGCGTGCGGTAGACTTTCTCCTCGTAGCTCGACAGGCCCAGTTCACCGAGGTCAGTCATCGTTGGTCACTACCACACTCCTGTCGTTAGTAGGTGGGTGGATTCTGCCCGCGAGCAACTCCCGCTCGCGTCGGTCCGTCCCGGCGAGCAATGGCACGCAAGTGGCGGCCGGTTTCAGAATTATTACATCCCGGATCGCGGTAGCGACGGGCATGAATCCGTACCTGTTGCTCGCCAGTGCGATCGTGTCCGAACTCCTCGGAACGACTGCGCTCAAGCTTTCGGATGGCTTCTCGAACCCGGTCCCGAGTCTCGGTGTCGTCGTCGGCTACGGACTCGCCTTCTATCTGGTCTCGTTGACACTGGAAGAGCTACCCGTCGGCGTCGTGTACGGGACGTGGGCGGCGCTTGGGATCGTCGGCGTCGCCGCTATCGGCGTCGTCGTGTTCGACGAACCCCTCGACCTCGCCGGCGTGGTCGGCATCTTCCTCATCCTCGGGGGCGTGTACTGTCTCAACGTCCTCTCGGCGGCGGCCACGCACTGACGGCGGTCAGGGGTCGTGTCGCCACGGGGGCCCACTGTCGATAAGTGACGAAACCGCGGCATTGAAGCCAGCGACTCACAAAACCGGAGTCGAGTATGGACGCCGAGCGCCGGATCGTCGATGTCGCGGACGTACCAGCGGACGGGACGGTACTCTTTACGATGCAAAACGGGACCGACACCAAAGAGGCGTTCTTGCTGGAACTGGCCGATGGCATCGTCGCCTTCGAGAACTACTGTCCCCACTGGCGGGACGTGCGCCTCGACAAGGGGTCGGGGGCGACCATGCGCAACGACGAACTCGTCTGTGAGAAGCACGGCGCGACCTTCGAGACCGACTCGGGTTACTGCAACTTCGGTCCCTGCGAGGGAGCGACACTGTCGGAAATCGAGATCACCGTCGCCGACGGCGGCGTCTTCCTCGCCGAGGACGGCTACACCGTCGATGGGCTGGGTCCCGACGACGACACCGACCTCTCCTCTGGGAGTCGCATCGGCTTCTCCGGCAACTGAGCGGTCGCCCACGATCGAGCGACCGCCCGGCTTCGCCCAGCCCCGCTAGTCGATCCGGAAGGCGGGCTCGTCGACGGCCTCGCTCTTGCACTCGGGACACCGACTCGGCCGGTTCGTCAGATCGTCGAAGTCGTCGAACCCACACTCCTCACAGGTCGGCGGCGCGACGAGCAACTGCTCGTCGGTCCCGTCCAGCGAGCGAGCGATGTGCTCGACGTGGTCGAGGGCGTCGCTGGTCTGTATCTCGAACTCGCGAGCGATCGCGCCCGCAGCGAGCGCGTCCTCTCGGAGTTGGTCGGCAATGCGCTGGCGCGTCGTCCGACTGACTTCGCGCATGATATGTGTTGGCATACAAGCGGTAAAATACTTTCTGCGACCCCCGCTAGCAGATGACAACAAAACGCCCGCACCCGCAACTGAGCGAGTGTGGACCTCGAAAGCCCTCGGCGCGCTCGGACGGTCTGTGCGGGATATCCTCACTCCGTTCGGATAGTGCCCGCGCAGACCGTCCGACCGAGCCTCGCCCTTTCATCCGCCAGGGCGTAGCTTGTGTCACAGTCCACGAGCCTGGCGGATGAAAGGACGAGGCGCGCATGGCGGTGGAACAGAGTCGCTCTGTGGCAGGGTTCCCGCGACGCAGGAGCGGGATGCCACAGAGCGGCCGCCAGCGCGCCGAGGGCTTTCGAGGTCTCACTGTCCGTGTTCGCTGTACGACGGACGCCAGAAACAACGTCTCCTAGCCGAAGTTTTCGATCTTGGCGTCCTCGGTCGTGCCGCCGGCGGCTTCGACCGCTTCAGTCGCGGCGTCAATGAAGTCGGCGAAGCCGTAGACGAACAGCTGCCCGCCGTCTGCGAGCGCGTCGGCGGTCGCCTCGGTCAGGTCCTCGTCGCTGTCGAGCACTCGCACGAGCCCGCCGTCGCCCTCGATCTCGGACAGCCGATCCTCGTAGACGGGGTCGTCGTCCTGATAGACGATCGCTGCCTCGTTACCCTCCGCGAGCGCGCGCTCGGCGATGCCGACGGCGGGGCCGACGCCCGGGCCGCCAGCGAGGATCACGGCGCGGGGTTCGTCCTCGTAGTAGTCGCTGCCGAAGGGGCCGGCGACGGTGACGGTGTTGCCCGCGTCGAGGTCGGCCAGCACCGGCGCGACCGTGCCCTCGGGGTCGATGCCGACGGTGATCTCGAAGGTGTCCTCGACGTCGGGCGAGGAGATGGTGTAGAAGCGAGGTTCCTCCTCGCCGTCGACTTCGAAGGTGAGTTTGACGAACTGGCCGGGGCGGGCCGAAAAGTCGTCTGGCGTCTCGATGTCGATGGCCACCGTGTCGGGGCCGACCTCGCGGACGGCCGCGACGCGACACTCGGTGTCGTCCATGGCCGACGATTGGTGGATCGGCGGCAAGCCGGTTTCGATCCGCGGAGCCACCCACTCGGTGTAAATACTCACTCGAAACCGAGTACAAACTTGCGATCATAAACCCGTTGAAACCGCCAGCGTACGGAGTGCCAACGGTTTACAGAAGGTTTTTCCTTGGGCGATGGATACCCGAGGCTAGAATGCCCGAAGACCTCAACTGGGCCATCGGCGGCGAAGCCGGCGATGGAATCGACTCTACTGGGAAGATCTTCGCCCAGGCACTCTCGCGGGCAGGTCGGCACGTCTTCACCTCGAAGGACTTCGCGTCGCGTATCCGCGGTGGATACACGGCCTACAAGGTCCGGACGTCCGTCGATCGCGTCGAGAGTGTCGTCGACCGACTGGACGTGTTGATCGCCCTGACAGAGCGGACGATCGACGAGAACATGAACGAGTTGCACGACGGCTCGGTCATCATCTACGACGGGGAGCGCACGACGATGCAGAACGTCGAGATCCCCGACGAGATGATCGGCCTCGAAGTGCCGCTCAAGCGCCTGGCCGAGGAGGCCGGCGGCGCGATCATGGCCAACGTCGTCGCGCTCGGTGCGGCCTGTGAAGTGACTGGCTTCCCCATCGAGAACCTCGACGAATCGCTCGAAAAGCGCTTCGGCAGCAAGGGCGAGGCCATCGTCGAGAACAACAAGAAGGCCGCCCGCGCCGGCCAGGACTACGTCGTCGAGGAGTACGACCACGACTTCGGCTACTCCATGGAGACGACGGACAACGACTACGTCCTGCTCAACGGCGACGAGGCGATCGGCATGGGCGCGATCGCCGCCGGCTGTCGGTTCTACGCCGGCTACCCCATCACACCCGCGACGGACGTGATGGAGTACATGACCGGCCGCGTCGACCAGTTCGGCGGCAAGGTCGTCCAGGCCGAGGACGAACTCGCCGCGATCAACATGGCGCTGGGTGCGGCCCGCGCCGGTGCGCGGGCGATGACGGCCACGTCCGGCCCGGGGATCGACCTGATGACTGAGACGTTCGGCCTCGTCGCGACCACGGAGACGCCGCTGGTCATCTGTGACGTGATGCGCTCGGGTCCCTCGACCGGGATGCCGACCAAGCAGGAACAGGGCGACCTCAACATGGCGCTGTACGGCGGCCACGGCGAGATCCCACGCTTCGTCGTCGCGCCGACCAACATCTCGGAGTGCTTCTGGAAGACCGTCGAGGCGTTCAACCTCGCCGAGAAGTACCAGACGCCGGTGTTCCTCGTCTCCGATCTGGCGATGGCGGTCACCGAGCAGACCTTCGAGCCAGAGACGTTCGACATGGACGAGGTCGAGATCGACCGCGGCAAGGTCGTCGACGAGGACGACATCGACGGCTGGCAAAACGAGAAGGATCAGTTCCAGCCCCACTTCCCGGCCGCCGACGGCGTCTCGCCCCGTACCTTCCCCGGGACGAGCGGCGGTGCCCACATGACGACCGGGCTCGAACACGACGAACTCGGCCGCCGGACCGAGGACACCGACGTTCGAGAGGAACAGGTCGAGAAGCGCGACCAGAAGGTCCAGACCGCAAAGCAGGAAGAAGAGTGGGACTACCGCGAGTTCGGCGACGCCGACGCCGACACGCTCGTCATCTCGTGGGGTTCGAACGAGGGCGCGATGCGCGAAGGACTGGAGATGCTCGCCGAGGACGGCCTCGACGTGCGCTTCATCTCGGTGCCCTACATCTTCCCGCGGCCCGACCTCACCGAGGAGATCGAGGCCGCCGAACAGACGATCGTCGTCGAGTGTAACGCCACGGGGCAGTTCGCCGACGTGATCGAACACGACGTGCTCGAACGCGTCGATCGGGTCAACAAGTACGACGGCGTCCGCTACAAGGCCGACGAACTGGCCGAGGAGATCAAAGACGCCGTCGCCGCGGCGACGGAGGTGTCAGCATGAGTTCAGACATTCGCTTCACGGACTTCAAGTCCGACAAACAACCGACCTGGTGTCCCGGCTGCGGCGACTTCGGGACGATGAACGGCATGATGAAAGCGCTGGCCGAGACCGGCAACGACCCCGACAACACGTTCGTGGTCGCCGGGATCGGTTGTTCCGGCAAGATCGGGACGTACATGCACAGCTACGCGCTGCACGGCGTCCACGGTCGCGCGCTCCCGGTCGGCATCGGCGTCAAACTCGCCAACCCCGACCTCGAAGTGATGGTCGCCGGCGGCGACGGCGACGGCTACTCCATCGGTGCCGGCCACTTCATCCACGCGGTCCGCCGGAACGTCGACATGACCTACGTCGTCATGGACAACCGCATCTACGGCCTCACGAAGGGGCAGGCCTCCCCGACTTCGCGCGAGGACTTCGAGACCTCGACCTCGCCGGACGGCCCGAACCAGCCACCGGTCAACCCCAAGGCGCTGGCGCTCTCCGCGGGCGCGACGTTCATCGCCCAGTCCTTTTCCTCGAACTCCCAGCGCCACGCTCAGCTGGTCCAGGAAGCCATCGAACACGACGGCTTCGGCTTCGTCAACGTCTACTCGCCCTGCGTGACGTTCAACGACGTGGACACCTACGACTACTTCCGCGACACCATCGTCGACCTCGACGAGACGGACCACGACCCGACCAGCGCCGACCAGGCCAAGGACAAAATCCTCGAGGGCGACAAGGAGTACATGGGCGTGCTCTACCAGGACGAGGAGTCTGCCCCCTTCAACGAACGCGAAGGCTTCGACCAGAACATGGCCGACATCCCCGACGGCGCACCCGACGGCGCGATGGATCTCGTGCGAGAGTTTTACTAAACCATCTTTTTGCTCGGCGGGTTCGAGTCGCGCTCTCCAAGCGCGCTCGAACCGCTTGAGCAAAAACATGGGTGAAAAAACCGCGAGCGCGCCTTCGGCGCGACTCGCGGGGAATCGCGCTCACTACCGGGTCCTTCGGACCGCTCGTTCGCGCGAATGCCAACCGCTCAATACAACCGAGCGACTGACCAGACTGTGGTGGCGCGCGCTGTCGCGGCCTCTGTGCCGCGACGACACTGTGCGAGGGATGAGTGAGGGAACGCAGTGACCGAACGAATCGGTTGGGGAGGCGCGTGGCTGTGGTGCTGTAGCGGTGCGTTCCTGGCGTCTTCACGAACGTAGTGAGTGAAGGCTCAGGAGAGCTTGCTCTCCTGGCGGAATGAGCGGGCCGAGGGCGTTCAGTTCTCAGTCACTCGCGCAGTCACACAAACGGCTTCATTCCAGCCCAGAAGAGGCCAAAACACCTGAGTAACTAGCAAGTACACTGAACAGTCGACACGACCTAGCCAGTCCGAAACACTCTCTCGAGGAACATTCACTATCCGCCTCGCACATCAGTTAAGCCGCTGGGCGCGCTCGCGTCTGTATGGACGATGCCCAGTACGAGCGGCTCCGATCCCTGCGTCGCGATCTCCACCGACATCCCGAACCGGCGTGGCGGGAGTTCTACACCACTGCCAGACTCGTTGACGAACTCGAAGCCACGGCCGACGAACTGATCGTCGGCCCGGACTTCCTCGATGCGGACGAGCGCATGAGCGTTCCCGACGCGGACACGCTGGCCGAGTGGCGCGAGCGGGCCCTCGACGCCGGAGCCGACCCCGACACCGTCGAGCGGATCGGTGACGGCCAGACCGGTCTGCTCGCGGTCCTCGAACGGGGCGAGGGGCCGACGGTCGGGCTGCGGGTCGACATCGACGGGCTGCCACGCGAGGAGTCGACTGACGAGGGACACGAACCGGTCGCCGAAGGCTTCCGCTCGGAGACCGGCGCGATGCACGCCTGTGGCCACGACGCCCACGCGGCCATCGGCGTCGGCGTGTTCGAGGCGATCGCCGAGAGCGACTTCGCGGGGACGCTGAAGGTGTTCTTCCAGCCAGCCGAGGAGGTCGTCGGCGGCGCGAAGGCCATCGAACACCGCCACCTCGACGACGTGGACTACCTGCTGGCGGTCCACATCGGCCTCGATCACCCGACCGGCGAGGTCGTCGCCGGCATCACGGACTTCCTCGCAGTGAGCCAGTTCCACGCCGAGTTCTCGGGCGAACCGGCCCACGCCGGCGGCCACCCGGCCCAGGGGAGAAACGCCGTCCAGGCGATGGCGGCGGCCGTCCAGAACCTCTACGCCATCCCGCGCAACGAGGACGGGCCGACCCGGATCAACGCCGGCGTCGTCGAGGGCGGCACCGCCTCGAACATCATCCCCGAGCACGCCAGCATCGAGGGGGAGGTCCGCGGCGAGACGACGGAACTGATGACGTACATGCGCGAGCGCGCCGACGACGTGCTCGAACACGCCGCGGGGATGCACGACTGCGAGTGGTCGATCGAGCGGACCGGCGAAGCCCCGAGCGCCGAGAACGACGACGAACTCGTCGATCTGGGCTATGACGTGGCCGGAACCACTCCGGGCGTCACCTCGCGCCTACGGACGGCCCCGCTGGGGGGCAGCGAGGACGCGACCGTGCTGCTGCGCCGCGTCCAGGAGACCGGCGGGAAGGCGGCCTACGTCGGTGTCGGCACCGACCACCCCGGCGGCCACCACACGGCGACGTTCGACGTGGACGAGCCGTCGCTTGCCATCGGCGTCGACTGGCTCTCGGCGGCGATCCGAGAGATCGCGTCCCAGCGGCCCTAAAGCGTCGGCAGAAAACAGTCAGTACTTCGGGTCCGCGCCGGTGACGGCGTAGATCTCGTCCATCAGGTCGTCGCGCTGGGACTGCCAGCGGTCGAACTCGCTGGGGCTCGACGGGTAAGACTCGTAGTGGTCGAGCAGTTTGTCGGCGAGTTGCTTGGTCTGGTAGAGGTCGTAGATCGTTCCCCAGTGGCCGAAGCTCTTGATCGCGGTCTTGAGCTTCAGGCCGAGACCGATGTCGGCCGACCCCGAATAGAGGGCGTCGGCGATGCTCGTCGCGGGCAGGGCGGCGAGTAGCCCCATCAGGTCGTCCACGTCGGAGGCGGTGGCGAAGATGTTGTACACGTCCAGCGCGGCGTAGCGGGAACCGAAATGCTCCATGACGCGCTCGTTGTACTCCCACAGCGCCGCCTCCTCGTCGACGCGGCCGGCCTCCATCGCCTCGATGGCCTGCTCGCCGGCGTACTGGCCGGCGTAGGCCGCGCCGGCGATGCCGCCGCCAGTGGTGGGGTTGACGTGGCCCGCCGCGTCGCCGACGGCCATGAACCCCGGCGCGACCGCCGAGTCGTAGGGTCGGCGCGTCGGCAGCGCCGCGCCGAGTTTGTCCTGCACTTCCGCGTTCTCGAACTCGGGGCGGCCGTCGAGATCCTGCTTCAGGTCGTCGACCAGTTCCATCGGCTCCTCGTTCATCTGGAAGCCAAGGCCGACGTTGATCTCCGTGTCCGTGCGCGGGAAGTACCAGACGTATCCCGCGGCGCGGTCGGTCGGCTTGAACACCAGCGCGTCGTCCCACGGCACCGGTTCTTCGGTCTCGACGACCTCCCGATACGCGGAGCAGAACTGCGAGTAGGTGACGTTGGTGTCGAACGTCGCCCCGTCGAGGTCGGCCTTCTCCTGGATGATCGACAGCGCGCCCGCGGCGTCGATGACGAGGTCGGCCTCGTAGGTGACGTGGTCGCCCTCGTGGTTCGCATCGAGGCCGGTCACGCGCCCGTCGTCGTCCTGACGCACGTCCTGCACGACGGTGTCGTAGTGGAACTCGACGCCGGCCTTTTCGGCCCCTTCGATCAGGAGTCGGCCGTACTCCCAGCGGTCGATGACCGCCAGTTCGCCCGGCACGGGAATCTCCAGTACGGTGTCTTCCTCGGGGATCTCGAAGCGCCCGTGATCGACGCCGGTGTTGGTGAAAGCCCCCTCGATCTGGGATTTGGGGATCGCCGACGGGAAGTTCGAGGCCCCCTTCAGCGCGTCCCCGCAGGCGATGTGGCCCGCCTCCTCGGCGTCCTTGCGCTCGGCGATGACGACGTCGTACCCCTCGTGGCACAGCGTCGCCGCGGCGTAACAGCCCGACGTGCCCGCGCCGACGACGGCCACGTCGTACTCGTGGGTAGTCATGGACGAGACTGGACCCCCGAGGGAGAAAACTCTTTATACGGAACGTTGTCGGTCTTTGCCAGATCGACCGCACGACACCGTGCGGTCGAGTGGGGGTCTCCAACGTTCCGTCTATTCCGACGGCGGGGAATCTCCCGGATTGACTGGGTCTCATACGGATGATTGTAGCGATTTACCAGCGATCGTCTACCCCGTGGCGACGATCGCGGAGAAGCAACTACGATAAACCGTATCAGGGACGGTCCGCCGACGTCCCCGACCGAGGCCCCTACCACCGTCGGACGCCCAAGAGGACGCCGCCCAGCGTGACGGTCCCGAGGAGTGCGAGCACGCCCAGCGAGAGCGGGCCGGGAATCCCGCTGTCGGCGCTACTCGTCGCTGTCGACGTCGCGGTCCGGTCGGTGGTCGCGGCCGCTGGCGGCTTGGCACCGACCCTGAGCCGACCCACCCGATGCCCCTCGACCGCTACGACCCCGCTGGCCGCGGCGAATTCCAACTCGATCTGGCTCCGTTCGCCGGGTTCGAGTCGAATGGTCTCGTTCGCGACCTGCTCGCCCTCTAACGTCACCGTGAGCGTTCGCTCGGCCGGCGTCGACCCCGCGTTGTACACCGAGGCCCGGACGGTCGCGTTCACTCCCTCGCGGAGCCAGTCCCACGGCGGTTCGACATCGGTCACCCTGATCGAACTCCGGTCGGTAGCCGTAGCGACTGTGGTGCCGCCGTCGTCGACCAGCGCCGACGAGTCCCCGTGTGTGGGTGTACTGGACGAAGTGACGGTCGCCGGAGTCGCCGGTGAGACGGTGTCGAACGGACTGCGCGTCGGTGATGGGGTCGTCTTCGATGCCGAGGGTGACGGAGACGGCGTGACTGTCGGCGCTGCCGTCGCGGTCAGGGTGGGTGTCGCCGTTGCGGTCGGGGTCGGTGTCGCCGTTGCAGTTCGCGTGGCGGTCGGCGTTGCGGTCTCAGTCGGCGTAGCGGTCGGGGTGGGCGTCGCCGTTGCGGTCGGGGTCGGTGTCGCCGTTGCAGTTCGCGTGGCGGTCGGCGTTGCGGTCTCAGTCGGTGTCTGAGTGTCGGTCGGCGTGGCGGTCTCGTCGTCGTACACGATATCCAAGCCCGGATCGTCGTCCGGGGCGTCGGTTTCAGTCGGTGTTGGTGTCGGTGTTTCGGTGGGTGTTGGCGTCGGCGTCGGTGTCTCGGTCTCTGTTGGTGACTGCTCGCTGCTCCTCTCCTCAGCATCTTCTTCTTCCTCGTTCACGTCATCTGACTCGTCGTCTGCATCTCCATCCTCCGCGTCCGCATCGTCGTCCCACGGCCACCAATCGTCGTCTTCGTCCCAGAACGGCCACTCGTCGTCCTCGCTCTCGTCGTCACCATCGATCGTGGGCGTCGAACCGTCGTCGGTCGTTCCGTCGTTGCCCGCAGTCTGGGCGACGGCCGTGCTGCCCCCGACGGTCCCGCTTACGGGCGCGCTACACAGGACGAGCAGCGCGACGAGCCAGAGTACGGTGAGCTTTCCCATAGGCCCGCGAGTCGACCGACGCGGTTTGTTATGCCCAGCGAAGTGGCGATAAGCCGAGTTTACGGCGATCGTCGACCGTCGGGATTCGGGCGATAACAAGAGTTTTGCCGAGGGGTTTCGAACGCCGGAGTATGACCGAGTACACCGTCGAGTTCGTGGGGACCGGCGAGGAGATCACGGTCTCCGACAAAGAGACGATCCTGAGCCGGTGTCTCGAAGCGGGGATCGCACAGGAGTACTCCTGCCGCGTCGGGATGTGTCTGGCCTGTTCGGCCGAAATCGTCGAGGGGGAGGTCGTCCAACCGGCCGCGCGCGGACTGACCGACGAGGAGCGCGAACGCTACGCACTGACCTGTATGGCCCGGCCTGCGTCGGACCTGAAGCTGGATCGCGGGGAGTACCCGCCGAGTATCGAGTCGCCGGAGACAGCCGACGCGTCGCCCGACGGCACCGCCGCGGCGGACGATTGATCGCATTAATTCGTCCCATTGATGGCGAACCAATCGGTGAGCGACGATACGACTGCACAAGGCGCCCTTTCTGCGGGTCTCAGAGGAGTTGACACGGACTTCGGCGAAGGACAGATCATATAAGCGAGTGGCTCCTATGTCCACTCGAACCGTTGCAGACCCGCGCCAGGGGACAGCCGTCGAAGACTGCCACACTTCCACAATCATGACCAGCCGCGTATACAGACTTCATTCGACGCTCGAACTGCCACTCGAAGACACATACGACTTTTTCGACGAGACCGACCTCCCGCCGGAGATCACCGACGTGGAGATCACGCGTCGCAACAACACGCTGATCATCAGCGCCGTCTCGGCCGACGACACGATCAGCAAGTACACGCCGACGGCCCAGCTCAAGGCCAGCGTGACGGAGAATCGCGTCTACGAGGAAGACCCCGAGGAGGTAAACGGCCCCGGTCCCGGCCCGAGTGGTGGCGGTGGCAGTCCCCAGTGGGGCGCGTTCGAGGAGGAAGAAGAGGAGATCCCGTCCGAACTCGTCGAGTACGCCTGTTTCAAGGGCGATCTGGAGACGGTCCTCCAGAACACGGCGCTGCAGTACCCGATGTTCCAGGTCCTCTGTGAGGTCGCGAAAAACGCCGAGAAAGGCACGCTAACGGCTATCGTCTGCGTAGACGAGGAACTCGAGGCGGTCCGTATCGTCGACGGCGAGCAACGCCCCGCGACGATCAACGTCGCCGAGGAACCCCGCGACGACGAAGGCGAAGACAGCGTCGACTGGCGCAACAACGACTTCATTAGCTGATCGAGTTCTCCCCCGCTTGCTGTCCCTCCTCAGCCGCTTTCACTGGTAGTACCGAGTCAGAGCCCGCACAGGTCTCACTGTACCGATCGGGCAGGTAGTGTTCAGATAAGCAGCCCCAGTCTCCGAATGGCAGACACCGAAAGCCCTCGTACAGTTGCGGCACCGATAGACTTCGCTTCGCTCGTCTATCGAGCTCTCGTTCACTCCGTTCACGAGAATCCCGCGGCTCGCTGTCGACCGAAAGAGCCGCAGGCTCTTTCGTGATGACGAAAGATCTCCGATCTTTCGATCCACGCGCGCTTCGCGTGCTTGCATCGCCGGGGTTCCCGCAACGACTGAGGAGGTCGGTGGAACCGACCTCCCGGTAGCCGGATCTGCGGCGGCACTATTCGACCGCAGGGAGAATATCCGCCACAGATCCGGCTAGCGCGCCGAGGGCTTTCGGTGCCTTGGACTGTCCGTACTTGATCTCTTATCTGAACATCGCCATCGGGCACGCCCAAACTGATACCACGCCCCACACCGAAAGCGGGGTATGCGAGACGCCTACATCGTGGACGCGGTCCGAACGCCCTTTGGTAAGCACGGCGGCGCGTTTCGGGACACCCATCCGCAGGACATCGCTGGGGCGCCGCTGTCGGCGCTGGCAGATCGAAACGACTTCGACGGCGGGGATATCGTCGACGACGTACTCTACGGCTGTGTCGTCCCGACCGACGAACAGGGGATGAACATCGCCCGGATCGCGCCGATGGTCGCCGGCTGGGGCGAGACGGTGCCGGGCGTGCAACTGAACCGGATGTGTGGATCAGGTCAGCAAGCGACCAATTTCGCCGCCGACCAGATCAAAGCCGGCACGCATGACGTGCTGTGTGCCGGCGGCGTCGAGCACATGACCCGGGTCCCGATGGGCAGCGACAGTCCGGTCGAATCGAACAGCTACGCGGACCCCGGGGGCGTCACCGAGACCTACTTCGAGCACTTCGACGAACTCACCACGCAGGGCGAGGGGGCTGAGCGGATCGCCGAGCAGTGGGGGTTCGACCGTGCGCGGGTCGACGACATCGCTGTGGGCTCCCAGCATCGATGGGGCGTGGCCGCCGAGGCGGGCCACCACGCCCGGCAGGTCGTCCCCGTCGAGACCACGCTCGACGGCGAGTCCGTCGTCGTCGAGACGGACGGGCACCCACGGCCAGAGACCGACCGCGAGGCGCTCGCCGACCTGCCGCTGGTGTTCCGCGAGGAGGGCGAGGGCGTCCACCACGCCGGCAACGCCTCGGGTATCGTCGACGGCGCGGCGGCGACGCTGATCGCCAGCGGGGAGGCCTGCGAAGCCCACGGCTGGGAGCCGACGGCTCGCATCGTGGACTCGACGGTCGTCGGCGTCGACCCGACGACGATGCTCACGGGACCGATCCCGGCGACGAAGGAACTGCTCGCGGACAACGGCCTCACCGTCGGCGACATCGACCGGTTCGAGGTGAACGAGGCCTTTGCCGCCGTGATCGCCGCGTGGCTCGACGAGACCGGGGCCGACTGGGAGCGGACGAACGTCTGGGGCGGCGCGATCGCACACGGCCACCCGCTGGGGGCGACCGGTGCGGCGCTACTGGGGAAACTGCCCTACCAGCTCGAAAGCTGTGACGGACAGTATGGGCTCTGTACGATGTGCATCGGCTTCGGACAGGGAATCGCGACGCTGATCGAGCGGGTGTAGGTCGAAACCGCCAGCGCCACGATCGAATCGTCGTAGGGTTGTGCGTGTGGGGGATAGCCCCCACTCCGGATCGCTACCCGCCGATCTGTCTGGCCAGTTCCAGCGTCACCTCGGCCTCGATCCAGGCGGCGACGACGATCATGACGACGGCGACGCCGTACAGTATGGCCGCCTCCTTGATGTCCCGGCCCGTCACCAGTTCCCCGCTCTGGCCACGGACGTACCGGTACGTGCGGTGGCCAAAGCGGAAACCGATGGCGGCGACGAGCAGGATCGCGGGGATCTCGATGATCCCGTGTGGCGCGATCAGCATGAACACTGTCAGGGCCGACACCTCGCGCAGCGCGATCTGGACGACAGCGCCCACGATGACTCCGTTGAGCACCAGCACGAATCCCGAAAAGAGGCCGATCGACACCGCGCCCAGCAGCGCGACCGTGATCGCGACGAGGTTGTTGACCAGAATGGTGACGAACGTGATCTCGTCGGGAAAGAAGGGCGACCCGCCGGCCTCGCCCTGCAGGAACGACGCCGGCACTTGCGTCCCCAGCAGGAATCCGACGGCGATACTCGCCCCAAAGAGGACGGCCGCCGCAGGGACGTAGCCACGGACCCACCGGCTTGCGACCGCTCGGGCGTACTGTCCACGCACACCCGGGAGATGGTGCCGCGATAGCTTAATCGCTGGGACGAGAGCGTGGCCACTGCTCGTATGCGACCGGCCCACACACCTGTCGCTGGTCCAAAAAGTACTTACGGCAATTCTAATTATATCTCATTACCGATGAGCGAACAAGCGAACTTCCCGGACTACCTCGACGTCGACTACAGCGACGGCGAGGGCGAGTCGGCCGAGGACTACCCGTCGATCAACCACAAGATCGAGAAGGCCATCGAGGTCACGAAGGAAGGCCTCGAACAGTACGAGAACCCGGTCGTCATGTGGACCGGCGGCAAGGACTCGACGCTGACGCTGTACTTCGTCAAGGAAGTCGCCGACCGCTTCGATCTGGAAGTCCCGCCGGTCGTCTTCATCGACCACTACCAGCACTTCGACGAACTCATCGAGTTCGTCGAGCACTGGGCCGAGGAGTGGGACCTCGAGGTCATCTGGGCGCGCAACACCGACGTGGGCGACTACGTCGACGAGCACGGCCTCACCCCCGGTGACGACATCCCCGTCGACGAGCTCTCCGAACACAACCAGCACCACGTCCGCAACATCCTCGAATACGAGGAGGACACCTTCCCGTTCCTGCTGGACACCTACGTCGGCAACCACCTGCTGAAGACGGTCGCGCTCAACGACACCATCGAAGAGCACGACGTGGACGGCATCATCTCCGGCATCCGCTGGGACGAGCAGGAGTCCCGCGCCGATGAGACGTTCTTCTCGCCGCGCCACGACCCCGACATCTACCCGCCCCACGACCGCATCCAGACGATCCTCCAGTTCGACGAGGCCGACGTGTGGGACGCCTTCTGGAACTTCGTCGTCCCGGACACCGTCGAGCAGTTCCCGGACGAGGGCTACGTTCCCGAGACCGACGACGACCTCCCCGAGGGCGTCAGCCAGGCGGACGTGCCGGTTTCCCCGAAGTACTTCGCCGGGTTCCGCTCGCTCGGTAGCGAAGTCTCGACCGACAAGTCCGCCGAGGAGCCCGCCTGGCAGCAGGACCTCGAAGGGACCACCGAGCGCGCCGGCCGCGCCCAGGACAAAGAGGACCTGATGGAGCGCCTGCGCGACCTCGGCTACATGTAGGAACCACCTTTTTCGACTGCGAGTTCGAGTCGCGCCTTCGGCGCGCTCGAACCACTTGTCGAAAAACGTGGGTGAAAAACGCCGGTCCTCGTTCCACTCGGACCGGTGAACCCGCGCTCGCTTCGCTCGCGCGGGATGCTCGCATTGCGTACTACTTCTTGGTCGCCAGTCTCATCGACAACGGGGCGGTCTCTCCCGCCGAATTTCTCGATTAGCGGTCTCCGTCCCACTCCTCGCGCAGCAGTCCGTAGTGGACCATATCGCGGTGTGCGCCGTCGACGAACATGTACTTTCGGCGGCGGCCTTCCTCGGTGAACCCCAGCGACTCCAGCAGGCCACGCGAGGCGTCGTTGAAGCCGAAGGCGCTCGCGCCGACCGCCGGCACGTCGTACTGCCCGAAAACGTAGTCGACGGCCAGCGAGGCCGCCCGTTTGCCGTACCCCTGTCCCTGTGCGTCGGGGACGAGCCAGTAGGCCAGTTCGGGGCGTTTGTAGCTCATCGCGTCGACGACGACGCTCCCGATCCGGCGGGTGTCGCCGTCGGCCGGGTAGCCGGGACCGGCGTCGTCCTCGTCGAGACAGACGACGAACCAGTCCGCGTCGTCTTGCCCTTCGACGTAGTCGTCGAGGTCACTGCGGCTCATCACTGGACTCCCCATCGGTCGGCGGAGGGCGGCGTTGGCAACGCCGCGCTGGAGGAACGAGCGGTCGTCCTTCTCGGCGGTCCGCAACGCGACGCGGTCGTCGGTCGTCACGAGTGGGCCGGGCATGTTCGTGACGACTGCCGAACGAATCATAATTCTACGGGTGGGCGCAGATCAGTCTGACCCCAGCAGACCGATCCCGACGAGTGAGGACAGCACCAGAACGCCGATCGTGGCGGGGGGATTGAACTGGAACGCGACGATCAACAGGAGCAGGAAGTTCGCGACGAGCACCAGCAGGGCGGCGTCGAGACGTTTCCGAATCGGAGCGTCCATGCGTTCGTGGGCGACGGCGAGGGCCGAAAAGCTGCTGGCCCTACACTCGTTTGCGGTCGTGATGCCGACGGCGCGCTGTCTGCCAGAGGTACCAGACCAGCGGCAGGGAGACGATAGTCGCCAGCGCGCCGACGTTGGCCCACGTCGTCACCGACAGCGAACCGACGCCGAGGCCCGGGGTCGTCGTCAGCAGGGCGAGGCCGACCAGCGGGAAGGGGAGGGCCAGCAACGGGGTATCGCCACGGTGGGCGACGACGCCGGCGAGGACGACGACCCCGCCGAACGCCGCCAGCGCGAGGTGGCCCCACGTGGCGTCGGCCCCCGTCAGCGGGAGGTAGAAGGGGTTGGCGACGAGGGTCAGCCCCAGCCCTTCCGAGAGGGCGGCGATCAGTCGCCCTGCGATCCGTGGCTCGCCCGAGCGGATCGAGAGGTCCGGCGCGGCCGCTCGCTCACCAGGCTGCTCGTCGATCCGATCGTCGTCGGTCATCTCACACCGTCCGGTACCGGTCGCCCTCTCGCTCCAGTCGCCCGTCGTCGGTCGCACGCTGGAGCGCGCGCTGGAGTTCCATCCGGTCAATGCCCCGCTGTGTCGCGAGCGCGGTCACCTGATTCCGTGAACACCAGCCGTCACTGGCAGCGCCCTCGGCGACGAAGTCGACGACGCGACTCGTGATGTCTGACACACCAAGCACTCCGAAGCCCGCCGATTTGGAGGTTTCGCCGACAACATTCATCACGATCCCTCACCATGTGTGAGTGTGCCAACGAGACGATCAGTGCTGGCGGCCCTCCTCGCAGGTGGTGTCGGGGCGTCGGCAGTCGATCCGATTCGGAGCGGGCTGGATCGCTTTGCCCCCCTGAGCGGCGATGTGTGGGACACCGCGACGGCGTCGGTGCCGGGAACGGTCACGACGCCCTACGGCGAGGCGACCGTGCGCTACGACGACGAGGGCGTCCCGACCGTCGCGGCCGACGACGAGGCGAGCCTGTACTTCGCGGTCGGGTACGTCCACGCCGCCGACCGCCTCTTTCAGATGGACCTGATCCGCCGGCGGATGCGCGGGACGCTGGCCGCCGCCGTCGGCCAGCAAGTCGAGAGCGACATCTTCCACCGCCGGATGGACTTCGCCGCGGCCGCGCAGGCCAACTGGGACCTCCTCGACGGGACGCCGACGGGCGACGCCGTCGAGGCCCACACCGCCGGCGTCAACGCCTATCGAGAGCGCCAGCCGCTGCCCCTCGAATTTCAGTTGCTCGGCTACGAGCCCGATCCGTGGACGCCGGTCGACAGTATGCTGATAGAGAAGCAGATCACGTGGGGGCTGACCGGCGATTTCTCGACGCTCCGGCGGGCCGCTATCGCGGACGCGCTGGGGGCTGAGGCGGCCGAACGGATCGACCCCCGGCGGCTGGACCACGACTCGCCGATCCTCCGAGAGGCGAGTGCTGGCAGTAGTAGCGGTGGTGGTGGTGAGAGCGCCGACAGCAGCGACACGAATCAGTCGCTGGGAACACCGCACGGCGACGGCGGTGCGAGCGGCGACCTCGCTGCGTGGCTCTCCCGATTCGAGTCGACCGACGGCGTCGGCTCGAATAGCTGGGTCGTGTCGGGCGAGCACACCGAGAGCGGGCAACCACTGCTCGCGAACGACCCCCACCTCACGCTGCTGGCCCCGCCGGTGTGGTACGAGATGCACCACGAGCTACCGAACCGTTCCGTGAGCGGCGTCACCTTCCCCGGTCAGCCCTTCGTCGTCATCGGTGAGAACGACGCGGGCGCGTGGGGCTTTACGAACGCCGGGATGGACGTACTGGATTGCTACGAGTACGAGATCGACGGCGAGCGCTATCGCTACGGCGACGAGTGGCGCGAGTTCGAGTCCGCGACGGAGACCATCGAAGTCAGCGGCGGCGAGGACCGGGAGATCACGGTCAGAAAGACCGTCCACGGACCGGTGATCGAACGACAGGGTCGACGCGTCGGCGTCGCGTGGACGGGGTTACAGGCGAGTCGGACCGCCGAAGCCGTCCGGGCGCTGAATCGGAGCGAGGGCCGGGACGAGGCCGTCGACGCGCTTTCGCGGTTCGACCAGCCCACCCAGAGCGCGGTCTACGCCGACCGCGAGGGCAACACCCACTACCACGTCACCGGGATGGTCCCGATCCGTCGCACCGACGGCGAGGCCGTCGCGGGCGACCGGATCTTCGACGGCTCCGCCAGGGAGGGGGAGTGGCCGGGCTACACGCCCTACGGGGAACCCGACTTCGAGAGCGACGGCTGGATTCCTTTCGAGGACAAGCCCCACGCCGACAATCCCGATCTGCTGGCGACGGCGAACCAGCGCGTGATCGACGATTCGGCCACCGAGTACTACCTCTCGGAAGGGTACTCCGCGCCGTGGCGGGGCGCGCGGATCTACGACCTGCTGGACCAGCGAGCAGCAGGCGACGACCCGATCACCCACGAGTACAGCCGGGCCGTGCAACTCGACATGTACGACCGCCGGGCCGAACTGTTCGTCCCCGAGATTCTGGGCGCGCGGTCGGCGATGGGTGAGCGCGCCCTGCCGCTGGCGAACGATCTGGACGGCTGGGACTACGCCATGGATCGGGACTCCCGGGCAGCGCTCGTGTTCGCGCTGTTCGTCGATCACTACCGCCAGCGGACCTTCGGCCCGGCCTACGAGGCCGCCGACCTCGACGACTCGCTGTACCCCGGCGACTGGGTCCTCCTCCATCTCGACGCGGACGATCCGTGGTTCACCGACCCGCCCGCCGGCGAGGCCCGCGACCGGGCGCAGGTGATCGCCGCCGCACTCGTCGACACCGCCGACGAGATCGAGCGGGAGGGCTACGAGACCTACGGCGACTACAACGTGACCGACATCGACCACCCCTTCGGGCTTGGGTTCCTGAACTACCCGGAGTACCCCGCCGACGGCTCGCCCGCGACGGTGCGCAACATCCGGGTCGAGTCCAGCGTCGGTGCCAGCTATCGACTGCTGGCGCGCTTCGATGGCGACCCCTCCCAGACCGTGATCCCCGGCGGCAACGACGGGGACTACTTCTCCGATCACTACGCCGATCAGCTACGGGCGTGGGCCGACGGGGAGTACTCGCCGCTCGTGCCGTCGACGGACGGCGACCCCTCGATCCGGTTCCGCGGGGGTGGTGACCGTGGCTAAGGTGCGGGCCGAAACGACCCGACAGCACCTCTACGGACTCCAGACCGACCCGACGAGTCGGTGGCGCGCGACCGTGCTCGCGGGGGCGGTCGGGGCGCTGCTGGCCACGGTTCACTGGAGCGGCCTGCTCGTCGGCGGAGCGCTCGTCGGCCTCGCGTGGCCGACGCTTCGCCGGGCGCTCGTGGCGGGGCTTGGCTTTGGCGTCGCGGTCGTGGCCGTCTTCGCGCTGGAACTCGCACTGGCGGGGAGCCTGAGCGAGGTGCTGGCGATGGGCGTGTTCGGGGTCGTTCCGGCGGTGGTGCCACTCGTCGCCGGGCCGCTGGGTGCAGCCAGCAGAGGCCTCTTTCCAGACGCCGACGGGGAGTAGTACAGCCTTACTTCTGTCGGGTCATAGGCACAATTTATACATACGATTCCCAGCTACACTCACCCATGGCATCAATCGATACGAGCGTCAATCGGCCGAACGTGCCCGAGGACGGCACGACAGTGACGGCCGAGATCGACGTTGCACCGGGGGCACAACAGCAGGACGTGCGCAGACACATCGCGCTGTGTATCGACACGAGCGGGTCGATGGAGGGCGACAACATCAAACGAGCACGCGACGGGGCCGCCTGGGTCTTCGGCTTGCTTTCCGACGACGACTACGTCAGCATCGTCGCGTTCGACACCAAGGCGGAGGTCATCCTGCCGGCGACACGCTGGTCGGATCTGGACCGCCAGACCGCGATGGATCACGTCGAGGAACTCACCGCCGGCGGCGGGACGGACATGTACAACGGGCTCAAGGCCGCCAAGGAGACGTTGTCCTCGTCGGCCACTGGCTCGAACACGGTCAATCGACTGCTCCTCCTCTCTGACGGCAAGGACAACGAACGCACCCCCGACGAATTCGAGGACCTGGCTGAGGAGATCGACGACGCGGGCGTGCGCATCCAGTCGGCGGGTATCGGCACTGACTACAACGAGGACACGATCCGCACGCTGGGGACCATCGGTCGCGGGACGTGGACCCACCTCGACGCCCCCGGCGACATCGAGGACTTCTTCGGCGAGGCCGTCGAGCAGGCGGGTTCGGTCGTCGCACCCGACGCCCACCTCGATCTGGATGTCGCGCCGGGCGTCGAAGTCAGCGAGGTGTACCGCGCGCTGCCACAGGCCCAGGAGGTCACGCCCGAGTGGGAGGCCAACGCGACCCGGATCAAACTGCCCGACCTCATCGAGCGGGAGAACCAGCGCGTGGTGCTGAAGATCCACGCGCCGCCACGGGAGGCCGGCACCGAGGAGGTACTCGCGGACGTGACGCTGTCGGCCCGGGGCGACAGCGCCAGCGAGCAGATCAGCGTCTCCTACACCGACGACAACGAGGAACTGGCCGAGCACAACGAGTCGGTCGACATCGACCACAAGCAGACCGTCATCCGCACCGAACTGGGCAAGGGCAACGTCGAGGCCGCCGAGACGAAAGTCGAGCAGATGACCGTCGTCCACGGCGACGACGCCGAGGCAGTCGAGGAGGCCGAGCGTCAGACCCAGATCGTCAAGGAGGGCGGCCGGGCCGAACAGAGTCAGGCGACACAGATCGTCGACAACGACGGGCTACAGTGATGGTCCACGGGGCGACAGCGAGGGGTCGCGGCACACCAGCCGCGATGGGCGGAGCGACAGCGCCGGCCCACGGCGGTGACCACCGATGACGACGTTCGAAGCGGGCGACCTCGTGGCCGGGCAGTACCGCATCCAGGGCGAGGCCGGCAGCGGCGGGTTCGCCGTCGCCTACGAGGCCGTCGACGAGGACACCGGCGAGACGGTCGCCGTGAAGGTGCCCAACTACGCCGGGTCGAGCAACGACAACGACGTGATCGAGCAGTACTTCCTGAAAGAGGCCGACGCGCTGGAGATCGTCAAGGCCGCCGGCGGGCACCCGAACGTGATGGACCTGATCGAGCGCACCGACGAGGGCGACACCCCCGTCCTCGTGGTCCAGTTCATCGACGGCTACGAACTCGACGACGCCATCGACCAGGTCGGGCCGCTCGACCCCACGGAGGTCCGGCAGGTCGGGATCGGCCTCTGTGACGCGATGAGCTTCCTCCACGAGAACGACATCGTCTACCGGGACCTGAAGCCGGACAACATCATGCTCGCCGGGCAGGACCACCCCATCCTCATCGACTTCAACACGGCGACGGCCTTCGACGGGACCGAGGCCGACGACTCCGGCACGACGATCCTCGGACCGTACAAACCCCGCGAGATCGCGGAGGCCAGCGACGCCGAGGACGGGCAGGGGCCGTGGTCGGACGTGTACTCCATCGGCAAGATCCTGCTGTTCTTGCTCAAGGGGACCGTGCCGAAGAAAGACGGGATCAACCCCCGGCACTTCGGTGTCGACTGCCCGCCCTACCTCGCGGAGATCATCGAGCGGGCGACCCAGACCGACTACCGGGAACGGTATCCCAACGCCACCTCGATGAAGTACGTCCTCGAAGCGAAAGACTCCAGTCCGCCACCACAGGCCAGCCTCGAAGCGGTCGACGGCGGTACGTCCTTTACCGTCCACCCCGGCGACACCATCGGCCGCGACGGCGGCGCGACGACGCCGTCGATCACGCTCGACGACGCCGACGAACACGTCTCGCCGATCCACGTCCGCTTCGACACGAGCAGCGACGAGGCCGTCTGGCGACTGGAGGACCACAGCCTCAACGGCACCTACGTCAAGACCCAGACCGGCTGGCGTCGCATCCTCCAGCCCGGCGGTCGGGAGATCCTCGAAGCCCGTGGTGGCGATCCGACGGACGGCAACGGCAGCGAACCGCGCAGCGAGCAACCGCTGAGCGACGGCGACCTCATCTCCTTCGTCGACCCGAGCTACGGAGCGACGTTCGAGTTCAGCATCTCGCACACATGATCTACGCCACGAACTACGACATCGGCGAACGGAAGCGAGCCAGCGGGATCAACGAGGACAGCCTCGCGGTCGACGTGATCGAGCAGGGCCACCGCGACGGTCTCGTGACCGACGCAGACGGGGACACCGGCGAGGAGTCCGAGAACCCCGACGAGGACGACGGCCGATCGTGGCCACGAAATCGGAGCGTGATGACGTTCGCGCTGGCCGACGGCGCGGGTGGCTACGAGGCCGGCGACGCCGCATCGTACATCGCGACGACAGTCATCATCGACGCGTTGAGCGACGTGGCGACACAGGCCACCCGCGCCAACCCCGACGACTTCGACGTGCCCCTGCCCGACGCTGTCGCCACCGACCCGCCGACGCCGGCTGAGGTTCAGACGGCCCTCGAAGACGCGATCACCGAAGCGCACCGTGAGATCCTCCGTTACACCCGCGAGACCGGGAATCAGGCCTACACCACCGCCGTTGCCGGCCTCTGTTTCGGCGGACGCTGCTACTACGCGTGGGTCGGCGACAGCCGCGCGTACCTGATCAACGAGGCCAGAGAGACCATCGAACTGCTGACCAAGGACCACGGCGTCGTCGAGCAACTCCGCGACCGGGGCGACATCGACGACGTGGCGGCCCACGTCCACCCGCGAGGTAACGAGATCACGCGGGCGCTGGGCGGGGCCGCCCAGGAGGACCCCGACACGGCGACGATCACGGTCGACAGCAACGTCGTCGAGATGTACGCGGAGGACACGCTGCTCGTGACCAGCGACGGCCTCATCGACGCCCAGACCGACGCACCGGAACTGTACGACCAGTACAGCCGAGCCGGGCAGAGCGACGAGGCGGCCCAGACCGTCCGGGAGGCCGTCGTCACCGACGAGGAGATCAAGGAGTTCGTCCTCGACGCCGAGACGCTCGACGCGGCCAGCGAGGCCCTCCTCTCGATGGCCAACGACCGCGGCGGCAAGGACAACCTCTCGGTGCTGCTGGCCCGCGATCCGTCGCTGCCCGCGACACCGCGCGACCGGCCGCTCCTGCGGGCGCTCGAACCGACGCCGATCGAGGACCGAGCGACGGTGCTGGTCCCCGACGACGGCTAGAAACTGCCTGTTCACTTACGAAAACTATTTTTTATACGTGGTTCGAGAGGCCGAACACGTATGTCAGAAAGTACCAGTCGGTCGGTCGAATGTCCGCTCTGCGGTGAAACGTTCGATCCGACCGCTGCAGGGGGGTGGTGCACCAACTCGGAATGCGGCGAATGGCAGTACGACGGAGAGATCCAGACCGACGATTCCGAGTCGGATGCACCTGCTGACGAGGAGAGCACAGACGACGTGACCGACGACCCGCTCTTTGGCGACGACGAGCAAGCCGACGAGGAGAGTGTTGCCGACGGCGACGAGGAGAGTGTTGCCGACGGCGACGAACTAGCCGACGGCGCGCTCGACGAGGAAGATCCGGACGACGGCGACGACCTCGACGCAGACGAGAGCGACCCGGCCGAGGCGGACGAGGAGTCCGACGACCTCGGCGGGGCGGACGAGACGATCGAACCCGGCCCCGACGGTGACGCCGTCGACGACGAGACGACCGAGGAAGGCGACTTCGTCGCTGGTGAGGAAACCGACGACGCCGACGTTGCGACCGAGGAAGCCAGCGCACCAGATGTGAAAAGCGAGGGCGTCAGCGCCGCGGACGCGGAGGCCGACGACGACGCCGGTGAACCGGAACTAGACGACGAAGCGGACGACGGGTCGCTACTGGACGACACCGAGAGCGAGGCAGACAGCGATACCGAGGCCGAGGCGTCCGTCGACGAGAGCGAGGTCGCCCCAGCGGACGAATCCGAGCCCGACGAGGCGATAGACGAACCCGACGAGGCGGCGGACACGCTCGACGCCTGCCCCGAATGTGACACCGCCGTCGGTCCCGACGACGCCTTCTGTCCGGGCTGTGGTGAGGACCTCGATGCCCACCGCGGGAGCGACGACGAGGCGGAAGACACCCTCGACGCCTGTCCGGAGTGTGGCACGGACGTGGATCCCGAGGACGCCTTCTGTCCGGGCTGTGGCGAGGACCTCGACGCCCACTGGGAGAGTGACGACGAGGAGGAAGACACCCTCGACGCCTGCCCTGGCTGTGGCGCGGATGTCGAACCGGACGACGCCTTCTGTGCGTCGTGTGGCGAGGACCTCGATGCCCACCGCGGGAGCGACGACGAGGAGGAAGACACGCTCGACGCCTGCCCCGAGTGTGGCACGGACGTGGGGCCCGAGGACGCCTTCTGTCCGGGCTGTGGCGAGGACCTCGACGCCCACCGTGCGGGCGCGGTCGACAGTGACGATGAACCGGCAGCCGACGATGGTGATGCCGACGAGACAGCCGAGACTGGGGAGTCCGAGGTTGCGCCGGCCCCGTCGACGCTGGCGCTGTCGGCGCACGGCCGCTCGGTCGTCGTCGGTGACGACGAGACGGTCGGTCGACAGATCCGGGCGCTGCTGTCCGAAGCCGGCAAGAACGAGGATCAAGCGGTCCGTATCCACCGCGAACACGTCCGCTTCGTCCGCGAAGGCGACCAGTTCTACGTGGTCGACCTGGGCGACAACCCGACGGAGGTCAACGGCGTCCGCCTCTCGAAGGGCGACCGCAAGCCGATCGGTCCCGGCGACGAACTCGGGCTATCGGGCGTCGTCACCCTCGACGTGGAAGCGCCCTGACCGGCGCCGCTGTCTTTTGCTTTTCTGAAGATCGAGTGACGAGCGACGGGTGCGTTCGACCCGACAGTTACGGTCGTGGCCGTTCAAGCCGTCGTATGGCCCGCCGGAGTGTCCTATTTGCGCCGGGCGACCAGCCCGGGAAGTTGCGGAAAGCGCTGTCGAGCGACGCCGACGTGGTGGTGTACGACCTCGAAGACGCTATCGCCCCGGATCGAAAGTCGGCGGCCCGTGAGGCTGTTCGCGAGGCGCTCGCCGAGGTCGACGCCGACTGTGAGCTATGTGTCCGAGTCAACCCAGTCGATGCTGGCGCACAACGGGATCTGCACGTCGTCCTCGAAGCGGCGATTCCCGACAGCGTCATGCTCCCGAAGGTACCGGACGCCGACACCGTCGAGACGCTGGCCGGGATGCTAGCAGAGCGCGACGCTGGCGTGCCGATCCTCGCGCTCGTCGAGTCCGCCGCCGGCGTGTTGCACGCCGAGGGGATCGCCGCCGCCGAGGCGACCGACGCCGTGCTGTTCGGCGCGGAGGATCTGGCCGGCGACATCGGCGCGATCCGGAGCGACGAGGGGGGCGAGGTCGCCTACGCACGCCAGCACGTCCTGCTGGCGGCGCGGGCGGCCGGCGTCGACGCTATCGACACCCACTACCCGGCCTACGAGGACGACGCGGGCCTGCGCGAGGTCGCCCGTGCGGCCCGACGGCTGGGCTACGACGGGAAGATGGCGATCCATCCGGCGCAGGTCCCGATCGTGAATGCGGCCTTTTCGCCCGACGCCGAGGAGGTGGCGTGGGCGCGCCGCGTCCTCGACGCTCGCGACGAGGCGACCGACCGATCGAGCGGCGTGTTCGTCGTCGACGGCGAGATGATCGACGCGCCACAGGTCCGACAGGCAGAACGGATCGTCGAGCGGGCGGACGGGGAGTAGCGCTGTGTCGAGCGACGGGTGCGTAGCGAGAGGACACGACGGCGGTACCCTTTTGCGAGCAGTTGCCGTGTGCTAGCACACATGAGTGACGAGGTCAACCCCTTCGAGAGCCTCCAGGAGCAGGTCGACGACGCCGCGACCTACGTCGACGTGCCGGCGGACGCGCTCGAACGGCTCAAACGGCCGGAACGTGTTCTGGAGACGACCCTCTCCGTGGAGATGGACGACGACTCCATCGAGACGTTCCGGGCGTATCGCTCGCAGTTCAACGGCGACCGTGGGCCGTACAAGGGCGGCATCCGCTACCACCCGAACGTCTCTCGCGAGGAGGTCAAAGCCCTCTCGGGGTGGATGGTGTACAAGTGTGCCGCCGTCGACATCCCTTACGGCGGCGGGAAGGGCGGGATCGCGTTCGATCCCGGCGACTACTCCGTCGACGAACTCGAACGGATCACGCGCGCGTTCGCCACGGAACTCCGGCCGATCATCGGCGAGGACAAAGACGTGCCCGCGCCGGACGTGAACACCGGCCAGCGCGAGATGAACTGGATCAAGGACACCTACGAGACCCTCGAAAACACGACCGCGCCGGGCGTGGTCACGGGGAAGGCCATCGCATCGGGCGGCAGCGAGGGCCGCGTCGAGGCGACTGGCCGGTCGGTCTCGATCGTCGCCCGCGAGGCCTTCGACTACCTCGGCATGGAGATCGAGGGCGCGACCGTCGCCATCCAGGGGTACGGCAACGCCGGTTCGGTCGCGGCGAAACTGATCGAGGACCAGGGCGCGAACGTCGTCGCCGTCTCCGACTCCTCGGGGGCGGTGTACGATCCCGACGGACTGGACACCCGCACAGCGAAGGATCACAAGCGCGAGACGGGGTCGCTCACCGGTTTCTCGGGCGCGAGCGAGGAACTGAGTAATCGGGAACTCCTGACCCTCGACGCGGACCTGCTGGTCCCGGCCGCACTGGAGAACGCCATCGACGCGGACATCGCCAGGGACGTGCAGGCCGACGTGATCGTCGAGGCCGCCAACGGCCCGCTGACCCCCGACGCCGACGACGTGCTGGCTGACAGTGAGGTCCACGTGTTCCCCGACATCCTCGCCAACGCCGGCGGCGTCACCGTCTCGTACTTCGAGTGGGTTCAAAATCGCCAGCGCTTTGCCTGGTCCGAGCAGCGCGTCAACGACGAACTGGAGACGGTGATCACCGACGCCTTCGACCGGTTGGTCGAGCGCTACGAGGGCAGCGACGCGCCCACACTTAGAGTGGCGCTGTACGCCGTCGCCATCGAACGGGTGTACCGGGCAGCAGCCGAGGCCGGCAACTGGCCCTGACGGGACCCCGGGCCGGGCGGTACGCTGACCGCGGTCGTTTTCACCGTTCGCTCCCTACGTAGGCACATGAGCGTGTACGAGCGGTCGGTGCGGGTCGATGCGGGGCTGGAACGAGTCTGGGAGTTTCACTCCAACGGGGACGGACTGGAGGCGCTGACGCCCGACTGGATGAATCTCGTGATCGAGGAGTCCCGCGGCCCGGACGGAGGGGCCGATCCCGAAGTCCTCGAACAGGGCTCGGTGATCGTCTCCTCGGTCCGACCCTTCGGCGTCGGCCCGCGCCAGACCTGGACCTCCGAGATCGTCGCCCGCGAGGAGGGCGAGGACCACGCGATGTTCCGGGACGTGATGACCGAGGGCCCGTTCGCCCACTGGGAGCACACCCACCGCTTTATCGCCGAGGGCGAGTCGACGCTGATCCACGACCGCGTCGAATACCAGTTCCCCGGCGGGCCGCTGGGGAAGGCCATCGGCCCCTTCGCGTGGGTCGGGTTCGAACCGATGTTCCGCCATCGCCACAAGACGACGAAGCGACTGCTTGAATGACCGCCGGCGTCAGCGGCCGCTCCACTGCTCGGTGTTCCTGAGTATCCGAGCGGTCACCCGGTGACATCGGTGTCGGCTGGCCTTTATCCGTCGGGACGGCGAATCGACAGGTAGCTATGCACGACGTGATCGTCGTCGGCGGCGGCCCCGCCGGCCTGAGTGCTGCCCTGTTCACCGAGAAGAACGACCTCGACACAGTGGTGTTCGACACCGACGAGACCTGGATGCACAAGGCCCACCTGTTCAACTACCTCGGCATCGAATCCGAGGACGGCACCGAGTTCGTCGAGAACGCCCGCGAGCAGGTCGAGGAGTTCGGCGTCACGATCCACGAGGAGGAAGTGACGAGCGTCGAGGAGACCGCCGAGGGATTCGCCGTCGAGACGGCAGCCGAGACCGAGGCCGGCGAGGCCGCCGAGACGACCGCCGGCGACCAGACCCACGAGGGGAGCTATCTCGTGCTGGCGACCGGCGCGGACCGCTCGCTGGCCGAGTCGCTGAACTGCGACTTTACCGACGAGGACATCGTCGACGTGGGCGTGTCGATGGAGACCTCCGTCGCCGACGCCTACGCGACCGGCGCGATGGTCCGCGCCGAGGAGTGGCAGGCGATCATCTCTGCCGGTGACGGCGCGGCCGCGGCCCTGAATATCCTCTCGAAGGAGAAAGGCGAGCACTTCCACGACTTCGACGTGCCCGCCGACGCGGAGTAAAGCGGCGCTCGGAGGGCCGTCCGCGACGGACACGTTGCGCGTTCACAACGGTTATCCAGCGGTAGGGGGAATCACCAGCCAATGGCGGACCCATCGAACCGGACCTTCTCGGAGCCCAACGAGGAGATCATGAAGGCGACCTATCGAGTCCTTCGTGAACACGGATACGCCGGACTCACGATCAAGCGGATCGCCGACGAGTACGGCAAGTCGACGGCTGCAGTCCACTACTACTACGACACGAAAGACGACCTGCTCGCGGCGTTTCTCGACTATCTCCTCGCTCGGTTCGTCGATTCGATCCACGAGATCGAGACGACCGATCCCGAGCAGCGACTGGAGCTACTGCTGGATACACTGCTGGTCAAGCCACAGGAGAACCCGGACCTGTCGGTCACATTACTGGAGATGCGCGGTCAGGCACCGTACAAGGACGCGTTCAGCGAGCGGTTCCAGCAGAACGACGAGTACGTCCGGTACATGCTCAAGGCGGTGATCAACCACGGGATCGACGAGGGGGCCTTCGCCGACGCAGACGCCGATCACGTGACCCGATCGCTGATGACTATCGTCGACGGGGCCCGGACCCGTGCCGTCGTGCTCGACGACGTCGAGGTGCTCAAGACGGCGAGACAGACGGCGAGTGAATACGTCGACGCGATGCTACGGTAGTCCCCACACCGAGACGGACCGAGTCATCGGGACCCTTCTCGACGGGTCCAAGCGTTCAAGCCGTCGCTCGCCCTCGTACCGGTCGTGCGTGACCGTCTCGCAACGCCGCGGACCGCCCTCGCAATCGCCGTCGTCGCGATCAGCACCAGCGCCATCCTGATCCGCTGGAGCGAGGCCCCGTCGGTCGTCGCGGCGTTCTACCGGGTCCTCTTTACCACGGCCCTGCTCGCGCCGCTGACCGTCTCCCGGCACGGCGACCGACTGGGCGAACTCTCCCGTCACCACCTGCTCGCGGCGGGGGTGACGGGGCTGGCGCTCGCGGTACACTTCGCGGCGTGGTTCGAGAGCCTCTCGTGGACCAGTGTCGCCGCCAGCGTCACGCTCGTGCAGTCCCAGCCGATCTTCGTCGTCGTCGGGGCGTGGCTCCTGCTCGACGAGCGGGTCACCCGCCGGACCGTCGCGGGCGTGGCCGTCGCGCTGGCGGGGGCGATCGCCATGTCGTTGGGGGACCTGCTGGGCGGGACGGCCGTCGGCCCGCGCCCGCTGTACGGCAACGCGCTGGCGTTGGTCGGGGGCGTCATGGCCGCGGCCTACGTCCTCGCGGGGCGGTCGCTGCGCCAGCGCCTCCCCCTCTTGCCCTACGTCACGGTGGTCTACGGCGTCGCCGCGGTGGCGCTGGGAGCTATCGCCCTCGCACAGGGCCATCCCTTGATCGGGTACGAGAGCCGCGAGTGGCTGCTCTTTCTGGGGATGGCGATCGGCCCCGGCATCTTGGGGCACACGCTCGTCAACTGGTCGCTGGCCCACGTCGAGTCCAGTCTCGTCAGCGTCACGCTGCTTGGCGAGCCACTGGGGAGCGCGCTGCTGGCGCTGCTCGTACTCTCGGAAGTGCCCTCGCGCTGGACGGTCGTTGGCGGGGCGGTCGTTCTGGTGGGGATCACGGTGACGGCGCGCGGTCGCGACACCGGCTGATCGCCGTTCGACGGGACGGTCAGCCGGTCGGCCGGTCCGAGTCGTCGGCGTCGGCCCCGGCGTCGCTCTCCCGACCGAGAAGGAAACCCAGCGCGAGGAACACGAGCGCCAGCGAGAGGAAGGTCGAGCCGACCATCAGCCCGCCCCCACTGGCGAAGAACAGGCCGACAAGCAGGAAGACGAGGCCGATCGACAGGAACGCGACGTTCATATCTGTCGTTGGGCTGGCGTCGTAATAGCCGCTTCGCCACCCATCAGCGGCCGCCGATCGGTCACTGGCTCGCCAGCCGTTCGATGGCACCTTTCAGCCCGGCCGCCTCGAAGTCGTGGTCCGGTCGGATGTTGACGAAATCGAGGAACTCGCGGGCGGCCAGTAGCTCTGCGGGCGTGTAGTGGATCGCCGCCGCGTCGACGGCCCCACGAGCGCCGATCAGTGGCGTCAGCGCGCCCAGCGCACACGCCAGATCGTACGAGCGAGCGTCCTCGATGGCTTCTCCGCGGACCTTCGTCGCGTCGATGAAGTAGAGGTCGCCGTCGGCGACCAGCACGTTTTCGCCCCGGAAGTCACCGTGAGCGAGATCGGCGTCGTGCATCCGGTGGAGGAAGTCGAAGACGGTCGGCGCGTGTTCGCGGACGACCGCTGGCGGGAGGTCGTCAAGCACCGTGAAGTCGGGGATGTATTCGAGGACGAGGACGCCGTGACCCTCGTAGTCGAAGGCCTCGACCGGTTCGGGCGCGTTCACCCCGAGTTCGCGCATCGTCCGCGTCGCTTCGAGTTCGTGTTCGGCCATCTGGAGGGGCGTCCCGAAGTGCTCGAAGAACCCCTCCGTCCCCGAGGAGAACGCGCCGAGGTTCCGCCCGGCGGTCAGCAGCGCGTGGACCAGCGAGTTCTGCTGGGTGATCACCTTCACGAACCAGCGGTCGTCGACGGCCATCGGGGTCGACAGCCAGTTGTCGGCGTCGAGAAACTCCACGCGGGCCGAGGGCTCGCCGTACCGCTCGATCACTTCCCGCGAAACACCCTCCAGCGTCGTCCATGGGACGCGACCGCGGAGGAGCCGTCGGAACGCCATGTAGAGACAGAGAGACGGGCCACACTCAAAGTGGTTCTGACCGGGGGGAGGAATGGCGTTCGTGTTCACCGTTCTATTCATCTTTGATAATCTGCGGGTGAGGATTAAATATAGTCCTCAGTCGACTACTGTTGTATGGGTACAGATATCCCAGAAGAGTTACCGATAAAGCCCGACGATCGCGGTCCGTATGTCGTCTGGGACCTTCGATCGTGGGAGGGAGACGTAGAGACGATGAAAGACATCAACGAGGCGTGGATGGACGTTCACAGCCCGGCCGCCAAGATCGGGACGATCCCGGTGCTGCCTGACGATGTCGTCGTCCACGGGGAAATCCAGTCGTTCATCTCCGAGGGCTGGAACGAGGCGTCGGAAGCGACCGGACTACAGTACCTCGCGCTCGTCGCCGAGAACCTCCAGGCGATGGCCGTCGAGAGCCAGATCGATGCGCCCTCGATCGAAGAGATCAGGGCGTTCCAGTCGGTCGAAGCGGCAGTCGACTGGATGGAAGAGGTGACCGACTAGTCGGGTCGGTTTCGCGCGACCGCTTGCATGGGGCGGATCGGTATCGGTCGGCGTGGTTCTCCTCCAGCGCTCCGGCTGCCACCATGGTATATGTTCCCTCGAACCGTACCCGAATCCATGGACTTCTCGCTGCCCGACGAACATCGGATGATCCGGGACTCAGTCCGGGACTTCTGCGAGGCCGAGATCAAGCCGATCGCACAGGCGATCGAGGACGAGCACCGCTTCCCCGCCGAGATATTCGAACAGCTGGCCGAGCTGGACATGCTAGGTGTCCCGATCGACGAGGAGTGGGGCGGACTCGGTGGCGACCAGTTGATGTACGCGCTCGTCACCGAAGAACTGGGACGGGTCTCCGGGTCGATCGGCCTGTCCTACGCCGCTCACGTCTCGCTGGCATCCAAGCCCATCGAGACGTTCGGCACCGATGCCCAGAAAGAGCGCTGGCTCCGGCCGCTGGCGACCGGCGAGTATCTGGGCGGCTGGGCGCTGACCGAACCAGAGAGCGGGAGCGACGCCAGCGACATGAGCACGACGGCGGCGAGAGAGGGCGACGAGTGGGTGCTTTCGGGTATCAAACAGTTCATCACCAACGCCTCCGTTGCCGGCTCGATCCTCGTCAAGGCCGTCACAGACCCCGGCGCGGGCTACGACGGCATCTCGACCTTTATCGTCGATCCGGAGAACGACGACGGCTTCGAGGTGACCACGGAGTGGGAGAAGATGGGGCTGAACGCCTCGCCGACCTGCGAAATCCAGTTCGACGACTGCCGGATTCCCGAAGACCGGCTCCTCGGGAACCCAGGCGAGGGCTGGGACCAGACCAAGAAGACGCTGGACGGCGGGCGCATCTCCATCGCCGCGCTTTCCGTGGGGCTGGCACAGGGAGCCTTCGAGGCCGCCCTCGAATACGCCAAAGAGCGCGAGCAGTTCGGCCAGCCCATCGGCGAGTTCGACGCCGTCCGGGACATGCTCGTCGAGATGGACCGCAAGATCGAACGTGCGCGCTTGCTGACCCACAAGGCCGCGACGAAGTACGATGCCGGTGGGGATGTCGGACGGCTCTCCGCGATGGCGAAACTCGACGCCAGCGAGATCTGCCGGGAAGTCGCCGAGGACGCCGTGCAGGTGCTGGGTGGGTACGGCTACACGACCGACTTCGCCCCCCAGCGGTTCTATCGGGACGCCAAACTCATGGAGATCGGCGAGGGGACCAGCGAGATCCAGCGGCTGGTGCTGGGCCGGGAACTGGGGCTGTAGGGTCGGGTTTAATTGATTGAATTGGGGTGGCAGAACACCGAAAGCCCTCGGCACGCTAGCCGGATCTGTGGCGGATATTCTCCCTGCGGTCGAATAGTGCCGCCGCAGATCCGGCTACCGCGCCTCGCCCTTTCATCCGCCAGGGTTCAGACTGGTCAACGGCCGAATACTGGCGGATGAAAGGGCGAGTGCTGCGTGGCGGCGGTAGCAATAGACAAAATATTTGTATTACTTGCGGTTGTTGGTTGGGCTATGCCGCGCTCGAAGGACGTGAAACGACACCTGAGCAAGGATGAGCTAGACGCGGCGATTGACGAAGCCCAAAAAGCCGAAGAAACACGACTTGTTCGGCGTCTTTGCCTCATTAAGAATCTCTACGCCGGTGATTCGGTGACTGAAGCAGCCAACCGCGTTGGCACTACCCAGCCAACCGCAAGCCGGTGGACGGATCGGTGGA